>JAABUT010000969.1_pt1 | contig 37343 bp, 34 predicted proteins | sample 5559281 | NCBI WGS metagenome assembly JAABUT01 (sample SAMN10711880, study PRJNA513359) | rock metagenome | isolation source: Antarctica rocks | place: Antarctica: Victoria Land, Ricker Hills nord | collected 2016-01-04 | reverse complement strand
GAGCAACTCGTCCGAGGTGATCCCGGTTCCGGGCAGCACCAGTACGTCGGTGACGTGGGGGGTGCCCTGGGTGAGGGTGCCGGTCTTGTCGAACGCCACCTGGCTGATGCAGCCGAGCTGCTCCATGACCACGGCGCTCTTGACCAGAACGCCGTGGCGGCCGCTGTTGGCGATCGCGGACAGCAGCGGCGGCATGGTGGCCAGGACCACCGCGCACGGACTCGCGACGATCATGTACGTCATGGCGCGCAGGAGGGCCGGGCGCAGGCTCTCACCCAGCCCCAGCGGCACCAGGAACACTGCCAGCGTGCTGAGAACGACGCCGACGGAGTACCGCTGCTCGATCTTCTCCACGAACAGCTGCGTCGTGGCCTTGGTGGCGCTGGCCTGCTCCACCAGCGCCACGATCCGCGCCACCACCGACTCGGCCGTGGGCCGCTCGACCCTGATCTGCAGGGCTCCGTCGCGGTTGAGGGTGCCGGCGAAGACCTCGTCACCGACGGCACGCAGCAGCGGCAGGGGCTCCCCGGTGATGCTGGCCTGGTCGACCTCGCTGGCGCCCGAGACGACTGTGCCGTCCGCGCCGATGCGCTCGCCGGGTCGCACCAGGATCGTCTGTCCCACGACGAGGTCCGCGGTGTCGACGTCGTGCTCGCCGCCGTCGTCGGCCAGCACGGTCGCCCGCTCGGGGGCCAGGTCGAGCAGGGCCCGCACGGAGTCCTGGGTCCGCTGAGTCGCGTACGCCTCCTGGGCCCCTGAGGTGGCGAAGATGACGATGAGAAGGCCGCCGTCGAGGACCTGGCCGATCGCCGCCGCCCCCAGCGCGGCGACGATCATCAGAAGGTCGACATCGAGGGTCCTCTCGCGCAACGCCTGCAGCCCGGCGCGCAGCGGCTCCCACCCGCCGGCGGCGTAGCAGGCCAAGAACACCGCATCCCCGGCCCAGGCCGGAGCCGGGGTGCCGTAGCGCAGGAGCACCCCCAGCAGGAACAGCAGCAGGCTCGCCGCCGCCCAGCGGACCTCCGGCAGTGACCACGGGCTGCTGCGTCGTACAGCCAACCGGGCGACCCGAGAGGGAGCGGGGTCGAGGACACTCGGGACACGGCGCTCCTCGACCTCCGACGTCATGGCCCCATCGTACTGTCATACGCATGCTCGTCAGCATGAGCGCGCGAGGAGAGTGAACACATGAGCCACCGACGAGTCCCGGTCGAGGTCCCGGTCGACCTGGCCGCCGAGGTGACGGCGCCGCCGGACGAGCAGGCCACAGTCGCTGCGGCCTCCTTCGCCATGCTCGCCGACCCCACCCGCCTCAAGCTGCTGTGGCTGCTCTCCCACGGCGAGTACGACGTCGCCACGCTGGCCGGGTTGGCCCGGACGTCCCCAGCAGTCGCCAGCCAGCACCTGGCCAAGCTGCGACTCGCCGGTCTGGTCGCGCTGCGCCCGGAAGGCAAGCGACGGGTCTACTCCGTCCGCGGCGGGCACCTGCGCACCCTGATCCGCGAGGCCCTCTACGCCGCTGACCACCAGGTGAACGGGGTCAGCGACGACGGGTGAGGCTCCCCGCGCGTGCACGAGGTGGCCGCCGCCGAGACCGCCGCGAGCAGGGGGTGCGACCGCCGGACGGCATCCATCGGCTCACGGCCGCGGCACTCAGTGCACTGCGGTGGAGATCGCGCGAGCCCCTTTGAGGCCATATCTGACGATGACGATGACGATGACGAGGCCGGCGACGGGGTCGGCCCACCAGGCCCCGAAGCCGGCGCTGAGGACGAGGCCGACCAGCACGGCCGAGGCCAGCAACGCGTCGATCATCGTGACCCGCCCTTCGGTCAGCAGCACCGGATTGTCCAGCGCGCGGCCGGTACGCGCCTTGCCAGCGGCAAGGGTGAACGTGACGATCGCGGTGAGCGCGGTCCATGCCGGTCCCCGGCGGGCTGTGCCGGGAGTGGTAGCCGGTGGCGAGCACGACCGCGGACTGCGCGGCGATGTAGAGCGACAGGACGAGGAACGCGGCCCCGATCAGTCGCAGGGCTCGTCGCTGCTGCAGCTGACGTGTCCCGGACAGCTCCCTGAGCACGACGGTGCTGGCGCCGATCTCGACCAGGCTGTCCAGCCCGAACCTGTCCGGCCAGCAGGCGGAGGGGCGTGTTCAGTCGTGGTCGGGCAGTCCCGTCACCTGGTGCTCGGCCTGGCCCAGAGCCTCGAGCACCAACCGGCGGACGTGGCCCCCCCGCACCGAGTAGACCTGCCGCCGCCCGTCGCGGCGCGCCTCGACCAGCCCTGCCAGACGCAGCTTGGCCAGGTGCTGGCTCACCGCCGGTGGGCGCACCCCCGTCGTATCAGCGACCGTCGTGACGTCAGCGTCGCCGTGGGCCAGCACCCACAGCACCGCCAACCGGCTCGGGTCCGCCAGCAAGGCGAACCCCGTCGCTGCCGCCCGCAGCTGCGCCTCAGCCGGCAGCAGCCCCGCCTTTGCGGGAAGCCCACTCCCCCCGGGCGGCGAGGACGCGTCGCCGGCGTGGACCACCCACCCAGCATGACATCCCGCGAATCTGCACACCTGCGTTACTGCGCAGGCGTCGGTACCATGAAGTCATGTCTGCGAACGTCCCGGCCGTCCTGCTCGCCGCCGGTGGCGTCGGGCTGGCCCACAGCGTCCTGCCCGACCACTGGGTCCCCCTGGCCGTCCTAGCCCGCACCCGTCGAGACCCGCTCCCCAAAGTCGCCCGGCTCTCACTGCTCGCCGGCACCGCGCACGTCGTCGTCACCGTTGCCCTCGGGGCGGTGATCATCGCCGTCGGCCTGTCCGTCCGGTCCCAGATCGCTGACAAGACCGACCTCGTCGTCGGGACCGTCCTGGTCCTCACCGGGGTCGCGTTCCTGATCTCCGAGGCGACCGGCCGCGGCCACGCCGCCACGCATCACCACGGCGACGACAGCGACCCCTCAGACCCGGCGACGGACCGTGGACACGACCATCACCGCAACGGGGACAGACAGGACCACGCCAGCGGCCACTCGCACCTGCCCAAGCGACTGAGCATCCTGGTCCCGTTCGGCGCCGCCGCCAGCCCCGACCTCACGATCCTGCCCGTCTTCCTCGCCGCCGCGGCGCTCGGCACCGGACCGGCACTCGGCTCGCTGGCCGTCTTCAGCGTCGTGACACTGGCCACCTTCGTCGGCCTCACCACCCTCGCCGCCGCCGGCGGTCACCAGCTCAAGAGCCCGCTCATCGACCGATACGCCAACCTCATCACCGCCGTCGTCCTCATCATCATCGGTGCGCTGATCGCCGCCCACGTACTTTGACCCCAGCGACGGGTGGGGCCGTGTCTGGCCGTCATCGCGGGGCGAGTTCGAGTTGCCACGGCCGCCCCTGCCTGGGCCCATGTCGACGCCCGCAAGCTGCCCGCCCACCGCTGGATCGCGCTCGCGTCGCCGTGTTCGACCGCTGTGCCTACACCGGCCTTGTCGAGCACTCCGTCTACGCGGTGGCGAACAGGGAGTGTGTTCTCACTCGCGCTCACGGCGGATCAGGCTCGCAACGCTGTGACCTGCGGTTATGGTGGTTTTCTCGGAGTGGAGACGGGGGGACTCGAACCCCCTACCCCCGCCTTGCAAAGGCGGTGCTCTGCCGGGTGAGCTACGTCCCCTTCTGCCGTGACTGCGCATGTGTGCTGGCTGCGGAGCCCGGTGCCGACGTCAGCGGAGGTCGGCGGCCTGAGTCGCCTGCTTCCACAGGTCCGGCTCTGCCGACTTGCGCTTGCGCATGACCGCCGTCGCCCCGGCGGCGGCGGCGAGCAGGACCAAGAGCTTTTTCACGGTGACCTCCGGCGGAGCTGGTAGCGGGCGTGCGGCAAGTGGACCTGGGAGGACTTGAACCTCCGACCTCTTCCTTATCAGGGAAGCGCTCTAACCGACTGAGCTACAGGTCCGCGGCCCGACGAGGATAGCCACCTGTCGCCAGCGTTGGCCTCCGGCACCGATGTCCGGCTCAGTCCCGCTCCGCGAGAGTGACCTCGATGCCACCGGCGAAGGAGGCGCACAGGTTGTAGAGGAACGCGCCGAGGGTGGCGAGCGCGGTCAGGAGCAACGAGTTGATCCCCAGCAGCACCGCGGCCGCACCGATGATCAGCGTGGGCCGGAAGGACTGCCTGCTGCTGTTGCCGGCAGGCGCGTCGGTGAGGGTGTCGATGGCCCGCGCAAGGGAGTCGAAGACGCCGATCCCGTCGAGCGCGTAGTAGAGCGACGTCACGGCGATGAGGCCGACGAGGAGCAGGCACAGGCTGTAGACGAGGCTGAACTTCAGCACCGACCAGGGGTCCAGGCGGCGTACGACGAGCCGGGCCCGTCGCGGCGCCGGGGGGCGGCCGACCTTGCCGCCGCGGCCGGAGCGTCCCGGTGCCGGCACCGGCGCAGTGCGGGCCGGCACGACCGTGCGGGGCGCGCCCGCCGAGCGCGTGGGCGGCAGCGGGGCGGCCGGCGGCGGGGGGGGTGGGGGGGCGGCCAGGTGCGCCGGTCGGGTCGGCGCCCACGCCCGGTCGGCCCCGCGGTCGGTGCCCTCCGTCGTCACGGTGTGCCGCCTCCCGCCGCGCTCACGCTCCGGCCTCGCCGGGACCGGGCTCCGGCCGGTCGGCGTCGGCAGCATCGGTGACGACATCAGCGTCCGGCACCACACCCGCGTCCGCGCCGACGGCGAGATCAAGCGTTTCGGCTTCGGCGACCTCGGGCTCCGCATCGGCGTTGCGCGCGATCGAGACCACCGTCACACCGTCGGGCACGGCGATGAGTCTGACACCCATCGTCTGGCGGCCCGCCGGCCGCAACTCCCTCTTGCTCACGGTGATCCGGATGACCCCGCCGTTGCTGCCGATGGCGAAGAGCTGGTCACCGTCTCCGACGACGAGCGCGCCGACGAGTCCCCCGCGCGTGGAGACGATGCGGTGGGTGAGCACGCCCTGGCCGCCACGCCGCTGGGGACTGTATTCGTCGAGCCGGGTGCGCTTCGCGTAGCCCCCCTCGGTGGCGGTGAGCAACGTCGCGTCGTCGTCCCGCACGACCTGCATGCTCAGCAGCTCGTCATCGGGCCCGAAGCGCATGCCGATGACGCCTGAGGTCTGCCGCCCCATCGGGCGCAGCTGGTCGTCGTCGGCGGTGAAGCGGATGGACTGGGCCCGCCGCGAGACCAGCAGCAGGTCGTCGGAGGCCGAGCACAGCGCCGCCTCGAGCAGCTCGTCGTCCTCGCGCAGGTTGACGGCGATGACTCCGCCGGTCCGGCTGGAGTCGAAGTCGGCGAGCGGCGTCTTCTTCACCAGGCCGCGCTTGGTGGCCAGCACGAGATAGGGCGCGACCGCGTAGTCACGGATCGCCCGCACCTCCGCGATCCGCTCGTCGGGCTGGAAGGCCAGGATGTTGGCGACGTGGCTGCCCTTGGCGTTGCGGGCCAGATCGGGCAGCTCATAGGCCTTGCACCGATAGACCCTGCCCTTGTTGGTGAAGAAGAGCAGCCAGTGGTGCGTGGTGGTCACGAAGAAGTGCTCGACGAGGTCGTCCTCGCGCAGTTGCGCGCCCTGCACGCCGCGGCCGCCGCGGCGCTGCGCCCGATAGAGGTCGCTCTTCGTCCGCTTCGCGTAGCCCCCCCGGGTGACCGTGACCACGACGTCCTCGCGCGCGATGAGGTCCTCGGCACTCATGTCGCCGTCGTAGGCCATGAGCCGGGTACGCCGTTCGTCGCCGTACCGGTCCGAGATCTCGGTCAGCTCGCCGCTGATGATCTGCCGCTGCCGCTCGGGGCGGGCCAGGATGTCGGTGAGGTCGGCGATCTCGGCCTCGCGCTCGGACAGCTCACCCAGGATCTTCTGCCGCTCCAGCGCCGCCAGCCGCCGCAGCTGCATGTCGAGGATCGCGCGGGCCTGCAGCTCGTCGATCTCCAGCAGGGCCTGCAGCTGCTCGTTGGCCACGTCGGCGCTGTCCGCGGCCCGGATGAGCGCGATGACGTCGTCGAGGCGGTCGAGCGCCTTGCCGAGCGCCCGCAGGATGTGGGCGCGCTCCTCGGCCTTGCGCAACCGGAAACGGGTACGGCGGACGACCACCTCGACCTGGTGGGTCAGCCAGTAGGTGACGAGCTCGTCGAGCCGGAGCGTGCGGGGGACCCCGTCGACGACCGCGAGGTTGTGCACGCCGAAGGTGTCCTGCAGCTGCGTGTGCTTGTAGAGGTTGTTCAGCACCACCTTGGCGATCGCGTCCCGCTTGAGCTCGACAACGAGCCGGGTGCCCGTGCGGTCGCTGCTCTCGTCCTTGAGATCGGAGATGCCCTCGATGCGGCCCTCCTTGACCAGCTCGGCAATCTTCAGCGCGAGCTGGTCGCGGTTGACCTGGTAGGGGAGCTCGGTTGCCACGAGCTGGATCCGGCTGTTGCTGCCTGACCGCACCTCCTCGACCTCGACGACGGCCCGCATCCGGATCGAGCCGCGCCCCGTGCGGTAGGCCTCCTCGATGCCGTCGCCGCCGACGATGAGCGCGCCGGTGGGAAAGTCGGGGCCCTTGACGAAGCCGAGCAGCGCCTCGAGGAGCTCGGTGTCGGTGGCGTCGGGGTGCTCCAGCGCCCAGAGGCAGCCGGCCACGACCTCGCGCAGGTTGTGCGGTGGCATGTTGGTGGCCATGCCGACGGCGATGCCGACGCTGCCGTTGACCAGCAGGTTGGGGAACCGGCTGGGCAGGATGTCGGGCTCCTGCGAGCGCCCGTCGTAGTTCGGGCTGAAGTCGACCGTGTCCTGGTCGATGTCGCGCAGCAGTTCCATGGCGAGCGGGGCCAGCCGGCACTCGGTGTAGCGCTGGGCCGCGGGCGGGTCGTTGCCCGGCGAGCCGAAGTTGCCGTTGGGGTCGACCAGCGGGTAGCGCAGCGACCACGGCTGGGCCAGCCGGACCAGGGCGTCGTAGATCGGGGAGTCCCCGTGCGGGTGATAGTTGCCCATGACGTCACCCACCACCCGCGCGGACTTGAAATAGCCGCGGTCGGGGCGGTAGCCGCCGTCGTACATCGCGTAGAGCACCCGGCGGTGCACCGGCTTGAGGCCGTCGCGGACGTCCGGCAGCGCCCGGCCCACGATGACCGACATCGCGTAGTCGAGGTAGCTCCGCTGCATCTCGACCTCGATGCCGACCGGCTCGACCCGGTCACCCCCCGCGGGGGGCAGGACGTCCACCACTGCTGTGCTCTTCTCTGTCGGGGTACGACGGGGCGCCTCGGTCAGCGCGCCGTCAGATGTCGAGGCCCTTCAGAATGTCGAGGCCCACGAGATGTCCACGCTCGTCAGATGTCCAAGAACCGGACGTCCTTGGCGTTGCGCTGGATGAAGCCGCGGCGCGCCTCGACGTCTTCGCCCATGAGCACGCTGAAGAGCTCGTCGGCGGTGGCGGCGTCGTCGAGTGTGACCTGCAGCAGCACCCGGTGGTCGGGGTCCATGGTGGTGTCGCGCAACTCGGCGGCGTTCATCTCCCCCAGGCCCTTGAAGCGCTGGATGGCCTCGCCGCCCTTGGGCAGCTTCTTGCCGCCGGCGAGGCCGGCCGAGACGATCGCGTCGCGTTCGCGGTCGGAGTAGGCATAGGAGAAGTCGTCCCGGCCCCACTTGACCTTGTAGAGGGGCGGCTGCGCCAGATAGACGTGGCCGGCCTCGACCAGTGGGCGCATGAAGCGGAAGAGCAGCGTCAGCAGCAGGGTGCGGATGTGCAGGCCGTCGACGTCGGCGTCGGCCATCAGCACGATCTTGTGATAGCGCAGCTTGGTGATGTCGAAGTCGTCGTGCACCCCGGTGCCGAGCGCCAGGATCAGCGCCTGGACTTCGGTGTTCTTCAGCACCCGGTCGATCCGGGCCTTTTCGACGTTGAGGATCTTGCCGCGGATCGGCAGGATGGCCTGGTTGCGCGGCTCACGCCCCTGGCTGGCGCTGCCGCCGGCGCTGTCTCCCTCGACGATGAAGAGTTCACACTCCTCGGGGTTGCCGCTCTGGCAGTCGCGCAGCTTGCCCGGTAGGCCGGCACCGCCGATCAGACCCTTGCGGCGGGTCAGCTCCCGCGCCTGCCGCGCGGCCAGCCGGGCGCGCGCGGCCTGCTGTGCCTTGCCGACAATGACCTTGCCTTCGGTGCTGTTGCGGGTGAACCACTCCGTGATCTGGTCGGTCGCGACCTTCTGCACGAAGGACTTGGCGGCCGAGTTGCCGAGCTTCGTCTTGGTCTGGCCCTCGAACTGCGGCTCCGTCAGCTTCACGGAGACGATCGCGGTGAGTCCCTCCCGGATGTCCTCCCCCGTCAGTTCCTCCTTCTTGTCCTTGCCGTTGCCGGTCTCGGGCTTGATCCAGCCCTTCTCCCTCGCCACGCCCTTCACGGCGTTGGTGAGCGCGGTGCGGAAGCCCTCCTCGTGCGTGCCGCCCTCGTGCGTGTTGATGGTGTTGGCGAACGTGTAGACCGACTCCGAGTAGGAGTTGTTCCACTGCATGGCGACCTCCAGCGCCATCCCCTCGACCTCGCCGCTGAACGCGATGACCGTGTCGTGGGTGCGTTCCTTGGTCGCGTTGAGGTGGGTGACGAAGTCGCTGATGCCCCCCGCGTAAAGGAAGACGTCGGTCAGCGGAGAGCCGTCCTCCGCGGCGGCAGTCGGACGCTCGTCCCGCAGGGTGATCGACAGGCCAGCGTTGAGGAAGGCCATCTCCTGGATGCGCCTCTTGAGCGTCTCGTAGGTGAACGATGTCTCGTCGAAGATGTCCGGGTCGGGCCAGAAGCTCACCGTCGTCCCCTGCTCCCTGGTCGGCGCTCCCTGCATCAACGGACCCTCGGCCCGGCCGGTGGGCTTGGCGGACCCCAGGAAGGTCTGGGTCCAGACGTGCCCGTCGCGGCGGATCTCGACCTCGACCCGGGTCGAGAGGGCGTTGACGACGCTGATGCCGACTCCGTGCAGGCCGCCGGAGACGGCGTAGCTCTTGCCGTCGAACTTGCCGCCGGCGTGCAGCGTGGTGAGGACCAGCTCGACCGCCGGGACCCGCTGCCCCTCCGCCGTGTCGACGGGGATGCCGCGGCCGTTGTCGGTCACCCGTACGCCGCCGTCGGCCAGCAGCGTGACGGTGACGGTGTCGCAGTAGCCGGCGAGGGCCTCGTCGACGGAGTTGTCGACCACCTCATAGACCAGGTGGTGCAGGCCGCGCTCGCCGGTGGAGCCGATATACATCCCCGGGCGCTTGCGCACGGCCTCCAGGCCCTCGAGGACGGTGATCGAGCCGGCGTCGTACGTCGACGAGGACAAGCGGGACCTCCTGGTTGTCTGTAGCCCTGCGAGTCTACCTGTCACCCACCCCCCGAAGCCCTTGCGGACACGCCTGTGGACGACGCTGGGCCTGGAACGCCCCCCGGCTGGTGTCCCCCCACGCGGGGGGGCGGAGGGCAGCGGTCTGCGTCAGCCGTAGGTGTCCCGCGGGCCGCGCCCCTTGACCCGTCGCGGGCCGTGGCCCCAGCTGGGCGCGACCGGGCCGTGCACGGTGATGGCGCGTACCAGCCCGTGGCCAAGCTCCGCGGCGAGGATGTCGAGCAGGGAGCGCTGCAGGAGCCGGACCTGCGTCGCCCAGGCCGTGGACTCGGCCTGCAGGACCAGCTCCCCGTCGATCAGACTGACGGGGCTGCAGTGGGCGGCGAGCTCGGCGCCGACCAGGGCGTCCCACCGACCGAGCACGGCGCCCACGGCGAGGTCCGTCTCCCACCCCCGGTCCGCGAGCAGCCCGGCCACCGCCTCGCCGAAGCGCACCGGCTCGCCGGGGTCGCGGGGCGGACCGGGCACCCGCCTGCTCCCCCGCCGGCCGGCGGCGGCGCGGGAGGCATCGGCCCGGGCGGTCTCCGCGCTCTGCGCCCGGCGCACCGCGGCCGCCGCGCGAGCCCGGTCCAGCGCCTCCCGCACCAGATCGCCGCCAGCCGCCGCCGGCGTGGTCGACTGCCCGGCCGCCGTCGGCGGTGAGGGCGCCGTCGGCGGTGAGGGCATGGTCGACTGTGAGGGCATGGTCGACTGTGCCGCCGCGGCCGGGTCACCCGAGGCGTCGTGGGTCCCGCCCCGTCCACCGTCACCGGACACGCGTCACCGCGCCGTCGCCCACGTTGTAGCGCGTCCCCGCCAGCCCCGCCGGGACGTCCCCGCCCACGGCCGCGGTCACCAGCACCTGCTCCGCGGGGGCGACCAGCTCGGCGAGGCGGGCGCGGCGCCCCGCGTCGAGCTCGGCGAAGACGTCGTCGAGGATGAGCACAGGTTCCCCGCCGTCGGCGCGCAGCAGGTCATAGGCGGCGAGGCGCAGCGCCAGCGCCAGCGACCAGCTCTCCCCGTGCGAGGCATAGCCCTTCGCCGGGAACTCGCCGAGCCTCAGCACGAGGTCGTCCCGGTGCGGGCCGACCAAACTGACCCCGCGCTGGAGTTCCTCGCCCCGACGCCGGCCCAGCTCGGCCAGCAGCGCCGCGGCCAGCCCGTCGCGATCCAGCCCCGCCGCTGCAGCCCCGCCGCTGCCCTCCCCGAGCGAGGAGCGGTAGTCGATCCCCGCGGCCGACCCGCCGCCGGCACCCGACGCCGTTCCGGACACGCCGCTGTAGCCCTTGTCGACGAGCGGGCGCAGCACCTCGACCAGCTCCAGCCGGCCCGCCAGCAGCTCCGCTCCGGCGCGGGCGAGGTGGCTGTCCCAGACGTCGAGGGTCGACGGGTCGCCCCCCTCGCCACCGGGACCACCGCGGCGCCCGCCGCCGGCGCTCTTCAGCAGGGCGTTGCGCTGTTTCAGCACCCGGTCGTAGTCCGCCCGGACCCCGGCCCATCGGGGTTGCCTGGCGACGAGAAGCTCGTCGAGGAAACTGCGCCGCTCGACCGGGTCGCCCTTGACCAGCGCCAGGTCCTCGGGGGCGAAGAGCACCGACCGCAGCACTCCGAGCACCTCCCGGGCGCGCGGGACGGGCGAGGAGTTCAGCCGCGCGCGGTTGGGCCGCCCGGGGTTGAGCTCCAGCTCCACCAGCGTGGAGCGGCCGTCGCGGGCGACGGCCGCCCGCACGACCGCCCGCTCCGTCCCGCCCCGCACGAGCGGCGCGTCGGCCGCCACCCGGTGGGAGCCGAGCCTCGCGACGTACCCGACGGCCTCGACCAGGTTGGTCTTGCCGTGCCCGTTGGGACCCACCAGCGCGGTCGTCCCCGGCTCCAGCGGCAGCTCCAACGCGGCCCAGGAGCGGAAGTCCGTCAGCGAGAGGTGGGTGACGTGCACGCCGACTAGGCCGGATGGCTGGAGGTGCCGCTGTCCCCGGCGTCACCGGGCCGCTCGACGATGTCACCGGTCGGCTCGTCCAGCCGCTTCTCCACGCTGCCCTTCGCCGAGGTGATGGGATGACCGCCGAACTGGTTGCGCAGCGCGGCGACCACCTTCATGGCCGGGCTGTCGTCCTGCCGCGAGGCGAAGCGCGCGAACAGCGACGCGGTGATCGCGGGCATCGGGACGGCGTGCTCGATCGCGGCCTGCACGGTCCACCGGCCCTCGCCGGAGTCCTCCGCGTAGCCACGCAGCTCCGACAGGTCGTCGTCGACGTCGAGGGCCCGCACCAGGAGGTCCAGCAGCCAGGATCGGATGACCGTGCCCTGGGTCCAGCTCTTGATCACGCCGGGGACGTCGTGCAGCAGCGGGGAGGCCATCAGCAGCTCCCAGCCCTCGGCGTAGGACTGCATCAGCCCGTATTCGATGCCGTTGTGCACCATCTTGGCGAAGTGCCCGGCACCGACGGGCCCCGCGTGCACGAACCCGGAGTCACCCTCGGGCTTGAGGCTGTCGAAGACGGGCTGCACGGTCGCGACGTGCTCCGGCTCGCCGCCGACCATCAGTGCGTAACCGTTCTCCAGGCCCCACACGCCGCCGGACACGCCGGCGTCGACATATCCGATGCCCGTCTCACGCAGCGCGGCCGCCCGCGCTTGGTCGTCGGTGTAGTTGCTGTTGCCGCCGTCGATGATGACGTCGCCGGAGGCCAGGAGGCCGCCGAGGGTGCGCACCGTTGCGGACGTCGGCTCACCAGCCGGCACCATCACCCAGACGGCGCGGGGCGCCGACAGCGCGCCGACGAGCTCGTCCAGCGAATGCACGTCGGCCGCCTCGCTGTGCGCATCGAAGCCGACCACCGTGTGGCCGGCACGCCGCAGCCGCTCGGCCATGTTGCCGCCCATGCGGCCGAGCCCGACCATCCCGATCTGCACCGGTGACCTCCTCGTGTTCTTCGTACGCCGTGACGGGCCGCGGGGGACCGCAGCGCCCGGGCGCGATGCGCGGGCGCCGACCGCGAGCCTGCCCTGCGGTAGCGATGCCGACCAGCCTCGGTGCCCCGACGTCGCCGGGTCGTCATCTGTCGGCTCCCGGGACGCCCGGCGCCCCTCTCGGTGCTCACCCGGGCAGGCGCACCGGCATGAGCAGGTAGCGGTAGTCGGTGGCGCCGGCCGGGCCGCCATCCCCCACGTCCGAAGCGGGCTTGCCCGTCAGGATCGCGGGGCGGGTCGGGCTGGTGAACGACAGCCGAGCCGTGTCGCCGTCGACCTGGCCCAGCCCGTCCAGGAGGAAGCTCGGGTTGAAGGCGATGGTCAGGCCTGCACCCTCGAAGGAGGCCTCGAGCCGCTCCGTGGCCTGCGCGTCGTCGCCCGAGCCTGCCTCCAGGACGAGCTCGCCGGTGTCGCCGCCGGTGTCGGGCGTGAAGACCAGCCGCACCGGCGCGGTGCGACTGGCGCTGACGAGCGCCACCCGCTTGACGGCGTCGGCGAGCAGCCCGGCATCGACTTCGGCGACCGCCTCGAACGACGACGGCAGCAACGACCGGTATTTCGGGAACTCCCCCTCGAGCAGCCGGGTAGTGGTGCGCCGGGCGCCGCCGGAGAAGCCGGCCATTCCCTCGCCCTGCGCGCCGGAGCCGAGCGCCACGGTCACCTCGGCGTCGCCGCTCGCCGCGAGGGCCTTCGCCGTCTCCGACAGCGTGCGCGCGGGCACCAACGCAACCGCGCTGAGGTCGGCGGTGTCCGGGCGCCAGGGCAGCTCGCGGACGGCGAGGCGGTAGCGGTCGGTCGCGGCGAGGGTCAGCCGGTCACCCTCGATCTCCACCCGGACGCCCGTCAGCACGGGCAGCGTGTCGTCGCGGCCGGCGGCGACGGCCACCTGGGCGACCGCTGTGGCGAACGCCGCGGCCGCGATCCGACCCGCCACCGGCGGCATCACGGGCAACGTCGGATAGTCCTCCACCGCCATCGTCGGGAGCGTGAACCTGGCCGACCCGCACGTGAGCACGACCCGGTTGCCGTCACCGGCGAACTCGACAGGAGCGGCCGGCAGGCTGCGACAGATCTCGGCGAGCAGGCGTCCGGACACGAGCACACGCCCCGGTTCGACGACCGACACCGGGACCTGCGCGGTCGCCGCGACCTCGAAGTCGAAGCCCGACAACCGCAGGCCGGCACCCGGGCCGTCGTCGCCGACCGGGTCACCGTCGGCATGACCCGCGGCGGGGCCGGCCACCTCCAGCAGCAAACCCGACAGCACCGGGACGGTCGCCCGCGCCGGCAGGGTGCGCGCGGTCCACGCCACCGCCTCGGTCAGGTCATTGCGCTCCACCCGAAACCTCACCCGGGACCTCCTTGGCTGCCGTCGAAGTCCTGGGGGTCCGCGCCGTCCCCAGCCCCGGTGGTTGGGGGGAGGAGGAAGACAGCAGAGACAGAAACCGTCGTCGGGGTTGTCGACGCTGTGGACAGGCGCCATCGGTGCAGGTCAGCGCGGATGCTGGTGCGTGCACGCAGTGTGGACGACGAGTCGGACACCTGTGCACGGCTGCGTACGGCGCGCGGAGTGCGGCCGGTCATCCCCGCGTCGTTCCGCCGGCGACCCCACTCGTCCACACCCTCATACACAGCCTGTGGGTAGACATCGCACCGCGAGCCGTCTAGTGCCCGGTCGCTCCCGGGGCGTCCCGCGGACGGGGTCAGTGCCGTCCGACCCGGGCGAGCGGCGCTCACTGCTGCCGCGCGCGGGCCTTGATGCGGTTGGTGAGCTCGACGACCTGGTTGTAGAGCGCTCGGCGTTCGGCCATCAGGGTCGCCACCTTCTTCACCGCATGCATGACGGTGGTGTGGTCCTTGCCGCCGAAGGTCTGGCCGATCTTGGGAAGCGAGAGGTCGGTGAGCTCGCGGCAGAGATACATGGCGACCTGTCGCGCGTTGACGAGCACCCGGGAGCGGCTGGTGCCGCAGAGGTCGTCCAGGCTGACGTCGAAGTACTGCGCCGTCACACCCATGATCACGGCGGCGGTGATCTCCGGGCCGCCCGGGCCGGGAATGAGGTCCTTGAGGACCATCTCGGCCGTCGTCAGGTCGACGGAGCTGCGGTTGAGGCTGGCAAAGGCGGTCACCCGGATCAGCGCTCCCTCCAGCTCGCGGATGTTGCGCTCCACCTTGCTGGCGATGAACTCGAGCACCTCGGGCGGCGCCGTCAGGTGCTCTTGGGCTGCCTTCTTGCGCAGGATGGCGATCCGGGTCTCGAGCTCGGGGGGGGTGACGTCGGTGATCAACCCCCACTCGAAGCGGTTGCGGAGCCGGTCCTCCAGCGTCGACAGCTGCTTCGGGGGGCGGTCGCTGCTGATCACGATCTGCTTGGAGTTGGTGTGCAGCGTGTTGAAGACGTGGAAGAACTCCTCCTGCGTCCGCTCCTTGCCCTCGAGGAACTGGATGTCGTCGACCAGCAGCACATCGACGTCGCGATAGCGCTTTTGGAAGGCCTGTGCCTTGTCGTCGCGGATCGAGTTGATGAAATCGTTGGTGAATTCCTCGGTGCTCACGTAGCGGACGCGCACCGCCCCGAACGTCTGGCTGTAATGCCCGATCGCATGCAGCAGGTGGGTCTTGCCGAGCCCGGAGTCGCCATAGATGAACAGCGGGTTATAGGCCTTCGCCGGCGCTTCAGCCACCGCGACCGCGGCGGCGTGGGCGAAGCGATTGCTCGATCCGATGACGAACGTCTCGAAGGTGTATTTGGCGTTGAGCCGGGCGGGTTCGGCGACCGGGGAGGGCGGCGGCTCCCGGAACGGGCGGACGTCCGCCAGTAGCGCGGGGGCCGCCGGCTCCGGCGTGGGCTCCCGCTCGGCCGGGGGCTCCGGAGCAGCTTCCACGGTGACCGCGAAACGAGCGTCGGCGTGCAGCGCCTCCGACAGGGCGCTCGCCAGCAGGGGGCGGAACCGCGTCTCCAGCAGGTCTTTGGTGAACTCGTTCGGTGCCGCCAGCAGCGCGGTGCCGCCCACCACGCCGAGCGGGCGGGTCAACCGCAGCCAGGCGCGCTCCCGTGGCCCCATCCCACCGCCGCCGTCCCCGGCGAGGCCGGCCACGACCTCGTCCCACACGCTCGCCAGGCGTGCCCCCGCGTCGTCAGCGTCTCCAGCACCGGGGAACACCGGTGACACCGGGGTGGAGCCGACCTCCACCGCACCGTTCAGGGCTTCGGTCACCGTGCTGCCTCCCGGACCATCGGTCGCCAACTGTCCACAGATGCGTCCACACCCTGTGCATGCACGCGCGGACAACCGCATGAGGGGGACGAGCGGACGGTCGCACCGGCGGGCAGGTCGGCCCGGCGGGGTGACCGACGCCCGGGGGAACCCCGGCGGATCGGCACGTTAACAGCGTCGGGGAGCCAGCGTCGAGGGTCCTCCACACTCCTGCCGCGCCCGCCCGGCGCGGCGGCTCGCCGCGCCGGGTGTGGTGCGCTATGAGGGTCGGCCCGCACGCCGCAGGTGCGACCGCCGGCGGGGGCCTCTCGAGTGTGCGCACCGCGCGTGTACCGTTGAGGTTGGCCCGGTGTCCCCTGGCGAGCGACCACCCTGCGCCCCGGTGCAGGGCCGTCCGCGAGTCCCAGCCGGCCCGTCCCCGCGTCACCGAGTCCCGGAGTCCCGCCGTGAGCAAGCGCACGTTCCAGCCCAACAACCGTCGCCGCGCCAAGACGCACGGCTTCCGGTTGCGGATGCGGACGCGCGCCGGTCGCGCGATCCTGTCCGGCCGCCGCCGCAAGGGTCGCGCCGAGCTGTCGGCCTGAGCGCCCTCCCCTCGACCACGACGCTTCCGCGGACTGCGACACCTCCGCCGATGCTGCCCCCAGCGGCGCGTGTGCGCAGCCCGGCGGAGCACCGCCGTGTCGCTCGCCAGGGTCGCCGGAGCGCGGCCGGGCCGCTGTCGGTCTCGCTGTTGCTGCCGCCGCTCGCGCGGGGGAGTTCGCCTGCCATCGGGGAGCCGGCGGTCCCGAGCGTTGGCGGGGCGCGCGCAGGCGTGGTCGTGCCCAAGGCCGTCGGCTCCGCCGCCGTGCGCAACCGGGTACGTCGGCAGCTTCGGCATCTGCTCGCTCCCCGCCTGCCGGGCCTGCCCGCCGGGGCCGTACTCGTCATCAGGGTCAGTGCGCCCATCCGACCGCCCGTGCCCACCGGGTCGCCCGTGCCCACCAGGTCGCCCGTGCCCACCGGGTTGCCTGTGCCCACCACGTCCGCCGCCCTGGCGACGTCGCTCGACCGAGCGCTTGCGCGTCTGCTTGCGGTGCCGCCGGCCACGAGCCCCACGAGCCCCACATGAGCCGGCTGCGCAGGCTCACCCGGACCGTCACCGCCCGCTCCCCCCTCGCCTGGCTGCTGCTCGGGCTGCTCGCCGGCTATCGCCGCGCGGTGAGCCCGCTGCTCGCGCCCCGGTGCCGCTTCGAGCCCTCGTGCAGCTGTTATGCCGAGGAGGCGGTGCGCAGCCACGGAGCAGTGCGCGGCACCTGGCTCGCCGGGCGCCGGCTGCTGCGCTGCCAGCCCTGGGGCGGCCTCGGCGACGACCCGGTCCCACCGCGGCGGCGACCGGCGGCGATCGACGCGGCCGCTGGCCGACCCCGGCGCCAGACGTCCATCTCCGCGCGTCGCTCCCAACCCGTGCGGGCACCCCGTCGTACACACACCGCCACCCGAGGAGGGTCGACGCGTGTCGATCATCGATGACCTCTACTCCGCCGTCGCGCATGCCGTCGTCGGCATCCACGCCGGCCTCCGCCCGGTCTTCGGGCCGACCAACGGCTACGGCTGGGCGCTGTCCATCGTCCTGCTGACCATGGCGGTGCGGCTGCTGCTCTTCCCGCTCTTCGTCAAGCAGATCAAGAGCCAGCGCACCCTGCAGATGATCCAGCCGCTCATGAAAGAGATCCGGGAGAAGCACAAGAACGACAAACAGAAAATGAACGAGGAGCTCATGAAGCTCCAGAAGGAGCATGGCAATCCGCTCCTGGGCTGCCTGCCCATTTTCGCGCAGATCCCGTTGTTCATCGCCCTGTTCCGCGTGCTCAACGGATTCAAACCCAGGGAGATAGCACCGGGCGTCTATCAATTCGTGGCCAACCACGGGCTGTCCGCTGCCCAGGCCCAACAGATCGGCAATGCCAAGATCTTCGGCGTCCCACTGTCGGTCGCCTTCAACAGCCCCAGTCAGTTGCTGAAGTCCTTCATCCCTGCCGTCTCCGACGCGCCCGTGCGCGTGGTCACGCTGATCCTCGTCGTGATCATGTGCACGACGACCTTTCTCACGCAGAAGCAGATCATGGGCCGCAACGGGCCGGTGGACCCCTCCCAGCGGACCCAGCAGCGCGTGTTCCTCTACCTGGCGCCGCTATCCCTCGGCGTATCCGGGATTTTCTTCGGCTTCCCCGTCGGTGTGCTGCTCTACTGGATGACCACCAACCTGTGGAGCATGGGCCAGCAGTTCTTCGTCCTGCGCCGGATGCCGCCGGTGGTGCCGGCGGCCACGACCGGCCGCCAGCGCGCGGCGAGTCTCGAGGCGCCGCCGGACCCCAAGGGCGCCAAAGGCGCGAAGGGCGGCAGGGGCGGCAAGGCTGCCGGAACCCCCGGAGCACCGGGGCGCGCCCCCACCAAGGGGCCGCAGCCGGCTGGCCGGCCGTCCAATGGTGCCCAGGGAGCCACCCCACCGCGGGTACGCCTGACCAAGCGCGGGGCGACCGACCCCGAGCCCGAGCCCGCAACGCCGGTGCGACTCCGCCAGGCCCGCCGGGAGGCCCTGCGGGGTCAGGCCCCCACGTCCCTGGGCGTCTCGCCGCCCGCGGAGGCGTCGGCGGGTGCGTCGCCGGCGAGTGACGCCGCCGAGGCCGCGGGTGGAACGGGTGCGACGGGTGGAACGGGTGCGACGGGTGGCACCGGTGGCGACACGCACGCGGCCGCCCGGGTGCCGCGACAGACCCGGCCGCCCCAGCGGCAGAAAGGCAAGAGTCGAGCCAAGAGCCGCCGCGGTGGCCGTCGATGACGCGCTTGCCCCGGCGTCCGCGGCGGTGCTGACGGTCCTCCCGGCCGCTCCGCCGGCGGTCGCCGGCCTCCACCCGTCCCCGTCGAGGAGCCCCATGGACACCAGCGAGACACACACCGAGCACGACGCCGCCCTGCCGGTTGCGGCTGAACCGATCGGCTCGGCGAACGGCGGAGGGGGACTCGCGCCGCTCGCAGCCGAGCCGGCTGCTCTGGACGCGGCCGGGACCGCCCGGCGGCCACGGCCGGCGCCCGACCTGGAACACGAGGGGGAGGTCGCGGCCGACTACCTGGAAGGCCTCCTCGACATCGTCGACCTGGACGGTGATCTGGACCTCGACGTCGAGGCCGACCGGGCCATCGTCGCCATCGTGGGGGCCTCGGGGCTCTCGGCGCTGGTCGGGTCGAACGGGGAGACCCTCGAGGCGCTGCAGGAGCTGACCCGGCTCGCGGTCCTCACGGCCACCGGGAGTCGGAGCCGCCTCATGCTCGACATCGCCGGCTGGCGGGCCGGCCGCCGGACGGAGCTGGCCGAGCTGGGATCGGCTGCGGCCCGGCGCGTGCTCGCGGCCGGCGCAGCGGAACGGCTCGCTCCCATGACACCGTTCGAACGCAAAGTCGTGCACGACGCCGTCGGCGAGGTCGAGGGCGTGCACAGCGAGTCTGAGGGCGAGGAGCCGCAGCGGCGGGTCGTCGTCCTGCCGGGGTGACCCCCGCGCCGTCCGAAGGTCGCACCACCGACCAGGCGCGGGCACGGGCACCGAGCGACGCGCCCGCTGCGGCCGCTCCGCCCGCCCCACCGCAGGCGCACGCGCTGTTCGGGGACCGGCTGCCTCACCTGCAGGCCTACGCGGACCTGCTCGCGGGACCCGGGACCGCGTGGGGACTCCTTGGGCCGCGTGAGCGACCGCGACTCTGGCCGAGGCACATCCTCAACTGCGCCGCCGTCGAGACACTCGTCCCGCCGAACGTCCGATTGCTGGACGTCGGAAGTGGCGCCGGTCTCCCAGGGTTGGTGCTGGCTCTCGTTCGGCCCGACCTGCACGTCGTGCTCTTGGACTCCCTGGCGCGGCGGGTGACGTTCCTCGAACGCGCCGTCGAGGAACTGGGCGTCGGTGCGCGAGTGTGCGTGGTCCGCGCGCGCGCTGAGGACCTGGCTGGCGAGCACGCCTACCAGGTGGTCGCCGCGCGGGCCGTGGCGCCGTTGGGACGGCTGGCCGGCTGGTGCATGCCGCTCGTCGCCCCGGGCGGAGAGCTGCTCGCCCTGCGCGGGGAGGGTGCGTCCCGTGAGCTTGCTGCCGACGCGGGTGCCCTGCGGGTCGCCGGGGTGCGGGACCATGCCGTGGTGCGATGCGGGGTGGGTGTCCTGGACGAGCCGACAACCGTGGTTCGCCTTCGGGGCGCCTGATGCCGGTTCCACGTGAAACCCGTGTGCTCGCCGTGGCCAACCAGAAGGGCGGGGTGGGCAAGACCACGACCGCGGTGAACCTGGCGGTGGCGCTGGCCCAGCAGGGCCAGCGCGTCCTGTGCCTCGACCTCGACCCCCAGGGCAACGCGAGCACGGGATTCGGGGTTGAGCATCGCGCCGGAACGCCGTCGACCTACGAGGTCCTCGTCGCCGCGCGTCCGCTCGCGGATGTCGTGGTGGCCGCCCCGGGGGTGCCGGGTCTGCTCGTGGCCCCCGCCACGATCGACCTGGCGGGGGCGGAGATCGAGCTCGTGAGCGTGGTGGCGCGGGAGACGCGCCTCAAGCGCGCGCTCGGGGCCTACCGCGAGCTGGCCGACTACATCCTCATCGACTGCCCGCCGTCGCTCGGGTTGTTGACGGTAAACGCCCTGGTGGCGGCTCGAGAGGTCCTGATCCCCATCCAGTGCGAGTACTACGCGCTCGAGGGCCTTGGCCAGCTCCTGTCCAACGTCGAGCTCGTGCGGGCCCACCTCAACCCGGACCTGCACGTCGGGGCCATTCTCATGACCATGTATGACGCCCGGACCAGGCTCGCCGACGACGTGGTCGCGCAGGTGCGGGAGCACTTCTCCGCCGTGGTTCTCCCCACGGTGATTCCGCGGAGCGTCCGCGTCAGCGAGGCCCCCGGTTACGGTCAGTCGGTGCTGACCTACGACGCGGGTTCGAAGGGTGCCCTGGCATATGCCCAAGCGGCCCGCGAACTGCACCAGCGCGGTACGACGGCAGCCGCCGCCGCCGCCCCAGCACAGCTGTCGAAAGAGGCAGAGACTGCGCCCGAGCCGGGGGGCGCTCGGCACCCGTGGCCTGGGGCCGCGCCTTCCGCGAGCGAGCCAGGCGCAGGCACCGCCACCGGGGGAGCGGTGGGGCACTGATGGCCGAGAAGCGTGGCGGCCTCGGGCGAGGGCTCGGCGCGCTCATCCCGACGAGTGCGGCGGCGGCACAGCCCACCGGTGCCGCGGGCGCGCTCGGGCCCGACGGCGCGGCTGCGGCGGACGGGCCGCAGCCGGTGGAGGGGGTGGTCTATCGCGAGATCCCGCCGGCTGCCATCGTGGCCAACCCGCGACAGCCCCGGCAGTCGTTCGACGCGGACGCCTTGGCGGAGCTCGTCCTCTCCATCCGTGAGGTCGGGGTCTTGCAGCCGGTGGTGGTCCGGGAGACGGTCCCCGGGGCTTACGAGCTGGTGATGGGGGAGCGTCGATGGCGGGCCGCTCAGGAGGCCGGCTTGGCGCTGCTGCCGGCCATCGTGCGAGAGACGCCCGACGACGCTCTGCTCCGGGATGCGCTGCTGGAAAACCTGCACCGTCAGCAGCTGAATCCGCTGGAGGAGGCCGCGGCATATCAGCAGCTGCTGCAGGAGTTCGGGGCCACCCACGAGGAGCTTGCCGCCCGGATCGGCCGCTCGCGTCCGCAGATCAGCAACACCGTCCGCCTCCTGAACCTCCCGGCCGGGGTGCAACGTCGCGTCGCGGCGGGGGTGCTGTCCGCCGGGCACGCCCGCGCCCTGCTCGGCCTGGGGGACGGCCAGGCACAGGAGCGGCTGGCCGCGAGGATCGTGGCCGAGGGCCTGTCGGTGCGCGCGGTCGAGGAGCTGGTCTCCCAGGGGGTGGAAGGCGCGCCCGCTCGCGCCCCCCGACGACCGCGCGAGCAGCCACCGGAGGTGGCGGAGGTGGCCGCCCGCCTGTCGGAGCGCTTCGAGACCCGGGTTCGCGTGGAGGTGGGCCGGTCCAAGGGGCGCATCACGATCGAGTTCGGTGGCCCCGACGACCTGCAGCGCATCGTCGACGCCCTCCAGTCGCCGGCCTGACTCGAGTCAACCGGGCCCTGACTCGAGTCAACCGGGTCCTGACTCGAGTCAACCGGGTCCTGACTCGAGTCAACCGCCGCGCCCGACCGCCTGACGCAGCAGGTCAACGCAGACCCGGCCCAGGTCGAGCCCGGCGGCGGCGACGGCCATGGGGAGCAGCGAGGTCTCGGTCATGCCGGGGCTGACGTTGACCTCGAGCAAGTGGACCTTGCCGTCGGCGTCGACGACGACGTCGGCGCGCGAGACGTCGCGCAGGCCCAGCACCCGGTGCGCGAGGACGGCGACCTCCGCGGCACGCCCGGCCACCTCGCCGCTCAGCCGCGCCGGGGCGAAGAAGTCGGTCTCCCCAGCGGTGTAGCGCGCCTCGTAGTCGTAGGCGCCACCGTTGCGGACGACGATTTCGACGGCGGGAAGCGCTTCTGGGCCAGCCCCCGTGTCGACGACACCGACGGCCAGCTCGGTGCCGGCGACGTAGCGCTCCACCAGGGCATCCTCGCCGTAGGAGAAGCACGACACCATGGCCTCGGCCAGCCCGTCGGCCTCCCGCACGACCGTCGCGCCGAGGGCCGAGCCGCCCCGCGCCGGCTTCACCATCAACGGCAGGCCGAGCGCCACGACCAGCCGCGCGAGCACGGACGGGGCGCCCAACTCCCGGAAGGTCGTCGCAGGCAAGGTGTAGGACGGCGGTGTGGCGATGCCCGCCGCGGCCAGCACCGCCTTGGCTGCCGGCTTGTCGAAGGCCACCCGGCAGGGGCCCGGCAGCGAGCCCACGAACGGGATGCCCGCCATCGCCAGCACGCCGCGGACCGCGCCGTCCTCCCCGTCGCCGCCGTGCAGCGCGACGAACACGGCGTCCGGCGGGTCCGCGATCAGCGCGTCGAGCAGGCGGGCGTCGGTGTCGCGCAGGACCGCCTCGATGCCCTGCGTGCGCAGCGCATCCACCACCCTGCGCCCGCTGCGCAGAGACACGTCGCGCTCGTGGGTCAGGCCGCCGGCCAGGATGACCACCCGGCCGAGGTCGCCGAGCCCCGTCGCACCGGTGGTGACCGCCAGGGTCGCACTCACGCCAGGTCCGGTGCTGGGGTCTGAGCCTGTCCCCGCCGCAGCGCGACGGACTGCCGGCTGGCACCGGGACCGAAGACGCTGCGCAGCTCCGTCTCCTCCTCGAGCACTGCGGCGAGGCGGCGTACCCCCTCCCGGATGCGCGCGGGCTCGGGGTAGCAGTAGGACAGCCGCAGGTGGCGCCGGCCTTGACCGTCGCTGTAGAAACCGGTGCCGGGCACGTAGGCGACGCGGGCGTGCACCGCTCGTGGCAGCATCGCCTTGCTGTCGAGGCCCTCGGGAAGCGTGACCCAGACGTAGAAGCCTCCGGTCGGGTGGGTCCACGTCGCGCCGGCGGGGAAGTGCTGCGCGAGCGCCTCCAGGGTCGCGTCGCGGCGCTCCCGATAGAGCTCGCGGAAGACCTTGACCTGCTCGAGCCAGGGCTGGGTGCGCAGGTACGCCGAGACGACCGCCCCGCTGAAGGTGGGCGGGCAGAGGATCTGGGCCTCCGAGGCGAGCACGAGCTTCTCGCGCACCCCGTGCGGTGCCAGCGCCCACCCGACGCGCAGGCCGGGGGAGAAGGTCTTGGAGAAGGTGCCGAGATAGATGATGCCGTCGCTGCTGCGCCCGCGCAGGGCCTGCCGCGGCTCCTCGTCGAAGCCGAGTAGGCCGTAGGGGTTGTCCTCGAGCACCAGCACCCCGGCTCCCTGGGCGATGGCGAGGATCTCGTCCCGACGTTCCACTGCGAGCGAAGTGCCGGCCGGATTGTGATAGTTCGGCACGGTGTAGAGCAGCTTCGGCTGCTTGCCCTGGGCGGTCAGCGCGGCGAGCGCCTCCCGCAGCGCGGCCGGGATCAGGCCGTCGGCGTCCATCTGCACGTGCACGACCTCGGCCTGCGCGGAGGCGAAGGTGCCCAACGCCCCGACGTAGGAGGGTGCTTCGGCCAGCACGACGTCGCCCGGATCGAGGAAGACCCGGGCGACCAGGTCGAGTGCCTGCTGGCTGCCGACGGTCACGACGACGTCGTCCGGAGAGGCCGTGATCCCCTCCAGCGCCATCACCGCCACGATCTGCTCGCGCAGCACGGGGTCGCCCTGCCCGCCCGTGTATTGCAGGGCCGCGGCGCCGGCAGTGTGCAGAAGCGTGCCGACCATGTCGCCGACGCTGTCGAGGGGGAGGGCTGCGGTGAAGGGCATGCCGCCGGCGAGGCTCACCACCTCGGGGCGGTTGGCGACGGCGAACAAGGCCCGGATCTCGCTGGCCCGCATCCCGAGCGTGCGTGCGGCGTAGCGCTCGACGTAGGGGTCGAGGGATACGTGCTGATCGGGCGGGCCGGCCATCGTCCCACGATAACCGTGGCGGTTGCGAGGGCCGTGGAATACTTGCCCCGCCCGCCGCCGCCCGCCGCCCCCGGCGCCCCCGGCCGCGGCCGACGCGAGGAGCCGCCGCATGGCCTTGCCCACGCTTCTCACGGTGCGGACGTTGCGGCGCCTCACGCTCGGCTTCGCCGTGGGCGCCGCAGCGGGCTGGCTGGTCGGCCTGCTCCGCCCCCCGACTGCGACGCCCTCCGCAGCCACCACCCCCCCGTCACCTCCCACGGCGAAGGAGCCTCCGCCGGAAACCGCGGTGCCCCGGCCCGACGCGTCGGCAACGGAGGGCGAGGTGGCCCCGGCGGCCGCTGGGACGGACAGGGGCGTGGCAGGGCCGGACGTGGCCAGCACCGGAGCGGACCCCGACCGCGTGAGCATCGCTGACACGGGGATCGACCCGGTCGCACCGCCACCCGCCGCCGAGGAGCCCCCGCCCGGCGTCAGCATCGCCGACACCGCTGTGCCGCCGATCCCGATTGAGGACACCAGCGAACGTCCTGTCCAGGGAACGGACATATCCGCCCTTGAGGGGCCGACGGGGCCTATCGCAATGGTGACGCCGGCGCCGGGCGGCGCAGGTGCCGCTCCCGTCGCTGCGGCCCGCGCCCGCGCCCGAAAGCGCCTCGCCGATGCGGTCCCGCCCGTACCACCACCGGCTCCCGACGCGGTCAAGTCTGCCGAGGACCCGACGGCTCCCGTGGCCGGCCCCGAGGCCTGAGCCCGTGTCGCGCCGGGTCGTCGCCGTCACGCTCGACAACCTCGACGACCTCCCCCGCCGGTGCCGTTCCTGCGTCTTCTGGGAACTCGACCCGGTCGCCCGCAGCCGGGCGGAGGAGGCAGGGGACACGGCGTTCGAGAAGGAAGCCTGGCTCTCGGCGACACTGCTGGAGTGGGGCAGCTGCGGCAGGCTGGCCTACGTCGACGGCGTACCAGCCGGGTTCGTGCTCTTCGCCCCGCCCGCCGCGGTGCCCCGCAGCGTCGCCTTCCCGACGTCGCCCGTCAGCGCCGACGCGGTGCTGCTCATGACTGCCACCGTCGTGGAGGAGTTCACGGGCCAGGGGCTCGGCCGGGTGCTCGTGCAGAGCGTCGCCAAGGACCTCCTGCGCCGCGGGGTGCGGGCCATCGAGGCGTTCGGGGACGCGGAGGGCCAACAGGGGCACTGCGTCTTGCCGGCAGCACACCTGCTCGCGGTGGGTTTCAAGACCGTCCGAGCGCACCCCCGCTGGCCGCGGCTGCGGCTGGAGCTCAAGTCCACGGCGAGTTGGCGGGAAGACGTCGAGGTCGCGCTCGACCGCCTCCTCGGCAGCCTCACGACGGAGTCGCTGCTGCGCCCGGTCGGCGCGCGAACCTGACCGCGGGTTATCTCGCCGGGCTGGCAGCGCGGCCCGGTTGCCCGCCGAAGCCCACCGGCATCCGCAGCGCCCCGGTCGGCGCGTCGAGCTCGACCGGCAGGAAGAGCCGCTGCACGGCGACGAGGATCGCCTCGGCCACCGTGTCGCGGAAGTCGCCGGAGCGCAGCAGCCGCGCATCGCCCTCGTTCGACAGGCAGCCCACCTCCAGGCGGACGGCGGGCATCCGCGTCAGCCGCAGCAGCTGCCACGTCTTCGGATGCGTCCGGCAGTCGAGCAGGACCGTGCGGGCGACCACCTCCTTTTGCACCAGCTCCGCCAGCCGGGCCCCCACCACCGAGGGGCTGTCGCGCCCGGTGCCGTAGTAGTAGGTCGCCACCCCGTGCGGCCCGGGCGAGGTCGAGCCGTCGGTGTGCAGGCTGATGAGCAGGTCGGCCTGGCTGGCGTTGGCGACGGCCGCCCGCTGCACGTCGCTCGCGCCGCTGAGCGGGCCGTGGGTGAGCACGGGCGTGACGCCGGACACCTGAAGGCGGCCCTCGAGGCGGGCGACGATGTCCGCGACGACATCGCGCTCGCGCAGGCCCGAGGCGGTGAAGCCCGCGTCGTCCCCCCCGTGCCCAGCGTCCACCACCACGGTGCGACCGACGAGCGAGGGTCCGCTGCGCCGCAGCCGCTCGGCTTCGCGCAGCTCATGCGCGTTGCCGCCGCGCACGGAGTGCCGCAATCGCGCCAGCTCGCCCAGGGTGAGGGCGCCGCAGATGCCGTCGCCCGACAGCCCGCGTTCGCGCTGGAACGCCTGCAGCGCACGCTCCGTCCGCGACCCGAAGACGCCGTCCTCGCGGCCGACGTCGAACCCCATCCCGGTGAGCCGCCGCTGCAGTTCGGCCACGTCATCGCCACTGTGCGGCCGGCTCACGGCGTAGGACAAGGGACGGTCTCCGAGCCGGCGGCCCGCGGCCTGCAACGCGGCCCACGTCTCCTGGCCGACCACCCCGTCGACGACGAGCCCCCGCTCCTGCTGGAACGCTCGCACCCGCGCGTCGAGGCCGGCGTCGAAGCGCTCGCCGTCGTCGGCGCCATCGGGGGGCATCGAGTCGACGGGGCCGCCGTCGCGGCTCGATCGCGCCGGGACCCGGCGCAGGGCCGCGCGCACCTGGCGCACCGCGGGATCGCGGTCACCCTCGCGATAGCGCGGAGACGGGCTGGTCAGCTGGCACCTCGGAGCGGCGTCGGGGTCGGGGCGGTGACCGCGACGTGGGTCATGGCCCCACGGCAGGGCGGGCGGCCCGGCAAGAGTGCCACGCCGGTGACACTGGTGACCGTGCGGTCGGTGGTCGCGCGGGCGACCGACCGACCGCTGCCGGCACCGCCGCCCGCCGACTACAGGTAGTCGGCGAGGTCGCGCAGCAGAGCCGCCTTCGGCTTGGCGCCGACGATCGACTTCGCGACCTTGCCGCCGACGAAGACGCTCATGGTCGGGATCGACAGGATCTGGTACTGCCGGGCGATCTCGGGGTTCTCGTCGATGTTGAGTTTGACCACCTTGATCGTGCCAGCGTGCTCAGCGGCGATCTCCTCGAGCACCGGGGCGACCATCTTGCAGGGGCCACACCACTCGGCCCAGAAGTCGACGAGCACGGGCAGGTCGCTCTGTAGGACGTCGACGGTGAAGGCTGAGTCGTTCGTGGTCTGGGTGGCGGCGCCCATGGGTGCTGCTCCTCGGGTCGGGATGCGGGGGGCGGGCCGGTCGGACCGCCTGGATGCCTGCAGGTCCAACGACGATGGGGGCGGCGCCCTTCCCGCAGTGGCTCGGCCGGCGAGTTCAGGGAGTGTGGCGCAGCCCCGCGTCGGCGGGGTCAGGTGCGAAGACCGAGGCGTGCCCGCGGCTCGGGTCGGCACTGCTCTCACCGGCGCCGTGGTCGTCATGGGCAGGGTCCACCCGGTCCGCGAGCCACCGCTCCGCGTCGAGCGCCGCTGCGCAGCCGGTGCCCGCAGCGGTGATCGCCTGGCGATAGACGTGATCGACGACGTCACCGGCCGCGAAGACGCCGTCGACGTTCGTGCGCGTGGAGGGGGCCTGCACCACGACGTACCCCTCCTCGTCGAGGTCGAGTTGGCCGCGCAGGATCCCGCTGCGGGGATCGTGACCGATCGCGAGGAACAGCCCGCTGGCGGCCAGTTCCCGTGTCTCGCCGGTCACCGTGTCACGCAGGACGACCGCGCGGACCTTCTCGTGCCCCTCGATGTCCTCACCGAGTACATCGATGACCTCGGAGTTCCAGGCGAAGCTGATCTTGTCGTTGCCCATGGCCCGCTCCTGCATGACCTTGCTGGCCCGCAGGGTGTCGCGCCGGTGCACGATCGTCACGCTCGCCGCGAAGCGGGTGAGGAAGGTCGCCTCCTCCATCGCGGTGTCGCCGCCCCCCACCACCACGATGTCCTGCCCGCGGAAGAAGAAGCCGTCACAGGTGGCGCAGGCGCTCACCCCGTGTCCGAGCAGGCGGTCCTCGGCGGGCAGGCCCAGCTTGCGCCACTGGGAGCCGCTGGCGACCACCACGGCGTGCGCGTAGTGCGTCTCGCCGTGCACCTTCACGACCTTGGGCGTGGCGGTGAGGTCGACCTCCGTGACGTCATCGGTGACGAGTTCCGCGCCGAAGCGCTCGGCCTGCTTGCGCATGCCCTCCATGAGTTCGGGCCCCATGATCCCGTCCGGCCACCCTGGAAAGTTCTCGACCTCGGTCGTGGTCATCAGCGCCCCACCGGACTGGGCGCCCTCGAAGACCAGCGGCGCGAGGTTGGCGCGGGCCAGATAGACCGCGGCGGTGTAACCGGCGGGGCCGGAGCCGATGACGATGACGTCACGCACCTGCGTGCCCGCGTCGGTTGCGGGGCCGCCCGTCGCCGCATCGCCGCTCGGGATTGCGCGCTGGCTCACGGGGTGCGCCTCCTGCTGCGCCACGCGGCGCGTTGCGTCCTGCGCCGCCACCGCCCGGGGATGGGCGCCGACGTGCCCTCGCGGAACGCCAGCCTAGCGAGGCGGGATTCCCCTGGCAGAGTGACCCGGTGAGCGCTCCCGACACCGGCGACGATCCAGGCGCGGTGCGGCGGCCACGCGTGGTCGTGCTGTCACCAATCGAGCCGCCTCCCGGCGGGGACCGCCGGCGTGGCAGGGGCACGCTCCGTCCGGGGACGGCGCGGGTAGCGGCGTTGACGGGCGCGGCGCTGCAGGCGGGGGCCGCCTCGGTGGCGGGGGGAGCGGTGGGCAGCGAGTACGTCGGCAGCGCCGTCCTGTCCCTCGTCGTTCCCGCGCTCGTCGGTGCCGCCTGCGCCTGGGGCGCCACGCGGGGTGCGGTGCGGTGGGCCGGAATGGTGGTCCCCACGGCGGTGGTCCTTGCCGTGGCCGCCGTTTATGCGGCCGTCTCCGCGGTGCTTGCGTTCCGGGTCGCCGCCACGCCACTTGGCGGCGTCGGCCAGTGGCTTCCTCCGGTGGCGGCGGCCGTCGCCGGCGTCGCGCTGTGGCCGCTGATCGACCCCCGCCCCCCGGTCCGGCCGGGCCGGGCCGGGGCGGCCGCCCCCGCCGCGGGACTCGCCGGCGCTCAGCCGGCGACGCGCACGCGCAGGAAGCGCACCGTGCGCAGTCCCGACGGTCCGAGTGCGTCGCAGTCCGGGCCCACGACGTAGACCGCGACGCGGTCGGGCTGGTCGGTCGTCACGACGACGAGCGTCGACGGGCGGCCCTCGAAGCTCACCTCGTCGAGCGCCAGCACCCGCCCCCCGGGGTCGAGCCGGCCGAGACACGCGGCGAGGTCGGGCGGAGCCGCGGCCGCGGGCGCGCCAGGAGCGGCCGACCCCGCCGGTGTCGACGACGGGAGCGGCGACGGTGCCCGCGCAGCGGCGCTCGCCGCTGTGCCGCCCAAGAGGGCTGTGCCGCCCGCGGTGGCTGTGCCGCCCGCGGTGCCCGGGGGGCTCGCGGCGCCGGCGGCCCCGGGCTGGACACCCGTTGCGGCCGCCGGCGCGGCGGCGACCGCCGCGCGCACCGATGAGGCGACCGCGGCCGGAGCCGGGAGCAGGCGACCGGCGAGGAGGGCGACGACGCCGGCGTCGAGCGCCTCGGGGGAGGAGTAGGACGCGCCCGACCGCGCGATCCGCAGCGGCACGCCAGGCCCTGCTCCGGTGGCGGGCGCGCTGGTCTGGGCGCTGTCCCCGCGGGGGCTCCTGGTCGCCAGGACCGCCGCGGTCCCGCCGGCCAGCAGGACGAGTGCGGCGGCCAGGGGGAGAAGTCTGCGGTTCCACCCAGACCCGTGGGCGCGGGCCGCGCCGGGGAGGGTCGTGACGGTCGCCACGGGCGCCGGCGGGGGCGCCTCGGCGGCCAGGGCTGCGTCGAGCCGGGCCGCCACGTCAGCGGGCATCACGTCAGGGAGACCGGCACCGCCGGCCGGCTCCTCGCCCCAGGACCGCAGGGCTGCACGGGTGCGCGCCAGTGCGGCCAGCACCGCGCGGTCGCTGTCGGTGAGGTCGCGAGGGACGTCGATGGGCGCAGCGTCGAGGAGGCCGGCGAGCTCCTCGGGTGTCACGGGGTCCCTCCGGTCGGGCGCGGTCGGGGCGGGGCGTCCCGCCGTGTGGGTGGAGCACCGTCAGTGGCTGTGACGGTGGGCGCGGCAGCGGGGTTCCCCACGGGACGCAAGTGCCCGAGGGCGAGCGCGAGGCGGGCGCGCCCCCGACTGCAACGGCTCTTCACGGTGCCCTCGGGGACACCGAGCACCAGCGCGGCCTCGGCGATGGGCCTGTCCTCGACGTCGACGAGGACGAGCGCCGCCCGCTGGTCCGCCGGCAGGGCCGCCAGGGCCGCGGCGATGTCGAGCCGGTCGTCACTGGACGGCGGGTCGCAGGCCAGCACACGCTCGGGCAGCCCCTCGTCGAGGGGCACGGTCGGCCGCGCGGCGCGTCGTCGCAGCCGATCCAGGCAGGCGTTGAGGACCACCCGGTGCAGCCAGGTGGTCACCTGGGCCTCCCCACGGAAGCCCGCGGCGCCACGATGCGCCGAGAGGAAGGCTTCCTGCACAGCGTCGGCGGCCTCCTCACGATCGCCGCCCAGCGTGCGCAGCGCGAGACCCCAGCACCGGTCCCGGTGCCGGTGGACCAACTCGGCGAAGGCATCGGGGTCGCCGGCGACGTGTGCCCGCAACAGGGCGGCATCGTCGCGCGGGTCGCCTGCGGACACCTCAGCGGGCCGGATAGAAGGCCAGCTCGGTGACCGAGCCCTGAAAGGCGCCGCCGGGTCCTGGTTCTGCTGCGGTAGGCAGCTTGGTGATCCAGACCAGCCACCACCTCGCGGTCGTCCCGGCCGGCGGCGTGAGGGTGGTGTCTCCCGTGGCCGCGCCCTGCGCCGCCGGTCCAGCCGGCGTGAGGCCGGCGAGCGCCGTCGGCCTGGCGGCGACGCCGGGCGCGGCCGCATAGAGCTGGAGCCCCTCGCCGGGCGGCACGGTCAGCACGACCCTGCTGACCGCCTGCGGCCGGCGCAAGTCGACGAGCAGGCCCACGCCGCTCTTGATGTTGCCGAGGCCCGCGGTGACGTAGCGCTCGGTGGTCCAGGAGCTCGCGGGGTCAGCGTCGTAGGCGTCCGGCACCTGCCCCTCGTTCTCCGTGCCGTCACCCGGCGGCGGGTCGAAGGTGAAAACGGTGTCGTCCCCCAGCGGGATCGGCTCGTCGGCGGGGGCGCCGGCGCTGACCTTGCCGGGCACCCGGGGAGCGGCCTGCGGGGGGGCCGGCACGTTGCCGACGACCTGACCGGAGACCCAGCCCGCCGTACCGACCAACGCAAGGAAGACTGCAGCCGACGCGAGGCGGACCCGGCGGGTGATCCGCCGGCGACGAAGCGATGCCACGCTGGGCCCTTCGTCGTCGGGGTCCGCGGTCGCCACCTGCCGGCCGGGCGGCTCCGGCAGGACGCCGGGAGGGCCCGCCGGTGCGGCGGTCGCGGCGAGCCCGGCGAGGGCGGCGGCGAGCGCCGCCGGTGTGCGCAGCGGTGCCTCGCTCGAGGACGGGGCAAGGCCGAGAGCGCGCACCACCACCGCGTCGACCGCACGGGGGATCCCCGCGCGCAATTGCCTCGGGGGCAGCACCTTGCCGTCGCGCAGAGGCGTCGGCGGGAGGCCACGCCAGTCCGCGGCAGGGCCCTCGTCCACCGGCCACCGGCACGTCAGCGCGGCATGCAGCAGCCGCGCCACGCCCTCGGTGTCCACCCGCACCGGGTCCCGCTGGGTTCGCAGGCCCCGCAGGGCACCGGCCACCTCGGCGTCACCGAGCCGGACGGCGCCCCCGGCGCCCACCAGGACCTGCCCCGGGTGCAGGCGACCCGCGTGCACGCCCGCATCGTGGGCGCGCACGAGTGCGAGGGCCACGGCGCGCCCCACGCCGGCGGCCTGGGCCGGGGTGAGGGGGCCCTCCCGCAAGAGGGCATCGAGGGCTCGGCCCTGCACCCACTCGGCGACCACGTAGGCGACCGGGCCGCGCGGACCGTCGGCGGGAACGGCGCCGGCCGCGGCCGGGCCCTCCTCCGCCGCGTCCAGCACGCTGATGAGGCCACCGCCGGTGGCACGCCCCGCCCGCACCGCGGCGGCGAGGAAGGCCCCCGCCCGATCCGCGGCCGGCCCGCGCAGGTCCAGCACGCGGACCGCCGCGGGCCGAGCCAGGACCTCGTCGTCCGCCCGCCACAGCGTGCTCGGGGCCGCGCCGGACCCGACCCAACCCGGCCGAGCCTCGCGCAGCAGGCGATAGCGGCCACCCAGCAGGGTGCCGGGACCGACTGGGGGCTCTTCGGCGCCCCGGGAGACGGCGGCCGCACGCGCGCCGTCGGCCCTGTCCAGGCCGCGCGCGACGGTGCCGGGGCCACGACCAGATGCGGGCGTGCCGGACACCTGCTCCGTCACGGACCCTCCGGGGCTCCTGGGCCGGCTGCCTGCCGGTGGGACCAGCGGCCCCGTGCCCAGGATGCCGCAGCACGCGGCAGGTCAGTGCCGAACGCGCCCGACGACGTAGCCACTGTAGATCGCGTGCAGGCCGACGGTGCCACCGGAGGAGGGGGCGTCCCACATGAGCCCCGGGCCGGCGTAGATGGCGACGTGGCCGAGGCCTCCCACGAAGATGAGGTCCCCTGGGCTGGCCGCGGAGGCCGGGATGCGCTCGCTGGCCGCGTATTGCTCGAAGCTCGTCCGCGGCAGGCTGACGCCGACCTGGCGGTAGACGTAGCCCGTGAAACCGGAGCAGTCGAAGGCACCGGCGCCGGTCGCGCCATAGACGTAGGGCGCGCCGGCGTGCCGACTCGCCTCGGCGAGGACCGCCCGACCGAAGTCAGCACGCTGGCCTGCGGGGGTGAGCGCTCGGGCGTGGATGGCGTGAGCGCGGGCGCGGGCGGCGCGCAGGGCCGAGCGGTGGTGGTGGTGGTGTCGGATACCGGTGGGGATGGAAGCCGCTAGCCAGGAGAAGGCGGCGTCCGCGGTCGCCCCGGTGGCATCGCCGCCCGTGGGGGTGTCGGCGGTGGGGGTGTCGGCGGTAGAGGTGTCGTTGGCGGTGGCGCCGGGCCCACCCGCCGGGGTGGGTTCGTCGGCGGTGGCGGCAGCGGCCGGACCCGCCAAGACGGCACCGGCGATAAGCGCCGTGGTCACGACGGTGCCGGTGCGTGCCAGCAGGGACGGGCGTGCGGGGCGCGCAAGAGCGTGCCGGGGCAGGCGAGACACGGAAGGTCCTCCGAACGCCTGCGGGGTCAGCTGTCGGGTTCGGGCGCGTGGATCGCCCGGCCCGGCGGAACAGGTCTGCTCCGTCGTGGCTTCACCCCAAGGACGCCAACGCAGCGGTGGTCCGCTGTGGTGGCACCCGGTGACCGCGTCGTCGTGCCCGCGGCCGGTGGGTCCCCCGCTCCTGCCCGTGCGGTGTCGGATGGCGCCCTGGTGAGCCGGGGCAGGACTCGGCGGTCGGCTCGGGCGATCTGGAGTCGTGCTGATGCGGGTGCTGCTTGTCGAGCGGGTCGGGCAACAGCAACGCCCGTGGTCGGGGCTCCGAAAGGAGCAACCGGCGCGCGGGCGACTGGCGCCCAACGTAGGACCTCGCCACCGGTCGGCCGACCGTCCTGGGACAACGCAAGCACAACTGACGCACAGTGCCGACAGCGTCACATCCTGCGTGCGGTCAGCCCGTCGTCAGCCCGCCGCAGGCCGGGTCGCGCCGATGAACTCCGAGCCCCAGATGGGCTGCAGGCGCGCGAAGTCCCCGGTGTGGTTCGTGGACCACATGAGCCCGCCGCCGGCGTACATGGCCACGTGGTGGATGGTCGCCGGGCTCGAGCCCCAGAAGAGCAGGTCACCGGGGCGCAGGTCGACCAGGGGTGGGTGCTGTCCGGTTGACCACTGCTGCGCCGCTGTCCGCGGCAACGCGAGGCCGGCGGCCCGGTAGGCCGTCAGGACCAGCCCGGAGCAGTCGTAGCCGGTGGGCCCGGTGCCCCCCCAGACATAGGGCGGGCGGGCGGCGATCAGAGCGGCCATCGCCTCCACGGCGCGCGTGGACGTGCCGTCGGCCGAGGCCCCGCCCACCCCGCTGATGATCAGGGGCTGACCGGCCGCGGCGTACGCCGACGCGAGGCTGGCCGCAAAGGCCGCTTCATCGGCCGCGCGGCGGCGCGCCTCCTCCTCGTCGGCCAGCTGGCGCACCTGCAGGTCGGCGTCCGCGAGTGCCTGTTCCTGGGCCGCCAGCAACGCGGTCACCCGCAGCGATGCCTCGGCGGCGGCGCGCTCGAGGGCGGCCTGGTTGCGCGTCGCGTCCGCGACCCTGGCGACCCCGGCGTCGGCGGTGGCCACGACCGCGGCGGTCCGCACGCCTGCCGCGCGGGTCTCCGCGGTCACCGCGCGGGCCAACTGCAGGCGCTCGGTGAGACCGCCCACGTCGCCGGAGCCGAGCACGCCCGCGTAGAGGGACAGCGGCCCGCCGCTCTCATAGAGCGCGCGGGCACGCCGGGCTGCTGTCTCGGTGGAGGCGTCGGCGGTGACACGGGCCGCCTGCGCGGTGACCTGCGCCGTCACCTTCTCACCCACGACGGCGGCGAGCGCGCCGGTCAGGTTGTCGTAGGTCTCGGTCGCGGCCTCCGCCTGCGCCCGTAGATCGCGGACCTGCGCGGCGAGCGCGACGGCCCGGGCGCGCGGGTCGTCTCCCGGTGCCGCTGTCGCCGGGGCGAGCGGGCCCGCGATCATGACGGCGCCCAGCGCGAGCGCGGCAGCGCAGCCGGTCACCGCGCGCCGGCGCGGCGCCGGCGACACCCGCGGTGCGCTGCTCACGGCATCCACCTGGCGGAACCGGTGGACGCGGCGCCCTCCCAGCTGTGGACCAGCTTGCCGAGGACCAGGGTGTGGGTCCACCGGCGCACGGTGAGGGTCACGGTGCCGTCGCCGGCGACGATGAAGTCGGCGGGGTCGATGGTCTCGTTGCGGACCTCGGCACCGGCGACCGCCTGGTCATAGGCGTACTGGACGCCGGGTCGGGCGTGCACCGTGACGGCGGCCTGGCGGGCGAGGGTGGCGGCGTCGGCGTCCGTGCTGAACCGCAGCTGACCGATGACGATCCCGTCATGGCCGAGCGCGACGATGGCCGCCACCACGACCGCGGCCACAGCCACGCCGGGGACGCGGGGCGGCCGCACGTTCCTCACCACCACACAGACGTCGGCCGCGATGCACCGCCGGTTGAGCGTCAGCCGAGCCGACGGCGCCGACCCTGTCGCCTCGACGCGCGATTCGACCGTCAGCGGGCGAGGCGGCGGCGGATGGGGGCCAGCAGCGGGTCGAGCTCGCGGACCCGCGTCACGCGCAGGCCGGCGAGGTAGAGCGGCGGCGCCAGCACGCCGGCCGCCCCCAGCTGGGCGAGCGCCCCGGCGGTTCCGGACAGCAGCTCCGCAACCCCCCGCGCGGCCAGCCATCCGGCTCCGACGGCGGCAGCGGAGGCCGCGCTGACCCGCACGTAGAGCCGAACCACGCGACGGCCGCGGCCGCCGAGCCGGCGGCGCACGAGGAGACCGGTCACGACCGCCCCGACGGCGTACGCCGCCGCGAAGCCCCCCGCGAGCCCGACCACCCGGGCGGCCCCGTCCCACCTGGTTGCGACGGCCGTGTCCAGGGCCACCAGCACGACCGTCACGACCGTGGTGAGCAGCGCGGGGGTGCGGCTGTCGGCCGCGGCGAAGAAGCTGCGCAACAGGATCTGCTGCACGGTGAACGGCACCAGTCCCAGGGCAAAGACGGCGAGCACCCGTCCGATCAGCACCGCGCGACTGCCCCCGGCTTGCCCGTGGAAGGTCGCGACCGCGAGGGGCACGGCCAACGCGGCGAGGCCGAGCGCGGCGGGCACCACGAGCACCCCGGCGAGGCGCAGGCCACGGCTGACCTCGGCGCGCAGTCGGTCGGTGCGGCCCGTCGCGGCGTGCCGGCTCATCGCGGGCAGCAGGGCGGCGACCACGCTGACACCGACGATGGCATAGGGAAGCTGGAAGAGCTGGTAGGCGAAGGAGTACGTCGAGAACAGTCCCTGGTCGCTCGCCAGTCGCGTGACCACCGCGAACCCCGCTTGCGTGACGAGTACGGCGACCACCACCCACCCGGCGAGTCGCGCCGAGGACGCCAGCCGGTGCCGCGGCAGGTCCCAGCGCCACCGCCACGGCACGCCCGCGGATCGCAGCGAGGGCAGCAGCGCCATCGCCATGACCGCCACCCCGAGCGTCGTGCCGACGGCTAGCACGAGCACCTGGGAGTGGCTCACGGTCGCGGTGTCGACCCGTGCCGGTCCCTGCATCAGCACGAACACCACCGCGGTGGCGACGACCACGAGGTTGTTGAGAACGGGTACGGCGCTGTCGCGCCCGAAGCGTCCCCGGGTGGTCAGGACGGCGCCAGCGGTGGCGGTGATGCCGTAGGCGACGAGCTGCGGGAGGAAGAACCGGGTGAACAGCACCGCCTGGTCGCGCTTGGCACCGGCAGCCGAGCCCAGATAGAGGTCCACGAGCAGCGGGGCCGCGAGCACCGCGAGCGCCGCGACGACGGTCAGCGCGAGCGCTACGGCGCTCAGCAGCGCCTGGCTGAACGCCACGCCACCGTCGTCGTCCTCGGCGTGGGCCCGCACGAGCACGGGCACGACGACGCTGGTCAGCACGCCGCCCAGCAGCAGGTCATAAACGATGTTCGGGGTCGTGTTGGCGACGTTGTAGGACTCGGCGAAGCCAGCCGTGCCGACCGCGGCCGCGACCACGACGGTCCGCAGGAAGCCGGTGAGCCGCGACCCGACGGTCCCGAGTGCGCCCAGCGCGCTCGCGCGTCCCAGCGAGGGCCCGCGGGTGCCGGCGCCGGCGTCCGCGGTGGTGCTCACGAGGCCGTCGACGGCGCGGACGGCTCGCCGGGGGTCGACCGCCGTCGGCGCACCCAGCGGAAACCGCGGAAGATGAACGCCAAGACCAACACGGTCAGTGCGCCCGCCGTGATGCCGACGGCGACGACGCCGTACGCCGTCGACTGGATCACGAGGCGCTTCGGTTCGCCGATCGGCCGGCCGCCCTTGGTGAACAGCTGCAGTGTGGTGCGGGTCCGCCCGGTGGAGCGGGCGGTGACCGTAAGCTGCTGCTGCTGGACAAGGGCCGCGCCGCGCGGTGACCGCAGGAAGAATCGCGGGGAGACGGGCAGGACCTTGTCACCGGCCTCGGCGCGCAGCCGCAGCTCAACGAGAACGTCCTCCGGTAGGCCGTTGGACAGCTGCACCGGGACGACCCCGCTCGCGCCGGTCAGGCGCACCCCGTCGCGGTTCACGCCGAGCACCACCTGGGCGAGGTCAGCGTCCACGAGGGCGCGAACGCGGTCGCGCAACGCCGCGCCGCCCCCAGGGTCGGTGCGCCACCACGCGGAGGAGGCCCGGTCGAGGGCTTCGGCGAGCGGCGGGCT
>JAABUT010000968.1_pt1 | contig 37391 bp, 42 predicted proteins | sample 5559281 | NCBI WGS metagenome assembly JAABUT01 (sample SAMN10711880, study PRJNA513359) | rock metagenome | isolation source: Antarctica rocks | place: Antarctica: Victoria Land, Ricker Hills nord | collected 2016-01-04 | reverse complement strand
TCTATCAGCCCGAGGATAAAAAGGATCGCGAAGCCTCTATCTCAGCTCTTGCTGCCGAGGATCTACTACGACGCTCTATAGAACAGGCAGCTCATGCAGAGAAGAAGGCGAATTGTCTGCAACAAGGCCTGAAGGCTCCCTCGTTCAGATTCTCGCCCTGCTGTCGTTCCAAAAGGGGAGGGATTGACTGGTATAGATACAACAGATGCGTCTTGCGACCCTTACTATTACCTGCCTATCATCGATTTCAGGCCACCCACTGCCCTATGAGCACTACTCTATTAATGCAGGATGGAGCCTCCTGTCATACCTCTCAATGGCAAAAACCTCTATTTGCGGAGCAGAACATCGTGATTCTGGATTGGCCAGGCAACAGTCCCGATCTGAATCCTATCGAACACGTCTGGAATCTGCTCAAGAACCGTGTAGCTAACCGAAGACCTTTCATAAAAGGTAGAGCTGAATTAGAACATGCTTGGATGGATGAATGGGACAAGCTCGATATAGAAAAGGATATTAATCCTTTTATATTGAATCAGAAGCATCGGGTTGCTCAAGTCATCGTTAAACAGGGCGGCAATAACTTTCACGGATAGATATATATTATAATCCGGATCATCTAACGTCTCTATATATATTTGACGTTATTGCTCGTATATGTTAATATTTGCATCTTTTGTTGATGTTCGTGTATAGTGCAATTGCGGTACGGTGGCCATTTCCAATACTTTAAAGCATCACCTCGTAGGTTCTGCCAATTGAGGAAGATGCATGAAACTTGCTCAATGCTTCTCAAGTTTCCGAACTTCACATTGACGACTGTACCTCCGTATCAGCCTCTTTGTTCTTCCCGAATCACCAGGTCCGAAATGACGGGAGACAAAGTGAGACCGTAAGAACTACTGTCTATAGACACATCGTATCGGTTGCCGTCAAAGATCGGCCTTGATGGTTTTTTTATTGTCGTAGCACAACACTGGTTTGAGCGCGTTTTTGAGCAAGTTCCTAATTTCTCTTCGCTTTTTCCTCCTGTCTTTTCACTGCTTTGATGTTCTTTTGAGTGTAAAGTAAACGATCCGCACCGATCCGTGTCCTTTTATCAATCAACCTACATTCTAGTTTGATCCAATCGTCCTCGGAGCCAAACCAACTCTCCAGTACCCGCAAATATGCATTTTGCCTTCCTTTTCCTCTCCCTTCTGCCCCTTGTCACCGCCCACTTCCAACTCCTCTCCCCCGCCGCCCGCGGTTTTAACGAAGATGTTCTCGGCACCTTTCCCTGCGGCGGCCAGGACAACCCCTCACTCAACCGTACCGAATGGCCCCTGAGCGGCGGTCCTGTCCAACTTCTCATGGGCCATGACCAGGCCGCTGTCCAAGTGCTTCTCGGAATTGGCAATAATGTCGGAAGCAACTTCAACATCACGCTTATACCAACGATTCAGGAAGAAGGGCTGGGGAAATTTTGCTTGGGTGATGTTGTCAGTAGCCACGGCAATACTAAATCTTACCAGTATTGACGGTCTTTGACACAGGTCGTCCCCTCAAACTTGGGCATCATAAAAGGGACCAACGCAACCATTCAAGTCGTCACGAGCGGCGATCCCAACGGTGGTCTCTACAACTGCGCCGACATCACCTTCATTACCGGCACTACAACACCCTTGCAGTGCAGCAACGGCACCGGTGTCACGATTACAGCATACAATGGCCCAACCAAAAACGCCAACGGGACAAACCCCGGTACGAGCACCGTTTCTGGGGCAAATGGGACCTCCAGCCCATCAGCTACGACAAAGTCAGCGGCTGGGACGCTGGGTTTGGAGAAGGGATTTTGGGGAAGCGCAGTTGGGATTGTGGTATCAATGGTCACACTGTGGTAGACAAGAGATACGGGAGCTTAGTAACCGGCATTGAGCAATCTCTAAGCTAAAACTCAAGGTACATGCAACAAGGTATCCACCAATCCATCAGTACATGCTTCCATGCTTCCATGCTTCCATGCGCATATATCTCGCGCGGGTATCTCCCAAGCGGAATCTAAATGTAGGCTTCCCAAACTCCAGAAATGACAAATTTTGTTGCTCCTCCACCATGGTCCTATGGTACATTTTTGAGACAAGTAGTAGTAGAGGTGTAGTAGGTAGTGGTGTGCATGGCAGATGGTTTGCTATATCAGCAGGTCGTAGCATATCGAGGTATGTATCATTCAATCGTCGTCCTTCAGTCCACATTGGTCGGTTCCAAATCGACAGTCAATCCAGTAAAGTATCTTCCAATAAAAGCTTGCATTCGCCCAGTCAAAATCTCCATTCTCCAGTCGAGGTATTGCGTGACCAATGATATCGTGAGGAATCCAACCCTTCTCTGCGAGCGACCGCAACATCTTCTCGCTCCATGAGGGCTGAGGTAAAAATGCTTCGGTATGGGGACGAATGATGTTCCTCGGTGTATCCGGGAAGCGTTGGAAGTAACGACCACGCTGTAGTGCTTGTGCAGTGGCACGAGGGAATGTAGCGGGCCTGATATCTTGGGGCTGAGAGGGTGCACGGTTGCGGAGATCCGGGTAATCTAGGCCTGTGGCTGTGGCCGAAGATGCGGTGGAGGGTGAGGTAGAAGCAGTATTAGCCTGTCCTTGTACATCTGCCGGTGGCATCGCATTGGTGACGAAGTTTCGAGGTAATGTAGACGCCACTCTTGGTTGAGTATCGGTGGTCTGGGGAGATGAAGTCTGTGGACGGGAAAACGGATGTGTTGGTTTAGGAGCGCCAAGTAACCCTTGGTTCCTATCATCAGCGTGAATCAAGATAGGCTCATCGACTTCTGGTCTAATGCCCTGGTAGAGCTGTGCGTAGACCCAGTGCCCTTGGATAAGGTGTGGTGAATGAGATATAGCTCTATCAGCTGCTGCCGTCGAATCGAAGGTGACTTTGATCCAGTAGTTGCCTCCAGCATATTTCCGAGACATCATGATCTCTGGCTTCGTGAGCGGCCTAGGATGAACGTAACCAGCAGCACTCGAGAAATTTGGGTACTTTCGTCGTTCGGCGGGAGGTTGACGTTCATAGTCCTCGCAAATCAGGCCAAGAGACACCTTCTCGTAAAAATCAATGGCAGCCCATTGTGTATTCTCTCCGTAGCCATGGAGGTACACCTGGGTTGGCTCTTGCTTCTCCGGTTGTGAGCGACGCAGCAAGCCGTCGTCAACGGCTGAGGCTTTAGCCGTGTCACTGATCCGTTGCTCCTCGGCTGCCTTTTGCATATCATGCTTCAGCGCGCGTTCGAAGCCATCTAGAACCGGGTTCTCTTTCTTCGCAGGTGTGGTGGTTCGCGTTCCTCGCGAGGATCCTTTACGTCGAGTGGACTTACCAAACGGGCCTTTCTCTTCGGGCGGTGGACGCTTCTGGTTGCGAGCATTGGGATGATCTTCATGCCATTCAAGAGCCCATGGTAATGTGCGTCCTTGGCTATCAACTGCTCTCTCTTCAAGTGGAACTGCGTGGAACTGCGTTGGTCGTCCGCCAATCGGTGCTGACATCCTCTGTCTCTTGTGATAGTCAGGATCGCAGACCATACAATTCTCTTTGCAGATCTTTTTTTCGACACGTCCTCCGCTATGGTGTTCCACGATATAATCGTGTTTGTCCGAGACGTATTTTTGGGTCGTCTCGTCAAACTTTCGCTTCTTTAGTACTTGTCTGTTGGTAATATATACCATTAGCGAGAATGGACAACACGCGGGAGGTTTTAACTTCATCACTTGCATTCCGCAGAAGCCATTCTTCATGCATCGCTCGAAAAATCGAGGCGAATCCGCCTTGGCTTGCACCAATTTCCTCTTCTTCTCCTCCCCTTCGTCCATTGCCTTTATGCTCCACATCGCTTGCCATTCTTGGGGGTAGACGGTGATGTCGTCATGTATCCACCCAGCCTTCTGGGCGATTGCTTCGAAGTCCCCATTGGGACCCCGAGCCCAGCGGCGTACCGCCTCCAGGAATTCCTCCTGCCTCCCGCTGTCGATTTGGCGGGCCAAGCGACGGAGGAGGGTGGAGTCTGCCGGCAGACTCCACGTCTCGACCGTCACTTGGCCTTTCTCTAAGAGGTCCTGCCGCCGGACATCCTTTACCCAGCATTGGGTGTCTATGGTGGAGGGATTGATATTGGTCTCTTGAAAGAAGAGACCAACCAGGACCTCCCAAAGCCTTGGATTTCCTTCTGAAAAGGCGGTCAATTGAAGGATTGCTCCTTCCATGTTGTGAGTTGGGGTTTCGGTTTCGGCGTTTTAATTATATCTACCTCTGTGCTATTAAAGTCGATTTGGTTTGGTTAAAAAGATTTTTCAGGAAGTTGAAGTCTGCTTAAGTTCGACGAAGTGCTGTTTATCATGGCAAACATAATTGACCATGGCTATTTGCACTTATGATTGGTTTTTGACTATTGATAGTCGGTTTGAAACATTATTCCTATTGTCATTCTGGAAAATTATAACTCTGCTCCTAGCACTTCTATTGTCGCGCGATTGAAGAATTGCAATCGAATAAGCACAATAGCCTTAGTGGACTGCCATTTGAAATACTTCCATTAGCGGATTTTGCAATAGATGGGCCCTTGGGGTTCTCCAATTATGTACTCCAATTTTCTACGCAAATACCCCTTTATTTACATATGTGACTTCGCCTTTCTGCAGCTTCTCTCCAAGTGATAACACATATCCAATTAACGACCTTGCGAAGTCGAGGAATGGTTTTGTACCATCTTCTATGAATTCTAATTAAGTCACGATCGGTTCCATGTAGAGATCCTTTCAGTCTGCAAACCTACGGGCCTAGAGATTTCCCAAAGAACAGACTTATCAACGACAATCCTTTAACAGGCAGGCAGTCCGATCCAAATGATTCAACAAACGATGAGCTTCGTAGCTGATGAGATCTCTAAGAAATGATGCCAGTTTTTTGTACTTTGACACCTGAAGTGTCGAATCACTAGGATGCTTCGAGTAATTGCAACTCCTCCTGAGACACGCTGGGCATTTCAGGATTTTGCGTTTGCTATTCCATTTCCCCGAGTACACCGAGGAACCTACCTGCACCAAGAGGCATTAGAGGAAGGAGCTCAAATATCAAGCTCAATCAACGGTTTCAATCCTACATAGTGAGGATTAACGGCAGGGCGTTATCGACTGAAAGATTCATAGCATGAGGCCGACTTTTAGAGCAAGCAAGACTGATAGATTCCTGGACCCATACAATACGTTTTCTCCGATCATAGGTTACAATTTGAATATATACAATACCTCCATTCGTGATCGCCTCTCGGTATATTGCCAATCATCATATCCCCGTCTTAACCAAACCCGTAACCCTATCTTCAATCTCTTTGTCACTTAGACCTTTATCCAATGCACAAGTAAGCTTTGCCCTGTCATTACCAAAGCCAGAATCCACTTACCATCTAAAGGTTCCATCTTCTCCTTTCCGTACTCTACAGACAACAATTATAAGCCACAACTCCTCGTATCTAATATTGCAGCATACCATATCTCGCCCACACCCTCGGCTCCGTCCCCAATGCCTCTCGGATCATAATCGGTGTGTGTGGGTTGTTCTTCTTCATGGTTGGATAGGCGCGCGTAAGGAATGACCTTAAGTATGTCAGTAAAGTACTGTGTAGAGAATAATGAAGGGGCCATGAAACCTGGTAGCGGCGCTATGGTCGGAAGTTTGGCAGAACAGGAAGCGGACTTCCTTCAATGATTTGGTGAAGGCGTATTTGCCTGACATTGCAACGTTGGGAGCTGTCGAGTGGATAGCGGTCGTGGTCGTTAGGGCATGAAGTTCTAAGCTCTACCTTACCTTAGGATGCAACGTTCGGCAACTTCTTAACACCATTCGCCGGTATCGCCGCACTGCCGACGTTTACTCTCTACCTCCCCGTTGGGCATACCAACGTGAGCCAATCCTCCACGTCTCTTTCCAACAGCATGGCCTCACGCATTGGCCTCCGCTTTTCGCAGTTCTCCTCGAGAGCTACGAGAATATCGATGCGAAAATCCATTGGACGACGAGTCCAAACCACCGATGCAGCAGCGGTTCCGCCGGCACAGGGTGCTTTCCAGAGGATGTGGAATAGCCCTGTTGGGGTGAAGACGGTGCACTTCTGGTACCACACATCATGATCAAATTTCTCTCATATGCTCTCACTAACGAATGAAATCAGGGCGCCCGTGATGAAGGTCTGATTCTCCCTCACCCAGAATAAGTCGGATGTGGGATATTGAAACCGGACAGTGGGCGATCGTTCTTGCCGGCGTCTCAGACTTTGCCCGACCAGCCAAAGACCTCTCTCTCTCTCAAAATCTTGCTTTGACGGCTACGGGCGCGATATGGACAAGATGGTGTTTCATTATCAAACCAAAGAATATGCTGTACGTTCTCCCTCTCCCTCTCCCCCTCAACGTCCTCCACCTCCCTTCAGGTTCTCTCCCTGACTGATTTATTGAAAACAGATTAGCAGGAGTGAATTTCCTCCTCTGCTGCGTCGGCGTTACCCAGGTTACTAGGATTGTGATGTATGAGTCGAGTGTTAATAACTCAACACTACCGCAGGTTGCGGAGGCGGACGCGAAAGATGGGAGGAAGACGGTGAAGGGGGTTGTGGAGGACCCGGAGGGAGCGGCCAGGAGGGCGAAGAAGGTTTAGCTGGGGGTGGAAGGAGGACGGAGAGGTGAGGTCTATACTTACATGGGTGACGAGAGAGGAAACTCCTGGTGGCGAGAGAGAGAGAGATGGCATTTCCTAGGTGTCGATGGCCAAATCTTCGATTTTAACCATTTTTACTAGACGACAACAGTCGAAAATGCTCTACTACGTAAGAGGACCATTTGCGCTCTCTCTCTCTCAAGTACGTTTGACGGCGACTTGCCATGCTCTCCATATCGCTTCGCTAACAGCTTCTTCTGAATCTTACACCTGTTCAATGCAGACCTCCAGAAACCCTACCCCTCACATCTTGACAACATCCCCAAACCGAAACATTCCCCAACTCATACACCCTTCCCTCAAAGTCCACGTCATTATCCCCTCATCCGCTCCCGTCGCTCCAGCTCCGACATAAATTGGTAGCAAATGCTCAATTGTCGGATGCGCCTTTCCCGCATCAGATCTGTTTAGCAATTCAGTCATCCTTTGCTCTCTTCCTTCTGATGGCCCTTGCATGGCGTTCTTTAATGCTTCGTCGAAGGAAATTGTGTAGGGTAAGGGTGTCGGATCCCTCATCATCTTCCCTAAGTCCCTGAGGTTATGCACACTTTGTCCCGACACAAGTATCAGTATCCCCTGAGATCGTAAGCTTTCTAGTGCGCGGCCGAGTGCGTAGTGGGCATGAGGATCATCAGACGCAAGCAGGGAGACCTGGATGATTGGGGCATTCAAAGGATTATCTTTTGGGCTAAAAAGGACCTTGAAGGGAAACCAGATCCCGTGGTCGAGTCCCCTCGAGATGGGAGTGGCGGGGACGCTGTTTGATTGCAGGAGGGAAATGATTTGGGAGGCTATTGCTTTGCTTCCGAAGTTGGGTATTTTTCTTTGTAGTACTGCCCTGGAAATCCGTAAAAGCTATATAAATGTGCTCGGTCAGTCCAATGACGTACCTATCTGATTGCTTTCAGTCATAGCACGGAACACTCGGGAACGTCTGGAAACAAAACATTGCTCACTCATATATTAAACCACCCCCTTCCCCTACGTTAACGTTAACCCCATCTCCTTGCGCCTGCCAGTGTGCCGAGAACACCACCACAGCTTTTGGTCTCACTCGCATTGTGATTTCCTGGCCGATTTCTTGGAGTTTAGCATAGGCGGGATGGGTAGTCTCATATATGATATTCGGCTTTCGTAGGCATTAATGGATGTTCTGTAATTTGGGTACTCGATTGGGGAAGAACGTACTCCGCCATGGGAAACAAAGTAAACTGGGGTTTTGGGCATGGTGTTGTTCTTAGGGCGGAAGTCTGGTTGAGCAGTCGGAAGGAACTTCGAGAAATAGGAACAGTGGGGTCCAATACAATCTCGAAGACGAGTCTTCTCCGGCAAAAAAGACTGGAAATACGCTAGAAGCAAAATGAGGCCAGAGAAGATGAGTAATGGGATTTTGGGCGGAAGCTGCGAGGTCATGGAGACGAATAGAAATCTCTCAGAATGTCAAACAAAGATGCATTGTTATATAAAATAACCACTTCTTCATCAGAATTGTCTCTCGGCTAAATGAACATAGATGGAAGACAAGTGCTTTACAAAACATTTACCGTTGCTATCATAAGCCGGCCACCAAAGTTCGCAATTCTCGGCTTCTCGGGTGGTGAAATGCCGATGTTAATAATAATACTGTTTGCTTCTGAGCATCTTGTACATTGTCTAAAGCGGGTTTAGTGGGCAAGATGTCCTGCATCTAGGATAACAAACCGCAAGCCCCTGTAAATCATAATCCATTGGCTTCATCATCAACGACCCGTTGATCCTAGGCGCTGATTGAAGAGTGGACCAAACCGCATCAGTAATCCCTCTTTGTGTTGTCCCGAATTGGACAATCCAGAAAAGAATATCCAACGAAATATTCACATTACGACACAGTCGCCCTCTGACTGCTTGTTTACCGCAGATCGCGAGACTCGAGACTTCTCCATCTTGGCCCCGCCCTTTCGCAAATCTTCGAGTCGATCCCGCGCTTTGGGGAAATTTTGTGCTTCAGAACGACATGTCAGTACATTATCCCGTCAGACATTCGGGCCGAGAGACTTACAAGCCGCCCTCCAGTACCACCTCTTCGCATCCTCCAGATTCGCTGGAGCACCGATCCCAACTTCAGTAAAATACCCCATAGCATACTCCGCCTTGGCCAAGCCAGCCTGAGCAGCTTTGCGAGCCCAGAGATAAGCTTCTGTATCACTTTGCTGAAGCACACCCTCGGATCCTGTGAGATACCATCCACTCAAGGCAAGTTCGCTCTGATGCTCCTCTTGAACTGCTGCTTTACTGTACCAAGCGATACTCTGCCTTGGGTCGACTGGGCAATCCATCAAGCCGTATTCGTAGGCGCAACCTAAACGAAACTGGGAAAATTTATAGCCGAACTTGGCTGCTTGCGTGAAAAGCTGTTTCGAGTATACTTCGTCTTTTATTACTCCTTCATTGCCGGTGTCCTTTTCGTGGAGGAGGCCCAATTCATGCAAAGCATGGGGGTTCTCCTCATCAGCTCGATCGGCCGCCCGCTTCAACCACGTCACTGCCTGATTGGGGTTCTTTGATTGTCCCAAGAGACCTTTTAGTTGAATGATGCCCATCTTGTACATGGCAGGTGTATCGCCAAGGGTCGCAGCTCGCTTGTACCATTGCATAGCTTTTAATGGATCTCGTTTCGTCCCTCCACCTTCTTCCTGCCCCATCTCACAGCACACTGCGACTCTGTAAGCAGCTTGAGGGTGCCCTGCTTTAGCTGCGGACTGATAAAGATTAAAGGCCTCCTTTGGATCTGTCTCCAACCCAAGGAACCCTCGACTGTAGCAGTCTGCAAGGTAGAATGAGGCATCAGGATAGCCGTTGTTGACAAGCTTTTTTACGATCTTGTGGGCATCCAGTATGTACTTCTCTCGCGTTTTAGCTCTAGTCCTATGATCAGCTCGCTGGTCTACAAGTACTGACGCCGCTTCGACCATTTTCTTAGCCAAGACGAGCTGCGTCTGCTGATCAGATGGACTCCTCGCAACGATTTGTCTTAGCCTTTCAAGCTCTTCATCCGTGATTTGCACAGAGTTCCATGGCTTCCCAGTCGATGCACGTGAGGGGTCCGGTGGTTGGATGGGATTATCCTGTTGCAAAGACGATGAACCGGTGTTGTACAGTCTAATAGGAGCCGGTTTCGGGCCCTGGTTCACTGGAGAGCCTTGCATCAGACCTGGTCGAACTGGGGCTGGATGTCTCGGCAGCGCATCGGGATTAGATGGAGCGCTTGCTGGGCGTGACTCGGCAGCTATCGGAGACGTTGGACCCATTCTGTTATCCGGCATCCTACCTTGGCCAGTGTTAGGGCGTGCGTTCTGTGAGTGTGGCAGTTGATGCTGGCCATATTGCACTCTATCTTGAGAACTTCTAGGCGGTGCTCCATAAGCGCTTATTACTCCATTGCCAGGCGAGCGCGCTGCTGGAGGGGCCGGCCGCTGATCGTTATACGATCTGGCTTGTTGCCCGTAAATCTGCTGGCTGCTGTTTGGGTGTGCATTGACAGTTGGGGGCCTATAACTACCGTAGTCTCGTGGTAAAGGCTTGGTAGGTACAGCAGGGATGACTTCAGGCATATCAAAATTGAAACCTCCATGATGTGGACTTTTGGGCGAACGCGGTTCTTTGAGATTTGGTGATGACCTACTCCGAGGAACCTGTCCTGGAGAATACCGACCAGTCCGCAAATATCCAGGATCAGCTCCACGGTATTGGGTAAGCATTGGCGGTACTGCAGGCGCTGCAGGTTGCGGCTCTAGATGCTCATCTATTGTCATTCCACGACTGTGGATTGTACCTGACTCAGGTATTGCATCGAAATCTGGCATGTCTTCATCGATTTCAGACTGAGGCTGTGTTCCCCTGCTCTGACCGTGGTTCCCCTGATCATGATGCGACGCGTCGTAATAAGAATCGAACAAGTCGCCAATGCTATCTTGCGCACCATGCGGCGTGGGATGTGCACTGCTTCGAGTCTGATATGGGCTGCTCTGGATAGGTGAATACACGTCGGCCTGTACCCTCGAGTCGTTGGTGGGTCTTGGCCGAGGCGGTATCGCCTGTGTAGTACTATTTGGTAAATATTCTTTATCATTCGGACCATAGTATCCCGCAATGGGACCAGGTTCCTGCCAAGAAGGTTCGGCATAATTTGGACCCGAAACCATGACTGCCTTTGCGACGGCGTTAGGCATAGTATGACTTCGTTGGGATCCAGGATCAACATCTAGTCTGTGTGGACGGAATGAAGATGCGGCATTGGCGTCCTCTGAACGTCTGCCAGTTATAGCAGGGGTTTGGCTGTTGTGCGGAATCGGCCATTCTTCGCGAACATCCAGTCGATGCTTCGGTGCGTTGTACGGTACACCTTGAACCTGACTGCCGTGTGCCTTAGGGTTGTACTGATTTTCGTTGTCGTTGTACCGGATACCATTACTTTCATCATGGGCGTTGCGATTAGCCTGATATTGTTGATTCGGATCGTCTTGCATTTGCTCCACGTTCGGCCTTCTCTCGTTACTGAAGGAAGAACTCTTGCTGCCCTTGCTATTGGCCGTGGAAGGTTTCTGATCTTTCGTGTGGGCTCGGTATGTGTCATTATGCAGATTCATCCCGGCAACAGCAGCATTGAGACTATCTCCGTGAGTCTGGTTGGCCTTCTTCTTAGAGGTTGGGAAAGTCGGAAATGGGTTGTCCCAAGCAAGGGTATCCGGTGAAGTGGGATCTCCCAGAATCCTTCCTTTGGCTAATTACTATGCGTCAGCTGGTGATTTCAAGAGAGCTCCGTCGTATTTAAGCAGATTAGGTGACTAACACTGATGGAACTGAGCAGTCGCTAGCTTTGGCGGAGTCGGCCGTCGCTGCCCGTGTGCAGGCGGTGGTCTTGGAGCGCTACCAGGTTTGTGACTTCCAGGATCTCCCTGAACCGCCCCATTTCCATGGGACTCTGTATATACCTGCGACTGATGCTGGCCAGCAGGTGGTGGACGCTGGTTGACCACATCCGCGCTCTTGCTACTGGTGATCGGCGGCCGCTGAGTGCGATACTTTTGATCCTCACGAGGTTCATAGTATTGATCATTTCTATGAAAGCCTCTGTCCGCATCCGTTGAGTCACTATGCAAAGCTAGTTCCTGGTAGTACCCGTTCTGTTTAGCCTGTGTCCTTTGCGCCCCACGAGATGGACCTTTCTGTTGATTTTGATTTACCAGAGGTGAGTTTTTACCATGTTGAGGGGAATGTAAATTCGGTTGAGGTGGTGGGTGGGCTCGAGGTTCCCTATATGCATGCCTCTCATCATAGCCCGTTCTAGAGTGCGGTTGCTGCGTGGTTGGTCCCCCATAGCCTCCACCTTGTCTTGTGTCCCCATTTCGTGCCGTCCCTCCATAATGGCCATTCTCTCCAGCACGCCCAACAAGTCCGTCCTGTGGAGCATAGTGGTTATCCGACCGATACTGGGTGGAATCATACGTAGATTCATGATAAGTGTCATAATTCTGGTAAACATTGCCGTGATCGTAGACCACAGGATCTCGTTCCTGCTGGGGTTCACCGAGGGGTTCTGGATGGGCGTAAGCGGGCCTTTGGACATCCCCATAACGTGGTCGAGCGTACGCCATCCGTTCCGTTGGGAATGTTAACCGTATGTCAAATGGCCTTCCCAGGCAATATCCAGAGTAGGCTGCGTTTGTGTTCCGCTCCAAAGCTCATTTACCGGGCTTTTTCGAGCTACGCATTTCGACAACCATTCTGAAGCTTGAGGTAGAGATTGTATTGCATTAAAATTTTCCAAACAGTATGCTTATATCCCCTGCTCCCGGCGCTGATATTAAAGTCTCCTGGGCTGGTAGCGAGTGATAATGTCTGTATCCAATCGTAGGTATCCGAGACTGTTAAAAGGGAATGTGGGCCTAAGAAGATCCATAGAATAAAAGGGCATAGGTTAGACTGCAAAGTCAAGTTGTTGGAGAAGTGAGCGACTCGTGCCTCCAGTACCGAGATGCAGTATTCTATTCGGCTCTCTCTTTGTCGAAACCACAGGTCTATAAAAGAAAAAGGCAAAAGTCCACCGCCGCACCTGGAGCGCAGGCAGTATTTGACCGCTGGATGGTTTCGTCAGACTTACCACAGTACTCCTGTAATAAACGGACGTGATCTGTTCCGCGACGGTCGAGCCAACTACGAACCTCGAGTGCCTTGGCACGTGCGGAATTAGTATGTGGAGAAGTGTGGCTCAGTCGATGGCGGTGCAATGGCGGCCAATTAAAAATCATTCAACCACTGAATGTCAAACGCCATGCCAGGTAATAGTATCACTGCGGGTACTGCTGTCATCTAGCCTAGAGTCCCTTGAGAGCCACATTGCACAACGAAGCAAACTTGGCAATCCGCTTTCGCCATCATGTCCAAAGCTGGACTTTATATCAAGATGCTTACCGCGTAGGACTCATAGCCCACCTATTCGCTCTCAATAGCAGCTTTCTGATAATGTGGCCAGAGGTGTGGTGATGTGTATCGGAGGCCCTGCCTTAATCTACTACGTCACGCCTACAGAGGAAGAGCTATTTAAGGCACGTTGCACAATTCCGAAGCCTTAAGATTCGTACTTATGGTCTGCAGCGGTACAACCCGGAATTACAGAAGAGATCTTTAGAGAACAGGCAGGGGAAGCAGCAAGATTTTGATAACTTTGTGGGGAAATTGAAGGAGTATTCAAAGTCGGATAAGCCGAGTATGGCCTGTCGGTCGATGAGGCGCATTTACTAGGCTTACAAGGTTTTAATAGTATGGGAGGCAGCCGCCATCGATGAGGCCCGGACGAGGGCCAATACCGCTGATGAGCAATTGCGGATGGCGGAAGAGATGCAGAAACGAAGAGAAGAGATTAGGAGGCACTCAATCAAGGCCGAATAAGGGCGAGAGAGAGCTCTGAACTGTGGTTTGCGCTTGCTTCGTAATTGGTGTTGAGTCAGTGCGCAAAAGGCGTTAAAGCATTGCAAGGCGCTGCCTTTTTCTCCCTCCAGGATAGCTTGTTCTTGTAACAGGCATATGTACAACGATTGCAGGACAGTTCACACCACTAGGAGAAGATGATCACCTGTGCCGATCTCTATATGTCTATATCTGGCAGATACAACGACTTTAATCGAAGACATATTGACTCCTCGATCTTCGGAATTTGCTACTTGGCTTCGCTCACATGTTGAGCCGTAGTATGTACAAACACGACCCACAGAAGAGGCAAGCACTGCTGATATTACATATGAAACCGGGACGAGATTGTCCGTTGTGCATCAATCTGTTTCTCTTCGAAATGATCGGCGTGCAAGCCATCAAGGCACCAGACAGCCAAGGTACGGGCAAGCATAGGGGCCAGGATCCCAAAAATATGTTGGAACCCTGATAAGTTTCCCATTTGGTGGTCCTCAGATTCTTGCAGTATTTACGCCTAGTCACCTGATCATAACTTCGCCGCGGGGCCAACGGAGGTTATTTCGTTATACAACAAACTGCAAATACATTAGCACGGAATATTGAGTAGAAAGCTGGTTGGTCCAGAAGTTCTTACCTTGTGAGGAAGTCAGCGTACGACTCCCCTGTGACCTGGCCTGCGAAATATTGCGCAGCGAGGTGATACTTGTTTCCCTTGGGTGCTTTTGAAGCCAGCTCATCCGTTTGTTCCTTGAGCAACTTCTGTGCATAGGCTTTGTCAACCGTCTTCCCTTCCGCAGTCTTCACACCATGGCGACACCACTGCCAGAGCTGGCTTCGGCTAACTTCTGCAGTTGCGGCATCTTCCTACGACGCAGATCCCCTGATTAGCTTTCGCGGTTATAATGACTTCTTCTAGGAGTCCTTACCATGAGGTAATTGATAGGAACGCAGCCAACTCCCCTCAACCAACCCTCCATGTACCCGAGACCAATGTTGAGGTTTTTCCGGATACCCTCCTCAGTGATTGTTCCCGGCATGTTCATATTGAGCAGATCGTTTCCAGTGATATGTACATCTTCTCTTCGTACAAACATTTGATTAGGGGTGGGCATGTGTTTGTTGAAGACCTCTGACGCAATGGCTGCTAGAGCAGGATGGGCAACCCATGTACCATCATGACCTGCGCGCGCCTCTCGGAGCTTATCGGCGTAGACGTTTGCCATCGCTGCGTCATTTGCTTTCTTGTCGTCCTTTATTGGGATTTGGGCTGCCATACCCCCCTATATGCCGTTAGCTGAAGCAAAGGAAGGTGGAACCTCGCCCGTACACCCACCATAGCATGTACACCCCGTTTGTGGCAGGTCTGAATTAGAAGCTTCACGTAAGCATCCATGAACGGCACCGTCATTGTCACAGCAGAGCGGTCCGGTAGCACGAAGTTCGAGTTTTGACGGAATTTCTTGATGACGCTAAAGATGTAGTCCCACCTACCGCAGTTGAGACCGGAACTGTGATCACGGAGCTCAAAGATAATCTGATGTCTATTAGCCAGGACTCGCTGCTAAAGCGGATTGCCGTACCTCTTCCATTTCGAAGGCGGCGAGAATGGTCTCAATCAATACTGTCCCACGAATAGTTCCGCGTGGCATGGCTATGGTGTCCTGAGCCAGGTTGAAAACGTCGTTCCAAAGGCGAGCCTCAAGGTGTGATTCCATCTTAGGCAAGTAAAAATATGGGCCAGTACCTCTATTAACGAGCTCATGAGCGTTGTGGAAGAAGTACAGGCCGAAGTCGAAAAGGCTTCCCGATATCGGTTCGCCATCGACGGTGAAGTGCTTCTCCTCGAGATGCCACCCTCGAGCTCGTGCAATGAGGGTAGGTAACACCCGATCAGTGCGAAGCTTGTATTCTTTTTCCCCTTGCTTGAAATCGACCTGCTTTCGAATAGCATCATACAGGTTGACCTGACCATTGATCATGTTATCCCATGTTGGCGCACTAGAATCTAACACCTCTCATAAGCTTCGACACCAATGCTGTCAACGAAGCAGACTACCCTCGAAATCGGCCATGTAGGTCCACACATTCGAGTTTAGAGCATTCACAACCATCTTCCGATCCGTAGGACCTGTAATTTCGACCCTCCTATCTACCAATCCTGGTGCTGGAGCAGCTCCTTTCCACGCAACATTCTCACGGATACGCTTGGTCTCTGGCAAGAAATCCGGGAGGACACCCTTATCAAGCTCGGCTTGCCGTATCACACGACGTTGTAGTAACTCTTTGCGGCCGGCATTGAACGATCTATGAAGGAGGGCGAGGAAAGCAATGGCTTCTTTGTTCAGGATCTTGCCGGTCTGGTCATTTAGAGGACCATGAATGGATACGCCTTCTATGATTGCTTCAATGTTTGACATCTTGACTTGATTATATCGAGTACTCCGTTAAGACGTTGGACGATACGAGTTGTAGTGGAATCGAAAGCAGGTGAGCGGGCTACCTAGCTTTATACGTCAGAACAGGACCGGGACAATGACGAGAATAGTAAGGAGTTCATGGTTACCGTCTACTTGATCAGTAACGCGGGTCACATGCGGCAATAAAGTACCTTAAGGTATCAAACGGACGAGTGAGGACGGAAGAATGGAAGTTATTATCTACTAGTAGACCGAGAAATTGTCTTGATTGCGGGGAAGCTCTTATGGAGCAACAGATACCGTGGACTCAAGTATCTAAGACTATACAGTTATCGCTCTCTGATCAATCTAACAGACTTTCGTTGTGATTCTGGATGATGAAATTTCATTAACTGTCTGACTGTATATTTGAATCTTTGAGGAGAGACCCGAGTTTCTCCGCACTCCACCACTGACTGAGGCTTCCTTTATCGATAACAGATTTATGCCTCGGCCACTTCACTCGGGGCAATGCTGCTTGTACTAACGTACCTTAACTTAGGTAGGTAGGTAGGAACTTTACGGGTTATGCCCTACAACGGGTCGGTATGTACCATTAATTCTCCATTTAGCAATTAGCGACCTCCCTCTAAAAGATCTGGCGAAGACCGCTTGTTGCTGCAGGTAAGAAAGGGACCCTCGGGAGCAGCGGGGGTTAGGGCTTTTCTTCTTTCCTCGGTAGTGCAGTAGAGCAAGTTGGCAAGTCGCGATTGCGAAAGTAATTGCTGCTCGTTCATTAAAGTCATTTCGCACCCCTTGCACAGACAGTTGAGCATGTTATTGCTCGGGATAGCCCATTCCCGTGGCTGCTACAGTCCAGCTTCGCATACCTACGGCTTCGATAGAGTTCCGCTGTCTGTGACATATAAAATGTACCAACATGTATATACTTCTACACCGTATACATAAATCTTGGCGACGCATCCCCCCATTCGGCAATCTCTTCATCTGACATATTGATAATCTTGTTGTCTTCTTTGCCATCCCGTCTGGCGGCATTCTTCCGAGCGAGGATCCACCACATGAATCCGTATATGAATGTAGCTATAGAGACCAAGCCTAGAGTCACCGCATGGCCTTTTACATATCTGGGACCTTCGGCGGTTGGGTAAAGCTGGATCCAGACATTAGCCATATCGCCCTGAAGCAGTAGAGGCACGATTGGAAAAATCTGACTCACGAAAGGCGCCATTATACCGCTAGTATTCCCAATCGTCAGTTGTAGTCCTGTGGCGGTAGTTCTTTTCCCATAGCGTGGTTGATTAGAGGGAAGCCATGCCAGCGGTAGCCCTACAATAACATACAACCCAAATGCCACGAGGAAGCAACCAACTAGAAACGTTAGGGATTCAACGATTTTCTTTCAACAGTAGGGTTTGAGCTAAGAAACACTTTGCAGAGATTATGCATCTAGATGTCTAGGAGTCGTGTTTCGGTTCAGGATAGGGTTGGTCGACCGCGAAACTAGACTTACAGTATCGGATACCCACGCTCGAGTTAGATATCAGAACACCATAACCAATAATCGATATCATTCCGAAGATGATAGTATAGAGACCACGCCTCTGCTGGGAGTCCGATATCCGGGCCACGACAAGGTATGTAATTGCACCAACGCAATAGCATGGTATAGTCAGCGCCTGGGCCTGCGCTGAAGTCCAGTGGCCCAAGGCTTTGATGATGGTAGGCAAGAATGTACTGTAGCCATACAGCATACTGTCACCGCCAAATTGGCCAACGCAAAAGGCGTATATCTTCCAGTCTCTCAAACCCAGATACACGTCTGTCTTGTGGAATTCCTGGGCTGACTTTGTTTGGCCGACCTGCCTCTCTCGCCGCAAATTTACCAACCGTTTATCTTCAGCGGAAAGGTAATACGCATGTTCTGGATCATCCGCAAGGACGAAGAATGTTGCAATCCCTAGCACGAAAGTTGGAAGGCCTTCAAGAATAAGAATCCAGCGCCAGCCTCTTTGCCCAGCGACACCGTCCATAAAACCTATGGCATACCCTAAGAGACCGCCAAAGGCTCCGGCAATTGCAGAGCTTACGAAAAGATACCCAATGCGAAGAGCAAGCTCACGTTTCGTATAGAAGAGCGTAAGATATACAGCGAGACCTATAAATCATAGTCAAATTGATGGTGTTTTCTCCTGACCACGGCTATCACTTTAGCTGGCTGCTGACCTGGGAAGAGTCCGCCTTCTACTGCCCCCAACAGAATACGACAAACGATAAGTCCTCCATAGCTTTGTGTGATACCCGTTAAGGTTGCGATGATGCCCCACAAACTATAGCTATCAGACACTAGAAGAGAATGTTCAGATACAGTTACTAACATGGTGATGAGCGAGATCCAACGTGAAGGGGTGGATTTCTTGAGCACAAGATTGCTAGGAAGCTCTGACAAAATATAAGTCACAAATAGAAGAGACACGGCCGTCTGATATTGGTTTCCTTTTAGGCCTAGGTCTTTTTCCATCCCATATAGTCTAGCGTTGCCAATGTTCACCCTGAAAAGGAGGTCAGAAATTTCCACGAAGATAAGTATCAGTCAACGAGAAATACTTGCCGATCAAGAAAGGAAAATAGGTAGAGCAGCATCACGATGGGAATAATATGTAAATCGAGGTTTTTGACCAATCTCTCCTCTGCTGCATGATCAATCTCCATCGAGAACTCAGTGATTTCTTTGCGTTGCAAGTCTTGCAACGGTTTACGCATCTCTGGACCTAGAAAGTTTGCGCTTGCCATGGTGAAGCATAGGTAGTTTGGCTGATAAATCTTCGAAGGTGCTGTACTCATGTACATTCAGGGTCTACAGCAAGAACTTCAAAAAACATTGCTAGTGAGAGATCTCACAATACCGTAGTACAGATTAAGCGTTAGTGTAACATAACTAGTACTAATGCGCGGTCTAAGATATAAATTAAGGTTACCACTAAACATACACCCCTTTTTACTACATATACGCCCCCCCCAGATAGGTTTAGCGATCACTCAACTAGGTCTAGCAGCTCAAAAACAGACACCATACAGATACTTGATTTCATATGAACGGCTCACCAAAAATGAAGTATCTTTGGGGTCGATATGTTCTTCGAAGCTGATTTAAACTACATATCAAATTTGAAACACCCCATAGAAGCCTCCACCGTTTGAAGCTTCCTGCTGATGTTCGGATAGAGGTTCAGCCGAAGCTTCATCGGCACCCCTTCACCCCCTTCACCTCCTCGACCTAGCCCTCTACCTCTACCTCTACCTCTACCTCTACCCCTACCCCTACCCCTCGCTGGTGTTTGCCCTAGCTCTTGCTCAGCCCGTTGCTGCAGATGCGCTTCAACGCGTTCAAATTGGCTTGGCTCGCGTTGAGTAGAGTTCTCTAGCCCATGTATTGGCGGCGACGATGAGCTCCTCGTGACTCACATAGAGCTCACCCACCGGGGGCGGTGCAAGATCCATGGCGGCGATGAGGTAGGGTGGGTGGTAGGTAGTCGGTTGATGAAAGAACGTGTGCGCGTTGTTATGATTATTGAGCTGCTAGACCTAGTTGAGTAACCGCTAAACCTATCTTGGGGGGGGCGTATATGTAGTAAAAAGGGGTGTATGTGTAGTAAAAAGGGGTGTATGTTTAGTGGTAACCTAAATTAAACACTTACGTCGAAAACGAAGGTTGCAACTTGCAACGAACGAACGAACTCAATTAAAAAATCAATAAGAAACAAGAGAGACGAGAGAAGACATCGCTGGCAATGAATTCAGGTTCAAGAGAGTGAAAAAGATATAAAACTAATCTAACTACTGAGGGGTCAGAATAGCTGACTAAGCTTGAAGGCTTCTTTCACAATCCTTGATTGATTTGTCATTGCTTCAAGCTCGCCTTTTTGCAAAGCCGAGAACTTGTGAGATTACTGTCGGTCGATTTGTCATCGCAGAATTTCTTCGATGAGCATGTTAAGACAAAGAAGTAATGAGCATTAATAGGCAGCATGGAATTCTCATGGAAAGCATTATCTTTGACATCTTTTCAATTCCTCAGTGTCACTCAAGGCCGCCATGGAGACCGTTCTAGTCATCGGAGCAACTGGAAATATCGGCGTATCAGCCGTCACGGCTGCGTTGCGCTCCAAGCGCAACGTCTTGGCCATTGTCCGCAACCAAGATTCAGCCGGCAAACTCGTCAAGTACATTGGGTCGTCCGACGGGATCACTTTCGCTGAAGCCAATGTTCTCTCGGACTCGGGGGTAAAAGGTGTTGTTGATCAAGTCCGAGCTGGCAAGCTCCCATCTTTTCAGCATGTGTATTCCAGCGGTTGGTTACCCATTATACTCACGAGTCAATGTTCGCTACTGACATTTCAATCAAGTTGGCGGCGAGTACACTACAACTCCCCTTCAAGAGATCACCACCAGCCAGCTACGCTCCAACTTTAACATCTCCTTCGAAGCAAACTTCTGTAGGCCCTTTCAATCCTTAAGTGGACCCGACACGTTCTAACAAAAGACTCGCAGTCGCCTATCGGGATAGTATCGGCTATCTGCTCGAACAGAACAATTCTGCGAGCACATGGACTATTTGTACTGGGTCGCAGGGCGACTTAGCAACCCACCCGGTGCCGGCCATGACGCAAGGCGCCTTGTTCCCAATGGCCACGGCCGCCGCCCGTGAGAACGAGTCTACGAACGTCCGCTTCAATGAAATTTACCTCGGGTACCGAGTCGAGGTGGACGAAGTCGCTGCCCAGCATGGGACAACGAAGGCATCGGACTTTGGGAAAGTGTTCGAGTTAATCCTGGCCAATCCCGAAGTCCGCAGTTCGCGCGTTCGGGTCGACGATCTTGAAGATCTCAAGAAGTTGAAGTATCAGAAAAAGTTCTAGTAGCACGTCGTGTCACTTGCATGACCAAAAAAGTAAATAATACTACATCTCACTGCCGACGTTTACTTAGTGTCAAACACAATCAACAGCCGGGACTTCTCTGCTCTTCTCGGCCGCTTCACTGCACCTGTTGATCAACGCCCCAATGTTCTTGACATAGCATGGGTCAGCTTCTGCGTATTTGAGAAACTCAAGCTCAATAACAAGGCCACTCGAATAAAGCGAAATACCCTCAAACTAATTGCAGGTGCCAGCCAGGTACGCCAGAAGCCACGTCTTCTTCTTTCGCACTTCTTTTTAGTTCTGGCCGCTGTACTCAACTACAGTACCATGTGTCAAGTAGTGGTCGTAAAGCCATATACAGAGATCGTCATTCACAGTAATGTTACACTTCTTCGCGCTGATGTCTTTCGTTCCTCGGTATCTCAAGAGAATGTAAGGTCAGACGGAGTTTGCGCCCAGCTGTATCCCGTTTAGTGCATTTGTTATTTCGTCGAAGATGAGCACGAGTCAATCAGTAACACCGACGTTCTACCTGTCGATCTGCTCATCCTCATCTTCAGCGGGCGTCGTCTCTCGGCTGTCAATAATGAGTTCTTCAGCCACGCCTTCGACTGCACTACGGAGTTACTTTAAGTTATAAGGCAGCTTAAAAGCACTGCTAGCCTTGTTTTTGATGTTCTGAGCAGTTAGAACAGCGAAAAGATCATCTGGCTTTGAAGCTTCGCTTTGCTCAATATTCATGCGATCAGATCCGTCATCTTGATCTTTTTTCTTACGAGCGTTCTCGGCAAATTCTTCGAGTTCTTCAGTAAAATTTTTGAATAAATTTGAAGATGTCGTTTCCGAAGACTCGTCTGCTCGATCTCTTTCGTTGTTCGCTTTGATGAAAGCAGTGTCTTGATTTAATGTTTTCTCTGAGTTTACCTCATTGAAAAGTGCTTTTGCTGCTTCTTTCTATTAACATGCTTTGTCAGCTTCAAGGCGAGCAGCGTCTGAGCTTGACGTGTTCTCTGATGTTGAAAGACTGTAAGATGTCTTTGCTTGCTCTGCCTGTTTACGTGTTTCGTTGATCGCAATTCGCTCGAAAACTCAACTCAGCATCTTTCCTTCAACTTCTATAATCAATAAAATCTTTGTTTTGAAATAAATCATACTTCAATCAAAGAAACTTTCCTTTTTTTCAAGTTAGCTTTCGTAAAAAATATTAGTATTGCTTAACTTTGTGAAATAATAATTAATATCATACAAAAAATCTATTGTCGTGAGATGTTAAAGACTATCGACTACCTTACGAAATACCTTAGACTAGATACTAGAAGGGTTCACCTAGCACTGAGCTAAACCTAGCAGTGGGACAGCCCTATAGGGCTGAAAATTCACATTTCATTTTTTATCGCTTTAACGATTCGTTTTAGGTGAACTACGTAGCTAATAGAACCTCTTTGGGGCCCTTCTGATACGCATGCCTCGCTCTGATTGATCATTTGTAGATATTTCGTTATTTCTTTGCTTCTGCTCCTGCTTCTGCTTCTGCTTCTGCTTCTGCTGTCTGACTCGTAGCTTAACTATCAGCTGCTTCTGCTTCTGCTTCTGCTTCAGCTGTCTGACTCGTAGCTTAACTATCAGCTGCTTCTTCTTCTTTTGTCTAGAGCTTGCTGTCAATATCATTGATGTCGACGAAGTGAAGAGCTCAGAGCCTAGACGTAGTAGATCATTGATCTCTCTATTTCACAGCTTTGTTTGTTGAGCTGAGGTTACAACAGCTCGCTTTCGAATAGAAGAAGATTTTGAAGTAAAGAGCTCAGAATCTAGACGTAGTAGAAAATTAACCTTCTTTTGCCATATCTTTGCTTGTTGATTCTCTCTTCTTTTATCAACAATCTCTTGATTCATGACTCTTGCAGTATCATAATTACTCTCAATTCAATTGATCTTTTTCTTCTTTCTTTTATTTAACTCAAGAAGTTTCTGATTAGTAACATTCTGAATAGTAGATTTCGTTATTGCTTATATTGCTGCTTTACTCATCTTTTGAAGAATCTGATCAGAAGTCGATTCTTCTATTGCTTGTTTAATAAGCTGCTGTACTTGAGAGATATTTGCAGATGTTAGAACGACTTCTAAATCTTTGTCAGAATCGATGTATGTGACTGTAGCTTCAAAAGACGTAGTTGAATGTATGACAATGTTGTACTGCTGTGATTGCTTTAGTTTCTTAACAGAAGAAAAGTGTTGAAGTACTAAGACTGAGCTGAATGATAGAAGTTCTGTAGCTGTTCATGTCTTTCTAATATTCAGTGATGTAATTGTCTCATATCGAGTCAGTTGATAAAGCTTCAGAAAGTTTGTTTTATCGATTGAGTAGCTGATCTCAAGTCAAGTAACTCGCTGAACATGAGTCTTGTACGCAGTAGCTAATGAAGCAAAGACTTCAACATCAAGTGATTGAAGCAGATGAGTAGTGTGAGTTGAAAGACACAGTAGAATAATTTTCTGACTGATGCAATAATCAATCATCTGAGTAGTGATATGAGAAGCATGATCATCGATTAATAGCATTTGATATTCATCTTTCTGACAGATTTTAGTTTCTGAATCGAAGCATTTCTATATTCAGACTAAACTCAATTCGTTGTTGATTCAGTCATTCTCGCTCAGAGCAATATGATCTTCTTTAAGTACTTCGTATCAGATCTTCTGCTGTAGTTTTTCTTTGAAGATAATTCACGACTTCAAGACTTTTTCATTCATAGATATACACTCAATCAATGAAACTCACTCTCGATTGTCACATTGAGTCATATGAGTCTTTTCATACTTGAAAATCATGATTCGAAGCTTAGCAATGACTCTCTGCATGAATTTCTTTTCATTCATGTTGTAGATATCTTCTATCTTTATTTCATGCTCTTTTTTTAGACTCTGAAAGAGATTGAATCAGTCAGCTAAAATATCGTGATTCTGAGTCATAGCACGCTCTTTGTCAAGCGAAGAAATATATACTGTTTTGATTTGCGAATGACGTTTCAGAAACTTCTGAGACCAATTGACTTTGACTAACTTATTATCATTCTTTTTTATTAGTAATTCTTTAGTTATTGAACGTACTTGCTTCACACGAGGAGATCAGTCTCAGGTCTGAAGACGTAGAATTCAGTCACGTATAGCTGCTTCTTCTTCGGGGCTAAGTCTTTGAAATTGCTGATTGCGTGCAGCAGTAGTCTTTCGACCATTGATTCGATTTCAAAGAGTACTACTTGGTATTCCATATTGACGAGCGAGTTTTGCTTGGGAAAGATTTTCGTTGACTGCTGAAGCCTCGTTCCAACGGGCGTGAGCAAGCGTTATGCGCTCTTCCAGTGAAAGTTCTATATCTTCAGAAGGTATGAAGGATATAGGGGGGGTGGGGGGGGTGGCTGCCATCGTTTTGCTGATATGTTGAAGAATTACACGTTGGTAGCAATAAAATATGAAATGTGAATTTTCAGCCCTATAGGGCTGTCCCACTGCTAGGTTTAGCCCAGTGCTAGGTGAACCCTTCTACGTCGGCATTTCGAAAAGACGGCCCGCAGAATTGAAGTTGCTAAAAAAGCCTTCAGCATTATTATGGGCTAATTTCTGGCCTGAGGCTGGTCTCGAGCTGGCCAAAAGTCACAATAGCATCTTTGATCGAATCTTGCTTGAAATATTTTGCCTAAGGTAAAATCTTGAAATGAGCTATCAACTCAGCTATCTACTCGTTCGCCTACTCGGTCTACTGGCTTCAAAACATGCCTCATGCGACGCGTTTGAATATGCGTCATTCGCTTCATAATCTACTCAATAGTACGCCTCATACATGCTTCATAGTACATGCTAATTAGCTCAATAGAAAGCACTCTTCATGGCTTTCTACCAAACTCTCTACCGAACTCCCTACTACCGAACTCCCTACCAAACTCCCTACCAAACTTCTTACCAAACTCCTTACCAAATTCTCTATCAAACTCGATACTAAACTCCCTCCCAACCTTTCTACCAAACTTCCTACATGCTTTAAATTATACGTCGGTCGGGCGCATAACACACGTCAAACAGTGCTTCAAACAATGCTTTTTACATGGCTTCTGTTGGAAACAGGGAATACTATGTCAATACTAACTGCACACTATGATTTGTTCTCTGCAATTTCGCTTAAGGTAACCTTCACTTCTTTTCATTTCAACTTCGCAGTCTCATACAAAATGCGTCAAAAGAGTGTTTGATTCATGGTCTATTCATGGGCGAGCGAGGTATCGTCCGGCATTGGTCTTGGGCGCAATATGCAAGAACAGCTCGACGTGTCAGCTTCTGTAGGCTAATCACACGCCTCGCATCGTTCGACATGGGTGGAAAGTCGAGATCGACGGCACTCATACCTTCTGAAATGCCAGTGAATGATCGACATGTGCCTACCTATTCACCGTCCGAAGAGACAAAGCCGTCATCAATTGACCGTAAGCAAAGCCAAACTTGTTACTCAATTTATCCGTTCGGAAGCAAACACTTCTGACATAACTTTAGCATTGTATCCCTATACCTACACGAGCGGTCGATGGTTAAATCATGACAAATTAGAGCGTGATTCACGCTATATTCAATTTGACTTTGCTGCGCTTTGCACGAAGGCTGTTGAGCTGTGCCCGGGAGCGGGGAAGGTCATTCGATATGAGAAGAAAGAAGGAGGATTCAATAGGTCCTTCGTCATCATCATGGATAATGGAACGCGAATCGTGGCCAGATTGCCGACTTGCATCGCAGGTCCGCGACAATTGACAACGAATTCTGAAGTGGCGACGATGACCTACAGTAAGTTCGAGTTCCCACGCCGGCTGCGGGTCCATTGCAGCTGCTGATCGTTATTCGCTATAACCAGTAAGGTCGCATACCACTCTCCCCGTGCCTAGAATCCTCGACTGGAGCGATGACAGGTCAAATCCTATCGGTGCGGAGTATATTATTATGGAACATGTCGCGGGCGTCCAGCTGCACGAGAGATGGTCTACGATGACTGGACACCAGCACATGCTTTGCGTCAAAGCGCTGTCCATGATGATCAAAGAGATGGCGGCGATTGCCTTTCCAGGTTACGGGAGTTTATACTTTTCAGATGCTCCGATCAACCCATATTTGAAGCTGGAGTTCGCTGATGGTTTCTGTCTGGGACCCCATTGTGGAGCGACCTATTGGAACTGTAATACTGATGAAGCTACAATCTACGGCAACAGAAATCATCATCGAGGACCGTGTGAGTCAATTCTTTTCTCGATTCGTCCCAAATCTTCTCTTGCTTATTGAGGCTTATGGATATAAAATCTAGGGTTAGATCTACCCAGCTATTGCTCCGGCCTGATTGACACCGGATTTGCCCGACTTCCAAAGGCAAAGGTTCAGACAGACGAGGTGCTACCGCATCAAGGGTCTATCGAAGAACACATCCGTCTGCTGAATATCAGTCGAGAGATCATCGAAAGGCTGATGGATAGTCCGCTCATTCAAAACACAGCGTCCCCAACCTTACTGCACGCGGACCTACATAAGAGAAACATTTATGTATCGGACGATGACCCTACGCTCGTCACAGGCTTGATTGATTGGCAATCTACAAGCGTTGGGCCAGCATTCGTTTACGCGAACGAGACCCCTGACTTTGCCGCACATCCTGACAATGTTCCACCAGCCGACGACGGCCGAGAAACGCCAGCAGGGGAAAGAGAAACAGGTGAAAACAAGAAATACAAGGACGCCTTAATCTGCAGTCAGACCTTTGATGTTTGCATGAAAGGCTTCGTTCCCAAGCTACGTGCTGCTAGGGCACTTGACGACAGGCTATTGAGACCTTTCCGCTACTGTCACACTTCGTGGAGAGACAGCGCGGCCGCAGTCCGGCAGGAGTTGATTGAAGTTTCCAAGGCCTGGAAAGAACTGGGATTGGCGGGTTCGTGTCCATACGTACCGACTGAGGAAGAGTTGGTTGAGCACAAGAAGCAATACGAAGATTTTGAGACTGTACAAAAATTGAAACTGTGGCTCATACGCGCCTTGGACACGAATTCCGATGGATGGGTCCCTACTGACGCCTGGGAACGGTCGAAGGTAGCGCATAGGGAAGCCTTCGAAAAATGGATACAAACAGCTAGAGATGCAGAGAGAACAGGCGAGGACAATATGTCTGAAGAAAAGGCGAGAAGAATGTGGCCTTTTGATGAGAGATAACTGGTAAAGGCTGAGGGAGTAAAAATCCCCCATTCGACAGTAACTTTGTGCCATTGCATCCTTGCACTCTGCGTTGATGAATCGTCGTATGTGACGTTTTCCAGAATTTGCCGAGAGCTGTCATGATGGATTGATATATAGGGGCTAGGCCTGGGCTAGACCTACCAAGGATTCATAGCGGGCCTTTGCGGGGCACTTTAAGCCGTTAAACTGCAGTGAAGTGCCAACCAACGGTCAATTTCCAGACAAACTTTGACAACTGTTAAATCAAGCAAACGTTGTTTTACCGTGACAGTCGCAAGGTTAAACCATCCCAGAATAGTTTTTGTATTCAACAGCTGAAAAGTTGTAAATATTCGGGTCAATAGTTCAATGCAATTTAGCTGTTAAAAATACAAAGCTGCAAAAAGTTGATAAATCAGTAGATTTTTTTAACCGTTAAATAACTGCTTGAAGAATTTAACTGATCTGCCATGAAAATGTTTGTAATACTCAACAATCTACAATACATAAGTGGTACTGAAATGGTTTAAGTCTTTCATGCGGTTGGAAATTGTTCTGACTCAAGAGGTATGACACGATTCATGATCATCGTCGAGAGAGTAGTAGTAAGGCAAGCTTCGATTTCAATAGTCGCGAAGTTCAACTTTTCATGTCGCTAGGTATCTGAAGATCAGGCTTCTCATGACGCATTGCATGAGAGCATATTTCTGTATCTTTAATGTGCTAGACATGAAGTGCTAGATAGCTCGTTGAATATTGTCATATAGTGAAGCTAGTAGAGAATATGTAGAGTAAAGCAGAGTAGATCAGAGAATCGCTCATTGAATGCAATCATCATTGAATATCTTGAAAAGCAAATGCAGCGTCACGCTATGTCTGCGATAAAATGCTAGAATATGATTCATCATATTAGAACATCAAGTTAGATTCAAAGTCAATTCTATTTCATAGCTAGTCACAAATCTTTAGAACAAGCATGCATCGCTATCATTGATGATCTTGAAAGAAGATGTGTCAAAAGTGTGAAAGTGCTTGAGAGTAGACTGACCGCGTCGGGTCGGGTTGGAATTTTTTTGGAAAAGTGTCGGGTCGGGTTGAGAAGCTTGACCCCATATCCCGACCCGAAAACCCGACCCGACCCGACAAGATATTAGATAGGTGTAAATAGCTTGGTTGAACAGCCTTCATGGTCCCCTTCATGGCTTTCTACCATGTTTCCCCGTCATGACTCCCTACCAAAGTCAAACGGCCTTCATGTTTTCCCTTCATGTTTCCCTTCATGTTCCCCTTCATGTTCTCCGCCATGTTCCCCGCCATGTTCCCCGCCATGTTCCCCTTCATGTTTCCCGTCATGGTCCCCTATCAAACGACCTTCATGTTCCCCTTCATGTTCCCCTTTATGTTCCCCGTCATGGCCCTCTACCAAACGGCCTTTATGTTCCCCGTCATGGCCCCCTACCAAACGGCCTTCATGTTTCCCCTTCATGGCTTCCTACCAAAAAGGTAATGCAAAAGCCGGAAAAATTTCTATATTTAGCCCTCTTGACGTCAAGCTTAAGTCCTTGGCGGGTCGAGTCGAATTGACCCAATTTCCAGTCGGGTCGAGTGACATCGGGTTGAAAATATGAGCAATCCGACCCGATCTCAGTTCGGGTTCAAAATGTCAACCCGAAACCCGACTCGACGATCAGTCTAGCGAAGGCTAGGAAGGATAGACGAAGGCTAGAATCGTAACAATAAGTGTTTAACGCTGTAATAGTCTTCTGAATGCAATTCTCGATGATAGCGTAAGTAACAGTCATGTGGTTGACTTTTGATTGAATTTTGAGGGTGATAGGTTAATATATCGAATTTCAGGATTGTGTGACGAGTCGAGTTACATGACTGACTAGTACTAAGCGAAGATCTGAGCGAAAGAGCAAAAGTGCGAGGTATGAATAGAAATATTGGCAAAATACAGACTTCTGTACGCTGAAAACTTGCTTGCTGTTAATTGCTAAATGTTCGTAGAGATGGCTTGAATACAGGCAATTTGCTGCTCTTTGAACATCGATCACTTTTAACTCTTAAGTTATTTTTAGTACCTTAGATTTAGAACTTGACCTACACGTATTAATCGGTAATTTTCGAATGCGTAATATTGCTCGCCTAAAGTGTTGCCTAATGAACGGTCAGTATTGAAGCTATTGACGGCGGCCTTTAACAGACCTTTGGTCTGCAATCTCTAAATTTTCCAAGTCGATATACATGCAAATTGTGCCGTCGACGTGTTCGACATGACTGATGATTATCCAGCTGCCGCCTACATGGGTGATGATGTACCAGAATCTCTAATTCCGGCTGTGAAGCTTCTCAGTCAGCACGGATTCACATTGGTTGAGTATGGGCAGAGGGCGCTGCCAAAGTATGGCTACCCTACTGTTGTTTCTGTCAGTCAACCCTAATTCTCTCTGAATCTACTTATAGTGTATAAACTGTGCTGAAAGTAGTTACAGACATGGGAGTATGCTATATCCGATAATGATCTCCAATCCGCGTCAGACCTTCTTGCAGAACATGGATTTCCATATATCTCGCCGAATCCTCTCCGTATAGCAACATATGGTGACTTCGAAGAAAAAGGCCGACACCACCGTAATATTAAAGAGAACCCGGAAAACATGGTTTCACTTCGGCTGCTTCCGCTATCTATAACGTATATCTCCCTGGACGATTTACAATATATACCGTTAAGTGAACGTCCGGCTCCAACAATCTACAGACTTCCTCTTCCACAACACTGCCTCTCGCTAGTTCAATGCATTTCTAGCTACCCACCTGAAAGTGATAGTCGGATGGAACCAGTCTTCGAGTTATCGGCGCTTATTGCGTACGCAATTTTCGAATACAAATATTACACCAAAGATTGGGATCAACCTGAAGAGTCCGAGGAAGAGTACAAAGAGAATGTTCAAATCGCATTGAAGAAGGTGCGATCATGGACTCTACCAGAAAGTACAGATTATTGGCGTAAACTTCTAGAGACTTTGGTTGATGGAAACCGCCAGCCCAGTGACATCCCTTACAAGCCTGATAATTAGAAACTTGAGGAGCAAGCACTGGGGGAGCATTTATTGGCTGATCGGTAAAAGAAGGACCGGTCATTAGAGAACCAGTCATGGGAATATCCTGCCAATGCTATACCTGATCATCTCCATGAGCTAGCAGTTAATTCTATGAGCTGACATACTGAAAGTCAGCAGCCTGCAAAACCTTCTGCAAATTATTTCTAACGACCGTGCCTTTGCTATATAGCTGGCGGAACCCGGGAAGAAGCCGATCTTTGGGTGTAAATGCAGCGTAGTAACCAAAATCGACTTGCTGATTATGATCAGCGAGCCAGCGAAGTAGATATTTGATATCGATCAAGTCAGAATTTGCTTTGCTGATACTTGCGGGACGTGTCGAATCCGCAATGTGCATCCATCGTTTGGTCTTGGTGATGATCAAGACTTTGGGATGCAAGATATATACTAATTTCAATTAGCTTCATATCACGATATGGAAGATGGAACTGTTCCAAGACATCCTTCAGGACTTACCGGATTTCACTAAAACCTTTGGTGCTGAATCTGGATCAGGCAGCGCCATCGACATACCTGGTCCACCTTGAAGCAACTCGACTTCGATAAAGATGTTGTTGCCCTTTAAAAGAATTAATAAAGCCTTTGTGGCTCAATTCGTTGACTGACCGCTTTGAAACCCAATTTGTTAGCAGAATTGACGGAGTATCGATCATCCAATTGAAGCAATCTTGCTCTAATTTCAAGCGCTGGTCTATTCACCAGGATGTCCACGTCCTATAGCAATTAGTCACAAAGAATACAATTTGATGAGCTTTCATACATACCGAAGTTCTACGGTCGTTTCCAAGCAATTTAAGAGCCTGTCCCCCAATGATAGCGTGCACTTTCGCATCCTGGGTAAGAATATTTGACGTGATACGAGAAGCTGCCGCCACTGCTGCATCGACCTGGGATCCAGTTACTTGGGCTTGTTGATTCGGTTGGCTTGAGCTAGAAGGCATGATAGAACGCTTTGAATTTGATAGGCAATTTAAGAACAAGTAAACACTAGATCGTGAATGAACAAATGTGATTCTTTCAGAGGATTGAAGGCTGATTCTGACCACAGGGCAGAGAGAAGCTCATCTATATATACGAATTGAAAGTTCAAAGAGAACGAAATCTTAGCGCTTTGTTTCATAAGAATAGGCGATAACAAAAGACTATCAGGTCGTAAGAGAGCTTCTCATCAAATCAAGTGTCATAATATAGAACAAGAATAGGATCTTGCTGGTGCAAAACTTCAGCTTCAATCTCAAATGTCATAATTGAAAGGATTCAAACTAATGGGTTCGTGTGTTCAATTTGGTTCAATCTTCTTTAGTGAGTTTCAAAGACGCGGTCAGCTTCATGACCTTGGTAGATTTTACATCTTTCGTAGGTTTAGCATCCTCGAGAGGTTTAACGCCATCCAGGTCCAGCGCAAAATTAACAGAGTCAGCGCGCTATGTTGGAACGGGCCAATCACGTGTGAGTTATGTAAGTAGGAAGAACAGGAAAAGCTTCACTGAAATTTTCATAGCCTAGATAGCTGCTTAATCAATGACTCCATCCATCCATCCATAGATCCTTTCATACAACACGCTATATAGGTTCGTCGACCGCCACTAGGAAAAGTTAATTGCAAGCATGCGGCTTATTGGTCAGATCTGCCGGTTTTCCTCCGTGGCTGCTGCATCTCTGGCCTTCGCTTTCGGTACATAAATAAACGCGCGCCATAGTGTTATCTGTCTGGGCAAAAGAGGACTCAGCCGGTTGCAAGCTATTTGTGTTCCTCTAGGATATATGGCATGGGAGTGAGTATTTGGACAGAGGGCTATTCTTCATTAAGCTGTGTCACTATATGATTCAGGTCTGCGGCGCTATGAAACCCACGAAAATTAGTTATAGCGTTGTTTCTTAAGCAGCAACATTGATATTTGCTAGGTCTCTGTATGCAACAAACTCTATGCGGGAAAACTGAAGGCTGTTTAACGTCGAGCTTCGCATGTTAGCTCTATACTAATGTTACGAGGCTGTTATCGCAGATGGAAATTACAACGTGTTTTTGATGCGGGAATAAGGAATAAGTGACCTTCAATGTAAGATCATCTGCAATGAAAGTTGATGCTGAAGCAACTCAGGCAGTGCTATATATTTGAGTGATACGACAGAAATTAAAAGTAGTTGACCTGGTGATAGCAAATCCCGAATTTCAATAAGCTTTTTCAAAGACAAAGTCTAGTTCTATTTGAACTCAGACTTGACTTGCGACTGATGGGTTCATCTTATGGTAATATTCTGCTCTTTGATGTAAAAGGTGCAAAGCTATCAATCCCCGCAACCCAGTCGTAAACCACATCGACCTCAGCATTATCCCGCTTCCTATCGACTACTGCCTGAAGACTTCGATCCCATACATAAGACAGCAGGCACATCAGAGGCCGGGGTCTATTTAAGTGGTAGGTTTAGTACGGCTGTGAAAGACGGTCTGAAGGAAGGGGGAAAATGAATGGTTCGCAACAATCAGTACCTAACGTGAAATAGTGGATAGAAAATAAACAAAAGCCCGACGTGTGAATGATAAGCTTTGTGACTCATGCCTTTGTTTTCCAGTATTAGATGAAACGAGGTTCGTATCATTACCTTTAAGATGTTTCAATAAGCACATTTCCCCGCCTTAGCAGACGAAATCTAGTGCGAGTCCGCACCCTCAAGTCGGTGACTTTTTAAAGGGTAAGTGCACGCCTTGTTCATCCCTATATCGCGTTTGGCTGAATGGTGAGTCATACTTCTTGGTCACAGTTCGGGAATATTATATATTATATACACCCCGAACTTAGGATTGATGATTGCCCTTTTCGTTCACAAAAGGGAGCAGAGCCGCTTTATAGGAAGCCGAGGAAGCAAGGGAAAGTAGCGAGGGAGCACGAAAGAGCAGCAAGGGAGCAAGGGTTCTGACTTCTCGTACTAGAAGAGACGCAGCACAGAGAAGCCTGAATTGACTGTCTGATACTCAACTATAGCTGCTCATGTTGATTTGTGTCAACGCTGTTGCCTAGTGTTGGGACCGTGCCTAGAAACTAACCAGAGTGCGTGCGTGGCTAGAATGTTTGATCTATAGAGGTAGCTATAACTAAGACTTTAAGAATACAGAAGGAAGAAGGTACAAAAGGCAAGAAGAACACGCTCTATATAGTAGTCACCCAGGTCGACGCTAGTCTCAAAGGAGACGTGTTGAAACACAAGGAAGATGTTGGTTCGAAAGATGTTTGCGACACAAAGAAATGTGTTTGCCATAGAAACCTGTTGACTACTCGTAACACAAAGAAGTGTGTTTGCCTAGAAGGCAATAAAAGCTGATTAGAAGGTGCTAGGGAAGGAAAAAGATGCTGAGTCATATCTGAGTCAGATCTAAATCATTGACTAGTTCTAATCAATTTTGATACATTCGTAACATTATTTCTCTCTTTGAAAATTCATGTTTGCATGAATAGAACAAATGAAATGCAAACTTTCACTGTTTTTCAACTTAGTGACTTGTCTGAATAGAACTTATGAAATTCAACTAAAACTTCTTTTTCGCTCTCAAATTCTTCTTTGTCAGCATAGTATCATTCATTGTCTTGATCTAGTCTTGTTCATTTGACTTTGTATTGTATTCAATCTCAATAGCATTTAAAGTTTAAAATGTCATCTATCTTTCAATGCTCATCATCTTCAATAGTGAGAGATTTAAATGATTTTGAATGCTGTTTTGATAAAAAGTCATCAAGACAAGAACATAATAGTTTTGAATTAAACATTGAATGCAGTTGCTTCATGCTTATTAATAAATGAAGATGATAAAAGATTTCAACTTTGACAGTGATTTAATAGAATTCTAGTTGTTTATTTTTCAAATCTTTGCATGATCTTGTTGTTTTTATGTTTCTGAAGAATAATCAAACTCAATTATTTACTTCATAAATGACATTTTATTTATGTTTATTGATCTGAGCTTCAATGATCTGCTTCATCTTTTTCAATTGTTGACAATTGAAGATAAGAAGTTCTTTCATTTGAATGATAATATCATTTGCTTTTCTAGCTTCAAAACGTTCACAAGTAATTTCATAATCAGTTGTATTTGAATTGAAATTCATTCATAAGTGAAAACTCTTATTGAAGTAGAATGAAGTTATTAAGATGATCAAGAAAATATTGAAATTCTCGCTGAATTCTATCATTGATAGTTATTTTGCTCAGTCATTCTGCATGTAATTGCAGTAGATTCTTAGTTTGCATTCAACATCTTGATTAGCTTGTTTTGATTAATCATTGATTTCAGAATGATAAACTATTAATAAATTAACTGTGATTCTTAATCATTTACAAAGACTTTGTCACATTGTTAATATGAATTAAAAGTCTCTGTTCAAAACAATAGAACTAGATAGATCATGAAGTTGATAAATGTTTCATAGCATGATTCAAATCATTTCTTCAACTGAGATGTCATCATCTTCTTAATGATAAAAAACATAATGATGTTTCTTGATGAAACAACATATGATTGTGCAAATGATGTTATAATCTTTTAATAGAAATAACTCAATGATGAAGTTCATAGCTATGTCTTTTCAGCGTTTCTGTGAAATCAATAAAGAATGAAGAAGTTCATTAATGCTATTTCTAGATGTTTTACTTTGTTAATAAACATAATAGTTTTGAATGTAACATTTAATCATTGTTCGATGATCTGATTAATAGTAGAAACATTGAACTAAATCAGTAGTTCTTTGATTGTCAGAATGAAAGATGAAAGACTGATCATGAATTTTCTTTAACAATTTTATATGTATATTCTCAGAAATTCACAATAGATCTTTTCTGAACAGAACATTGTCAACGATCTTGCAGTGCTTCAATTCAGTACTATGTAGCTTAAGCTTGTTTTCACTTATAACTTGTTTATACTCATTGCAAAACTTATTTATCTTGTTAACATCTTTTACTTGCTGATAGAGATCAACTTCAAATTCAATAGCTAGAACATTTATTCTATTGAGTGTCAGAATTATTTGATAGTGATCTTCAGTATGCTGAGTTGATTCAAAGATGTTGATCAGAAACATTCTGATTAAAGCATTAACTTTAATATTTATTTTATCTGATTGAAAAATGATCTGAAAGTTAAACTTGAATAAAATGTCTAGATAATTGACTTGACATTAAGTTAACTGTTTATTCTTCATGAAGATTTTCAAAGTTTGATGATTAATGAACATCTGAATGAGCAGCTTTGTGCATTCAAGCTTAAGTCTTCAATGTTCAAAGCATTGAATAATAATTAGCAATTTCTTGTCATAAATGTGATAATTGCATTCAGCGAGAATCATGCTCTTGCTGTAGAATGCTATTGAGTGAAGAACACTCTCATCATCATACTGTGATAGTATTTCATCTTTGATGTAATCAAATGCATTAATTTTCAGAATAGTTTATCATTTTGAATTGAAATGTTGTAGAACTGAAGTTGAACTGACTTATTTCTTTAGATCATTAAAAGCTTAAACATAGACTTTATTTTAAACAAAAGATGTATCTTTTCTAATCAGCTGAGTGAATGATTTAATCAGCTTCAAGAAGTTCTTAATGAAACAATGATAGAAGTTAATGAATTTCACGAAGCTCTGAACTTCTTTTAGATTGATTAACGTAGCACAGTTGACTATGACTTTCACTTTGATAAAGTTTATGCAAAGACTCTGTTCTGACATTATGACTTCTAAAAAGACTGTTTCTTTTACATTAAATTCGCACTTTCAAATATTCATTTGTAAGTCAGCTTTTCATAGATGATTTAATATCATCTTGACATGTTGTTTATATTCTTGTTAAGTTTTGCTGTAAATCAGAATGTCATTTAGATAGACTTGATAAAAGTTATTTAGAAAGTCTCATAAAACATCATTCATATACTGCTGAAATGAGACAGAATTATTAATAAGTTCAAAGAGTAGCACTTTTGACTTATATGCTTCTAATGCAATAATAAAGATAGTGTAGTTCTCACTATTAGAATGCATTTGTAGTTTGTTGAATGTCAAAATGATATTCAATTGAATCAGATGTTTGCAATCAATTATTTTGTTAATTACTTCATTTATAAGCAATAAAAAATAGCGATTTCTTTTAATAATAACATTGAGCTTTCAATAATCAATGCAGAATTGTAGATCTTTATTTGCTTTTAAGATGAACAGAATGAGTGAGAAATAAAAAACTTTGCTAGAAATTATAAATTCTTTGAAAAAATTCTCATTCAAATATTTCTTTACTTTCTGAAACTTGTAAAGAAACATTCAATATGCTCAACAGCAAAATGATGTTACATCACTAGTAAGTTTTATCTTATAATCATATGAATGATGAGATAATAACTTGTTTGCTTGATCTTTGTTACGATTCTAGCTACGCATCTATGTTGATAGCTATGTTGATGACTATGTTGATGACTATGTTTCTGACTATCGTCGATCGCTCGTCACTAGACTATCGAGTTGTTTCGAAGTCAACTCTATTCAGAATTAGCTTATGTTCTTCTGAGTCATATAGATAGTCGATTCTTTTCTTCTAGATACTTTTCTTTCTTAGCATTTATATACTCGTTACATTACACTCATATGACTCGCTCTATGCTGATCTCTAACATTATATAAATGCTTCTTCGTTACAGACGAAGTGAAATAATCTGCATTGATTTCTTCGAGTGCTTCTGCTAGTAGTTCTTCAATTCTCTATCGACTTTGATTTAGCGACTTGCGTTCATGCAGCAGCACTCATCTTTCTTTTCTCGTGAGCTGATTCAGCGAGAATAAACAAAAGATTCGAACTTGTGCGCTGATCAGCGAGTATAAACAAACGATTGAAACCATTCGACTAGGTCAAAGATCAGCGAATTAATCGTTCATTCAGATTCGCAAGAAATTCTTCGAATTTGTTGAACAATCAAACGAGATCAGTCATAGAACTGCGTGAAGT
>JAABUT010000967.1_pt1 | contig 37397 bp, 35 predicted proteins | sample 5559281 | NCBI WGS metagenome assembly JAABUT01 (sample SAMN10711880, study PRJNA513359) | rock metagenome | isolation source: Antarctica rocks | place: Antarctica: Victoria Land, Ricker Hills nord | collected 2016-01-04 | reverse complement strand
TCGCCGCCCACAACGACGACCCGAAGCCGTTCGTGTGGACCGCAACTGCCGACGAAATCTTGGCCAAAGTCGCCCGGGGGCGCGTCGCACTCCAAGCGGTCAATCAATGACGAGACACACCACTAGCGGGGCGTGACGTAGGCGTCGGGCCCGGTGACGACGAGCATCCCGGGTGACCCGTCGGCGATCCGCCGCCAGTGCTCGTTGGCGCGGGCCAGGTGGACCACGACCTCGTCGCCCTCCCAGATGACAGGCAGGAGGGTCGCGTCAGGAACGCCGTCCGGGCCGACCGTCACGAGCTGGCCGACGTGGACCGCCCGGACCAGCCGGCGGGCCTCCTGGTCGTCGGCGGTGTCAGGCACCTCGAAGTGGCGCGGCACGTACATGGCTTGCCCTCCTACGGGTTCGCGGCAAGGAAGACGTAGGCCGCCAGGAGGACGAGATGGACGGCGCCCTGGAGCCGGGTGGCCCGGCCTGGAGCCACGGTGAGGATGCCAACGACGACGGTGATGCCGAGCAGCGTCGTCTGGGTGGCGCCGAGACCGAGGTACAGGGGCCCGTCGAGCCAGATCGTCGACAACGCCAGCGCGGGAATGGTGAGGCCGATGCTGGCCATCGCCGAGCCGAGCGCCAGGTTGATGCTGATCTGCGTCCGGTTGCGACGAGCGGCGTTGACCGCGGCCAGCGTCTCCGGGGCGAGGACGAGCAGGGCGATGACGACCCCGACGAAGGAGGGTGGGAGACCGGCCCCGGCGACCACGGAGGTGATGGTGGGTGAGAGCACCTTGGCCAGCCCCACCACGGCGACCAGGGAGACCAGCAGCAGTCCGATGCTCAGCTTCCAGGAGCTGCCGGGGGGCGGGGCGTGGTCGTCGTCGTCCTCATCCTCGTCGAGGGTCACACCCTGGCGGTCGACCGGGAGGAAGAAGTCACGGTGCCGGCGGGTCTGAGTGAGGACGAAGAGGACGTAGAGGAGCAGCGAGGCGACGGCGGCGAAGGCGAGCTGGGGGGTGGAGAACTCCGGACCGGGGTGGCTGGTCGTGAACGTCGGGAGCACCAGGCAGACCGCCGCCAGGGTCGCCACCGTGGCCAGGGCGGCGCCGGTGCCCTCCTTGTTGAAGCGCACCAGCCCGTGCTGCATCGCGCCGACGAGCAGGGACAGCCCGAGTATGCCGTTGCAGGTGATCATCACCGCGGCGAAGACCGTGTCCCGGGCGAGCGTCGACGTGTCCTCCTTGCTCGACACCATGAGCGTGACGATGAGCCCCACCTCGATCACCGTCACCGCGACGGCGAGGACGAGTGAACCGTAGGGCTCTCCGACGTGATGCGCGACGATCTCGGCGTGCTGCACGGCGGCCAGGACCGCGGCGCCGAGGAGAACGGCCACGATGACCAGGGGGAGCGGCCCGATGTCGCGGCCCCAGGTCGCCGCGAGCGCGACCAGGGCCAGCGCCGGGGCGATCGTGGTCCAGCGCAGGAATGGCGACCGGGTAGCTGCCTCCGTCGTCATGGGGCCAGTCTCTCAGGCCGGGGCGGCGGCGCCCCTCTACGGCCGCTCGTCGAGCACTGGAAGCTCGACGAAGTCGTGGCACCTGAGCACCCGCAGCAGCCGGCGCGGTCCGGTGGGCATCCGGCTCAGCCCCTGCTGCTCGCTGAAGTCGAGTGTGGTGGGCCGCCCCGGAGCGTCGGCCGACGTGTTCGACCTCCACGAACGGTCCGCGCCCGGCCAGGTGACGCAGCACGCGGTTGACCACACGCTTGTTGATGATGGGGACGGCGGCGGGCAAGGGCATACCGGCACTGAGTCAGTCTGCACCGGTGCGGGGAAGGCCGGTGAAAGTCCGCCGAAGTCGCTGCCATCCGCCGGGGCGGGCAGGCACGAACACCTGATGTACCGACCCGACACATCCGTCACCCAGGAAGGCTGGAACCCGCTATGGCCGCACGTCGCCCGATCGCCGTAGTGACGATGCCCGTCGTCCACGGGGGAATGTCCGGCCCGATCATGACCGAGTGCGGATGAAGACCGGGCCAATGAGACAGCAGAATGCCTCCCATGGCTGAGCTTCGACTGATTCCCTCCGGCGACGACGAGTCGCCGGAGGACCAGGACCCGAACGTCCGCCTGGGTGGCCTGCTCCGACAGTCGTCGTGGGGCGACGAGGGCGCGTTCGCGCAGCTCTACGACGCCGTCGCCCCACGGCTCTACGGGTTGGTCCTGCGGGTCATCCGTGACCCGGCCCAGTCCGAAGAAGTCACCCAGGAGGCCTTCCTCGAAATCTGGCGCACGGCGGCACGGTTCGACCCGGAGCGTGGCAGCGCGCTGGGGTGGGTCATGACGATCGCGCACCGGAGAGCGGTCGACCGGGTGCGTTCAGCGGTGGCCTCGGGGCGCCGTGACCAGGGCTACCACGAGGCGAACCAGGACGTGGAGTACGACATGACCGCAGAGGCCGCGCACGCCTCCCTCGAGGCCGAGAGGGTCCGTAAGGCTCTCCAGACCTTGACCCCGGCACAGCGCAGCGCCGTCGAGCTCGCCTTCTTCGGCGGCTACACGCATACCGAGGTGGCCGCGATGCTCGGCCTGCCGCTCGGTACGGCCAAGACACGAATACGCGACGGACTCATCCGTCTCCGCGATACGCTGGGAATCCCCTCATGACTGACGACATCCACGCCCTCTCCGGCGCCTTTGCCGTCGACGCCGTCGACGAGCAGGAACGCGCCGACTTCGAGCGGCATCTCTCCGCCTGCGCCGAATGCCAGGCCGAGGTCGCGAGCTTCCGGGCCACCATCGAGCAGCTCGGTGTCCTCATCGGCGCCACGCCGCCGGAGCGCCTGCGCGAGCAGATCCTGCACGACATCGCACAGGTGCGTCCCCTCCCGCCCGAGGTCAGCCGGGAGGCCGGCGAGCGCCTCGCGGGTCGCGGCCGCCCGGTCGTCGTCGACGAGAAGCCCAGCGCTACGTCCAAGGACGAGCTCGTCACCCACCGAGCGCGGCGCGAGCTGTCCCGCCGGCAGCGGGGGCCCCGTTGGCTGGCTGTGGCCGCGGCGGTCGCCGTCCTCGGCGGGGGCACTGTCGCTGTCCTCCACCCGTGGGACCAGCAGTCGCAGGTGCAGGTCGCCCTGGCGGACCGGGTCCTCCAGGCTCCCGACGCACAGAGCTACGCGCAGCCCGTCTCGACCGGCGGGAGTGCCACGGTCGTGCGCTCGAAGTCGCTCGGCAAGGCGGTCCTCGTGACCGACAACCTCACCCCGGCGCCGTCGGGCAAGGTCTACCAGCTGTGGCTCAAGTCGGCGAGCGGGAGCTTCGTGTCCGCCGGTCTGCTTCCCAGCGGGGCCCAGCAGAAGGTCGTTCTCGACGGTGACGCCTCCACGGCGCTGGGCGCCGGCATCTCGGTCGAGCCGACCGGTGGCTCCACGCAACCGACGACGACTCCAGTGGCCCTCATCGGGTTCGCCTGACCGTAGGCCTCAGCGTCTTTCCACCCGTGGACGATCCAGTGCGCGGGCGGGATCTGTTGTCGCCGTGCGACTTCGGGCTTGGGCCAGCATCCGACGGTCGCCTCCGCGACGAACTACAGACAACAACGGACTGCAGCGTGCGGACCGTCTCAGCCCGCTGACGCGTGCTGACCAAAACCCCCAGAACGGACAAGGTTCCTCTCATGGCCACCCCCCTCCCCGAGGCCCGCGACCGGCGCCGCGTCGCCGTCGTCGGCTCCGGGGTCGCGGGCCTGTCCGCCGCCCACGTCCTGGCCCGGTCGTCCCGCCCGCATCACGTGACGTTGTACGAGGCCGACAACCGTCTCGGTGGCCACGCGCACACCCACGATCTACTCCTCGCCACGCCCAGCGGGGAGCGGACCATCGGCGTCGACACCGGTTTCATCGTCCACAACGACCGCACCTACCCCACCCTCTGCCGGCTGTTCGCCGAGCTGGGTGTCGAGACGCAGGACTCCGACATGAGCATGTCCGTGCGGGACGACGCCGCCGGACTCGAGTATGCCGGGGCGCGTGGCCTGCGCGGACTGTTCCCGGCCGCCCGCAATGCCCACACCCCCGCATACCTGCGAATGCTCTTGGAAGTCAGACGCTTTCACCGCGCGGCGCGTCGAGTGCTGGACGTGCCGTCCGCGCCGGGTATGCCCGGTGAGACTTTGGGTGCCTTCGTCGACCGGGTGGGATTCAGCCCGTTCTTCGTTCGCTCCTTCCTCGAGCCTCTGGTCGCCGCGGTGTGGTCGTGCGGCCCTGGCGTCGCCCTGGACTACCCCGCGCGCTACCTGTTCACGTTCCTCGACCACCACGGCATGCTCACCGTCTTCGGCTCACCCACGTGGCGCACGGTGACCGGTGGGTCGGCCCGCTACGTCGAGCGGGTCGCGGCCGGCGTCGACGACGTCCGGCTCAACCGCCCGGTCGGCACCGTCAGGGAGTCGGCGGACGCCGTCACGGTCACCGACAGTCACGGCGCGAGCGCTACCTACGACGCGGTCGTCATCGCCACGCACCCCCACCAGGCCCTGGCTATGCTCGCCGCGCCGTCGGTGCGGCAGCGTGAGGTGCTCGGCGCGATCACCTACACCCCCAACGTCGCCCAGCTGCACACCGACCAGTCGGTGCTGCCGCGAAGCCCCGGCGCCCGGGCCTCCTGGAACTACTGGCGACGCGCGAACGGCGACCCGGACGACGCGGTGCTCGTCTCCTACGACATCAGTCGCCTCATGCGCATCGACGTGCCGGGGACGCGGTTCATCGTCACGCTGGGCGGGGCCGACCGGGTCGACCCGGCCACCGTCATCGACACCGTGTCCTACGAACACCCGCTCTACACATCGGAGTCGGTCGCCGCTCAGGCCCAGCTGCCCAGCATCCGCTCCCCCCGGGTGGCGTTCGCCGGTGCCTACCACGGGTGGGGCTTTCATGAGGACGGTGCTCTCTCCGGGGTGGAGGCGGCGCGCCATCTCGGGGTCGAGTGGGAGCCGGCGACGTCCCACCCTGGTGGGCAGCCGTCATGCCTGTTCGACCCGCGGCGTGAACCGGTGGCGTCGTGAGCGTCGCCATCGCCGGGTCGAGCCGCGTGTACGCGACGACGATCCGGCACGCCCGCACCACGCCGCTGCGACACGCGTTCGCGCTGCGCAGCTACTCGTGGTTCGTCGACCTCGACGAGCTGCCCCGCCTCGGCCGGTTCGCCGCGCTCGCCCGGTTCGAGGCGCGGGACCACCTGGGGTCACCCGACGCCACCCTGCGCGCCAACGTCGACACCTTCCTGGCCACCCGAGGCGTCGACCTGCAGGGCGGTCGCATCACGATGCTGGCTAACGCCCGTGTGCTCGGCTACGTCTTCAACCCCATCTCCGTGTTCTGGTGCCACCGCCTCGACGGCGCCCTCGAATGTGTGGTCGTCGAGGTGCACAACACCTACGGCGAGCGGCACGCCTACCTGGTGCGCACCGACGACCAGCACCGTGCCCGCACGCAGAAGCAGCTCTACGTCAGCCCGTTCAACGACGTGTCGGGGTCCTATGACCTGCTGCTGCCCGAGCCCGGGCGGGTGGCGCGGGTCAGCGTGGTCCTGCGCCGCCCCGGTCAGGAACCCTTCACCGCCACCCTGGTGGGCCGCGAACAACCCGCCACGCTCGCGACCGTGCTCCGCACCGCGGCGACCCGCCCGCTCGAACCTCTGGCCGTTCAGGCCCGCATCAAAGGACACGGCATCCGCCTCTGGCTGCGCCGCCTGCCCATCCAACCCCGCCCTCGCCACGCCGCCCAGGAGGCCGTGCAGTGACCACCCTCTCCCCGTCCGCCAGTGGGCTGACGCCGACCATCGACACCAGCCGCTGGCCCGACCTCGCCCGGATGCCCGGCGTCCTCAACCGCGCCGTGCACGCCCGGGTCGCCAAGCGGCTCTTCCTCCAGGTCGCCGACCGCCTCGACGTGCGCATCGAGCTGCCCGACGGTGGCGTCATCGGCCGCGCGGCTCACGTACCGGGCGCTCCCGTCATGGTGCTCCACCGCCCCGAGCGGTTCATCGAGCGGCTCGGCGCCAGCGCGCTCATCGGCTTCGGCGAGTCCTACATGGCCGGCGACTGGGACTCTCCGGACCTCGGGGGGCTGCTCACCGTCTTCGCCGAGCGGATGGCGTCCCTCGTGCCCGAGCCACTGCAGAAGCTCCGCGCGGTCTACGTGGCCAAGATGCCTGGCGCCGAGCGCAACACGACGGCCAACACCAGGTCCAACATCTCGCGTCACTACGACCTGTCGAACGCGATGTTCGAGCAGTTCCTGGACGAGACCATGAGCTACTCGTCGGGCCTCTTCGTGGGGCTCGACCACACCCTGCCGACCTGGGCGGACCTCGCGCCGGCGCAGGCGCGCAAGGTCGAGCGGCTGCTCGACAAGGCCCGGGTCGGCGAGGGCACCCGGGTGCTCGAGATCGGCACCGGCTGGGGCGAGCTGGCGATCCGCGCCGCGCGCCGCGGCGCGACGGTGCGCACCGTCACGCTCTCGCAGGAGCAGCAGGCGTTGGCCCGTCAGCGGATCGAGGCCGCCGGCATGGCCGACCGGGTCACCGTCGACCTGCTCGACTACCGCGACGTCGACGGCACCTACGACGCGGTCGTCTCCGTCGAGATGATCGAGGCGGTCGGCTACGAGTACTGGCCCACCTACTTCGAGACCATCGACCGCCTGCTCGCGCCGGGAGGGAGCGTGGCCATCCAGGCGATCACCATGCCCCACGACCGGATGCTGGCCACACGCAACACCTACACCTGGGTGCACAAGTACATCTTTCCGGGCGGGTTCCTCCCGTCGACCCGGGCGATCCAGGACGTCGCCAGCGAGCACACCTCGCTGCGCGTCGTCGAATGGCTGTCGATGGGGGTCAGCTACGCGCAGACCCTGCGCCTCTGGGATGAGCGGTTCCGCGAGCACGCCGACGCCGTCGGGGGACTCGGCTTCGACGCGGTCTTCCGCCGGATGTGGCACTTCTACCTCGAGTACTCCCGGGCGGGGTTCGCCTCGGGCTACCTCGACGTGCAGCAGTTCGTCCTACGACGGGGAGTGTCGGCATGAGCGTCCTGGACCGCACGACCAGCCCGACGGTCCCCGCCGCCGGCTCCGCCTCGGCCGGGATCGCTCCCCGGCTCGCGGCGGTGCTGGCCCCGGTCGTGGGCGGCGAGCTGCCGGTGCGGCTCACCGCGTGGGACGGCAGTGTGGCCGGGCCGGCCGACGCGCCGTCCGTCGTCGTCCGCACCCCCGACGCGATCCGCCGGATCCTCTGGCACCCGGGCGAGCTCGGTGCCGCCCAGGCCTACGTGACTGGGGAGATCGAGGTCCAGGGTGACCTCAACGCGGCGCTCACCCACGTCTGGCGGGTCTCCGCCCATCGGGGACTCAAGGGCATCCGCCCGACCCCCACCCTGCTCGCCACGCTGCTGCGCACGGCCAGGGACTCGGGCGCTCTCGGGACGCCGCCGCCGCCTCCGGACAGCCAGGCCGTCCTGCGCGGACGTCTGCACAGCCGCCGTCGCGACCGCGATGCGATCCACCACCACTACGACCTGTCCAACGAGTTCTACGCGCTCATCCTCGACCCGCACATGGCCTACTCCTGCGGCTACTGGCGGTCCACCGACCCCGGCTACACGGTCGAGGACGCTCAGCGCGACAAGCTCGACCTGGTCTGCCGCAAGGTCGGGCTGGGCGAACGCCCCATGCGCTTCCTCGACGTCGGCTGTGGCTGGGGGTCGCTCAGCCTGTATGCCGCCGAGCACTTCGGGGCTCAGGTCACCGGCGTGACCATCGCCGCCGAGCAGAAGCGGTTCATCGACGCCCGCATCAAGGAGCGGGGCCTGGAGGACCGGGTCGAGATCCGGCTGCAGGACTACCGCGAGATCACCGGTGGCCCGTTCGACGCGGTGGCCTCGCTGGAGATGGGCGAGCACGTCGGCCAGAAGAACTACGACACCTACGTGAAGGCGTTGCGCGACAACGTCGTTCCGGGCGGTCGAGTCCTTATCCAGCAGATGTCGCGGCGCGGGAGGTTCCCCGGGGGAGGCCCGTTCATCGAGTCCTTCATCGCCCCCGACATGCACATGCGCCCCGTCGGCGAGACGGTCGAGCTGATCGAGGACGGCGGCTTGGAGGTGCGCGACGTGCACGCGCTGCGCGAGCACTACGTGCGCACCGTGGACGCGTGGTACGACACCTTCGAGAGCAACTGGGACACCGCGGTCGACCTCGTCGGCGAGGAGGTGGCCAGGGTTTGGCGGCTCTACCTCGTCGGCGGCTCGATGGCCTTCCGCGACGGCCGGATGGGTGTCGACCAGATCCTGTCAGTCCGCCCGCACGCCGACGGCGGGTCGTCCTTCCCCGTGGTGAGGCTCCCTGAGTGGTCCTGACCGAACCCGGCTTCTCGCTCGGGAGCTTCCTGCTCGTCGGCGGTCTGTCGTTGGTAGCCGTCGCCGTCCTCATGACGACGACCGCCCTCATCGGCCGCCGCCAGGGCCGGGTCAGCGTCGTCGACACCGCGTGGGGCCTGGGCTTCATCGTCGTGGTGGTCGTCGCTGCCGCCGCGGGGTCGGGAGTGCTCTGGCGGCGGCTGCTGCTCGTCGTGCTCGTCGCGATCTGGGGTGCGCGGCTCGCGCGGCACATGCATACGCGCAACCAGGGCAAGGGCGAGGACCCGCGCTACGCCGCGATGCTCGAGAAGGAGCCGGGTGACCCCTTCCTCGTCGCCCTCCGCAAGGTCTACCTGGTGCAGGGTCTGGCCGTCTGGTTCGTCTCGTTGCCCCTGCAGGTCAGCGCCGCCGCCGGTCCCGGGCTGTGGCCGGTGGCCGTCGCCGGTCTGCTGCTCTGGGCTCTCGGGGTGGTCTTCGAAGGGGTGGGCGACGCGCAGCTCAAGCGGTTCAAGGCCGGCCCCGACAACAAGGGAAAGGTCATGGACCGCGGCCTCTGGTCATGGACCCGACACCCCAACTACTTCGGCGACTCGGCGGTGTGGTGGGGCCTGTTCGTCATCGCCGCCAGTGCGTGGCCAGGGGTGCTCACCGTCCTGTCGCCGGTCGTCATGACCTACTTCCTCGTCTTCGCCACCGGGGCTCGGCTGCTCGAGAAGCAGATGGCCGAGCGCCCGGGCTACCCGGAGTACCAGCAGCGCACCAGCTACTTCCTGCCGCGGCCCCCGAAGCGGGTCTGACCGGCATACCGGCGCGTATCACCAGTGCTGCCGTGGGGCTCCTGGTTCGATGGAGCCACCGGACGGGAGGCAGTGATGACCACCACCCCGCGCATGGGCGTCGCCAAGGGGATCACCGTCAGCGTGCTCCTCGCCCTCCTCGTGGCCATGGGTGAGCTGAGCCGCCTCTCAGGTCAGGTTCTCGACGAGACCGGTCGAGCCTGGGCGTTCAGCGCGCTGATGGGCCCCGGGCACGCGTTGACGACGGGCCCCGAGGGCTGGACGGCGAGGTTCGTCGGGTACGGCGGCGACCGCGCGGGGTGGCTGGTGGCGTACGTCGTGCTGGACGTCGCCTTCATCGCGATCTACGGGCTCGTGGTCCCGGCCTGGCTGCCCGCCGAGGAGTCGACCCTTGCGGTCTGGCTGCGGATGCTGGCCGTCGTCGATGTCGTTGAGGACGGCGCGGCGCTCGTCGCGACGTTCAGCACGGGAGGGCTGGCGACCGGGTTCGGCTCGGCGGCCAGCCTGTCCACCACTCTGAAGTGGTCGGTCACCCTGGTCGTCCTGGTGCTCCTGGTGCGGCGGGCGTGGCAGCCGGACGCCCGCGAGCAGATCCGCGGGTGGGCTCTCGCGGTCTACAAGCAGCGCTTCGGGGTGCTGGCGATCCTCCCGATCGGCGTCCTGAGCGTGCCGGCCGGGTCGGATCTGCTCGACCAGCTGCCCGATGTGCAACGGCGGTGGGTGGAGGACGGGACGGGGCTGCTGCACGGACTGGCGGCCGTCGTCGTCGTCGCGGTCGTCACCGCCGGCGTCCTCGTCCTCGGCCGGATGCGGTCCGGCAGCCTCTGGCAGCGGACCGCGGCCAGCGTGGCGGCCGAGGAGCGCGCCGACCTGCGGCTGGGGTTTCTCGTCCCCGGCGTCATCGCCGTGGCCATGGTGGTGATCTACGCCCAGGGCGGCGGGCCGCCGTGGAGCATGCCGGGCCTGCAGCCCGCCCGGTTGGCCGCGTTCCTCGCGGTGCCACTGGTCATCATCGTGGCCTCGCTCGTCATCCGGTGGCGCCTGTCGGTCGACCCCACCGGGTGGTCAGCCGGCCACTTCGCCGTCAAGCCGCACCGCGTCCCGTCGGCCGACGAGAAGACGAAGACGGTCGTGGCGGGAGACGTGCTCGCCGCCCTCGCCATCGTCATCGCTGCCCTGGGGCTGCTCCGGTCCTTCACCGCGGTGCTCGCCCTCGCGGCCGTCAGCCTCGGCGGCACCTGGCGCGCGGTGGCGCCGATCGTCATCGGGGCAGCCTTCGTGGTCCTCGCCTGGTTCGTCGCGCGGAGCGCGGCCGACCTCGTGACCGACGACGACCTGACCCCGGAGGACCTCGACCCGGGCTCGCTGTGGCGGCGCTTCACGGCGACCATGACCCCGACCGTCACCATCAAGGGCAACCTCGGCCTGCGTCTCACTCTCCTGGTGCTGGGGATCGCGCTCTTCTTCGTCGTCGGCCGGTTCGCCCAGGCCCTCGGTGGCGGGATCGGCGTCATCGCCACCTCGCTGCTGGCCCTGCTTGCGGCCGCCCTGGTCGTGGGCGGGAGCGTCGTTCTCGTGCAGGACCAGCAGGCGCCGGAGATCTTCTGGTTCAAGGGGATCCGCCTACGGTCGCTCCCGGTCACCGGTCTGCTCCTGCTGACGATCGCCGTGACCACCGGCATCGGCAGCGACGTCGACATCCACGGGGTCCGTGGGTTGGAGACCGGCGCAGGGACGCCGCTGCCGGTCGGCGGTCGACCCTCGATGACCGATGCCGTCGCCGCGTGGTCGGCGGCCACGCAGGGTTGTGGTCACGTCGTCTCCTCCGGCGGGACGAGCTACCGGCTGCGGCCGATGTTCCTCTTCGGTGCCGAGGGCGGGGGGATCCGCGCGGCCTACTGGACCGCGGCCGGACTCGACCTCTTCCGCGGTGCGGTGGCCCCTCAGACCGACCGCGTCGACTGGACGAAGACTCAGCCCGAGAACCGTTGCGCCAGAGGACTCTTCGGCGGCGGCGCCAGCGGGGGCGCCGTCGGCCTGACGGTGTCTCGCTTCACCGGCAGCGGGCTCGCGCGCGACGCGGCCTTCGCCATGGCCACCCCCGACGCTCTGGGGGCGGCGACGAGCGGGCTGTTCGTCCGCGACACGGCCTACAGCGCGACCGGGGTGCCGTTCTTCGGCTCCCCGGGCTTCGTGCCGGACCGCGAGCCGGCGGGCCTGGTCTGGCTCGACCGGGCCGGGCTAATGGAGTCGTCGTGGGAGCAGACGTCGGGCCTGTCGGTGCCCTTCCTGCCCAGCGACCCGGCGTCCGGCGCCACGGCGGTGACCGGCGACCTCATCCTCAACTCGACGCGGGTCGCCGACGGGTGCCGGATGTGGGTCAGCCAGGTCGACCTCGGAGCCGGGAGCCAGCCGACCTGTGACTTCGCCGCGACGCCGGCCGGTCACACCATCGACCTGTTCGCGGCGCTGGGCGCGGGGGCCACCGGCGGCACTCCCGGCGGGTCGACCGCCACGGACCACTGCCTGGGCCCCATCTCGGCGGCCACGGGGACGATGCTCGCGTCGCGGTTCCCCTTCGTGACCCCGTCAGGGGTGGCCGGGCCGTGTGCCGGCCAGCTCGAGCAGCAGCTGGTCGACGGCGGCTACGTGGAGAACTCGGGCCTCGCCACCATCGTCGACCTGGCGCCGTCGTGGCTGCGCGAGGTGCAGCGGCGCAACAGTGCCGCCCTGGCGGGTGCCGCGAGCGGCCCGGGCGGGTCCGGGTCGCCGGTCGACATCATCGTGCCGGTGGTCGTGTACTTCGACAACGGCACCGGCGGTGACCTCGTCGTCGACCCGCCCGCCCCCACCTCGGAGGTCCTGGTGCCGTCGACGACGACCGGTCGGGCCAAGGCGGCGCTCATCGACACCCCGGCGTTGCTGCGCAACAGCGCCCGCCTCATCGGGGCGGCGAGCCTCTTCGGCGCCTCGACACCCGCTCCGAACGACCTGGTCCAGCAGATCGACGGGTGGCGGCCGAAGCCGGTGGTCGTCGTGCGTCAGTCGACCTTCCCCGCGGTGACCGCTCCGCTCGGGTGGGTGCTGTCGCAGGAGAGCATGGCGACGATGGACCGCGCCCTCGCTCAACAGGCGACGCAGGCCGACCCGGAGAGCGCCGATCCGCACGTCACCGTCGCCTCGGTCGACGCGAACGGCTCGCTGCGAGACGCCATCCGGCTCGCCCGCCCCGACGGCTCCTGAGGGGCTCACACCCCGACCGGACTCACGGGTTTGCTGGTTTCGGGGGCTGGAGGAGGCGCATACCGACAAACCCGTGAGTCTGGTCGGTGTTGGGGGTCAGGTCTTCGGGACCTGGAGGCGGGCGAGCACGGCCCGGGCGTATGCGCGTTCGGCGTCGATGTCGACGTAGCGCCGCTCGACGTCGCCCGGGCCGGTGGCGGTGACGGCATACCCGCCCGTCACCTGCTCGAGCTGGACGAAGGCCGGGCCGAGCAGCTCGCGGAGCTGGTCCTCACGGGGCAGCCAGACGACGTCGTTCTGCTCGACGCTGTCGAGGGCCCACTCGGTGGTGCCGTTGAAGCCGATGACGTTGCCGTCCCTGAACCGGTGGATGTCGGCGATGACGTTGCTGAGGATGAAGATCTCCTCGGTCATCGTCTCGATCGGCAGCACGAAGCGGTCACCGGCGGTGGGCTCCCAGGTGAGACCGGCGGCTTGGAGCTGCTGGGCGAGCGGGATGTCGAGCACCGCACCATCCTCACACTCCCCGGGCACCCCGCAGGCGCAGAGGTGGTGGCGACCACCACCCCCTGCGGTCATGATGGGACGCATCATGTGGATCTGAGCCGTCATCGACCCGCGCCCGAGGCCCCTGCGCCCGGGGGGTCCGCTCTCCACCGAAGGAACCCCGTTGGCTGCCCTGAACCCTCTCGCCCCGCTCGTCGCCACTGACCTCGTCCGCGCGTTCGGCGACCGGTCCGTCCTCGACGGGGTCAGCCTCGTCGCCAACCCGGCCGAGCCCGTCGGTCTCATCGGGGAGAACGGGGTCGGCAAGTCGACGCTCCTTCGCATCCTCGCGGGCGTGGACCGGCCGGAGTCGGGGTCGGTCCTCGCCCCCGACGACCTCGCCTACTTCGGCCAGGAGCCGACGTTCGCCCCGGGCACGACGGTCGGCGCGGTGGTGCGCGACGTGCTCGCCCCACTCCATAAGGCGCTCGCCCGACTCGAGCGCCTCGCGCTCGCGACCGGTCGGGGCGACCCCGCAGCCGACGAGGCGTATGCGTCGACGCTGGCCTGGGCCGAGCACCATGACGCGTGGGACGCCGACCGGCGCTCCGAGCTCGCGGCGGCCCGGCTCGGCCTGGCCGCACTGGAACGCGACCGGCCCGTCGACGAGCCCACCAACCATCTCGACGACACGGGGAGCTCGCCCCCGCGCGCGGCGAGGTCATGGTGACCGCGCGGCGGATCGGCTACCTGCCGCAGGACGTCGGGTTCGACGACCCCACCCACACGGCGCACGAGGTGTATGCGTCGGCCGCCGGCGGTAGGGAGGTGCCGACTCTCGGTGACCTCGGGCTGGTTCACCCCCGCGAGCCGGGCAAGCCGGTGTCGCAGCTCAGTGTTGGGCAGCAGCGCCGGCTCGCGCTCGCGGTCGTCGTCGTCGCGCAGCCCGATCTGCTGCTGCTCGACGAGCCGACCAACCACATCTCGCTCGCTCTTGCGACCGAGCTGGAGGAGGCCTTGACGGTGACACCGGGGACGGTGATCCTCACCAGCAACGACCGGTGGCTGCGCCGGCGATGGACCGGCTCGGAGGTCAGCCTGGGCGGCCGGCGCTGACGCCGACGAGCCGCAGGACCAGCTCCAGTCCGTGCACCGGCCCGTCGGTCCTGGGCAGGATGAGGGTGCGGATGCCGAGCGCGGCGGCCGCACCGTCGTCGCGCCAGGCGTCGCCGACCATCAGGACCTCTGCCGGAGGCCGGGCGACGACGTCGATCGCCGCCTGGAAGATCCGGGGGTCGGGCTTGACCACCCCGAGGGCCTGCGACATGACGAGGCCGTCCAGCAAGGGCGCGATGCCGGTGCGCTCGACGACGGGTCGGAGGTCGTAACCGACGTTGGACAGCAGGGCCACGCGGATCCTGTTGTCGCGCAACACCTCCAGCACGGGGAGGGTGTCATCGTAGGCCTCCCAGACGTCCGCGGCGGTGGCGTAGAGCGCGTCGCTCAGTGCGGTGTCGATCATCCGCGTCCGGCCGATCGTCGCGAAGAACACCTCTCGGTGCCGACGGGGGTCGAGGTCCCGCTCGCTGTCGGGGTCCAGGTCTCGGGCGTGGTCCCAGATGTGGTCGAGGAAGTCGACAGTGCCGGCGTGGTCCGGCCCGAGCCCGGTCTCGGGATCACCGTCGCGGCCCAGCCGCTGCCACGCCGCGCCGAGCCACCGGCCGGCGTCGCCACCGTGGACGAGGGTGTGGTGGAAGTCGAAGACGACGCCCGTGATCGGGAGAGCCTGCGGCACAAAAAGACTCACGCGTCAGCCAGCGGCGGTCGGTGGGCCCGCACCAGGACGTCGAGGGCGGGTCGGCGGTCGGCAACGTCTGCCCCGTGACCGTGCCCTTCGTCGGCCACGGGCCGCTCCACCCGCTCGGCCCGGCCGACGACAAGGCCCGTGCCCTCGAGATCGGCGACGACGTCCTCCTGGCTGAACAAGACGGTGGCGTCCTGAGGCCCACCGACGCCGTGCTGGAGGTTGTCGCTGTGGTGGGCCACGAGCAGGAACGTGCCGCCGGGGCCCAGAGCCTCGGCCGCAGTGCGGTGCACCTGCCGACGGAGGTCCGCCGGCACCTGGACGTAGGCGAGGACGGTCAGGTCGACCCGCTCCGGAGGGGTCCACGTGCGGAGGTCGGCGGTCACGGCCGTGAGGCGCTCGACCCCGGCACCGAGCCGCTCGGTGGCCAGCTCCGCCGCCCGGCGGGTCGCCACCGGGGAGAAGTCGACGGCGGTCACCCGCCACCCCCGCTCGGCCAGCCAGAGGGCGTTACGGCCCTCCCCGGAAGCCAGGTCGAGAGCCACGCCGGGTGGCAGAGCGGCGGTCTCCTGGGCGACCACGGCGTTCGGCCCCGACGACCACACCAGCGGCGACCCGGCATACCGGCGGTCCCAGTCCTCGGCGTCCACCCGCCCGATCATGCCGTCTCGACGGGTGCGCGGCCGAGGCGGCGTGGTGCACTGGTCAGCAGCCAGCGGCAGGCCGTATGCTCTGCGACGCCGTTGAGGGTCGTCCCCCCTGCCACCCTCGACGCGCTGTGGTGGTGCGGCCTCGATGCACACCACCATGGGGCGCGGCAGCATCACCCCCCAGATGCTGCCGCGCCTACCTCATCGCCCGACCTGTGCGCCTACCACCTCTGGTGGAAGCGAAGCACCGCAAGCACCCGCCGATGGGTGTCGGGCGACGGAGGCAGCGTGAAGGCGTCGTAGATGTGCGAGGCGTGTCCCACGACGGCCTTCTCGCTGATCCGCAGCCGGCGGGCGATGGCGGCGTTGGTGAGCCCGTCGGCCATGAGCGCCAGCACCTCGGCCTGACGGGGTGTCAGCCGGTCGAACGCCTGCGTGTCCTGCCGAGCCCGGTCGAGCACCTGGGCCCGGAACGGCGGGACGTCGATGACGGCCTCGTCGAGAAGGTCCGCCGCGGGATAGCGCCGGTCCGGCAGCGAGTGCGGCGCCCGGGACTGGGGTGGACGGGTGGCGATCGCGGTCATCAGGGTCTCCGGGAGGTCGGCAGGCGCGGTCCAGGTCGGCCCAGGGCGGCGTTGAGCGGCATCTCCAGCATGAGATCGGGGGCGCCGGAGATCCATGCGTACATGTACGGTCTCGGCCGCCGGGGGCACTCAAAACCGGCCCGGCCCGTCATTCCCGCTGGTCAGGAGGGCCGAGCAGGCCCGCGGAGATGGCGCGTGTGGTGGCCGCGGTGCGGTTGCTCGCGTCGAGCTTGGTGAGGATGTGGGAGACGTGGTTCTCCACCGTGCGCACGCTCAGGTAGAGCTCCTGCGCGATGGCGGGGTCCGTCATCCCGCGCGCGACGAGCCGCAGCACCTCGTGCTCCCGCCGGGTCAGCGGACTGCCGAGATGATGCTGGGCCGAGGTGGGAGACCCGAGGCCGTCGCTGATGGTGTCCGCGATGGGGCGCGTGTGGCCGGCGGTCCAGGCCGCGAGCTCGAGCTGGTGGTCGACGACGAGCGCGGTCGCCAGCTGGGGGAGACCGGCGGCGACGGTGGTGAGCGAGCCGACCTGCCACGCCAGGGTGATGCTGCGCCGGTAGTGCGCGCGGGCCTCATCACGGTCTTCGGGACGACCGCGGGTCATGAGCAGGTCCGCCAGGCCTTCCAGGGTCCAGCTGGCTGCCCGTGCGTAAGGGATGGCGTCGAGGACGGCGAGGTTCTCACGGTACGCGTCGGCCGCCTCGTCGTTCCGGCCCTGCCGCGAGAGCGCGCGACCGAGGCAGAAGAGGCTCAGCGCGAGCCAGACGGGTGACTGGGTCGACCGGCTGATGCGGACGGCCTCCTCGCTGGCGTCCAGCTCCAGCCGGGTGTCCCCACGGGTGCTGGCGGTCGTGGCCACGTACCCCAGGGTCCGCGCGAGCTGCTCCCTGTCGCCGAGGCGTCGCCAGACCTCCACGGCCTCGGCTCCGAGGCGGGCCGCCGCGTCCATGTCACCGACCGTCCAGGCCTGCAGGGCGGCTCCGGTGAGGACGTCGCCCCGCAGGGCCGGTGCGCCCACGCCGGGGGCGAGCAGGCGGGCCAGCCACAGGTCCCCCTCGAAGACCGGACCGCGGGTATGCCAGAACCACGCCGTGGCTCCGCCGATGCGCAGGCCGATGTCGAGCCGGTCCGCCCCCGGCGTCGCCGCCCCCGCGGTGGCGGAGGCGAGCGACCACTCCAGCGCGGCGGTGAGGTTGAGCCGGTCGGCCTCCAGCCGGTCCATCGCCTCCGGCTCGTCCGGCGTGAAGTATGCCGCCCGCACCGACTCGGCCAGGGCCACGCACCACTCGGCGTGCCGGCGGCGGACGTCCTCGACCTCGTCGTTCTCCGCCAGCCGGTCACGGCCGAACTGGTGCCCCGTCGTCAGCATCCGGAAGCGAGCCGTCCCGTCGGCGGCGTCGTGACGGTAGACGAGGCTCGCATCGACGAGAGCGCCCAGCCCGTCGAGGAGGGCCGACGGGTCATCGCCGACGACGGCCTCGGCCGCCTCGATGGTGAAGCCGTTGACGAAGACGCAGAGTGATCGGAACAGGCGCTGCCCCGACGGCCTGAGCAGCCGGTAGCTCCAGTCGATCTCGTCGTAGATGGTCCGCTGACGCTGCGGGGCGTCGAGCGGGCCGCCGCCGAGCAGCGGCAACGCCTCGGACAGTCGGCGCAGGAGGTCGGCGGGCCGCAGCACCCCCAACCGGGCGGCCGCCAACTCCAGCGCGAGCGGGAGGCTGTCGAGCCTGGTGCAGATCGCCGCCACGGCGGCGGCGTTGTCGCGGCCGAGGCGGAACCCCGGGTCGACCCGCCGGGCGGCGTCGAGGAACAACGCGACGGCGGGCACCGTCTCGAGGTCGGCCGGCTCCGAGAGGCCGGAGGCGCCGGAGACGGCCGATCGGTCGGCGCCGGTCGGAGCGCGCAGCGGCGCCACGGGGAGGAGCTGTTCCCCGCGCACGTTGAGGCGCACCCGGCTGGTGGTCAGGACGACCAGGTCCGGACACGCCGCCACCAGGGCGCCCACCGCCTCCGCCGCATCCAGCACGTGCTCGAGGTTGTCGAGCACGAGCAGGAGGCGGCGGCCCTGGAGCGGGAGGGTGAGGGATGTGAGGTCCGCCGCGTCCACCCGCACGGCGTGGGCCACCGCCGGGAGCACCAGGTCGGGGTCACTGACGACAGCCAGGTCGACGAGGACGACGCCGTCATCGAACCGGGGGGCCAGCTCCTCGGCGATAGCCAGGGCGAGGCGGGTCTTCCCCACCCCCCCGGGACCGATGAGCGTGAACAGGCGGGCCCCCCCGGCCGACAGCATGGCGCCCCCGTTCGCGACGTCGTCCGCCCGTCCGAACAGGGGCGTCGCCGGAGCGGGGAGTGACTTCTCCGGCCGTACGCCGCCCATGGGGCTGAGGACGGGGCCGGGGACGGCGTTGGGGACGGCAGTCAGCCGAGGTGGGGTGAAACCGTCTGAGTCGGGCTGCGTCACGCGACTCCTCTGCGGACGTCGTCCCCGCGGCTGTGCCGCTCACCCGTCCAGCACGCGACCGGACCGGGGCCCGGCTCTTCCTGGGTTTCTCCCGAACGCGGCCAGCCTAGTCGAGACCGGCGCAGGGGTGGCCCGAGACGGGCGGATTTATGCGGGTTCCCAGGGACTCAGCGCGACGGGGCGGAGATGCCGGGCAGGGCCGACTCACCGTCGCACAACGCCCGGAGGGCGTCCGGGTGGTGGTCCCGCAGCATCCTCAGCGCCTTGCGTCGGTAGCGCCAGATCTGGACGGCGCCGACGACCCAGAACGGGAACTGCACGGCCATCGCCACGCGGAACCCGTCCGTCGTGTAGGCGGCCGGCCCGCCCGGGGTGACGTGGTCGAGGACGAGGCCGATGAGGGCCATCGCCGACAACGACGCGACGAACCCACCGACGTTGACGACGCCGAGCGCACTTCCCATCCGCTCGCCCGGGTTGAACGAGCGGGCCAGGTCGAAGCCCACCAGCGAGGTGGGCACCCCGAGGGCCGTGACGACGACCATGGTCACCAGCAGCGGCATGGGGGCGTGCCCCGGCCAGGCGAGGACGACCGCCCAGACCAGGGCGGTGGCGGCGACCACCGCGAGCACGAGGAGTGAACGCCGGTAGGGATAGCGGCCGACGATCGCGCCGACGACCGGGGCAGCGATGATCTGGGTCAGCGTCATGACCACCAGGAGGGCGCTCGCCACCCCCTCCGTCAGGCCCTGCCCGCGGACGAGGAACGGGAAGCCCCAGAGCAGCGCGAACACCGTCATGCCGAACTGGCTGGTGAAGTGCGACCACAGGCCGAGCCGGGTGCCGGGGGTGCCCCACGTCGCTCGGAGGTTCTCGGCCAGTGCCCTGAGCCGGATGCGCTCCTGTTCGGTGCGCGCATACGGCGAGTCCTTGAGGACGCTGAGCAGCACCACGAACAGCACGGCGCCGGCGGCCGACGCCGCGAGGAAGGTCGGCGTCCATCCGACGCCGTGCAGGGCCGCCGCCAGCGGGAAGGACGCCACGATCGCCCCGACCTGGCCGACCTGTCCCGTGAGCTGCGTGAAGAGCGCCGCCCGCCGCACCGGGAACCACAGCGCCACGACGCGGATGACGCTGACGAACACCATGGCGTCACCCGCGCCGACGAGGACGCGTGCGGCGATCCCCGTGCCGAACGACGTCGCGACCCCGAAGACCAGCTGGCCGACCGTCATCAACGCCAGGCCGACGAGGATCAGGCGGCGCGAGCCGAAGCGGTCGAGGAGCACACCCACCGGCACCTGCATCGCGGCATACGCCAGCAGCTGGAGCACCGTGAAGGCGGCCAGCTGCGTGCCGGTGATGTGGAACCGGTCGGCCGCGAGCAGCCCGGCGACCCCGAGCGACGTGCGGTGGAAGACGGCCAGGGCGTAGACGGCGACGGCGGCGCCCCAGACGGCGTAGGCGCGTCGGCCGCCGATGGCGTGCTGCTGGACGCCCGGGACAGTGTTCACCGCTGGCCCTGCAGGTGGGTCATGGTGTCGGCGACGTGCTGGCGGGTGGCTCCGACGAAAGCCTCGACGGTGCCTTCGCGCAACAGGGACAACAGCTCGGTATGCCCGTCGACCGCGCGGTCGATGCGCTCACCTGAGCGGCACATCGCGTCCGCGACGATCGTCAGCTGCCGGTCGCGCAGGCCCTGGTAGGTGTGGGTGAGCACGGCGTTGCCCGCGGCGGCGACGAGGATCTCGTGGAAGCGGCGGTCGTGCTCGACGAGCCGGGTGATGTCGCCGGAGCGGCGGGTCGCGCGCATCGCCTCGAGCTCGTCGGTGAGGTCGTCGAGCAGCTCGGCCCGCCGGGGCCAGACGGTGCGGGCGGCCCACTCCTCGATGACGATCCGGGCCTCGAGGACGTCGCGGGCCTCGTCAGCGGTCGGTGGGGAGACCAGGGCACCCTTTTTCGGGTAGAGACGGACGAGACCCTCACCTTCAAGGCGCAGCAGGGCCTCGCGCACGGGGGTCCGGGACACACCGGTCTGCGCGGCGAGGGCGCCTTCGGTGACGAAAGCCCCGCCCGGGAGGTCGCCGGCCAGGATGTCGTGCTTGACCTGGGCGTAGACCCGGTCGGCTGCAGAGTGCGTCTCGGTCATGATGCATCCAGCATAGATGCAACATCGGACGCCGCGAGGCGGTCTCACAGGTGGGCCACAGGGACCCGATGCGGTTCCCTCAGCCCCCGTTCCTAGCGTCCAGCAACGGACCTCATTCCGGCGCCCTCGTCAGATCGGCGCGGAAGGGGTGGGGTCCTCACGAGTCGGCAACGCCCAGCGCGGCGTGGAAGCGGGTGGACCTGGTGCACGTGGCTCGCGAACAGCGTCACCGGTCGAAGCGGCGTACCGCTGTTCTCGTCGTCGTCGCCGTGATCCTGGTCGGCGGCGGGGCGGGTGCCTGGTGGTGGACCCACCGGCCGGCGGCTGTGGCGGCCGTCACCACCTCGCTGGTGGCCGCGTCGACCGAGACGGTTAAGGAGACCGTCTCGGCGACCGGGATCATCCAGCCGGCCAGCCAAGCCAACCTCAAGTTCGCCCAAGGCGGCAAGGTGACCGCCGTCAACGTGAAGGTGGGCGACACCGTCACGGCCGGCCAGCCGCTCGGCACCATCGACGCCACGACGCTCACCGCGGCGGTGACCCTCGCTCAGCAACAGCTCACCGCGGCCCAGGCCCAGCTGACCGCGGCCACGACGGCAGCCAACGCTCAGCAGATCGCCTCGGCCAACGCCCAGGTCACGTCGGCCCAGACCAAGGTGACCTCCGCCCAACAGGCGCTGGACCAGACGACGCTGGCCTCCACCATTGCGGGCACGGTGGCAGCGGTCAACGTCAACGTCGGGGACACGGTGGCCGGCGGTACCTCGTCCTCCGGCAGCTCGGGTTCGGGCGGTTCGGGTTCCGCCGGCTCGGCCGGTGCTGCGGTCGGAGGCACGACGGCCGGAGCCGCCGCGGGCAGCAGCGCCGCGTCGTCGGCCGCCTCGGCCCAGATCGTCGTCATCGCGACCAACGCGTGGCTTGTCAACGCCACCGTCGGCGCCTCTGACCTGGCCAAGCTCAAGAACGGGCTGCAGACCACGATCACCCCGACCGACGCCACCCAGCCCATCTTCGGGACCGTCTCGACGGTGGGGGTGATCGGCACGACGAGCGGTGGCACCTCGACCTTCCCCGTCGTCATCGCGGTCACCGGGATGCCCACCGGCCTCTACGCCGGCACGACGGCCAACGTCGTCATCACCGTGAAGCAGGTGCCCGACGTGCTCACGGTGCCGACCGGCGCCATCCACGACGAGGGGGGTCAGACCGTCGTCTACCAGATGAAGGACGGCGCCCAGGTCTCGACCCCGGTGACCGTCGGCACGGTCTACGGCGCCACGACCCAGATCACCCAGGGGATCAACGCCGGCGAACAGGTGGTCGTGACCGAACGCGCGGCCGGCACCGGACGGACCGGCACCGGCACCGGCGGCACCGGGCGTACCGGAGGCGCAGGTGGCTACGGCCAGCAGGGCGGTTTCGGCCAGCAGGGCGGCGGCCAGCAGGGCGGGGCGGGTCAGCAGGGGCCGGCGGTGCCGCCGGGCGCTCCGGGAGGCAACTGATGACGGTCGTGACGTTCGACGACCTGACCTCGAACGCGGCGGGCGACCCGGCCGGCGACCCCGCCGGCGACCCAGGCAGTCAGGCGGACCCGGGCGGGCCGCTGCCGATCCTCGATCTCGACGAGGTGCGCAAGACCTACGCCACGGGCTCCCTCGAGGTGGAGGCGCTGCGGGGCATCGACCTCGTCGTTCCCGAGGGCGACTACGTCGCCATCATGGGCCCGTCCGGATCGGGCAAGTCCACGCTCATGCACATCCTCGGCTGCCTCGACGTGCCCACCTCGGGCATCTACCGGCTGGCGGGCGTCGACGTCAGCGGCATGGACGAGGAGGACCTCGCCGAGGTGCGCAACCGGCGGATCGGGTTCGTGTTCCAGCAGTTCAATCTTCTGCCGACTCTGACCGCGGCGCGCAACGTCGAGCTGCCCCTCGTGTATGCCGGGGTGCCGCGCGCGGATCGCCGGCGCCGGGCCGCGGAGGCTCTCGAACGGGTCGGCCTCGGTGACCGTCTCGACCACCGTCCGGGCGAGCTCTCCGGTGGTCAGCAGCAGCGCGTCTCGGTGGCCCGAGCCCTGGTGACCGATCCTGACCTCATCCTCGCCGACGAGCCCACCGGCAACCTCGACACGGCCTCGACCCTCGACGTCCTGTCGCTGTTCCGGGAGCTGCACGACCAGGGGCGCACCGTCGTCCTCATCACGCACGAGGGCGACGTAGCCCAGCAGGCGGCCCGCACCGTGCTGATCCGTGACGGTCATCTCTTCCACACGCACGAGAAGCGGGTCCCTGACGCAGCCGGGGAGCCGGCCGCGACACCGGCTCTCCCGGCAGCTATCCCGCCGTCGACCGCGTCGACGCCAGAGTCGAGCACCGGCCGCCGGCCCCTGTGGGAGCACGACGATCCGCAGGTGCAGGCATGACCTGGGCCGACACCTTCCGCACCGCCTTCGAGGCGATCCTCGCCCGGCGGATGAGGTCGATCCTCACGATGCTGGGCATCCTCATCGGCATCGCCGCGGTGATGCTCACCGTCGGCCTCGGGCAGGGCGCCCAGCAGAAGGTCGCCAGCGCCATCAACGCCCTGGGTTCCAACCTGCTCGTCGTCACGCCGGGCAGCACGACGGGTGCGACCGGCTTCCGGGGCGGCCAGGGCTCCGCGACTTCGCTGACCGCCGGCGACGCGCAGATGCTCGCCGACCCGGCCATCGCGCCCGATGTCGCCGCCGTCGCCCCCGCCTCGACCTCGAACCAGTCGCTCGCCGCCGGCACGCAGACGTGGACCTCGTCGGTGGTCGGCACGACCCCGTCGTGGCTGTCGGTGCGGGCCCGCACGGTGACGGTCGGGCGGTTCTTCACCGACGCCGACCTGTCGGCCGGCAACACCGTGGCGGTGCTCGGGACGACGACGGCCAGCGAGCTGTTCACGAGCAACCCGGTCGGCCAGACGGTGACGATCAACAATGCCCAGTACACCGTCATCGGCCTCCTCGACACCCAGGGGACCAGCTCGTCGACCAACTTGGACGACCAGGTCGTCATCCCCATGACCACCTACGCCACCCGGGTCTCGACGAGCACGAACCCGGAGGCGGTCAGCACGATCTACCTCCAGGCCTCCAGCCAGGCGACCCTGTCCGCGGCCTACCAGGAGACCAACAGCGCATTGCTCACCAGCCACGGGGTGAGCCCGACCTCGGCCGACTTCACCCTGAGCAGCCAGCAGTCGCTGGTCGACACCGCCACCAGCACGGAGCACGTGCTCACCGTGCTGCTGGCCGGGATCGCCGCGATCTCCCTCCTGGTCGGCGGTATCGGCGTCATGAACATCATGCTGGTGTCCGTCGCCGAGCGGGTGCGCGAGATCGGTCTGCGCAAGGCGCTCGGCGCCACCCCGTCGGTGATCCTGCGGCAGTTCCTCCTCGAGGCCAGCCTCCTGGGGCTCACCGGTGGTGTCCTCGGCCTGGCGATCGGGTATGCCGGCGCCGCCGTCCTTCCCAACCTCATCAACCAACCCGTGACGATCTCCGCCCTCTCCTCCATCGGCGCCCTCGTCGTCTCCCTCGTCATCGGCCTCGTGGCCGGGGTCTACCCCGCCAAGCGCGCGGCCCAGCTCGCACCCATCGACGCCCTCAGGAGCGAATGACATGCCCACCCTGCTTCGTCCGCACGCCCTTCCGTATGCCGGGCTCAGCGTCCTCGTAGCCCTCGCCCTCGCGGGCTGTGGCGGAGGTTCGTCGACGACGAGCGGGCCTGCCCCGGCAGCCGGTTCGACGCCTGCCCCGACCGGTGCCACGGGTGGGAGGAACGCTCAGCGTCAGCCGGGCACCACGGGCCTGATCGCCGCGGTGAGCGGGTCGACCATGCAGGTCCAGACCCGCACCGACCAGACGGCCGTGTCGTGGACCGACACGACGACGTTCACCCGCCAGGTGGTGGCGACGCTCGGGGACGTGACGACCGGGTCCTGTGTGACGGTGCTCGAGCCGCAGTCGACGGGCTCGGCCACGGGCACTCCGGGGACGGCGGCGGCCGCGCCGACCTCCGTGACCGCCGCCACGGTGCAGGTGCGACCAGCCACGAACGGTCAGTGCGCGGGCGGGTTCGCCGGCGGTGCCGGCGGTGGGGGTGTTGGCGGTGGGGGTGCGGGGGCTCCGACGGGTGCGCCGACACGCACGGGCACAGCCGGACCTGACGGCGCGGGCGGGTTAGGTCGCCGCGCCACCAACGGCCTGGTCACGGCGGTCAACGGCAGCACCATCACCGTGCAGGAGGTGATGCGCGGCGGCGGTGGTGGCGGTGCGCCAGGTGGTGCGGCCACGGGCTCGGCCACCCCCGCCGGGTCGACCGTCACGGTGACCGTGACGACGACCGGCTCCACGGCATACATCGCCGAGAAGCCGGCCGCCGCGTCCGATGTGGCCGTTGGCGAGTGCGCGACGGCGACGGGCAAGCCCGACGACACCGGGGCCGTCGCCGCGACGGCCGTCGCACTCCGCCCCGCGACCAACGGCAGCTGCACCGGCGGGGCCGGTCGGCCGACCGGTCCCGCCGGTGCAGCGACGACGGGCTCCGCGAATGGCTAGCGCCCGCGAGCGCCGCCGGTGGCGCCGTCGTGGCTCCGTCGCGGCCGGCACGGTCGTCGTCCTCGGCGCCGGTGGCTACCTCGCCTACGCCCAGGCCGCGAAGAACGACGTCGCGGGCACCTACCGACTGGCATCCGCCTCGACGGGCTCGGTTTCGCAGACCCTGACCATCACGGGCACCGTCAAGCGGGTGACCCAGGTGGCCGCCGCGTTCCCGGTCAGCGGCACGGTGACCGGGGTCCTGGTCAAGGTCGGAGACACGGTCACCCCGGGACAACAGCTGGCGACGATCGACCAGACCCCGCTCCAGGCCGCGCTGACCGACGCGCAGGCCCAGCTGCTCCAGGCGCAGGCCCAGCTGACCACCGACCAGACGGCGACCTCCACGGCGAGTGGAGCAGCCGCCGCCGGCGCGACGGGGTCGCCGGCGGCCGGGACGAGCGGGGCGAGCGGGGCGTCGACTGCGAGGACGACCGGATCGTCGTCAGCGGCCGGCAGCGCCGCTGCCTCATCGGCCGCCAAGAGCACTGGAGGAACGACCGGCAGCACCGCCACAGCGCCCGCGGGGTCCACAGGGTCCACAGGGTCCACGGGGTCCAAAGGGTCTGCCGGGTCCACAGGGACCACGGGAACCACGGGGACCACGGGGGGTACGGGAGCTACCGGGTCCCCCGGGTCGGCCCCCTCCACGGGCGCCCGCAGCACCACCCCCGGCGGGTCCGCGACGATGCCTGACGCCGGCCCGATGCAGCAGGCCCTCGCCGCGATGAAGGCCGCGGCCGCAGCGGAGACCACCGCCTGCGCGCCTGTCCTGGCCGCGACCCCCCAGCTCACCCGGGCGTCCTCGACCGCCACGTCGACATCTCCCACCACCTCGGCGACGTCACCGACGACCTCGGCGACGTCACCGACGACCTCATCAACGACGTCACCCACGACCTCACCCAGGACCTCCCCCACGACCTCACCCACGACCTCACCCACGACCTCACCGACGACCTCACCCACGACGTCGCCGACGACGTCGCCCACCACCTCGCCGACGCATACGGTGAGCCCCGAGGACATCGCCAAGTGCGTACCCGCCCTTCAGGACTGGTCGAGGGCCTTGGGCACGGCGCAGACGGCGGTCTCGAGCTACGCCACCGCACTCACGGCCGCTGAGAAGCCGCTGGCCCAGCAGTCCGCCGGCGCGGCCACAGCCGCCTCCAGCAGCCCGACCGGCACCAGCACCAAGGCGCCGAGCACCGGGTCGGGCGGTGCCGCGGGCGCCGGCTCGGCGTCGGTTGCAGGGTCGGGCGCAGCGTCCAAGACGCCGGCCGCGGGGGCTTCCGCCACAGCGACGAGCGGATCCTCGACGGCGAAGTCGGGAAACGGCTCGACGACCGGCTCGAGCACCGGTGGGAACGGCTCGGCCGCGGGGACGCAGTCGACCGCGAGCGCTGAAGCGTCTCAGGCGGCGAAGGTCCTCAGCGACCAGGCCAGCATCACCGCCGCCGAACAGGCCGTGACCGCTGCTCAGGCCAACCTCGACGGGTCCACCCTCGTTGCGCCGATCGGCGGTGTCGTCGGCGCCATCGGCCTGACCCCGGGCCAGGCGGAGACCTCCACCTCGACCATCACCATCGTCGGTGACGGCGCCGCGACCGTGACCGTGCCCGTACCTCTGGCCAAGCTGCCGTCGATCAAGGTGGGGGAGGCGGCCACCGTCAACCCGCCGGGCCTCGGACTCCTCAAGGGCTCGGTGACGCAGATCGCGATGCTGCCGGCGGCCACGACCGGCTCCGCCGCGGCGGCGACGGTCACCTACAACGTCACGGTGACGCTGCCGACGACGCCGACCACGCTGGCCACCGGGACCTACGCGGCCACGAGCATCACCACCGCCCAGGTCGCCAACGTCCTCACCGTGCCCGTCTCGGCTGTGCCCGGCTCGGTTACCGGGGGCACCCGCGTCGCCGTGCTGAAGAACGGCGTGTCCACGCCGACTGCGGTCACCGTGGGCGCCGTAGGCGGCGGGCTGGCCGAGATCCGCACCGGCCTGGTGGCTGGTGACCAGGTGATCCTGGCCGACGTCAGCTCTGCGCTCCCTACCAACAGCACCGCCAACGTGCGGGGGCTGACCGGCGGGAACGGTGGCGCAGGCGGCGTAGGCGGCGCCCGCACCGGAACGGGCGCCGCCCCCGGCCGCTGACCCGCAAACGGCCGATCACGGGACAGGGAGACGTCAAGACCGCTAGCGGACGGGCGTGGCCTCCCGGGCGGCACCGTTCCGAAGAGGCCACCGACGGCATACGGTGACGGCATGGTCGCCATGGTCGTCGTCGAGCTCGAGTTCACCGACCGCACCGAGACCGCTCCGCGCCTGTCGCTCCGGGCTCGCCATCGCGCGACCCTCGCCCAGCTGTACGCCGACGCGGAGGTCGCGCTGGCCGGCCCCTTCGACGACGGGAGTGGGTCCATGGTCGTCTTCACCGCCGACCGCGCCCGTGTGGACGAGGTGCTCGCCTCGGACCCCTACTACTCGGCTGAGGGAGTCACGGTCAGCGCGATCCGCGAGCTCGCCGCCCTCTTCCCGGCCGACCAGCCGTAGACCGACGACCGACCGGCAAAGGTGACGACATGGGTTTCCCCGAGAACGTTCTGACGAGTGGCGAGAAGGTCGAGCGTGACCTGCACCCGCACTGGCAGGTCGTCGTGCCCGCCACCATCGTGGGCGTGATCCTGACGGCAGCGGCGATCTACGTCGCCTACGTCACGCCCGACGACACCACGGGCAACTGGATCCAGTGGATCACTGTCGCGGTGGCGGTGCTGCTCGGCATCCCCCTCGTCATCGTGCCCTTCTTGCGCTGGCGCACGACCCGTTACGTCATCACCACCCACCGGGTGATGCTGCGCCAGGGCATCGTCAACAAGTCGGGCAAGGACATCACCCTGTCGAAGATCACCGACGTCAGCTACGACCGCCGCGTCCTCGACCGCCTGGTGGGGTCGGGCACCTTGAGCATCGAGTCGGCCGGCGACAGTCCCAACGAGCTGTTCCGGGCGATCCCGCACAGCGACCGGGTGCAGCAGCTGATCAACCACCTCATCGACGAGGACGCCAACAAGCGGGCCATGCGGATGGTGGCGCGTTCCACCGGTGACGAGACCACGCCCTCCTCCGACACCGAGGTCACGACCACGAACCTCACCCCCCCGACCGCCCATACGACGGCTCACACGCCGCGCGAGCTCGAGGATCCCCGGCCGCCACGGCCCGACTCCGCCGCCGAGAGCGAGCGGGTCGGCGAGGAGCCGGAGGGCCGTCGGTGACCGCCAGTATGCCGCACGGCTCGACCGCGACCGAGGCGTTCCGGCTGGCGCGCAATCAGCTCATGGGGTGGCGCGGCGACCACCGCGCCGCGGTCGAGGGCTTCCGCTGGCCGGACGTCGGAGGCCGGTTCAACTGGGCGGTCGACTGGTTCGACGCCATCGCCCGGGGCAACCACTCGCCCGCTCTCGTCATCGTCGAGGAGGCCGACGCGGCGCAAGGCCGCGCGCCGTCGTCGTGGTCGTTTGACACCATGGCGACCCGCTCGGACCAGGTCGCCGCGCTGCTCGCTCGGCAGGGAGTCCGGCGGGGCGACGCCGTCATCGTCATGCTCGGCAACCAGGTCGAGCTCTGGGAGTCGATGCTGGCCATCATCAAGCTCGGCGCGGTCATCATGCCGACGACGACCGCCGTGGGCGCAGCCGACCTGCGCGACCGGGTCGAGCGGGGCGGCGCCCGGTTCGTCATCGCCAACCTCGCCGACACGACGACCTTCGCCGACGTGCCGGGTGACTACGGCAAGGTCGCAGTGACCCGCGGGGCGCAGGCGCCCGAGGGCTGGGAGTCGCTCGACGCGGCAGACGGGCTCGACGTGCCGCCGGCCGAACACCCAGGCACCGCGCCAGGTGACTCCCTCCTGCTCTACTTCACATCGGGGACCACCAGCAAGCCAAAGCTCGTCGAGCACACGCAGGTGTCCTACCCGGTGGGCCACCTGACGACGATGTACTGGCTGGGCCTCGAGCCCGGCGACGTCCACCTCAACATCTCCTCACCCGGCTGGGCCAAGCACGCGTGGTCGTGTTTCTTCGCGCCCTGGAACGCCGAGTCCACTGTGTTCCTCTACAACTACACACGGTTCGACCCGCCGGCTCTGCTGAAGGTGTTGCGGCAGAACGGCGTCACGTCGATGTGCGCGCCGCCCACGGTCTGGCGGATGCTCATCAACGCCGACCTGTCGGGCGGCCCGGGCCAGCTGCGCGAGGTCATCGGCGCCGGTGAGCCGCTCAACCCCGAGGTCATCGACCAGGTGCAGAAGGCGTGGGGCCTGACGTTGCGTGACGGCTACGGCCAGACCGAGACCACGGCCCAGGTCGGCAACACCCCCGGGTCACGGGTGAAGCCCGGTTCGATGGGTCGGTCGCTGCCGGGGGTGCCGGTGGTGCTCGTGGATCCCGTGACGGGACAACGAGTCTCGGCCTCGGAGGACGGGCCCACGGAGGGGGAGATCTGTCTCGACCTCGCCGACCGGCCGTTGCCGCTCATGACCGGCTACCAGGGCGATCCCCAGCGCAACGACGAGGCGATGGCCGGCGGTTTCTACCACACCGGTGACGTCGCGACGATCGACAGCGACGGCTACATCACCTACGTCGGGCGCACCGACGACGTGTTCAAGGCGAGCGACTACAAGATCAGCCCGTTCGAGCTCGAGTCGGTGCTCATCGAGCACCCCGCGGTCGCCGAGGCCGCCGTCGTGCCCGCCCCGGACGCCGTTCGCGCGACCGTGCCCAAGGCGTACATCGTCCTGGCCCCGGGCCACGAGCCCACCGAGACGACGGCCCTGTCGATCCTCACGTATGCCCGTGAGCACCTCGCGCCGTGGCAGCGGGTGCGGCGCATCGAGTTCGCTGAGCTGCCGAAGACGATCTCGGGCAAGATCCGCCGGGTCGAGCTGCGCGGCCGCGAGGACGACCTGGCCGCGGGTGCGTCGGCGGCACCGGAGAACGAGTGGCGCGACGACCAGTTCCCCCAGCTACGCAACCGTTCTGGCGGCTGAGGGCCCCCATCCCCACCCCCCCAGCTCCCCCCCAAGCTTTTCTGCCTAATAGGAGCGCAGCGAACGCGGCCTGGAACATGAGGAGCGCAGCGCACGGAAACCCGTGCGCTGCGCTCCTCATGTTCGTCACGCCAGCCCAGCACCGTGCACTGCGCTCCTATTAGGCAGAAAGGAGAGGGTGAGGGTGGCGGTGGAGATCAGGAGAGGGGGTTGACCGGGGCGGGGGCGCGAGACCGTTCGGCGAGGACGCAGCCCATGACCACGGCCAGTGGGACGAGCGACTGCGCCGTGGCCAGGAGCCGCTCGCGCAGCCCCAGCGTGGCGCCCCCGGTGATGATGTCCGCGATCGTGATGAGCACGAGGACGCCTAGCCCGATCGCGACCAGCTGCCCGAACCGGCGGCGCAGCACCAGGGGCGCGTCGGCCCGGTTGACGGCGATGACCGCCGGCCAGACGCTCAGGGTCGCGAACGCCAGGTAGGCGACGATCATGTGGCCGACGACGTTGTGCCCGGCGATCGAGTTGGGGATCCAGGCCGTGAGCAGCGTGGCGCCGCCCCCGACACCGAGCAGCGTGCGCCCCGCCACGTCGGCCGGCTTCAGCCCCACCGCGGTGACGATGTGAGCGAGACCGGTGAGGACCAGGGCGATCGTCATGAGCCAGTGGGTCGGGGCGTCCCCCGCGGCGAGGTCGCTGATGGTCGAGCGGACCGGGTCGAACCCGCGGGTGATGGCTCCTGCCCAGAGCCAGCCGCCGGTGAGCGCCACCGGCGCGACGACCGCCGACACCTGCCCCCACCAGGGGATGCGAGGGAGGGCGGGAAGCCCGGGAGACACGGCTGACATCACCGGCATACCTTTAACACATGAAACTTGGCCTTCAGGTATCGAACTTCACCTGGCCCGACGCCCCCGAGGGCATCGGACCCACTTTTGCCCGGATCGCCCGCGACGCCGACGACGCCGGCATGGCGAGCCTGTGGGTGATGGACCACTTCTTCCAGATCTCCATGGTCGGTCCGCCGGAGAACGCCATGCTCGAGGGCTATACGGCGCTCGCGTATGCCGCGGGGGTCACCCAGCAGATCACGCTCGGCACCCTCGTGACCGGAGTCACATACCGACACCCCGGCCTGCTCATCAAGACGGTGACGACCCTCGACGTGCTGTCCGGTGGGCGGGCCTGGTTCGGCGTCGGTGCGGCGTGGAACGACGAGGAGCACCGTGGCCTCGGCGTGCCCTACCCGAGCACCTCCGAGCGCTTCGAGCGGCTGGAGGAGACGTTGCAGCTGGCCCAGCAGATGTGGAGCGACGACGACACGGCGTTTCAGGGCCAGCACTACCAGCTCGAGCGACCGCTGAACCATCCGCAGGCCGTGGCCAAGCCCCACCCGAAGATCCTCATCGGCGGTGGCGGGGAGAAGAAGACGCTGCGGATGGTGGCGCAGTACGCGGACGCCTGCAACATCTTCGACATGGGGCCAGAGAAGGTGAAGGCGAAGTATGACGTCATCCGCGCACACTGCGCCGACGTCGGGCGCGACGACGCCGACATCGAGAAGACGGTGCTCACCCGGGCCGACTTCGCCACCGAGAGCGACGACCAGCTCGTCGACCGGTTCGGGGCGCTCGGAGCGGTCGGCACCGACCACATCATCCTCGGCAACGCCGGCCTCACCGGCTTCGAGAAGCCCGGTTACCTCGACCGGGTACCGAGTCTCCTGCGGCAGCTGAAAGCGTGAGCGATGCCGACGCCATCGTCGTCGGCGCCGGCCTCGCGGGTCTGGTGGCGGCGACCGAGCTGACCGACGCCGGTCGGTCGGTCGTCGTCCTCGACCAGGAGTCGCGGGCCAACCTCGGCGGCCAGGGGTTCTGGTCGTTCGGGGGGCTCTTCCTGGTCGACTCGCCGGAACAGCGCCGGATGCGCGTCAAGGACTCCGTCGAGCTCGCCTGGCAGGACTGGCAGGGCACGGCGGGGTTCGACCGGCCGGAAGACCACTGGCCCGGACTCTGGGCGCGGGCCTTCGTCGACTTCGCGGCCGGCGAGAAGCGGGCTTGGCTTCACGCCATGGGTATGCGGTGGTTCCCCGTCGTGGGGTGGGCCGAGCGCGGCGACGGTCGGGCCGGCGGCCACGGCAACTCGGTGCCGCGCTTCCACGTGACCTGGGGCACCGGGCCGGGGGTCGTGGAACCATTCCTACGCAAGGCGATCGACGCCGAGCAGGCGGGGCGGCTGCGGTTCGCGTTCCGCCACCAGGTCGACGAGCTGTTGACGAGCGACGGCGTGGTCACCGGCGTGCGCGGCAGCGTCTTGGCGTCGGCCACCCAAGCCCGCGGTCACGCCACGAACCGAGACCACACCGGCGAGTTCGAGCTCAGCGCGCAGGCGGTGATCGTCGCCTCGGGTGGGATCGGCGGCAACCACGACCTCGTGCGTGCGGCCTGGCCGGACCGGCTGGGCACCCCGCCCGAGCATCTGGTGACCGGCGTCCCCTACTACGTCGACGGCCGGATGCTCGGCATCACCCAGAACGCCGGCGCGAGCCTCATCAACGGTGACCGGATGTGGCACTACGTCGAGGGGCTGCACAACTGGGCGCCGATCTGGCCGGGCCACGGCATCCGGATCCTCCCAGGCCCGTCGTCGATGTGGTTCGACGGCGCCGGACGTCGGCTGCCCGCGCCGCTCTTCCCCGGCTTCGACACGCTCGGTACGCTGGAACACCTGCGCCGCAGCGGGTTCGACCACTCGTGGTTCGTCCTGACGCAGAGCATCCTCGAGAAGGAGTTCGCCCTCTCCGGCTCCGAGCAGAACCCCGACCTCACGGGAAAGTCCGTGCGTCAGGTGCTCGGGCGGGTGCGCCCGGGCGCCTCGAAGCCGGTGCAGGACTTCGTCGACCACGGCGACGACTTCGTCACGGCAACGACCATCCACGGTCTCGTCGAGCGGATGAACGCCCTGACCCCCGACGCTCCGCTCGACCCGTACGAGATCGAGCGTCAAGTCGTCGAGCGCGACCGGGAGATGGCCAACCCCTTCGCCAAGGACGCCCAGGTGACGGCCATCCACGGCGCCCGCCGCTACCTCGGCGACAAGCTCATCCGCACGGCGGCGCCGCACCGCCTGCTCGACCCCAAGCACGGGCCGCTCATCGCGGTGCGCCTGTCGGTCCTGACGCGAAAGTCGTTGGGGGGCTTGCAGACCGACCTCAGCAGCCGGGTGCTGCACCCCGACGGCACGCCGCTGCCGGGACTGTATGCCGCGGGCGAGGTCGCCGGGTTCGGTGGCGGCGGGATGCACGGCTACCGGTCGCTCGAGGGCACCTTCCTCGGCGGCTGCCTGTTCTCCGGCCGGGTCGCCGGACGGGCCGCGGCCGCGGCGATCGCCTGATGGCGGCGGCCAACCGGCCGAAGCGCATCGTCCTCGTCCGCCACGGAGAGTCGCAGGGCAACGTCGACGACGCGATCTACGAGACGGTGCCCGATCACGCGTTGTCACTGACGCCCAACGGGATCGAGCAGGCGACGGCCGCCGGACGGCGACTGCGCGCATACCTCGCGCGTGAGCCGGTGACGATGTACGCGTCCCCCTACGTCCGGGTGCGCCAGACGATCGAGGCCCTCGACCTCGGCGTGCCCGTGGCGGAGGTGCGGGTCGAGCCACGCCTGCGCGAGCAGGACTGGGCCAACTTCCAGGACACCGCCGACATCGCCGCGCAGAAGAAGCTGCGCAACGAGTTCGGCCACTTCTACTACCGGTTCACCCACGGCGAGTCCGGGTCCGACGTCTACGACCGGGTCAGCACCTTCCTCGAGTCGCTCTGGCGTTCGTTCGAGGTGAAGCCGGTGGCCGACCAGAACCTTGTCATCGTCACCCACGGCTTGACGATGCGGCTGTTCTGCATGCGCTGGTTCCACTGGAGCGTCGAGTACTTCGAGGCGCTGGAGAACCCCGAGAACGGCGGCTACGTCGTGCTCGTGCGGCAGCCTGACCTGAAGTACAAGCTCGAGCAGCCGTTCGTGCAGTGGGACAGCCGGTATGCGCCGACCGTGCGGGAGCGCTCCTCCTGGACGTAGCGCCGCCCGGTTGCCGAGAGCGTGGTCGATCGTGGACGTCGGAGGGTCGGCGATCGACGGCGATGTCGTCGCCGTGTCGATGCCGCCTCGTCATCTCACCGTCCGCCCGACAGGCACACGCGGCGCACCCCTCTGCCTTGACGGGGTGTGCCGCGTAGGACGCCGGCGGGTGCACCTGGGCGAGGGGACGGCGACGCAGCTGCTGGAGTCGGTCGCGAACCTACCGGTCGTCGCCGCGCCGAACATGACGTACGTCTACAACAACAGGGTCTTCGCCGTCGGCGGCTACCTGCCCCTGCTCGCGACGAAGGTCGCCCCAGCCGACCTGCCGGCCGCCTACGCCGCCGTCCGTCGGACCAACGGACTCATGCCGTAGCCGGGCGCCGTCGAGCCCGGCACCTGCCGGTCAGGCGGAACGCGCCGGGCGGATGACCTCGATCGTGACGGTGGCGACATGAACCTCGTAGATGACCCGGTATCGCCCCACGCGGAGCCGCCGCAGGATGCCGCCCCAGGCGAACGAGTCAGCGGGGGTGGGGTCCGTCATGAGCGCATCGGTAGCGTCGAACACGGCGACGATCCCGTCGCGGTCGTCCTGGAGGTAGACGGAGGCCGCGCTGAGGGCCTCGTCCGACCACCGGACCTCGTAGGTCACGCGGGGTCGAGCCCCAGGGATCGACGGGCCTGGGTCGTGGAGACGTACGTGACGTCACCGAGCTGTCGGCGCAACTGGTCGCGGGCCACGGCCAGCTCGTCCTGCAGGTCTTCGAGCCGTCCGACCTCGTTAGTCAAGGACGAGTGGATGGCCTCCCGGGCGATCTCCTGCTTGCTTCGGCGCAGGGAGCGGGCCCGCTCGGTGAGGAGCCGGTCGTCACTTCATCGAGCCGCAACGTCATGGCCATGGCCGCAAGGTATCAATCGGTATCATGGGCACGCCGCCCGCCGGACAGGCACGAGCGGCCCGGGCGCCCTGTTCGTCCGGTATGCCGCGGCGGGCGCCGGCGAGTGCCTGTCCGACTGGCGTCGGCCAGGTGAGCCAATCTCATGCGTCATGCGCGGGCGAACGGCCATCATTGGCCACCGGTGATGCCTCCAGCGCGGACCGATGGGGGAGCTCTTATGGGTGACGGCCTGTCTCGCCGGACTGTGCTGCGTGGTGTGGCCGCATCGGCCGTCGCGGGCGGGATTGCGGCGGCCTCACCCGCATCAGCGACCGCGGCGCCCCGCGGTGGTCCGACGGCGTCGTCCGGCGACTGGGCAGCGTTCGACGCGGCGGTAGGGGCCGCGTTCGACCAGCTGAACAACGTCGGTGGGGCGGTGGCGGTGGTCAGTGCTGACGCGGTGCTGCACACCAAGACCTTTGGGGTGCGCAGCCTCAGGGGCCGCAAGCCGGTGACCAGCGACACGCACTTCCTCGTGGCCTCCACGACGAAGTCGATGACCGCCGAACTGGTGGCGACCTACGTCGACCAGGGGGTGTTGTCGTGGGACCAGAGGGTCGTCACCGCATACCCGGCGTTCCGCGCGCCGACCCCCTCGCTGACGGACTCGCTCCGCGTGCGGGACCTGCTCGGAATGGCCACGGGCATCGAGGCGTCGCCCGCGACGGACTTTCATCAGGGGGACCCCACCGCGGAGCAGCTGCTGCAGAATGTCGTCAACCTGCCGGTGAGGCACCCGCCGGGCACGAGCTTCTTCTACAACAACACGGTGTATGCCGTCGGCGGCTACCTGCCGTTGCTGGCGACCGGGGTGGCCCCGCGCGACCTGACCGCGGCATACGCCAACGCCATGCGCGAGCGGCTGTGGCGTCCGGCGGGGATGAGCGGGACGGTGATGACGGACGACCCCCGTGGCGTGGTCGACGACTTCGCCACCGGCTACGGCCTCGACCTGCGCGCGCGACCGGTCGAGCTGCCCTGCGGCCCGGTCGGCAGCTACGCCCCCGTCGGAGGGGCGCTGAGCACGGTGACCGACATGGCGGCCTACGTGCGCCTCCAGCTGCGTCACGGCCGTTCGGTGACCGGCGGCCACGTGGTCTCCGAGGCCAACCTCGCCGAATGCTGGAAGCCGCACATCACGCAGAGCACCCCAGGCCTCCCGGTGACGGTCCAGTACGCCCTGGGCTGGAGCGTCATCGACTACCTCGACGGGACGCGCCTGGTGACCCACTCGGGCGGCATCGACGGCTTCAGCTCCTACATCGCCTTCCTGCCTCAGCACGACCTGGGGTCGTCGTCCTCACCAACATGGACCCCACGCCGACCGGACTGCAGTGGTCGGGCCAGGTGCTCAACCTCCTTGGCACCTGGCAGCTCGGGCTGGACCTCTCCGCCGGCCTGAAGCCCCTGGAGCAGGGCATCGCGGCCAGGACGGCCCTGGTCGACCTGGGAGCACAAACCCGGAAGGTGGACGCCAAGAGCGTCGAGCCGTTCCTTGGCTACTACGAGGCCGGCTGGTCACTGGCCCTGCACGGACGCGACCTGTCGTTGTGCCTGGGGCCCCGGGTGTTCCCGTTGCTGCTCCTGGCCGACGGCAGCTACGTGGCGACCCAGGGCATCCACGTCACGCTCGCCCGCGAGTCCGACGGCACGCCCCACCTCGAGATCGTCGGTGTCGAGACGGTGCGCCGGACGACGGGGTGAGGGGCGGGCCGGAGGCCGTGAGGGGGACGACCGTCGATCCCGGCTCGGTCATGAGCAGGATCAGTGAGGCGCATCCGAGTGCCGATCCTCAGGCTGGTCAACCCGGGCGTAGCCCGCGGTCACCCGAACCGGTAGAGCTCGACGTGGTGCCGAACGTGTCCAGACGAGCCGTCGTGCAGGGCGCGGTTCAGGGTCTGGGCGGTCGGGCTGCAGCCAGACCGGGATCGGGCGGACCGTCCTGGCCGCCTAGGGATGACGCGGTGGATTGCACCCCCCTCCTAGTATTGCGTGTCGTAAGTGACTTTCTGGTCTTGGGTTGAGACAATGAGTCATGTCGCGAGCGGAGCCGTTGGTGTTGCGGGCCGGGGACGAGAAGGTCCTGCGGGGGTGGCTGCGGTCCTCGA
>JAABUT010000966.1_pt1 | contig 37431 bp, 35 predicted proteins | sample 5559281 | NCBI WGS metagenome assembly JAABUT01 (sample SAMN10711880, study PRJNA513359) | rock metagenome | isolation source: Antarctica rocks | place: Antarctica: Victoria Land, Ricker Hills nord | collected 2016-01-04 | reverse complement strand
ACGCCGGCAACGGCCTGGTCACCGTCGACGCCGAGCCGGAGGCCGTCGGTCGGGTCGCTGCCCAGAACCGCCTGGTGCTCACCGAGCTCCGGCCGGCCGAGAGCGCCGGCCTGGAGGACCTGTTCTTTACCCTGACCACCGGCGGCGGACCCGCCGGCCCCGACGGAGGTGCCCGTCGCCGCACGAACGCCCCCGCGGGCGACGGAGGGATGCTCGTATGACCGCCACTGCACTGCACGCCGACGTCCCCACGCCGATGCGTGACCGGCCCGCGTCGATCGTGACGCTGTCCACGGTCGAGCTCCGCAAGGCCACCGACACCCGCGCCGGCCGCTGGTTGCTGATCGTCCTGGCGTTGATCGCCCTCGGCGGGGTGGCGATCGGCGTCTTCGCCGTGCCGTCGCAGAACCGGACCTACGCGACCCTGAGCCAGATCGTGTTCGGCCTGGTCGGGCTGATCCTGCCGGTCGTCGGCATCCTGCTCGTCACCAGCGAGTGGTCGCAGCGCTCGGCGCTGACGACCTTCTCCTCTCGTCCCACGCCGGTCTCGCGTGCTGGTCGCCAAGCTGGTGGCCGGACTGGTGCTCGCCGTCGCCGGCTGGCTGGTGGCCTTCGGCCTCGCCGCGCTGGGCACCGCGGTCGCCGCCCGTCCCGCGGGCCTGCCTGGCCAGGCCGTGTGGGGCCTGTCCACCCACGGGGTGTTGCAGAGCCTGGGGTACCTGGTGTTGGCGATGTTCGGCGGCATGGCGTTCGGCCTGCTGTTCCTCAACAGCGCCGCGGCGATCGTGGTCAACTTCGTGCTGCCGACAGTCTGGACGATTGTGGCCTCGCTCGTCCCCGGGTTGCGCGGCGTCCGACCGTGGCTGGATCCGGCGTTGACCGTCGGCCGGCTGCTCAGCGAGGACCTGCCATGGCGCGGCTGGGAACAGGTGCTGACCACCAGTGCTGTCTGGATCCTGGCGCCGGCCGTGGTCGGCGCCCACCGGATGCTCACCCGCGAGGTCAGCTGACCCCGCGAGCACCGCTTCCCTGACACGGCCACGGCCACCGCCGCGGCCGGCATCCGGCGCGGGGCCGTCAGCGCATCAGCAACAGCGCCGAGCCGTTCCCGTCGTCCCGCAACGCCGGCGGCGCCGCCGGGTGACCGACCGCGACGGCCCCCAGCGGGCGCCAGCCTTCGGGCAGGTCGAGTGCACTGCTCACCACCTCGGCGCAGAACAGCGTCGAGGACACCCACGCCGACCCGAGCCCGTCGACGGCCAGTGACAGCAGGAAGTGCTCGATCCCGGCGCCCGCGGACAGCAGGAACATCGCGTCCTCGGCGGCTGACCGGCGGTGGTCGGGGTAGCGGTGGCAACCGTCGGTCACCAGGCAGGGCACGACGAGCGCCGGGGCCGCGTCCAGCAGCCCGCCGCGCGCCACCCGCCGGTCGACCTCGGCGTCGTCCAGACCGTCCGCCAGCAGGTCGGTCCGCCACGCCGCGCGCATCGCGGCGAGCAGTCGCGAGCGCCGCTCCGGTTCGGCGCACACCACGAACCGCCAGGGCGTGGTGTGGTGCGGCGCCGGCGCTCCCGCCGCGGCGGCGGCCGCCCGACCCAGCGCAACCGGGTCCACGGCCGAGTCGGTGAACGCCCGAACCGTCCGGCGGGCGAACAGCACGTCACGACTGCCGAACGGGAACAGGTCACCGGTCCGGTTCCGGACCAGCGTGGCCGCGCCGGGCCCGTCGGTACCCACCGGCAGGACGTGATCGCCGAGCCCGCCGACGACCGCGACCGGCACCGCACCGAGCTTGGGTCGCACCAGCTCCGATGCGGCGGCGACCTCGTCGGCAACCGCGACCACCGTCGCGGACAGCGGGTTCCCGTAGTCGTCGACCCGCCCCCGCAAGTCGGTCAGCGGCTCCAGTCCAGCCACCCCGATTGCCACGTCCACGACGCCGTCGCGCCACGTCCGTCCGCCGGTGTCGGTCAGGACCACCGCCACGTTGCGTCCCATCCGCTCGTGTAGCCCGGTGCGCAGCCGGCGCGCCGAGTCGTCCGGGTCGACCGGCAGCAGCGCGATCCAGCCCAGCGGCACATTCGAGGCGTCGACACCGGCGGCCGCGGTCACCAGCCCGTGCCGGGTCTCGACGATCCGCAGCGGTCCGCGACGCGCGACCACCCGCACCGTCTCGGCGGTCACCGCAGCCTCCCGGTCGTCCCCCCGCACCAGCCGGTCCTCCGCCTTGCTGACGGCCTTGCTGGTCACCACCAGGACGTCGCCGTCGGCCAGGTCCGGAACCGTCTCGGCCACCAGCCCCACCAGGTCCGTGCCGGCGCGGATCTCTCCGATGCCGTCGATCCCGCGGACGGTCAGGCGCAGGCTCACCGGGCCGCGCCGGCCAGCTCGTCCGCCAGGTCCAGCGCGGCACCGGCCATCGCCGCCGTCGCTGCAGGGTCGGTCATCAGCAGCGGCACCGCCCGCCCGGCGATCCCGGCGGTGGCCACCTCGGCCAGGTCCGCGCGGTCGGCGGTGTCCACCAGCCACCCGTCGAGCACTCCCCCCGTGGACCGGGCGCCGTAGTGCACCGCGACCGCACCCGCGGCGGTGCGCACCCCGATCGCGGTCAGGCAGGCGTCGGCCATCCCGCGCACGGGGGCGCCGCCCACGATGGGGGACACCCCGACCACCGGTGCCGAGGTGGACCGGACCGCCGCCGCGATCCCCGGCACGGCCAGGATCGTGCCGACGGAGACCACCGGGTTCGACGGCGGGAAAACCACGACGTCCGCGTCGGTGATCGCCTGGACCACGCCGGGTGCCGGTCGGGCGTCGGCCGCGCCCACCGCCGTGATCGTCCGGGCGGGTACTGCCGCGTGCAGGCGGACCCACCACTCCTGAAAGTGCACGCGGCGACCGTCGGACAGCTCGACCCAGGTCTCGACCGGGTCGTCGCTCATCGGCAGCAGCCGGACACCGGGGGACCACCGGCGGCACAACCGCGCGGTCACCGCCGACAGCGGCATGCCCTCGCGCAGCAGCCGGGTGCGGACGACATGGGTGGCCAGGTCGCGGTCGCCGAGCCCGAACCAGTCCGGCTGCTCGCCGTAGGCGGCCAGCTCGGTCTTGGCCGCCCACGTCTCACCGGACAGGCCCCAGCCGCGTTCGACGTCCGCGCCGCCGCCGAGGGTGTACATCACCGTGTCCAGGTCCGGGCACACCCGCAGCCCGAACAGGGTGATGTCGTCACCGGTGTTGCCGACGACTGTCACCGCCGACGCCGGCGGACTCCCGTGGGGCGGACCTCCGGCCGGTGGATCGCCGTCACGGTGGGCTAGCTCACGCAGCAGGCCGACGAGGAAACGGGCACCGCCGACACCGCCGGCCAGGACGCAGATCCGCACGGCTGCCATCCTCGCCGCCGGATCCGGGCGCTGTGGCCGCGCGGTCCTCGACGGGTCGCGAGGGCACCTGATGCACACGGCGGGGAGTCGTCGAATCACTCTCGGTAAGAAGAGCAGCGCTCGCATAGCAGACGGGCGCTTGACTTCCGGGTAATGACAGGGCTGTAATTTCGGCACTGGTCAGCAGGACGCCCGACCGCCACCGGACCCCCGCCGGTGGCCAGGACGTCCGCCTTGAGGAGGCGCACCGTGGACGCACAGCTGGACGACCTCGCGGCGATCGAACCAGAACTCGGCTGGCAGGAGCGCGCACTGTGTGCCCAGACCGATCCCGAGGCGTTCTTTCCCGAGAAGGGCGGATCGACGCGGGAGGCCAAGCGCGTCTGTTCCGGCTGCGAGGTGCGGGACGAGTGCCTGGGCTGGGCGTTGGAGAACGACGAGCGGTTCGGGATCTGGGGTGGCATGTCCGAGCGGGAGCGCCGCCGTCTCAAGCGCGCCGCCGCCGTCTGACGCGCAGCCCGGTCCAAGGGCGGCAGCCGCGGCACCCACGGCGTCCACGGGGACCCGTCCGGCGAGAACGCCGCGCGACTCAGTCCCCGAGGTCGGGGTCGATCTCCTCTGGTGGGATACCGAGCAGCGCGGCGAGCTGTTCGACGAGCACAACCGCCACCAGGTCGGCGACCTCGGGGCCGCCGCGTAGCTCCACCGGCCGCCGGTAGACCACCACCCGTGCGGGCACCGGGTCCGCGGCCGGGAAAGCCGAGGCCAGCGGGACCGGGTCACCTGCGGCCAGCGCGGAGGTGACCGCCGCCGGCGGGATGTCCTCGACCGCGAACTCGACGCCGTCCAGCCGGTCGCCCAGCTGCGGTTCGAGCGCCTCCACCGCCTCGAGGACCAGGTCGTCGAAAGTCTCCGAGCGCGACCGCGAGATCGGCAGGCCGGGTGGAGTCAGCGGGCCGCGCAGACCACGGCCGTGCCGGTCCCGCCACCGGTGCGCTCGCCCCGACGGCGATCCCGACGCCGACGCCGGTCCCGATGCCGCACGGCCGGGCGACGCCGTACCAGCCGGGTCCCCGCCCCCACACGTGCCCGCACCGGGTGTGCCGCCGCCGGGTCCCGGTTCGGGCACGTCGGATCCCGGCGGTCGTGTCACGCCGGTCAGGCTAGGTCGTGCGCAGGTAGCGTCGGCCGACGTGACCGCAACCCGAGGCTGCTCACGGCCGGGGTGCACGAGGACCGCGACAGCTACCCTCACCTACGACTACGCCGGCTCGACCGCGGTGCTGGGTCCGCTGGCCATCGGGGCCGAGCCGCACAGCTACGACCTGTGCGACACGCACGCCCAGCGGCTGACCGCCCCGCGCGGGTGGGACGTCATTCGCCTGTCCTCGCCCGGCGGGCTCGTGCCCGAGCCGACCCCGGACGACATCGAGGCGCTGGCCGATGCAGTCCGGGAGGCGGCGCGCGAGGAGCCGCCGGGGCCTGACGCGGCCGGGCGGGATCCCGGCGGGGTCGTCCGCGGCGGACCGGCGCCCCCACCGGGAGCCGGACGACGCGCCCACCTGCGGGTACTGTCCAGCGACAGCTGAGCGCGCCAGCGAACCCCGTGCCAGCGCCAGCCGTGCCAGCGCCAGCGAAACCCGCAGGGAGGACCGACCGTGCCTGCCACCGACCTGTCGGCGATCGTCAAGGCCTACGACATCCGGGGCGTGGTACCGGACCAGCTCGATGCCGACCTCGCCCGGCGCGCCGGGTCGGCATTCGTCGACGTGCTGCGGGCCGAGGTCGACGGTGACGAGACCCCTGTCCCGACCGCGGTCGTCATCGGCCACGACATGCGGCCGTCCTCGGCCCCGCTCGCCGAGGCCCTCGCCGCCGGCATCACCGGTCGCGGGATGGACGTGGTCGCCATCGGGCTGTGCTCCACCGATGAGCTGTACTTCGCCTCCGGGCGTCTGGACCTGCCGGGCGCGATGTTCACCGCCAGCCACAACCCCGCCCGCTACAACGGCATCAAGTTCTGCCGGGCCGGCGCCCGCCCCGTCGGGCAGGAGAGCGGGCTGTCCGACATCCGGGCAACGCTGGAGTCCGGCGTCGAGGCACCGAAGGCGGCGCGCCCGGGCACCGTCAGCACCCGCGACGTCCTCGACGACTACGCGCTCCACCTGCGGTCGCTGGTCGACCTTGCCGGGATCCGGCCGTTGAAGGTCGTCGTCGACGCCGGCAACGGCATGGGCGGGCTGACCGTCCCGCATGTGCTCGGTGGCCTCCCGCTGGACGTCGTGCCCCTCTTCTTCGACCTCGACGGCAACTTCCCCAACCACGAGGCCAACCCGATCGACCCGAAGAACCTGGTCGACCTGCAGGCGGCCGTCCTCGAGCACGGCGCAGACCTCGGGCTGGCCCTCGACGGCGACGCCGACCGGTGCTTCGTCGTCGACGAGCGCGGGCAGCTGGTGTCCCCGTCCACGCTGACCGCGCTGATCGCGGTCCGGGAACTCGCGCGGCACCCGGGCGCGCCGGTCATCCACAACCTGATCACCTCCCGCGGCGTGCCGGAGATCATCCGCGAGCACGGTGGGACGCCGGTCCGCACGCGGGTCGGCCACTCCTTCATCAAGGCGACGATGGCCGAGCGCAACGCCGTGTTCGGCGGCGAGCACTCCGGGCACTTCTACTTCCGCGACTTCTGGTTCGCCGACTCCGGCCTGCTGGCGGCGCTGCACACGCTCAGTGCGCTCGGCCACTCCGACGGCACGCTCTCCGAGCTGCTGGTGGAGTTCGCCCGTTACTCCGCCTCCGGTGAGATCAACACCGAGGTCGCGGATCCGGCGGCGGTGCTCCGCGGTGTCGAGGAGCACTACCGGGACATCGCCGGGCTGACGCTGGACCACTTGGACGGCCTGACCGTCGGCACGGACAGCTGGTGGTTCAACCTGCGCCCGTCCAACACCGAGCCGCTGCTGCGCCTGAACGCCGAGGCCGGCGACCCGCGCAGCACAGACCGGTTGGTGGCCGAGGTGCAGGCGCTGATGACCGGCGCCGTGACGACAGGCGCGGTAGAAGCGGGCGCCGCGGCCACGGGCGGCGTCGACCCGGACCTGCTGGCGATCCTGCGCTGCCCGGTGACCCGCAGTCCGCTGACGGTGGTCGTCGACGACCAAGGCTCGACCTGGCTGTACAACGAGTCCGGGCTGCGCTACCCGGTGACCGACGGCATCCCGGTGTTGCTCCCGGACGCCGGGGTACCGGTGCCCGCGTGACGGTGCCTGCGTGACGACCCAGCCCTCCCCGGCGAACGCCCTGTTCGACGAGACGCTGCTCGACGACCCTGACGCGCTGGAATCCGCGGACACCAGCCTGCGTGCCCAGGCCGAGGCGGGGGCCCGCGTCCGCCGGGAGGCGGCGGCCAGTTCGACGGCGCTGTCCGGCATCCACCGGCTCGGCCGGCCGCGCGCCCTGCTGGCCGCGGGTGCCGACGCCCGCCTGCTCCGGGCCGTGCTCGAACCGTGGTGCCCGGTGCCGTTCGTCGCCTGGCCGGCGCCCGGTCTGCCCGGTTGGGCCGGCCCGAACGACCTGGTCCTGGTGCTGGCCCCGGACGGGACGGACGAGGACGCGGTGTCCACCGTCGCCGAGGCGCTGCGCCGGGGCGCGCCGCTGCTGGTCGCCGCGCCCGAGGGCAGCGCGGTCGCCGACGGGCTCGGTGGGCGGGAGACGGTCCTGCTGCCCTCGGTGACCGGTGACGTACTGGCCGCCGCGGTCGTCGTGCTGCAGTCCCTCTGCGAGCTCGGGCTCGGCCCCGAGGTCGAGACCGAGACCGTCGCGTCCGCCTTCGACGAGGTCGCGGTCCGCTGCTCGCCGGCCCGGGACCTGACGGTCAATCCGGCGAAGGAGCTGGCGCTGGTGCTCGCCGACTCGCTGCCGCTGCTGTGGGGCGGCACGGTGCTGGCCGCCCGCGCCGCCCGCCGCGTCGTGGAGGCGATCCGCACGGTCACCGGGCGCCCGGGGCTCGCCGCCGACGCGGGCCACCTGCTCCCGGTGCTCGAGGCGGCGCCGCCGGCGGACCTGTTCGCCGACCCGTTCGCCGACGCTGCCGGCGGGCTGGGCCGGCGCCCGGCACTGGTCGTCCTCGACGACGGCTCGCAGGCGCCGGCCGTACGGGCGCACCGGGCGCGGCTGCTGGCGACGGCCGAGCGGCACGCGGTGCGCAGCCACGTCCTGGCCTGCGCCGACGGGCCGGAGATGGCGCGTTACGCCGCGCTGCTGGCGGAGGGCACCTATGCCGCGACCTACCTGGCGCTCGGACTGGGCCGGTTCGCCGGCGCCGCCGACCGCTCCGGGTCCGCCGACCGCAGTGGCTCTGGCTCCGGCTCCGCCGACCGCAGCGCCTGACCAGCGACGTGCACCTGCTCCGCAACGCCGTCCAGTACTACGACTGGGGATCTGCGTCGGTCATCCCGAAGCTACTGGGGATCGCGCCCGACGGCCGGCCGCACGCGGAGCTGTGGCTCGGCGCGCACCCCCAGGCGTCGAGTGCGCTGGCCTCGACCGGCCGTCGGCTCGACGAGCTGGTCGCCGAGGACCCCGTCGGGCAGCTGGGCGCGGACGTGGCCGCGCGCTACGGCCGGTTCCCGTTCCTGCTCAAGGTGCTCGCCGCGGCGCGACCGCTGTCGCTGCAGGCGCACCCGTCGGCGGACCAAGCTGTGGCCGGCTTCGCGCGGGAAGAGGCGGGCGGACCGGCCCGGGACGCCCCGGACCGGCTGTACCGCGACAACTGGCCGAAGCCGGAGATCGCCTGCGCAGTCACCGAGTTCACCGCTCTCTGCGGCTTCCGCCCGGTGGCGGACTCCACGCCGGTGCTGACCGCGCTGGACCGTGGCGAGGCCGCCCGTCACGACGGCTCGCCGGGCGCGCTGCTGCTGTCCGACGTCGTGCGCTCGCTGACAGACCCGCCCGGTGACGCCGCCGCCGCGCCCGACGAGGGCGGTCGGCTGGCGGCGACCGTGCGAGCACTGCTTTCGCTCGGCGCGGCCGACGGTGCCGCGGTGGCGCTTGCCGCGGTGGCCGCGGCCGGCGCCGCGCGGCTGGACCCGGCCACGCCGCCGGCGGTGCTGGCCGAGCTGGACCTGCTCGACGAGATCGCGGCCGCGCACCCGGGTGACCCCGGCGTCGTGGTGGCTCTGCTGCTCAACCACCTGCGGCTGGCGCCCGGCGAAGCGCTCTACATCCCGGCCGGTGTCCTGCACGCCTACCTGGCCGGCACCGCCGTGGAGCTGATGGCATCCAGCGACAACGTGCTGCGCGGTGGGCTGACCACCAAGCACGTCGACGTCGCCGAGCTGATGTCGGTGCTGGACACCACGCCGGCGCCGCCGCACCGCGTCGTGCCGGTGCCGGTCTCCGCGGTGGAGACCGAGTATCCCGCGCCCGCGCCGCAGTTCCGCCTGTCCCGGCTGGAACTGCGGGCCGCGGCCGACGGATCCGCCCAGCTCGCCGAACTCGCCGACCCGGGCGGCCCGCAGCTGCTGCTGTGTGTGTCCGGCGCCGTCCGGGTCACCGGCGCGCGCGACACGCTGCGGCTGGGCACCGGCGACGGCGGGTTCCTGCCGGCCGGCGGCGGACTGGTCGGGGTGGTGGTCGAGGACGGCGCCTCGGTGCTGTTCCGCGCCCGGGTCGGGGACGCCTGAGCGCGGCCGTGGCTGTACGGAGCGGGCCTGACTGAAGCTGCAGGTCGTCGCGCTCCCGCCACCACGGCATGTCGAGTCATGACCGTACCAGCGCGATGACACGTCGTGCCGTCAACTAGTGTGGCAGGCGTGAGCCGATGGGAGCCGAACGCCCATGACCGGCTGGAGCGCGCCGCCCTCGAGCTGTTCATCGAACAAGGCTTCACGGAGACGACCGTCCCGCAGATCACTGCTCGCGCCGGTCTCACCACGCGCACGTTCTTCCGGCACTTCGCCGACAAGCGCGAGGTGCTCTTTGCGCACGAAGAGCACCTGCCGGCGCTGGTCGCACGACTCATGGCCGACGCCCCGGTCGCACTCGGCCCGATGACGCTGATCGCCGAGGGGCTCCAGACGGTCGCGGCGACCCAGTTCGAGGGCCGGCACGAGACCCTGCGACGTCGCCGCGCCGTCGTTCAGGCGGACGAGGGCCTTCGCGAGCGGGAGCTGCGGAAGTTCTCCGTCCTGTCCGAGGCCATCAGCCGAGGGTTCCGGGATCGCGGCGTCGACGAGCTGACCTCGACCCTGGCCGCCCAGGTCGCGGTGACCGTCTTCAGCACGGCGATCAGCCGTTGGCTCGATCAGGACGGCGAGCAACCGCTCTCCGAACTCATCCTCGACACGCTCACTGCCCTCCGGTCCATGACCGCCGAGCCCGCCGAGGCCGCCGAGCCCGCCGAGACGCGGGACGGGGACACGGGAGGTCCGTCGGGCCGGCGTCAGCGGGCCGGCGTCAGGGAGCTCCGCGCGCCAACCGGGACGGCCACCAGATGACCCGGCCGATGTCGTGGGCCAGTGCCGGGACCAGAACGGACCGCACGAGCAGCGTGTCCAGCAGGACGCCGAACGCGACGGCGAACCCGATCTCGGCGAGGAACACCACCGGCAGCACGCCCAGCACCGCGAAGGTGGCCGCGAGCACTACCCCGGCCGAGGTGATCACCCCGCCGGTCACCGCCAGACCCCGCAGGGTCCCCTCCCGGGTCCCGTGCCGGACCGCCTCTTCGCGGACCCGGGTCATCAGGAAGATGTTGTAGTCGATCCCCAGCGCCACCAGGAAGATGAACGCGAACAGCGGGAAACCCGGATCGGCGTTCGCGAAGTGGAGCACGTGGTTGAAGACGAGCGCGCAGACGCCGAGGGTCGCGGCGAAGCTGAGCACCACCGTGGCCACCAGCAGCAGCGGGGCGACGACCGAGCGCAGCAGCAGGCCGAGGACGCCGACGATGACCGCGAGCACGATCGGGATCACCAGGTCGCGGTCGTGCCGGCTGGCGTCGTTGGTGTCGGCGTTGATCGCCGCCTGACCGCCGACCAGGGCGTCCGCCCCGTCGACGGCGTGCACCGCGGAACGCAGCCGGGCGACGGTGTCGTACGCGGGCTGGGTGTCGTAGGCAGCCGTGAGCTGGGCCGAGACCAGCAACCGACCGTCGACCGGGCGGACCTGGAACTGTGCCGGGGGACAGCCGCCCGCGCCGCCCGGTGCCCCGGCGGGTGGGCCGCCGCGCGGTGCCCCGGCGGGTGGGCCGCCGCCCGGTGCCCCGCCGGCTCCGCCGCGGGCCGCTGCCGCCTTCGCCAACGCGACGTAGTCGGTCTGGATGCACACCGCGCCCGGTGTCCGCGCGACGCCTTCGACCTGGGAGGCGGCGGCAATCACGGCCGGGGCCCGGCCGGCCGCGGTGAGAATCGCGGCGGGGGACCCGGCGCCGGCGTCGAACTTCGCCTCGTAGATCCGCTCGCCGACCACCGCGTCAGGGTTGTTGGTCAGGCTGTCGACCGTGGACAGCCCCGAGGTCCGCAACCCGCCGATCGCGGCGACGCAGGCGAGCAATACGACGGTGGCGAGAATCCAGCTGCGGCGGGCATGCCGGCCCAGGGCCGCGGCGAACCGGCCCCACGCCCCACGCCCGGGCAGCCCGGCGGCGGCGACACGGTGGTCGGGGTGGGGGATGCGCGGCCAGAAGATCCACCGGCCGACCAGCAGCATCGCCGGCAGCACCGTCAGCATCACCGCGACGGTCACCGCAATGCCGATGGCGCACACCGGGCCGAGGCTCTTGTTCGAGTTCAGCTCGCCCAGGGTCAGGCACATCAGGCTGACGATGACCGTGAGCGCGGACGCGGCGATCGGCGGCGCCGCGCCCTTCCAGGCTGCGACCATCGCGTCCAGCCGACTCTCGTGCTCGTGCAGCTCCTCGCGGTACCGGCTGACCATCAGCAGCGCGTAGTCGGTGCCGGCGCCGAGGACGAGGACGGACAGGATGCCCTGGCTCTGCCCGTTCAGCGTGATGGTCCCGCGGTCGGCAAGGACGTAGACGACCAGGGCGGCACCTCCGAGGCCCAGGGCCGCACAGAACAGCGGGAAGAACCACAGCACCGGACTGCGGTAGACGACGAGCAGGATCAGGATCACCACCCCGCCGGCTGCCAGCAGCAGGACGCCGTCGAGGCCGGCGAAGGAGTCGATGAACGCGACGAGCAACCCGCCCGGTCCGGCGCTGTGTACCGCGAGCCCGGCCGGGGCGCCGTCGCGGGCCGCGGCCAGGACCGCCTTCTCCCGGGTGACCAGCCGGTCGCCGGGGACGTCGACGCCGTTGTCGCTGGCGACCAGCGGAACGGTCACCCCGGCCGTCGTGCCGTCGGCGGAGAACTGCGCCGGGCCGACCTGGTCGGCGGCGACGCCGTCGCGGCCACGCAGGCTCGCGGGCGCGGCACCGACGAAGGCCCGGTCGGCCGCGGTGAGCGCCGGGAGCCGCTGGTAGACCACGACGCCGGGGATCGTCTGCACGGGAGTGAACGCAGCGCTGGCGTTCGCGACGCGGGTCGACTCCGCGGTGGCCGGCAGGAACGCGGAGTTGTCGTTCTTCTGCACCTCCGACAACCGGCCCTGGTAGGGGCCGCCGGCCGCGCCGAAGGCGAGGAACAGCAGGGCGAGCGCGCCGACCACCCACACGCCGACCGGCCGCCGCCGGCCGCGCCGGTGTGCGCCGCCCGGCCCGGTCCCGCCGCCGGTCCCGCCACCGGCCTGTCGGCCGGCGTCGCTCACGGGCGCCGCCCCGGTGGTGCTCATCGGATCCCCGATCGTGTGCGCGATGCCCGCGATGCCCGCGGTGCCCACGGGCGGCCCGGTTGCGCCCCGGTGATCAGTCTGGGGCGCTGGTCCACCGACCGCGCGTCCGGGCCCCCGAGCCCTCTTGAGCTCGGCCCGCCCGCTCCGTCCGTCCGTGGTTATCGGACGGCCGTGATACTCCGGGCGTGACCGGACGCGGCTCTCTGCATCACGTCGAACTCTGGGTCGACGAACTGGCCGTCGCGGAGCGCGAATGGGGATGGCTGCTCGCACGGCTCGGCTACCGGCTCACCGACCGGTGGCCGAGCGGGCAGAGCTGGGAACTCGGAACGACCTACCTGGTCCTTGAATCCGGGCCGGATGTCACCCGCGGTCGGCACGACCGGCTCCGGGCCGGGCTGAACCATCTCGCGTTTCACGCCGGAACCCGACAGGACGTCGACGCACTGGTCAGGACGGCACCGGACCACGGCTGGGTGCTGATGTTCACTGACCGGCACCCCTACGCCGGCGGCCCCGACCACTACGCCGCCTACCTGGAGAACACCGCGGGTTTCGAGGTCGAACTGGTCGCCGGCGACCAGCCGGCGTCCTGCGGCAAACAGTGAGCAGCACTCTCCGCCGCGGCATGAACATCGGCGGTGTGCTGGACGCGCGGTTGGACAACGACCGCCGCCTGCCGCTGCTCGACAGCTACGTCGATGAGATCGCCGAGGCCGGCTTCGACACCGTCCGGCTTCCGGTGTGCTGGTCGGCTCACGCGGGCGAGCAAGCCCCGTTCACGATTGCCCCGACATTCTTCGACCGAGTCGATGCCGCCGTCGAGCAGGTCCTGAGCCGGGGCCTGGATCTGGTGCTGGACGTCCATCACTACGAGCAGCTTCAGCGTGACCCGGCCGCCCACGCGGACCGGTTCCTCGCCCTGTGGCAGCAGATTGCCGAGCGCTACCGGGACCGCGATACCGAGCGGATCGCGTTCGAGTTGCTCAACGAGCCGCGAGAGCAGTTGACGGCAGACCGGTGGAACGACCTGCTGCGACTGGGCCTGGCCGAAGTCCGGGCGACCAGTCCGGATCGAACGGTTCTCATCGGTCCCGCCCGGCTCAACGCCGTCGACGCCCTCGGCGATCTCCGGTGGCCAGACGACGAGAACCTGGTGGTCACCGTCCACTACTACGAGCCGTTCGCGTTCACCCACCAGGCCGCGCCCTGGCTGGATGACGCCCATCGATGGCTGGGCACCCCCTGGGGAACGCCCGAGGACCGCGTGGTCCTCCGACGCGACTTGGCAACCGCCGCCCAGTGGGCCGGTGCGCGTGGCGTGCCGCTGTTCGTCGGTGAGTTCGGCACCTACGCCGCCGCGGACCGTGACTCACGAGTCCGCTGGACCACTGCTGTGCGCACCGAACTTGAGCGGCTCGGCGTCGGCTGGTGCTATTGGGACTTCGCCACCGACTTCGGCGTCTTCGACCCGGCCGGCGGCACCTGGCACGAGCCACTCAGGGCTGCACTGCTCGGTGGCACGTCGCGGTGACTCGTGCCACCATTACCCAATGGATGCCACCCTGGTGCTCGGTCGGCAAGGTCGGCTTGTCATTCCGGCCAATGTCCGCGCAGCTCTCGGGCTGGCGCCCGGGGACCGGCTGCATCTGTCCCTGACCGGTCAGCAGCTGATCCTGGAACGGCAGCACGATGCCGTCGCCGGGCTCCGCGGTCTGGCGTCGGGTGTCCCGCGGGCTCGATCGCTCGTCGACGAGCTGCTGGACGAACGCCGAAGCGCCGCCGCGGCGGAATGACCGTCCTGGATGCGTCCGCGGTCCTCGCCCTGGTCCACGACGAGCCGGGCGCGGGGCTCGTCGCATCGGCGCTGGACGGGGCAACGCTCGGGGCGGCGAACCTCGCCGAGGTCGTCGGGAAGCTGGTGGACGCCGGCGTCGGCGCCGGCCGGATCCGCGGCCTCCTCAGGGCCGCCGGCGTGACGATCGAACCGGTACTCGAGGAGGATGCCGAGCTGGTCGGGGCCATGCGTGCGCTGACCGGCGGGCGGGCGCTCTCGCTGGGTGACCGCTGCTGCCTGGCGCTGGCGGTCCGGAGCGCACCGGCCGAGGTCCTGACCGCTGACCGCGCGTGGGCCGACCTGGAGCTTCCCGTGCGGGTTCGCCTGCTGCGGTAGCGCTCCCGCAGGGTCCCTGCTGACGACATGGGGTTCAGCCCGCGGGTGGTGGCTGCCGGTGCGCCGACCGGTGAGCTGCCACTCGGGAGGCAGGCGCTGAGCCCGGGTTCCACGCGGTTCACGCCGTCAGCCGCCGGGTCTGAGTCCGAGCACGAGAGCCAGTCCCCGGTCGATCTCGCGGACCTCGAACGAGGGCACCACCGCGAGCTGGCCGTCGAGCAGCGAGCGGTCGACCGCGAGGAGTTGTGTGACGTTGACGACGGACGGCTTCGGGAGCAGGTCCGCCGGTAGCAGGACATTGCCCGGAGCGGTGGCCAGTCGGAGGTTTGACGTGACGGTCGCGACGATGACCGTGGCCAGTCGCGAGCGGTTGAACCTCTCGGAGGAGACGACGACCGCCGGACGCCGGTATCCCGGGCTCGACCCGATCGGCTCGGCGAGGTCGACCCACCAGACCTCCCCGCGTGCTACCACTGCCAGGCGTCGGTGTCGACGAGTTGACGGGCCGATCGCCGACCACCGTCCTCCGTCGCGAGGTCGTCGGCAAGCTCGTCGAGCCGCGTAGTGATTGGATCAGGGTCCTCCGAGCTGAGAAACTCGGCGATCGCACGTGCATACAGCTGGGACCGGTTGAGGCCGAGCCGCGCGGCGGACTCGTCGGCACGCTCGAACAGCTCAGTCGGGAGGGACACCGCAACCTTCACAGCATGAGTATGACCGGTTATACCGTGGTCGCCGAGTCCCCGTCGCGCGGCAACGGCGCTGGACAGCCTCGTCGTGTCGCTGGTCGCGCTGATCCCCGGCCCGGGTTTCGGGGCGACGTCGGTGGCCGTGGCCGCGCGCGTGGGAGTTCATCGGGGCAGATAACCCGCCGCTGCTCCAGACGATCGCGGCGGCGATGCGTCAGGTCCCGCCCGGCGGGACCGGTGAAGTGACGGGAGCCACCGCCGTAGGAACCACCGGGGCCGACGAGCGCGCCCCGAGCCCGGCCGGCGCCGGCTCCGGTGCTGGCCCCGGGTCCGCGCCGCGGTGAGCTGACCCGGCTACCGTCTCGATCACCATGGCGGACGACAATGCGCGGCTGCAGGCCGAGCAGCGTGCCCGCGTGCTCATCGACGCGCAGCTGTCCGCCGCCGGGTGGGTCGTGCAAGACCTCAGCGACCTCAACCTGTTCGCCGGCCCGGGAATCGCCGTCCGTGAGCGGATCATGGCCGCCGGTCATGGCCGCGCCGACTACCTGCTCTACGTCGAGAGGCGGGCGTGCGGCGTCATCGAGGCCAAGCCGGTCGGCACGACTCTGTCCGGCGTCGAGTGGCAGTCCGCCACCTACGCGACGGGGCTGCCCGAGGGCGCCCGGAAGCGCGCGGTCCTGCTGGGTGAGCGGTTGCCGTTCGTCTTCGAGGCGTCCGGTTCCGAGACCCACCTCACCAACGGGTTCGACCCCGATCCACGGGCCCGGCAGGTGTTCGCCTTCCCGCAGCCGGCGACGCTGGCCCGCACGATCCGCACGGCCGCCGACACCCCGGACGCTCCGACCTGGCGGGCGGCAGTCCACCATCTCCCGCCGTTGGAGCGTGGCGGGCTGCGTCCGGCGCAGATCGAGGCGGTGGACGGGATCGAGCGGAGCCTGCGAGAGCAGCGCTTCGACCGCTCGCTGGTGCAGATGGCCACGGGCGCCGGCAAGACGTTCACCGCGGTGACGCTGGCCTACCGGCTGCTGAAGTTCGGCGGGTTCCACCGGGTGCTGTTCCTCGTCGACCGCAACAACCTCGGTGACCAGACCAAGCGGGAGTTCCAGAACTACGCGGTCCCCGGTGACGGGCGGCGGTTCACCGAGCTGTACCCGGTCGACATGCTCACCGCCGCCGGGATGGCGGGCTCGTCCAGCGTCGTCGTCTCCACGATCCAGCGGGTGCACGCGGTGCTGCGCGGACGTGAGGTCGCGGACACCGACGACCCCGGGCTGGACGGGTACGTCCCGGCGGCCCCGGTCAGCGTCGACTACACCGCCGCGCTGCCGCCGGAGGCCTTCGACCTCGTCATCGTCGACGAGGCGCACCGGTCGATCTACGGGGTGTGGCGCGCGGTGCTGGAGTACTTCGACGCGCACATCGTCGGGCTGACGGCGACCCCGGTGAAGCAGACGTTCGGCTTCTTCCGGCAGAACCTGGTGTCGGAGTACACCTACCCGCAGTCGGTGGCCGACGGGGTCAACGTCGACTTCGACGTCTACCGGATCGACACCGAGATCACCCGGTCGGGCGGCACCGTCGAGGCCGGGACCGTCGTGCCGGTCCGCGACCGACGGACCCGCGTCCAGCGCTACCAGGAGCTCGACGACGAGCTGACCTACTCCGCGCCGCAGCTGGACCGGGCGGTGACCTCGCCGGCACAGATCAGACTGGTGCTCTCAACCTTCCGGGACCGGCTGTACACGGAGATCTTCCCCGGTCGTTCGAGTGTGCCGAAGACGCTGGTGTTCGCCAAGGACGACAACCACGCCGAGGCGATCGTCACCGAGATCCGCCAGGTGTTCGGCCGCGGCAACGACTTCGCCGCGAAGATCACCTACAACGCGAAGGACCCGAAGGGCGCCCTGCAGCAGTTCCGGACCTCACCGACGCTGCGGGTCGCGGTCACCGTCGACATGATCGCGACCGGCACCGACGTGAAGCCGCTGGAGTGTGTGCTGTTCATGCGCGACGTCCGGTCCGCGGCCTACTTCGAGCAGATGAAGGGCCGGGGGTCGCGCACGATCCCGGACACCGACTTCCAGGCCGTCACGCCGGACGCGGAAACGAAGACGCGGTTCGTGCTGGTCGACGCGATCGGGGTGACCGAGCACACCTACGTGGACGCGGCACCGCTGGAGAGATCCCGGGCGGTGTCGCTGAAGAAGCTGCTGGACCGGGCGGCGACACTCGAGCTGACCGAGGACGACGCGTCCACGCTGGCGTCCCGGCTGGCCAAGCTGGAGTTGCAGCTGAGTCCGGGCGAGCGCTCGGAGCTGGACGGGGTCGCCGGTACGTCGGTGCGCGACATCGTCCGGGGCCTGGTGGCCGCCGTCGACCCGGACGTGCAGGGCCGCGCGCTGGCTGCCGCCGGGATCGTGGACGGGGTCGGCGACGTCGCCGGGGTGCTCGCCGGGTTGATCGAGTCCGCGGTCGAGCCGCTGGCGGCCGACCCGGGGTTGCGTCAGCGGATCCTGGAGCTGCGGGCCAGCCACGACCTGGTGGTCGACGAGGTCAGCGTGGACCGGCTGCTGGATGCCCGCGGGATCGTCGACCCGGACCGGGCACGGGCGGTGGTGCTGTCCTGGCGGAACTACCTAAAAGAGCACCGCTCGGAGATCACCGCGATGCACCTGCTGTACTCGGTCCCCGGTGAGGCGCGGGCCGGGTTCGCGGAACTGCGTGAGCTGGCCGACCGGATCCGCCGCCCGCCGTACAACTGGACGCCGGAGCTGATCTGGGAGGCCTACCGCTCGGTCGAGGCCGACCGGGTGCGCGGCGCCGACCGCCGGACGGTGACCGACCTGGTGTCGCTGGTCCGGTTTTCGATGGGAGTGGAGGACGAGCTGGTGCCCTACCCGGACCGGGTGCGGGAGCGGTACGCGGCGTGGTTGGCGACCCAGGAGCAGGCGGGCGCGGCGTTTACCGAGCGCCAGCGTTGGTGGCTGGACCGGATTGCCGACGTGGTCGCAACGTCCGCAGGCATCACCGCTGACGACCTGGACGACGCCCCCTTCACCGACCGCGGCGGCGTCGACGGCGCCCTGCGCGACCTCGGCGACCGTGCCGGCGTCGTGGTCGCCGAGCTCAACGACAAGCTGACCGCGTGATGACCGCGCCGCCCGGTTGGACAATTCGGAAACTGGCTGACGTCTGCCTCGCAATTGGCAAGATCGATCCGATTGAGACTGGTCGGCCAACAGTTCGGTATGTCGATATTTCTAGCGTCACTGGTCAACGCATTCAAGGGCCGCCGACCGTCAATTCGGCCGAAGCGCCCGGTCGATGTCGCCAAGTGATAAAAGCCGGCGACACCCTCTTCTCGACAGTCAGACCGTATTTGATGAAAATTGCCTTGGTCGGCGAGGACCTTTCCGGCGAGTTTGCATCGACCGGCTTTTCCGTCCTGAGGGTCGATCGCCAAGTAGTCGACCACAGGTACCTTCACTACTTCGCACTGTCGAGCCACTTGCTGGGTCAGGTTTTGCCAATGCAGCGCGGTGTTAGCTATCCGGCCGTGACGGACCGGCAGGTGCGCCAAACTTCGATCTGGTTCCCATGCCTTGAGCAGCAGCGGCGGATCGTCGACATTCTCGAGGACCACCTGTCCCGCCTCGACGCCGCCAGCCAATTGCTCGTCAGGTGTGAGCGCCGGCTGACAGCGGCGCTCGACGCGACGGTCACGACCGCTCTGTTGGGCGGAACTCGACCGTCCGCGTTGACCGACATCGCTCGCGAAGAACTGCCAGGTCTCCCCGAGCGGTGGACATGGAGCCAGCTCGGCGCGGTGGCCGACGTCGCCGGCGGGGTGACCAAAGATTCCGCGAAGCAGTCCGACCCGACGTTCGTCGAGGTTCCGTATCTGCGGGTGGCGAACGTCCAGCGGGGACGGCTGGACCTGACGGCCGTCACTCGTATCCGTGTCTCGCCCGCCAAAGCTGACCAGCTTCGACTGCTTTCGGGTGATGTCCTGCTCAACGAGGGTGGTGATCGCGACAAGCTCGCTCGAGGATGGGTTTGGGAAGGGCAGATCGATGACTGTATCCATCAGAATCACGTGTTCCGTGCCCGAGTCAGGGAAGCGTCCATCAATCCCTATCTGCTGTCTTGGATCGGCAATACTCTGGGAGCCGGATGGGCTGAACGTAATGCAACACAGAGCGTCAACCTCGCATCGATCAGCCTGACGCGTATCCGACGGATGCCGGTTCCGGTTCCGCCGGTCGATGAACAGCGCGCCATTCTGGAGCGGATCGAGTCAGCGGCCGAAGATACCAGAGTTCTGCAGTGCGCGATGGGGGTAGCGGCGCGCCGAGCTTCTGCCCTACGACGAGCCTTACTCACAGCCGCGTTCGCCGGATGCCTGACGGATCGGGCCGACAGCTTCAAGGCCGCCGACCAAGCGACCGTCGAGCTGGGTCAACCCGCGTGACCTCCACCCGTCGGGTGACCGGCCTGCTACTCATTCGTTCCTGCCGGTACATGATCCTCACTAGCGAGACGTTCGACCACCCACTCGCGTATCAGGGAGGAGGGCGACCTCCCCGTCCGGGCGGCGATGGCGCGGAGAGCTTCAAGCTGATCGACTGGGATACCAACCGAGTAGTCCTGCGCCGGGTCGGCGGCCGAAACTCGGGCTCGTTGGCCCGGTGCCGGCGGTCGTTCACCGCGCTCCTCGGCCTCGGCGACGGTCTCCGCATCATCCGCCTCGCGGGCCAGGCCGACGCGGTCAGAGGGTGGGATACCCGTGACCGGCGCGCGTCATTTGTAGAGTCCGTTTGCGACCTCCCCGACTCCGAGGCCATAGACGGGCGCATCCGCCCCGACCGTGCACGTGCACCCAGCCTCCACGACTTCTGTTGGCGACCCGGGGGTCGCAGTCCACGAAATCATGCCAGTACCGTCACGCAGCAAGTCGACTACGGACGTTGAGACAGTCAATGGACTCTGCCTACTTGATCGCAGAGCCAACTGCCGACGGTCAGTTGCGAATCGTTCAGCGCTTGAACGCACGACAGGCGACTTTCACCGCCTCTGCTCTCGATCTAATACAAAGCTCCGGTAGACCGGTCGCCTACGAGCAGCTCCTCGTCGCCCGCGATCGGGTTTTCGAACAGTTCCGTTCGGGACTCGACTACCTTCGCCGAAGAGATACGGAATTGGCCACTTGGGAGTTCGAGATCGCTTTCGCGACCTGGCTTCTCTATTGGCGGCTCTACCTAGATCAGACGAGAGCCGACCTTATCAGACGATTTGACGACGAGTCCGCTGCCGAAGTTCGGCAGTTTAAGTCAACGTGTAAGGCAGCCTTCGACTCGTCTAGCGCTTACCGAATTGTCGAGGGTCTGAGAAACATGGTGGCGCACAGTAGACGGATAGTATCCGCCCCCGTTTATATGCCCGTCCTGGGTACCGAGTTCCATGGCTACCACCTCTTACCCAGCGAGCTACTGCGGGACTACAAGAGATTTTCGCGTTTTGCAAAGGCCGACCTTATTGCCCTTAAAGGACCTCATGGAGGCGGAAGACTTCCGGTCGATGAACTTATAAACGAGTCGATGAGCGCGCTTGCGCGGGTTGCCAGGTGGGCCTCCGCGTTCGAGACTCCGCGTCTCCAGTCAGCTGCCGTCTACCTCGCGGAGTTGACAGACGGGTGCTCGCCCAATCGGGTGGTCGTTGTAGGTAAAGTAGATGGGGAATTTGTCCAGCGAGCTTGGATTCGTACGCCAGAACCGGTCCGACTTCTCGTGCAAGAACTCGGCCGTATTGGTCGAGTCAGGCAATATGGGTCGGCCCGGCTGGACGGAACGACGGTTATTCCAAGCGTCGGAAGCCGGGTGATGGTCAACTTGTCAACGGCCGGCCTGCGTCGAGCCCGAGATGAGGCACACGCAGCCGAACGTATGGACGAGATGAACGGGCAAATAGGCACCATCATCCTGCCGTTCGCTACCGGTGCTCGGGGGACGGCTCGGCCGCCTACGCTCAGCTTTGACCCGTACCCACGGTCATGGAGACCGGGCGATCTTCTCGACGCAACCTACGCGCAGGTGGCGCTCGGACTACCACTCCACAGTTAGTCGGGGCTTCGGCAGATGCAAAAGTTCATTACTGGCGACTTGCAGGGCCCGGTGGATCCGCCGACGCGGCTCGAGCGGAGCCGGGAAAAAGCTGCGGGTCCGCGTCTGGAATCGACACCGGAACATCCCGGCCGCGGTGGTCAGCGTCTTCGGGCGCGAACCGTTGCGCCAGGTCATGCGTGTCTTGGGGCGTTCGCGCGGGCTGGCGCCGATCACCGCTGCAGCCTCAGCCTTCATCACCGCCCGCCGCCCGTGCTCCAGTAGCCACCGCATCACCGACCGGCGTCGGCGGCGCGCAACGTGCCCAGCAGATCAAGCAGCGCGAGGGAGTCCTGGGTCATCGCGGTTGAGCTCCTCCATGAGTGCTGCGCTTTCGGACAGAGCCGTACGCGGTGACCGCTCGACGTCCTGGAGCGACACCACTCCCCGGGACGACTACCGACTCAAACCTCGTCAGGGGACTTACCCGGGGGTGACGCGGCTGGCGGTCGGGCTGCACCGGGGGTGACTGTCTGCCCTCAGCGGTGTTCACCCACCCCCAGGGTGAATTGGCTCGTGCAAGGACAGAACCAGCCCCGGTGATGTGGGACTAGACCAGGGATCGTTCCGCGTCGTCATCCGCAAGCTTACCGAGCACGGCGGTGAGCTGAGATGTCGCCACCACCGGGCGACGGGCCCCCGGGCGACGGGCCCCCGGTCGGCGGGCCGAGCGAAACGGCGCTGCTAGTCCAGCGACACCTGTCCGTGCCGCGGCTTGGGACCTCTACGTCCGCTCGGCCGGCCGGGAGCCTGTACCGGGGCGTGTAGCTGTACCTGTGGAACGCATCGGTGGCCAGGGCGCTGTGGGAGGTGCTGGGCGACACGGAAGTCGTGTTGCGCAACACGCTGCATGACGCGTTGACCGCTCGGCACACGCGGCTAGGCAGGCCCGGGCGATGTTAGGACGACCCGGCGGAGGAGTTGGAGCGCCACGCCCACGACGATGTGGCCCAGATCAAGCGGCGGCTGCGCCGGGCCGGCGTGCCCCTGCTGCCGGGCAAAGTGGTGGCCGAGCTCCCGTTCGGGTTCTGGCGGTCTTGCTGGTCCGCCGTTACACAGCGTCTCTGTGGCCGGTGCTACGACGAGGCTTCCCGCACCTGGAAGGGTCGGACGGGCGGTTGCTGGAGGAACTGGTGACCAAAGCTGCATGTGTTGCGCAACGGGGTCGCAGATCGCGCCAGGATGTACGCCATCTACCCCGTGACTCGAGTCAGCTCGTGCCGCTCAGGACGGCGGTCAGCCGACCACCTCGGTGTGCACGGCAGGTGCGGTGCCGATGCGAGCCGCGCGTCGGCGGTGATCAGCGGCGTCGGCCAGCGAGCCGCCGTGGTCGTGCGGCGCGTGACCAGACGGGGCGATGCGAGGAAATGGGTGTTGGCCAGCTCGGGCGCCAGCTGGCCGCGCAGGGTCATCCACCGCAGGCACGCTGCCCGGCTCGGCGTCGATCAGGTGCGGGGCGTGGTAGTCCGCCGCCGCGATCCGCCGGCGCAGCGCGACGGACTCACCGTCGGTCCCCGGCATCGCCGCGATCAGGGCCGAGGCGTCCCGGACGATCGCGTTCACCGAAGGTCGGCGGCGACATCGTCCGCGATCTGCCGGACGGACGTGTCGGCGCCGCCCCACCGGGCGAGCGCGCGCTCGATCAGCTCCAGCGTCTCTGCACTCGTCGGGGTCTCCGCCAGCTCGACCACCCGCTCGCGCATGTACGCCTGGATCGACTGACCGTCCCGGCGGGCGCGACGCCGCAGCGTCTCGTACACCGCCTCGGGCACATCGCGGACCCGGATCGTGGGCATCGCGCCAACGTAGCGACAGCGCCCGCCCGCTGCTGACTACAGTTCGGGTCATGCCTGAAACGACCTCGCTGGCCAACGTCAAGGCCAAGCTGTCCGCCTACGTCGAGACCGTCCACGCCACCCACGACCGGGTGACGATCACCCGGCAGGGCGAGCCGGTCGCCGTGCTCATCAGCCCGGCGGAGTTGGAGTCCATCGACGCGACGCTGGAGGTCCTCAGCGATCCGGCGTTCAACCTAGCCGAGTTCCTCGCCGAGGCTGAGCACGCGGACGCCCATCCGGAAGAATCCGTGACGCTGGAACAGATGCGGGAGGCGTACGACCACTACCAGCGGACCGGGGCCTGGCCTGAGGGGTGGCCGACCTGAGCTACGAGGTCGTCCTCGATCGGCACGCCGTGCGGGGCTTCGCCCGCCTGCCCGACAAGGTCAAGCCGGCGGTGTGGGAACTGCTGTACGGGATGCTCGTGACCAACCCCTACCGGGCGGGCTCCGCGCTGCTCGAGCCGCCGCTGGCGGGCGTCCACCGCGCCAAGCGCGGCGAGTACGTCGTGCTGTACCTGGTCGACGCGGAGGCCCGGACCGTTCGCGTTCGCCGCATCGAGCACCGTCGGACGGTCTACGGTCGACCGCTCCCACCCGAACCGCGGGCGACGTGACGCACCGCGGTCGGGGCGTGTGACATCTCGCCACCGTCGCAGAGCCAACGGCGCGCTGCCGGCATTGCGGCTTCGCGTGGTCGTCGAGGACCGACGCTGCGCGGACGGTCGAGTAGGAGCAACGTGCGCGATCGCTAGCGGAGCTGCTGGCGTGGCTGCTAGCGTGATTGGATGACCGCCACCAGCACTCGTCCGCTCAACATGCGGGTCAGCGAGGAGTCGCTTGCGGTGTTTGAGCAGCTGCGCCGCTCGGCCGGCCTCAGCCAGCCGCGGATGTTCGCCCGGCTCATGGCCGAGCAGGCCCAGCGGCTCCGGATCGCGCAGGACGTCGACCTGCTCCGGCGAGACGGTCCGGACGACGACGCCGTGGCGATCGCGACCTGGCAGGCGACCCACCACCCCGACCTCGGCGAGTGAGGCCGATCCACCGGGCGGCCCTGGACAAGCGGCGACCGGTGCTCCTGCTCACCCCGGTCGAGAAGCTCCCCTGGGTCAGCCAGGTGACGGTGGCGCCCATCCTCACGCGAGCTCGCGGGCTCCACACGGAGCTGCCGGTGGGTGAGTCGGAGGGACTCGACCACCCGTCGGTGATCACCTGCGAGTCGATCACGACCATCCTCCGGGGGATGCTCGGCGAGCGGATCGGTGGTCTCCCGGCCGACCGGGAATGGGAACTGCGCCAGGCCGTCCTCGACGCGTTCGAGCTGTTCACGGCCGACCTCCCGTGACCACGCCATGTCCTGAAGCCAGCGCGACCTGCCCGAGCATCGGCTGCTTTCCCAGTCGAGCCGCGTACCCCGGTCAGCGCAGGCCGGGCGCCGCGACGGCGAGTCCCAGCTCGGTCGCGGCGCCCAGCAGTCGCGTGTCGTACGCGACCAGCGCCGTCAAGCCGGACGCAGCTTCGGCGATCAGCTGTGCACTGGCCAGGTGGACGGCGTCGAGCGAGCGGAGCAGCGGATCGGCGAACCCCGCCGCAGTCCTGACAACGTCGTCGGACAGGGTGACGAGGTCGAACCCGGCGAGGATCGCGGGAACCCGGTCGAGCCGATCGGGAGCGGTGCGGCGGATCGCCCGCGGCAGCTCCACCTCCAGCAGGACAGACGAAACGACCCGACCGGACCACGACGCGCTCAGCCACGTCGTCAGCACCGCGGAGTGCGCCTCGGGTCGGACCAGCTTCACGGCGGCCGAGGTGTCCAGGTAGAGCAGACCGGCGTCCGTCGCCGGCTCGCCGGCGCGTCGCTCGGTCACCAGCGGGCCGGATCGGCCCGGTCCTCCAGTACCGCGTCGGTGCCGGCTGAGTCCGACGATGCCGCCCCGAGGTCGGTCTCCGTCGGCAACGGCAGCGTCCCTCGCGCCGGTCGGACGACACCGGCCGTCACCAGCGCGTCGAGCGGGTGCCGGGCCACCGGCTCGAGCCGCGCGACGACGACCCCGTTGCGCGTCACCTCGAGACTCTCGCCCGCCTCGACCCGCGCGAGCACGGCCGAGGTGTCCTGGTTCAGTTTCCGGATCGGCACGGCGGTCATCCACCTACTGTATGCCGGTCGTTCTACGGTACGTTCTACGTCTCGCCTGGGCTCGTGTCAGTGGTCCGGGCGGACCGCCAATCCAGCCGAGCCCTCCGACGGACAGGACTCCCGTGAGCTCGACCAGCACCACCGACCCCGTCACCGACCCGCGGCGGCTCGTCGACAAGCTGTGGTCCTACTGCAACCTGCTCCGTGACGACGGGGTCTCCACCATCGAGTACATCGAGCAGCTGACCTATCTGCTGTTCCTCAAGATGGCCGACGAGCGAGCGCACCGATCGCTGAAACCGGAGCGGATCGTCCCGGAGCAGTTCTCCTGGCAGAAGCTGCTCGACGCGGACGGGGACACCCTGGAGGTCACCTACCGGCACATCCTGGACAACCTCGGCCGGCAGCAGGGCACCCTCGGGACCATCTTCCGCAAGGCGCAGAACCGGATCCAGGACCCAGCCAAGCTCAAGCGGCTCGTCGTCGACCTGATCGACAAGGAGAACTGGTCCGCCTCCGGTGTCGACATCAAGGGCGACGCCTACGAGCAGCTGCTGGCCAAGGGCGCCGAGGACGTCAAGACCGGCGCCGGGCAGTACTTCACCCCAAGAGCGCTGATCTCGGCGATGGTCGACTGCGTCCGGCCGACCGCCGACGACGAGGTGCTGGACCCGGCCGCGGGGACCGGCGGCTTCCTGCTCGCCGCCCACGAGAGCGCCGCTTCCGATGCGGGCGACCTGACCCCTGACCAGCGCTCGCATCTACGTGACGGTTTCGTGCACGGCGTGGAACTGGTCGACGGCACGGCGCGGCTGGCCGCGATGAACCTGCTGCTGCACGGGATCGGGTCCGCCGGTGGCCCGAGCCTGATCGAGGTGAAGGACGCACTGCTCACCGATCCCGGACGGCGGTGGTCCGTGGTGCTGTCCAATCCGCCGTTCGGCCGCAAGTCCTCGCTGACGATGGTCGGCGCGGACGGCCGGGAGGCGCGCGAGGACACCGAGATCGAGCGCCAGGACTTCGTCGTGACCACCTCGAACAAGCAACTCAACTTCCTCCAGCACATCGCCACCGTGCTCGCCATCAACGGGCGCGCGGCCGTGGTCCTGCCGGACAACGTGCTGTTCGAGGGCGGCGCGGGGGAGACGCTGCGCCGACGCCTGCTCGCCGACTTCGACCTGCACACGATGCTGCGCCTGCCGACCGGGATCTTCTACGCCCAGGGCGTCAAGGCCAACGTGCTGTTCTTCGACAAACGACCCGCAGCCGAGCATCCGTGGACCGAGCGGCTCTGGATCTACGACCTGCGGACCAACCAGCACTTCACGCTCAAACAGAACCCGCTGCGCCGCGAGCACCTGCAGGACTTCGTGGACTCCTACCGGTCCGGCCGACCGCGCAGCGAGCGGACCGAGACCGACCGGTTCCACGCGTTCACCCACGACGAGCTCGTCGCCCGCGACAAGGCCAACCTCGACATCACCTGGCTGCGCGACGACTCCCTGGAGACCGGCGACAACCTCCCGCCACCGGAGGTCATCGCCCGCGAGATCGTCGAGGACCTGACCGCCGCCCTCGCCGAGTTCGAAGCGGTCGCGGCCGCCCTGGAGGCCTCGGCCGGGCGCGCGACCGCAGGTGGACAGGGCGCTACCTGACCGGCACGACGTCCAGCGCCGCGGGCAGACCCTGGAAGTCGTCCGGGTTCCTCGTCAGTAGCGGCAGGTCGGCGGCCACCGCGACCGCGGCGATGAGCAGATCGAAGCGCCGGGGACGCGGCTCGCGACCCGCGGCCCGGACCGCCGCGCACAGCGCCCCGTACACCCGGGCGGCGCCCGGATCGAACGGGAGCGCGTCGAAGGCGGCCCTGACCCAGCCGTAGCGCTCCTCACGCGCGGCGTTCACCAGTGGATCAGCCGTGTGGAGCCCGAAAGCGAGTTCAGCCAGCGTGATCGTGCTGACCGCGGCGGTCTCGGCCGCTCGGGCGACCGCCGCCGCCGGGAAGTCGATGACGACAGAGGTGTCGAGCAGTGCTCTCGGAACCGCCGTCACCGACTCCACGGATCGCAGTCCGTGTCGTCGAGGTGCCGGTCGAGGTCTGCATGTTCGGCGCGGAACTTCTCGACGCCCCAGTCGGGCAGGGTCGCGGCGGTGTCGGCCAACTGCGCCACCGGGACGAACCGCCGTGGCCCAGCCGTCGGGGCCCCCCGGTGCGGCACCAGGTCGGCGACGGGCCGCCCGTTGCTCGTCACCACGAAGCTCTCACCTGCCGACACCCGGCGCATGACCGACCCGCTGTCGTTGCGGAGTTGACGTTGGCTGATCGTGGTCGGCACGGGTCGACTGTAGCGCCGATGTGCTACGCCGCGACCGGCTGAGCGACGTAGAGCGAACCTGACCGGTTCCGATCGACTCCGGTCCGTAGACGGTTGACTACGGCTGAGTTTGAGCGTTTTGTATCGATCACCTACTTGTCGGCGCCGACGCCCACCGCGTCGGGCCCGTTCCCGGAGGTCCTGTCCGATGAAGCAGCAGGTCACCAACTCCACGTCCGACGTCCCGGCCGGCTCCACGCCGGACGTCGCGCCGGACGCCTCCGTCGGCGCAGCGCCGGGCGGCCCCGGCCGTCGCCGATTCCTGTCCGGGGTCGCCGGCGTCGGCGCCGCGGCCGCGCTGGCCGTTCCGGGCTCGGCGGCTGCTGCCCCCGGCCAGCCGGCCGGTCGCGGCGGCGAAGGCCACGGCGGTGGAGGCCACGGGGGTGGAGGCCACGGGGGCGAAGGGCCCGGGGCCCTGTCGACCCGGCTGCCGGTGTTCGACCCGATCCGACCCGAGGCGGTCCCGCTCGTGGTGCGCTCGCCCTACCTGTCGACCTGGCTCACGGCGGACAACCTGCCCGGGACCTGGCCCACGTTCTGGACCGGCCGCGTCACCGCCATGGCGGGTATCGCCCGGATCGACGGCACGTCGTACCTGTTCCTCGGCAACCCTGCCCTCGGCAATCCGTTCCCGACCATGCGGCAGACGGCGCTGGTGACGACCTCGACCCGGTCGACGTTCACCTTGGAGCAGGCCGGCGTACAGGTGGTCGTGGAGTTCTTCTCCCCGGTCGAGCCCGGCGATATCAGGCGGCAGAGCGTTCCTTTCTCCTACGTCAGCGTCAGCGCGTCCAGTACCGACCGGAAGTCGCATGCGGTGACCCTGTACCTGGACATCTCCGGTGAGTGGGCCTCGGGTTCGTCGACGACGCCGATCACCTGGGACGAGCAGTCCGTCCGCGGGTCCGGCCAGTCGCTGGTCAGTCTCAGCGTCACCCCGGCCAACCCCAGGGTCCTCACCGAAAACGGGGATTCCGCCGAGTGGGGCAGCATCGTGTGGTCCACCGCGCAGCGCCGGGGTCTGACCTGGCAGATCGGCGCGGACGCCGACGTGCGCACCCAGGCGACGACGAAGGGCGCGCTCACCGGCACCGTCGACACCGACAAGCCACGGCCGATCAACGACCGCTACCCGGTCTTCGCCTTCAACCTCGACCTGGGCCGCGTCGGTCGCGAGAGCACCGCTCCGCTCGTGGTGAGCATCGGCCACGTCCGGGAACCGGCGCTGAGCTATCTCGGAAAGGACCTTGCGCCGCTGTGGACGAGCTACTGGCCGTCCTGGCAGGCGATGGTCGCGGCGTTCCACGCCGACGTGGCCGCGGCACGACGCCGGGCCGACACGCTGGACATCCAGATCGAGCGCGACGCCACGAGGGCGGCCGGCCCGCGGTACGCGGCGCTGTGCGCCGTCGCGCTGCGGCAGGCCTACGCCGGGACCGAACTGGTCCGCGGCCCCGACGGCCAGCCGTGGGCCTTCCTGAAGGAGATCTCCAGCAGCGGCAACGTGTCCACGGTCGACGTTATGTACCCGTCCGTCCCGGTGTTCCTCTATGCCGACCCGGAGTACCTGAAGCTGCTGTTGGCGCCGCTTCTGAGCTACGTCGAGAACAACCCCTACCCGAAGACGTTCGCCCCGCACGACATCGGCGCCAGCTACCCCAACGCCAGTGGCCACCTCACCACCGGCGAGGAGGACATGCCGGTCGAAGAATCCGCGAACATGATCATCATGGTGGCCGCCTACCTGGCGCGGACCCGCGCCGCGGACGCCCGCGTCTATGCCAGCGCGCACTACCGGGTGCTCAAGCAGTGGGCGGACTACCTCGTCCTGAACGCGCTGGACCCCGGGTACCAGAACCAGACCGACGACTTCACCGGGTTCATCGGGCACAGCGTCAACCTGGCCCTGAAGGGGATCGTCGGCGTCGGGGCGATGGCACAGATCGCGCGTGCGGCGGGCAACCGCGCCGATGCGGCGCACTACACCTCGGTGTCGAGGGACTACATCGGTCAGTGGGCCGTCAAGGCCCAGGACGATTCGGGCACTCACCTCAAGCTCGCCTACGACCTGCCCGGCACCTGGAGTCTGAAGTACAACGGCTATGCCGACCGGCTGCTCGGACTCGGGTTGGTCCCCCGCGCGGTCGCCGACGAGGAGGCTGCTTGGTACCTGTCGCGGGCCAACACCTACGGCGTCCCCCTGGATATCCGGCACACCTACACGAAGGCCGACTGGGAGATGTGGACCGCCGCCTGGTTGAAGGACCACACCGATCTGCGCGACCTGCTGGTGGAAAGCCTGTACTTCTTCGTGACCACCACCGGATCCCGGGTGCCGATGACCGACTGGTACGAGACGGTCAGCGACCGGCAGGTGGGCTTCCAGGCCCGGCCGGTTGTCGGCGGCTTCTACGCCCTGCTGACCGTCTGAGACCGGGCCGAGACGAGGACGGACGATGTCGACTGCGTTCCGAACCCGCGGGCCGAGGCTGCTCGCGACCATGGCGCTGGTGATCCCACTACTGCTCGGCACGTCGGGGACGAGTGCGGCCTCTGCGGTTCACCCCGCGGACCCGGGGCCGGTGCCCGTCGCGGTGACGCCGCCCGTCCGCCCGCAGCCGGTCACCGGCACCCACCTGCTCGACCACGGGTCCTACCTCGCGGGCCTGAACGACCCGGCGTGGTACGAGGCGAACATCCCGTTCGTCGACCTCCCGGACAAGACGATCCAGGACGTCTACTACTACCGCTGGCGGGTCTGGAAGGAGCACCTGCGCTACACCAATCCGACCGACGGCTGGGTCTCCACCGAGTTCCTCGACTGTTGTAGCTACGCGGCGCCCTACCAGGCCGTCAATGCCGCAGCCGGCCACCAGATCAGCGAGGGCCGGTGGCTGCGCGACCCCGAGTACGTCGACGACTACACCCGTTTCTGGCTGACCGGCCCAGGCTCGGGGCCGAAACCGGCCACCGACGCGGTGAACGCCGACACCACCGACTGGGCCCACGAGTACAGCTTCTGGTTGGCCAGCGCCGCCTACGGGCGGGCCCAGGTGTCCGGGGACCTCACCGAAGTGACGAAGCTGCTGCCGCAGCTGGAGCGTCAGTACCGCGGCTGGGACAAGCAGTTCAACCCCGACCTGGGGCTGTACTGGTCGGTCCCGGTGTGGGATGCGATGGAGTTGTCCGTGTCGTCCTACCGGTCCAGCGACCCCTACCACGGGGGAGCCGGGTACCGGCCGACGCTGAACTCCTACCAGTACGGCGACGCGATGGCGATCAGCCGGATCGCGGCCCTGGTGCACGACCGGAAGACCCAGTCCGCGTACGCACGGCGAGCCACGGACCTGAAGGCGGCCATGCAGAGATGGCTGTGGGATCCGGCCCGCGGTTTCTACTACGCGATGGCCCGGGACAACAATCCCCAGCACGCGCTGCTCGACACCCGGGAGGAGATCGGCTTCATTCCGTGGCAGTTCGGGGCGGCACAACCGGGTGACTCCACCGCCTGGGCGCAGCTGAAGGACCCGCAGGGCTTCGCCGCCCCGTACGGTCCGACCACCGCCGAGCGCCGCAGCCCCCTGTTCATGTTCGAGGCCGGGAACTGCTGCCGGTGGGACGGTCCGAGCTGGCCGTTCGCGACGGCGCAGACGCTGACCGGGCTGGCGAACCAGCTCGACGACTACCCCGCGCAGACCACGGTCACCAAACAGGACTACGCCGACGCGCTGACCACCTATGCCCGGACCCAGTACCGCGACGGAAAGCCCTACGTCGCCGAGGCGCACGACCCGGATCGCAATTCCTGGATCTACGACGGTTTCAACCACAGTGAGGACTACAACCACTCGACGTTCAACGACCTGGTGCTCTCCGGCCTGCTCGGCCTGCGGCCGCAGACCGACGCCTCGCTGCGGATCCAGCCGCTGGTCCCGGCGGGCTGGGACCACTACGCCGTGGAGAACGTGCCGTATCACGGCCACAACGTCAGCGTCCTGTGGGACCGCGACGGGACGCACTACAAGCAGGGCGCCGGGATGAAGGTCTACCTCGACGGTCGGCTCGTCCGGTCCTCGGCGACCCTGAGGGACCTGACCGTGCCGGTGCCTGCGGTCAGGCGCACGCCGAAGGCAGCGGCCGCGGCCCCGCAGCGGCAGGTGAACGACGCGGCGAATCCGCTCCGTCAGGGCTACCCGAAGCCGATCACCTCCTACACGTGGCAGAACGACAACCCGTGGAGCGGCATCGACGGCAAGGTCTGGTTCACCGAGGTGCCGGAGAACACCCGGTGGACCAATTACTCCTCGCCCAACGCCCACGACTACTACGGCGTCGACTTCGGCGTCGCCACTCCGGTCGGCCACATCCGCTGGTACGGCTACGACGACGGTGGGGGAGTCCGGCCAGCCGCGGACTACCGCGTGCAGTACCTGACCGCCGGCGGATGGGCGGACGTACCCGGGCAGACGCGGGCCGAGGCCCGGCCGGTGGGCAACGGGCCGAACGACATCACGTTCCCGGTCGTCACGACGACGCAGGTGCGGCTGCTGTTCACCAACCCGCCCGGCGCGTACGTCGGCGTCACCGAGCTGCAGTCGTGGAGCACCTCCAGCGCGGACGCGGCCGTCACTGTCGGCCCGGCCAACTCCGCGGGTGCCGTCTCCGTCCAGGGCCCGACAGCGGTCACCGTCACGGTGCGGAACACGACCGGAACGGCCCTGACCCGCCTGGCGGTGTCGCTGGCGCTGCCCGCCGGGTGGACGGCCGTTCCGATCGCGGGCAGCAACGGCGCCGCGATCCCCCCCGGCGGCTCCAGGCAGGTGACGTTTTCCGTCACGCCACCCGCCGACGCGGTGCCGGGCACGGTCACCGACCTGGTGGCCACCGCCGACTACTCCTCGCGGCACGTGGCGCGCAGCACCCACACCAGGCAGTCGCTCTCGATCGCCTACCCGGCCGGACAGCAGGCTCCGGTCGGCAGCTGGACGCTGGACGAGGGATCCGGCGCGGTCGCGCACGACAGCTCCGGCGGCGGTCACGACCTGGCCCTGCAGAACGGCCCGGCCTGGGTACCCGGGCGATCCGGCTCGGCGCTGCAGTTCGACGGGGTGTCGCAGAGCGCCCAAACCGCAACCCCGGTGCTGGACACCGCGGGGAACTTCAGCGTGGCGGCCTGGGTCCAACTGACCGGCACCGACCACTTCGCGACGGCGCTGAGCCAGGACGGCACCACCACCAGCGGGTTCTTCCTGCAGTACTCGCTGGCCGACGGCCGGTTCGCCTTCGCCACCGGCGAGGGCCGGGCGCTGGCCGACGCCCAGCCGGTCACCGGCCGCTGGTACCACCTGGTCGGGGTGCACGACGCGAACGCCGGCACGTACACCCTCTACGTCGACGGGCAGCCGCAGGCGGGAGTCCTGCACCAGGCCCCAGGCGATCCCGCGGCGGGACCGTTCGCCGTCGGCCGCGGGTTCGCCGGCGGTCGCCCGACCGACTTCTGGCCGGGCACCATCGACCAGGTCCACGCCTGGAACCGGGTGCTGCCGGCCGCGGACGTGTCGGCCCTGTATGCCTCGGGTGGCTGAGGACGGCCTCGGACACTGGCGTCGTGGACGTGCCGGAGATCGACCCTGACCGGCACGTCCACGGCTCCGGTCCGACCGAGGCGGTCAGGCGGAGGGGCGCCAGTAGCCTGACCGTGACCGAATCACCTCGGAGGGACCCCTTGATGACCGCTGTCGCGACACCGCCCACCCCGACCGGGGCCGACTCGACGCCGCCGCCGTTCAAGGTCGCCGACCTCTCCCTGGCCGAGTTCGGCCGCAACGAGATCCGCCTCGCCGAGCACGAGATGCCTGGCCTGATGGCGATGCGCGAGCGGTTCGGCCAGAGCAAGCCGCTGACCGGGGCGCGGATCACCGGGTCGCTGCACATGACGGTGCAGACGGCGGTGCTGATCGAGACCCTGGTGGCCCTCGGCGCGGCGGTCCGCTGGGTGTCCTGCAACATCTTCTCCACCCAGGACCACGCCGCCGCGGCCGCGGTGGTCGGGCCGACCGGCACCGTCGAGGACCCGGCCGGCGTCCCGGTGTTCGCCTGGAAGGGCGAGACGCTGCCGGAGTACTGGTGGTGCACCGAACAGGGGCTGGCCTGGCCGACCACCGGTCCGGACGGACAGCCCGACGGGGGCACCGAGGGACCGAACATGATCCTCGACGACGGGGGCGACGCGACCCTGCTGGTCCACCTCGGCGTGCAGTTCGAGGCCGCGGGCGCCGTCCCGCAGACCCAGGAGACCGACTCCGAGGAGTACGCGGTCATCCTGGACACCCTGCGCCGGTCGCTGGCCGAGGACTCCCGGCGCTGGACCGGCCGGGCCGCCGAGATCATCGGGGTCACCGAGGAGACCACCACCGGCGTTCTCCGGCTCTACGACTTCGCCCGCGCCGGCACGCTGCTGTTCCGCGCGATCAACGTCAACGACTCGGTCACCAAGAGCAAGTTCGACAACAAGTACGGGACCCGTCACTCCCTCATCGACGGGATCAACCGCGCCACGGACGTGCTGATCGGCGGCAAGGTCGCGGTGGTCTGCGGCTACGGCGACGTCGGCAAGGGCTGCGCGGAGTCACTGCGCGGGCAGGGCGCCCGGGTGATCGTCACCGAGATCGACCCGATCTGCGCGCTGCAGGCGGCGATGGACGGGTTCCAGGTGGCAACCCTCGATGAGGTCCTGCCGATCGCGGACATCGTCGTCACCGCCACGGGGAACAAGGACGTGGTCACCGCCGAGCAGGTGGCCGCGATGAAGCACCAGGCGATCCTGGGCAACATCGGCCACTTCGACAACGAGATCGACATGGCCGGGGTCGCCAAGGTGCCCGGCATCCGGCGCACCCGGATCAAGCCGCAGGTCGACGAATGGACGTTCCCGGACGGGCACAGCGTCATCGTGCTGAGCGAGGGGCGGCTGCTCAACCTGGGCAACGCGACCGGCCACCCCAGCTTCGTCATGTCCAACTCCTTCACCAACCAGGTGCTGGCCCAGATCGAGCTCTACACCAAGCCCGACGAGTACGGCCGCGAGGTCTACGTGCTGCCCAAGCACCTGGACGAGGAGGTCGCGCGACTGCATCTCGCCGCGCTCGGTGTCCAGTTGACGACGCTGACCAAGGAGCAGGCCGAGTACATCGGGGTGCACGTCGAGGGCCCGTACAAGTCCGACCAGTACCGCTACTGACCGGGCCCGCCACTGACCGGGGCCGCCACTGAGAAGTCAGTGCCGGCGGCCGGCCAGCACGGCGGCGAGGTAGTCGGCCGGCGGTGTCCCGGGTGGCGGCGGCGTGACGCGGACGGCGACGGCGTCGGCGAGCTGCCGGCCGAGCCGCTCGTCGGCCTCGGGGGACAACTTCGGCCGCCGGTCCAGGTAGGAGCGCACCCGGCTGGCGAGCGCGTCGTCCAATCCGACCAGATCGGACCGGGCGGTCCACGGCGTCAGCGACGCCGGCGGAGCCACCGGGTCCCTGCGGGGCCGGCGCGGTGCCCGCTCACGGACGACGAAGGTGCCGGCGAGCCGGTCGCCGATCCGCTTGTCCCGGTCGGACAGCACCGCCGAGACCAGCCCGCCGGCCCATGCGGTGGCGGGGAAGTCGACCAGGCCGGCGATGCCGCGGACCAGCGCCTGACCGAAGCTCACCGCGCCGCCGTCGTCGCGGACCGTCCGCAGGCCGAGCGCCATCTTCCCCAGCGTGCGCCCGCGGTTGAGGGTGTCGAAGGCCACCGGGTAGCCGAGGAAGACCACCGCGGCGCCGGCGATCGCCACCGCGCCGACCGCCGACGCCGACAGGTCGCCGACGCCGAGGAACACCGCCGTCAGGCCCAGCGCCGCAGCCACTGCGACCTCGACGGTGATGTCGATCAGGTAGGCGAGCATCCGCGTCGGGACCCGCGCCACCGGCAGATCCAGGACTACCCCGTCCCCGGTCACCAGTCCCGAGTCCGGTTCCCAGGCACTGGACACCGCTGGAGTCTGGCAGGACGGGGCGGGGCACGACTGTCGGCCGGGTCTGGCACGGTGGCCTCCGTGGGGCCTCGTGGATCTTGACCGGCTCGTCACCGAGCGCCGGCCCGACTGGGACCGGCTGGACCGGCTTGGCCGCCGCCGCCGGCTGACCGGTCCCGAGGCCGACGAGCTGGTCGCGCTCTACCAGTCGGCCGGCGCCGACCTCACCCGGGTCCGCTCTGCCGGCACGGACCCAGCGACGGCGGCCCGGCTGTCCGGTGTGCTGGCCCGCGCCCGGACCGTGCTCACCGGGGCGCGGACCCCCGCCTGGCGGGCGGTCGCCGACTTCTTCACCGTCGACTTCCCGGTGACGGTGTACCGGTCGGCGCGGTGGAGTCTGTGGGCGGCGGGGGCGTCGCTGGCGCTGGCCGCCGTCCTGGCCGGGTGGGTGTCGCGGACGCCGTCGGTGCTGGCGAACCTGGGCACCGGCGCGGAACTGCGGCAGCTGGCGTACACCGACTTCGAGAGCTACTACTCCACCGACTCCGCCGCGGCGTTCGGCGCGCGGGTCTGGACCAACAACGCCTTCATCGCCGCGCAATGCCTGGTCGTCGGGGTGCTGCTGGTCCCGGTGGTCCTGATTCTCGCCTCGAACGCGGCCAACATCGGGGTGTCCGCCGGGGTGATGGCGTCCTTCGGCCGACTCGACGTGTTCTTCTCGCTGATCGTCCCGCACGGCCTGCTGGAGCTGACGGCGGTGTTCGTCGCGGCCGGGGCCGGGATGCGGCTGGGTTGGAGCTGGATCGACCCTGGTCCGCTGTCGCGCGGGCAGTCGCTGGCCCGGACCGGCCGGGCCACGGTTCGGGCGGCCCTCGGGCTGACGGTCGTCCTGGCCGTGTCCGGGTTGCTGGAGTCGGTGGTCACCCCCTCGCCGCTGCCGACCTGGGCCCGGGTGGGGATCGGCGTCGTCGTCGAGGTGGCGTTCCTCGGCTACGTGATCGTCCTGGGCCGGCGCGGGGTCGCCGCCGGCCGCGACGGGGACCTGGCCGCCGACGCGCGCGAGGCCGTCCTGCCGACCGCCGGCTGACGCCCGGAACACTTGCGCTCGCGAGCCCTGTCTGCCGACCTCGGTTCCGGCCGCTCGGCCGTGGCGGCCGGGAGGTTCCCCGCCCGGCGGTAGCGGTAGCCGAGCACCAGGGTCCGCGACAGGACTTCGCACGACGCCATGGTGATCAGTGCTGTGGACCAGGTGCTGATGGAGTGCAGGTCGAGCGTCTGGCTGAGTCGGCCGATCGCCGCGGCGCCACCGTGCAGCGCGACGATGTCGAACACCAACCGTGAACACATGCCGATGATCCACAGCGCGGCCGCGGCCGGCCGCGCCTTCACCATCACCTTGTCGTTCTCGCGGTAGACGCGGGTGAGTAGGGCGCAGCCGACGCCCAGGGCGAGGCCGACCGCGGCGAGCGCGGTCGTGAACAGGACGTCCGAGGTCTTGCCGGGAATCGTCCCGAAATAGTCGAACGCCGCCCAGAGGACGAGGCCCACGGGCCACAGCAGGCTGGCGACGCTCAGTTGGCGTCCGCGAATCTGTCGCAGAACCAGGATGATGAGGCCGAGCGAGATGGCGATGTCGGTCCAGCTCATCTCCGCTCCTCTCCATTGAAGTCGGGTGTCGCGGGTCAGGGTCGGTTGTCGTGTGCGAGGTGCATCGCAAGAGATACATCTGTAGAGATGTTAGCCTCGTCTGGGCGGATCGGAGATCACGGTCGGGTCAGACCGGCGTGCGGAGGGGTCGTCATGGACGTCGTCCGACTGAACGCCCTGTCCCGGCAGCTGCGGGAGGTCGCTCTCGCGGCCAGCCACGGAAGTGGGGAC
>JAABUT010000965.1_pt1 | contig 37444 bp, 49 predicted proteins | sample 5559281 | NCBI WGS metagenome assembly JAABUT01 (sample SAMN10711880, study PRJNA513359) | rock metagenome | isolation source: Antarctica rocks | place: Antarctica: Victoria Land, Ricker Hills nord | collected 2016-01-04 | reverse complement strand
ACCCGCAGGTACTGCATGAGCGCGACGAGCCGGTCGTCGGCGCCGAGCTCTCCGCTCATGGCCACGATCCCGCTCGCGCCGCCGGCGATCATCCCGAGCGCCGCGGTCGGCGCGTCGACCGGCGCGACCCGCGCGAGCACGACCCCCGCGACCACGGTGAGCGCGAGGGTGAGGAGGCTCACGCCGAGCACCGGGGCCCAGTGCGCGCCCACGGCCCGCAACGTGTCGGCCCGCAGCAGGAGCCCCAGCGCCGCGCCCACCACCGCCTGGGCGGCGAGCATCCCCGCTCGGGGGAGCGCGACCCGGGGGCCGCGCAGGGCGGCGGCGAGGCCGACGAGGAGCGCCGCGAACAGTCCCGGGGCCGGGAGCCCGAGGGCGCCGACGACGAGCCCGAGGGCGAGGGTCGCGGCCGCCAGCGCCGCCCACCGCGGCGCGCTGCTCAAGCGGGCGGCGCGGAGGCCTCGGCGGTCCGCTTGAGCCCCTGCGCGGGTTGGGCGACGAGCCGGTCGCGCAGCTTGTCGAGCACGGGCCCACGCGCGAGGAGTCCGAGCCTCCGGCCGGGGTCGAGCTCGAGCGTGTGGCGTACGCGGGTACGGCCGTCGCCGATTGGGGTGAAGGCCCACGCGCCCTCGAGGTCGGAGAGATCCCCGCCGGTCCGCTTCCACCGCATGCCGTGGGGTGCGTCGTAGGAGAAGGTGAGCTCGAGGCGGATCTTCGCGATCCCGGCGTCGGCGGTGGTGCGGATCCTGGTCGCGCGGCCGTCCGCGTCGCGCTCGATCACGTCCAACTCCCCCATCGTCCCGTGCCACGCCGGAGCGCCGTCGAGGTCGGCGGCGACGGCGAAGCACGCCGCGGGACTCGCTTCGACCTCCTCCTCGTGCTCGCCGCGGAGGCGCGCCATCAGGCCACCGCGGCGGGGGCGGCGGTCCGGGCGTTGTCGGCGATCCCGCCCGCGATCCGCTCCCACGCCCCGCGCGGCAGGTCGTGCCCCATGCCGGGGACCTCCAGGAGCCTGGCGCCGGAAATCGCCCGGGCCGTCGCGCGCCCCCCCGAGGGCCGCACGAGCTTGTCGTCGAGGCCGTGGACCACGAGGGTGGGCGCACGGATCGTCCGCAGCGCGGCGGTGCGGTCCCCCGAGGCGAGGATCGCCGCGAGCTGCCGACCCGTCCCCCCGGCATGGATGCCGCGCTCGTAGGAGAGGGCGGCGAGCGCCCGCGTCTCCGCGTCGTCGCGGGGAAACCCGGGCGAGCCGATGAGCCCGAACACGCGGACGAACGCCTCGACGTAGCCCTCCTTGTCCTTCGGCGCCTGACGCAGGAGGACGGGGTAGATCCGGAACGCGGGCTGGCCGACGAAGCGCGCGCCCGTGGTCGCCATGATCGAGCACAGCGAGCGGACCCGATCGGGATGGCGGGCGGTGAGGGTCTGGGCGATCATCCCGCCCATGGACGCGCCGACGACGTGCGCGGCGTCGATCCCCAGGCAGTCGAGCAGACCGACCGCGTCGTCGGCCATGTCCTCCAGGCGGTAGCCGGCGCGGAGCCGCCGCCGGAGCAGGAGCTGGTCGAGCGAGGGCGGAGGCACGTCGTGCAGGACGGTCGAGCGCCCGCAGTCGCGGTTGTCGAAGCGGATGACCCGGAAGCCCCGCCCGGCGAGCTCTGAGCAGAAGCCGTCGTGCCACGCGACCATCTGGGTGCCGAGTCCCATGACCAGCAGCAGCGCCGGGTCACCGGGGTCCCCGAGCTCGTCGTAGCAGAGCCGGATGTCGCGGCCGGCGTCGCAGAAGCGCTCGTCCATCCGCGCCAGGGTAGGAGGCCCCCGGCCCACCCCCGCCTCGCTAGAGGGGCGCGAGGGAGCGGGCGGCCTCCTCGGCGTCCATCGCCGCCACCTCCGCCCCGAGGGCGGCGCGCAGCTCGGGGCGCGAGAGGGGCTCCCGGGCGAGCGCGAGCACGCGCTCGCGCAGCTCGGCGTCCTGCGCCTCGTCGAGTCCGCCCTGCCGGCGCCGGTAGGCGCGCGCCGCGACGCTGGGCCGGCGCCGCGACGCTGGGCCGGGCCAGGGGGAGGACGACGGGCGCGAGCGACGTGGGGACGAGATGGCCCGAGCTGCATCGCGGGCACGCCGACCGCCGCGCGGGCGTTCTCGAGCGCGCCGACATCGGCCGGAGAGTGGCGGCCACCGCGGCTCAGAGGTGCGAGAGGAGGTTGACGACCGTGCCGTCGGGGTCCTCGACGAAGAACCGGCGGACGCCCCAGGCGCTCTCGGCGTCCGTGCCCACGGTGACCTGCGCCGTCGGGTTGCTCGGCGAGCGGTACATGGTGAGGTCGTCCTCGTCCATGGCGACCTCGAAGCCGAGCAGGCCGGCATAGAAGCCGCGGCTCGCCCCGAGGTCCCCCGAGACGAGGTTGGGCACGCAGCGGCGGTGGTCATCGGGCGGATGGTGGCAGGGGTGGCGGCGTACCGTCCCGGCGGTGACCGAGCCCAACACGTTCACCGGGGTGGAGCTCGACCGCGCCGCTGACCAACGACGGCGGGACCCGGAGTGGGTCGAGCGCCAGCGCGACGACCCGGGCGCCCGGGCGGTCCGCGCGAGCTCGGAGGGGGTGCGCGTGGAGGACTCCCGGCTCGCGCTCGCGCCCCTGGACGGTGGCTCGGCGGTCTTGCTGGGGGTCGGCGCCGACGGGCCGGTGTGGGCGGTCGACGAGGACGCGCCGGTCGTCGAGGGAGAGCTCGCGCCGCTCGTGGGCGGGGGAGAGCGCCGGGGCGGGGGAGAGCGGACGTCTGCGAGCTCGGAGCCGATGGGACTGCGCGAGGTCGCGGCGGCGCTCCCGGCGGCGGACGCGGGGCTCGCGGGCTACGCCTCCGCACTACTCAACTGGCACCGCCGCCACTCCTTCTGCGCCAATTGCGGGGCGGCGACCGGGGTGGAGGAGGCGGGGCTCGCCCGCCGCTGCCCAACGTGCGGCCTCTCGCACCACCCGCGGGTCGATCCGGTGGTGATCATGCTCGTGGTGCGCGAGGGCGCGGTCCTGCTGGGGCGCCAACCGCGCTGGCCCGCGGGACGCTTCTCGGCGCTGGCGGGATTCGTGGGGCCGGGAGAGTCCCTCGAGGAGGCGGTGGCGCGTGAAGTCGCCGAGGAGGCCGGAGTCACCGTCGGCCCCCCGCGCTACGTCTCCTCCCAGCCCTGGCCGTTCCCGGCCTCCCTCATGCTGGGGTTCGTCGCGCCCTGGGCGGGCGGCGAGGCCGTTCGTCAAGACGACGAGCTCGAGGAGGTGCGCTGGTTCTCCCGCGGGGAGGTCGCCGCGGCCGCCCGTTCCGCCGACGGCTGGCAGCCGGCGCCGGACGGCACCCTCGGCCTCCCGCCACGCACGGCGATCGCCCGCCGCCTGATCGACGGCTGGCTCGCGGGCTGAGCGCGACCCTGCGGCCAAGGGCGGTGCCGGAGACCGCCGGTCGGCCCACGACTCGCTCGGGATCCTTCGGGTCGTCGGGGCGGTACTCGCAGCCCGGGAACACGATGCCGGGCGTCTTATGTCTCACTCATCGCTCGCTTGATGTCGTGATGTTGCACAGATAGGCTGAGTCCGTGCGGACCACCCTCACCCTCGACGACGATGTCGCTGCTGCACTCGTGCAACGCCGCACTGAGCGCGGCACGGGTCTGCGTCGTGAGGTCAACGAGCTGCTGCGCGCTGGTCTGGCCGCCGCGAGCCAGCCGGGCGCTAAGACGGGGGAGCCCTATGACCTCCCGACGTTCGACCCCGGGCGCGCGCTCATCACCGCCTCCGGGCGCTGAAGGACCTCCTCGACGACGAAGACGACGAGCGCGCTCTGCGCAGTCGCGCGTGATTCTCGTCGACGTCAAGCTGCTGGTCGACGCGACGATGACCTCCGCGCGCGACCATGACGCCGCGCGGTCCTGGCTACAGAACCAGTTGGGCGGAACCGCGCGGGTGGGGCTGCCGTGGCGTCGATCACCGGATTCGTACGTGTGGTCGGACAACCCCGAGCCTGGGAGCGACCGCTTCCCGTCGGCGGAGCCCTGACCGTCGTGCGCTCATGGCTCTCGCGTCGGTGCGCATGGATACCGGAGCCTGGGCCACGGCACCTCGACCTCCTCGAGACGCTACTCGGGCCGCAGCCCTCGGTGCGGCTCGTGACCGATGCGCACCTCGCCGCCATCGCTGTCGAACACGGCCTCGAGCTCTTCAGCCGCGATCGTAACTTCGCGCGCTGGGCCGATCTCGGCCTCCGGTCCCGCGACCCGCTGGGCTGACGGGGTCTACAGAGAGCTGGTGGGACGGGTGCTACGTTGTCGCACATGAAGGTCGGGGTGCGGGATCTACGCAACCGGACAAGCGAGATCGTCGCCGCCGTCCAGGCCGGGGAGACCGTGACGCTCAGCGTCCGCGGCGAGGCGGTGGCCGACATCGTCCCGCACCGGCGCCGGAGTCGGTGGCTTCCCGGCGGATGGCTCGGGGGGGAGCTCGAGACTCGGTCGGCCGACCCGGGACTGCGCCGGGATCTCGACGAGCTCGCGGGCGGGACCGTCGACGAGCTGTGAGATGAGCAGTGGGCTTCTCGACACGTCGGTCTTCATCGGCCGCGAGCAGGAGCGCGCGCTCGCCCCGCTGCCCGACCGGGTCGCGATCTCCGTCGTGACGCTCGGCGAGCTCGAGCTCGGCGTCCTCGCCGCCACCGATGCCGAAGTGCGACGCGGCCGCTCGGACACCCTCGACCTCGCGCGCGCAGCCGACCCGCTGCCGATCACCGAGGCGGTCGCCCGCCGCTTCGCCGGGATCGTCCACGACTGCCGCGGCGCCGGCGCCCGCGTCCGCATCCTCGACGCCCTGATCGGCGCCACCGCCGTCGAGCACGGCCTGCCGGTGGTGACCCAGGACGACGACTTCGACGCTATGGCCGCAGCCCACCCGGCGCTCGTGGTCGTCCGGGTGTAGACCGTCGACACGTCCCACGGCCTTTACAAGTCGGTGCGTTAGGGTAAAGGGATGCCGCGGATCTCGTCCAAGAACCAGGTGACGCTGCCGGTTGCCCAGATGCGCGCCGCCGGCGTTCGCGCGGGGGACGAGGTCGCCGTTCGCGTGGCCGGTGATGGCGAGCTGGTCGTGGCGGTGCGCGGTGCTCGTGTCCGCCGCCACGCCGGCATCGCGACCGGCATCTACGCTGCGGGCGAGCTGGAGGAGCTTCGAGACGAGTGGGAACGCTGATCCTCGACGCGAGCGTGCTGATCGGACTGCTCGACTCCGCTGATACCCATCACGAACGCGCCGTGACCGATGTTGAGTCAGCCGATCTGGCGGGCCACCGGCTCGTGGCTCCCGCCAGCGCCTACAGCGAAGCGCTCGTCGCGTTTGCCCGCGGCGGTCGTATGGCCGATGCGCGTGACGCCGTCTCGGCGATGGGGATCGCCGTAGCTCCGCTGACGGCGGCGATGGCTGAGCGAGCGGCGAAGCTGCGTGCCGATCACAACAGGCTGCGACTGCCCGACGCGATGCTCGTGGCCTGCTCGCGCGAACTCGGTGGTCAGCTCTTGACCTCGTCCCTGATCACGTACGCCGCCTCGCCGCAAGCCAGCGGGATGACCGGGCACGGCTATCCCGTCGACGACGGCGCGATCAAGACCATCTGAGGACAAGCCGACCACCTACGGACGGCCCTGGCGCATCGATCGACGTTGTCTACTGAATGGCATCCTCGGTCGGTTCGGCGCGTGGCCCCGACGCCGTGCGCACGAGCTCCCGGGCGGGTTCGCGAAGCCTCGACGCGAGACCCGGGTCGATCTGCTCGACTTCGTTGATCAGAGCCGTGATCGCGTTGGCGAGGGCCGTACTCAGGTCGCTTCGCCGAAGTCCCCGCACGAGCGTCTCGGCGAGCGTCTCCATGATATCGGGAGGCAGGTCATCGACGCCACGGCCCTCCTGGGCTGGCACTCCATGACGCAGACACGCAAGCGAGACGACGTGATCGCGTAGGCCATTGACCATGTACAGCGCTTGCAGGTTGCGGCCCCGGGCGATACTCGCTCGGGCATGCAACGCGTACAGCCACCCCATGCCGATCAGGGTCTTGGGCGTCGGCGACGACGAAGGCCTGGGCTTGTTCGCTTCACCGAAGAGCAGGCGGAAGGACGCGCCGGACGGCGCGAACCGCTCCCACGGCCAGAACGACAGGTCGACCTGCATCGAGCTGGACAGCAGAAACACGCGAAAGAGCGTGCGCTCGGACCATACGTCGAGATGATCAACGGCGCCGTGGTCCTCATACATCCGCTCAGTCCAGGCGTCGCCGACGTCTGCGGGCTCCAGGCCGGCGGCCAGACGGAACGCGAGGTCGATGTCCGACCACTCGTCCTCACGATGGGCGGCCGCCGAACCGACAACCGCCGCAGCCCTGATGCGTTCATCCACCCGCGCAGCCGCGACGAGGCATTCGCGGAGGTCGCGCCGCTCTGCCTGGCTGAACACAGGCCGATCGTAGGAGCAGCGGAATGCCGTTGCGGATGACCAGGGTCCGCTCCATGCGGGCGCCCCGGTGGCGCCCGCTACGGCCAGTCGAGCCGTTCGGCGAGCTCAGCGGGTCCGAGTTCGAGCAGTCGGCTTCGCCGGACAGGCTTGTATTCGCCGTCGTGTAGCGCGAGCCAGGTGACCGTTCGCTCGGCGGGGTCGACGAAGAGCACCTCGTCGACGTGGTGCTCCGCGTAGAACGGGAGCTTCTGCCAGCTCTCATCGCCCGGGGAGAGGATCTCCACGATGATCGCGGCCGTCGAGAGCCACACGCCGGCTGCTCCGGGCCGGTGCAGTCCTCCATCCGGCACGCGGAAGTCGTGCTCGGACTCGCCGAGGTTGAACTCGCTCATCGCGGCCAGGAGCCCGGCGTCGCGGGCTGGGCCGTCGAGCAGGACGGCGAGCTGCTGAGAGATCCGCGCGTGCTCGAAGCTGGGGCCGGGAACCATGTGCCGGACACCCTGCCAGACCTCGTCAAGGCGATCCACGCCCGCTCGGCGACGACGCTCGAGCAGCGCCTCGAGCTCCGGTGGAGGCGCGCCAAGTACAAGCATTGCCATGCGGCCAAGCCTAAGCGATTCGTCGGGCGCGATTCGCGCCGCCACCGGCGGCGCGCGTTCCTGACTGCGCGCGGTGCGCGGCCATCGCCGACGACGAGCCGCGTCACCGCCGTGCGACGGGTCGCGGATGCTGCTGATCATGTGAGTGTGTTGGCGGCGCGGTGAAGGTCGCCGCGGTGGACGATCCGTGCGATCCGGTGGCCGTGTGCGGCGCCGACCGGGAGCTCGTCCAGGGCCAGCTCGCGATACAGGACGCGCAGCTCGCCGATGCGCAGTCGCCGCCATGGCGCACGGCCGCTGAGGGCGCGGTCATCGGCGTTGGCTGGCAGCGCGCCCAGCGTCTGCTCGATCGCGCTGACCAAGCGCTTGCGGTCGACTGCGCTGACGTTGCGTAGGTCGCGCTGTGCGCGCCGACTGAGCTCGACGTGAGCGCATGCCACGGTGGGTCTACGCGCCGTCGGTGCCGTCGAGTTCGGCGACGACGTCAGCCAGCGGGCGGGCGCGTCCGCTGCGGCCGTCCTCGTCGGCTTCGGCCATGCTGGCGACGTACTCGGGTGCGTTGGCGAGGATGAAGTCCTCCAGCGCGTCCTCGTCGATCGGGCTGAGGACGGCGACGGGCTTGCCGTGGCGGGTGACCAGCGCGGGCCGACGCGAGCGCTCCAGCTCGTCGACGATCTCGCTGGAGCGACGCTGGAGTTCTCTGATCCCGTAGGTCTGCACTGCGCCTCCTCCAAGGCTATACGTACAAGTGACGCACACCATAACGCGGGATCTCCTGCGGGGCGGCTACCGGGGTTCGGCTCTCAATGCTCGATAAGGCCGCTTATGTATACCTCAGCGGGTCGCTCATCGTGCGCAACCCGTGGCACGTCACGGAGCGATCAGCTCGACCTCAGGGAAGTAGGTCCTGACCCGGTGCGAGGTGCGTGTGCGTCGCCGGCCCGTAGCAGCGCAGGAAGCGCCGCGCGAGCTCCTCCCGGGCGTCGTCCAGCGCCATCTCCGGCTCGGCGGCCAGCGCATAGGTCGCCTTCTCCGGCATCTCGGTCACCCCGAGCGGCCCCAGCGCCCGCCACAAGCCCGGGCGCACGTGGTGGCTCTGACAGCCCCGGCACCACGGCAGCAGCCCGGCCGGCAGGCGCTCGCGCAGCGCCTGATGGAAGGCCGCGGTCGAGCGGGCCGCCGGCGAGTCCATCACGCGCCGCGGCGCCGACCCGGTCGAGCGCCTCGCGGACCGATAACCCCTCCGCCTGGACCTCCTTAGCGGAGTTCGCCCCCACGAGAACCTTGAGGCCGTCGTCGTCGGGCACGAGCGCGGGTGAAGATCGCCACGTCGGCCCGGGGCACGAGGTACGGCGCCCCGCGCATCGCGTTGACGACCACGACCTCCTCCCGCGCCGGCTCGCCCTCGGAGCGAGCATGCAGCGCCACGGCCGCCCAGCCCGGCGGGAACTCCTGCGGGCCGCACGCGGCGACCGCGGTCAGCGGGTCCGTGTGCGCGTGGAGATGGTGGCCGGCGAGACGGAACGCGAGGGCCTGGTCGGTCTCGACGCTGAGCATCGCCGCGGACGCTAGCCGAGCCCGTGTACGCGCTCGATCTTGCCGTTGCGGACTTCGACGGTGATCCAGTTGCAGTTGAGGATCATGATCCGGAACCGCGGTTCGCCGTCCACCATGGCCTCGAAGAGCGTGAGCCCCTTACGAGCGGCTGACGCATGAGCGGCGGCCAAGTCCATTCCGACGAACTCGTCCAGGTCGTGGGAGCTCAGGCCCTTGCGCTTGAGGCATTCTTCCGTGGGGATGGAGTAGGGCGGACGTGAGGGCACCCGGATGGGCGACGCTACACCCACCTGTGCTCAGCGTCGTCTGTTGCGTTTGCGCGCGGTGCGCTCTGCCTTGCGGCGCTGGGCGCGCTGCTTGGGCGCCGGCGACCCGCCCGCCGGGCGCCGCCCTGCGCTGTCGGCCATGCGGTCGGCGGCGGGCCCGACGATCGCGTCGCGCTGCTCGCGGGGTCGGGCGTTGAAGTCTGTCGTCCAGGCGTCGAGCGCGCCCGGCGCGCCCGGATCGACCCCCTCGGCGAGCATCTGCATGACCATCGCCTTGGCCGGGTCCCACTCAGAGCTGTCGCGGGTCCGCTCGCGGAACTCTTCGCGCAGGGTCTCGCAGGCCTCCATGAGCTGCTCGAGTGGTTCGCCGGAGAGGCTGCCGTGAGTGTCGAGGAACCCCAAGAACGCGCAGACGCACTCGGGGACCGCGTCCAGCGTCTCCTCGTCGACCGAGACCTTGCGCGGGAAGTAGTCGAGCAGGTACTCGCGCAGATCCCCCTGCGTCCAGCGGCCCAGGCGGCCGTCGTCGTAGCCGCCCTTCCACTCGAGCATCGACGACGCGACGAAATCGCCATGCCGCCAGACCACCCCGGCCGGCGGGAACGTTGCCTTGGCGTGCCCCTCGAGCTCGTCCAACAGCGTCTCCATCACCCGGTGAAAGCCCTCCTCGTCCTCCGCCGCGTCGACGATCAGCTCCTCGTCGTCCTCCTCCCACGGCGCCAGCACCGCGGGCCGTGGCAGACGGGCGGGATCCCCGGTGAGCGCACGCGACACGATCGGCAACGCCGGCCCGGCCTCGGCCCCGAGCGCGATCTCCGCGTCGACCGCGCGCTGCGCAGCGGCGACGACGAGCACGGCCAGCTCGTCGGGCGCGATCGGCTCGGGCGGAGCTCCGCCGTCGACGCCGCGCATCAGGTCGCGCGTGTCGGCGACCGGCGCCGGCGGCGTGAGCGCGCACTCGACGAGCGCGCCGCCGGTGTCCTGGTGCTCGATCGCGAGTATCGCCGCCTGGGCGTCTTGCCCACTGGGCCGCCGCAGCAGCGCGACGAGCAGGTCGGCGCCGGGGCCCTCGATCCGCACGACCTCGTCGACGGCGAGCGTCCCGACCCCGACCGCACCGCGCGAGACGATCCCCTCGCCAGCGAGGCGCTCGGCGCCCGCCCGCCCCCGCGCGGCGAGCGGCTCGGCGGCGACCACGGCGAGCGCCGCCAACACCCCCGCGGCGTCGGGGTCGCGGCGCGCCTCGATCGCCGCGAGGACCGCGGACGCGACCTCCTCTGGCATCTCGGGCTGCTCCAGCACGAGCATGGCGGCGAGGTGCTCCAGCTCGGCGGGATCGTCGAGCGGCGCCGCGTCGTCGAGCATGGCGACAGCCGAGCGCCGGCCGGCGATGATCTACCCTTCGGGGTCCGGCGGATCGCCCACTCGGCCGACGGCGCATCGCGCGACGTAGCCGGGCCCTCGGGTCCGGTGGCCGGGAGTGTCAAGCCGCCCAGGCAGACACACGAGTCCTGGGACGTAGGAAGTAAGTGGCGATCGCTGATCCGGGGAATCGGTCCCCGCCCGGCTCACGAGCAGGGCGGGGCCGATATCTACTGTCGACTCCGGGCGCTTGCCTCTGCACCGGCACGGACCGGAAGTCCTGCTTCAGCGGCGGCCACCGCCGAACAGCGACAGGAAGAACAGGAAGATGTTGAACACATCGAGGAAGATCCCCGCCGCGATCGGCACGGACGACTCCATGCCCGAGCGGCGCAGCCGGTTGAAGTCGAGCACCGTGTAGCCGCCGAAGATCAGCAGCCCGAGCACGGCGTAGATGATGTTGCCGCCCGGGATCGCCACGAACAGCATCACGATCCCGAACAGGATGAGCCCGAGCAGCGCGAAGAAGAAGTAGCGGTAGTAGGCGGAGAGGTCGCGCCGCGTGGCGTAGCCCGCCGTTCCCAGCGCGCCCACGAAGAGCCCGGTCGCGCCCGCCGACTGCCAGAGCGCGGACGGCTCGGCCTGGGCGTAGGAGTTGAGCACCGGCCCGACGGCCACGCCGAGGGCGAGCCCGACCCCGAAGAGCAGCGCGATGGCGAGCTGCTCGTGCCCGCGCGCAGCGGCGAACTGGAGGCCGAACAGCGCCCCGAAGGCCACGAGGAACAGCAGGAGCCCGGTGCCGCCCGACAGGTTCCGACCCAGGTACGCGCCGCCCGCCGCGAAGGCGACGGTGACGGCGACGAGGCCCATGGTCTGGCCGAACACGGCCCGGGTGTCGTCACGGCTGAGGGCGCGGCCTCGGGCGAGGCCGCCACCGAGGGACTGACTGCGAAACGAGGACATGGTGGAAGTATGCCGCTCCGGGCCGGAGGTTTCGAGGATCTGGAGGCCCGACGCCGGCCTACGGAAGCCGTTTCCCGCGCCGGTGGGCCTGGTACACGCAGGTCATGCTCGACCCCGAACGCGTCGCCGAGATCGAAGGCAAGCCTGTCGTCGACTCCGACGGCACCGACATCGGCACGGTGGCCGACGTCTACCTGAACTCCTCCGACGACCGGCCGGCGTGGGTCGCCGTGGAGACCGAGGACACCCGCGTGCTCGCTCCCCTCGACGGTGCCCGGTACGAGGACGAGACGCTCGTAGTCGACCACCCCGCCGACCTCGTGCTCGACGCACCCGCGGCCGCCGGCGAGGGTGGCGTGCTCGCCCCCGAGGAGGAGCAGGCCCTCTACGCCCACTACGGGCTGCACGACTCGGCCCTGCGCGAGGACACCGGCCGCCCGGCCAACCTCGACGCGAGGCCGTAGCGCGGCCCCGTCTTCGCCCCGCGGGCTGCCTAGACTCCCGCCCCCTCATGGCGAAGGCGAAGCCCCGGCCCGTCCGCATCGAGCAGCGCGGCGCGTTCGCCGCGATGCAGAAGCTCGAAACCCGCTCGAGTGAGCAGCTCGAGGCCGAGACCCGCTTCAAGGCGGCCGCCCAGGCGATCCTCGGCGCCCGCGCCGCCGAGCGCTACGACGCGAAGGCGGCCCGGGCGCACTTCCAGAAGTCCATCGCCGCCGCCCGTCCGCAGGAGCGCATGCAGCTCCGGCGCATGGCCGACGCCTCGCTCGCCCTCGCCGAGCGTCGCGCCGGGGACCTCAAGCAGGCCGTGGAGCGCCTGGGCCAGGAGCCGCCCTCCTCGCGCCAGCTCCTGGGCCTGCGGATCATGGGCCTCGTCGCCCCGCCGCCGTCGGCCGGGCGCCTCGCGCGCGCCCGCGGAGTACTCGCCCTCCTCGGGGCGGTCGTCGTCCTCCTCGCCCTCGGGCTGGGGATCGTCGAGCTCGTCTCCCTGCCCTTCGGCGGCGTCTCGCTCGGCGGCGGGATCTTCCTGGGGATCCTCGTCGTGCTGATCGCCCTCGGGGTGCTCGTCTTCCTCGGACGGCGCAAGCAGCGCCGGCTGACCCGGGAGCGGGCCGAGGCCACCGCCGAGCGGGCGGCCGGCGCCCGCTAACGGCTGCTGATCCGCGCGGAGTCGATGACGACGGGGTCCTCAGGGACGCCGTCGCCCGCGGGGTTCGTGGGGATGGAGCCGATCCTCGTGGCGACGCCGATCCCCTTCACGACCCTGCCCAGCACGGCGTAGTCCGGGGTCAGGCCGGCCGAGACCGTCGCGTCCTTCGCCGTGACGATGAAGAACTGCGAGCCCGCGGTCCCGCGCGCCTCGGGTCCCGCCTTCGCCATCGCCACCGTCCCGCGCGTGTAGTGGACCGAGCGCCGCGGCGGCTCGACGGTCTTGTAGCCCGGGCCGCCGGTGCCGTCGCCGCGCGGATCGCCGCCCTGGACCACGAAGCCCTGCACGACGCGCTGGAAGGAGAGGCCGTCGTAGAAGCCCTTGCGGGCCAGGGAGACGAAAGAGGCACTGGTCTTCGGAGAGCCCTTGACGTCGAGGCGGATGACGATCGTGCCGCAGCTCGTCTTCAACGTCGCGGTCCAGGTCTTCCCGGGATCCAGACGGGCGCGGGGCGGCCGGAGGGCCTTGACGCGCTTGGCCCCGGGCCTGGCGACCACGCGACAGCCCGAGGCGGTCCGCGCCGGCGCCTTGGCGGCCTGCGTCCTCGCCTTGGGCGGCGCGGAGGCCTGCTTCTTCTCCGTCGCCGAGCCGCAGGCCGCGAGCACCACGGCGAGCACGCCAAGGACCGCGAGGAGACGCCGCACGGCGGGTCAGGATAGGGGGCGCCGGAGGCGGGTCCCCACTCGCGAATAGCGACACATACTCCGGCGTGGTCCTCCCTAGCCTCCCGGCCCCGATGGCTTCCCGCCGCGTCCGCCTCATCGTCAACCCCTCCGCCGGCGGCGGGCGGGCGGCGCGGGTCCTGCCCGAGGTCCAGGACGCACTGCGCGCGCACGGCCTGCCCGTCGTCACCTCGCCAACCCGAAGCCTCGAGCACGCCCGTGAGCTCGCGCGGGAGGCGGCCGCCGATGGCGAGGTGGCCGCCGCCCTCGGCGGGGACGGGCTGGCGGGCGCGGTCGCGGGAGCCCTCATCGGGACGGACGGCGTGCTCGGGGTCCTGCCCGGCGGTCGCGGTAACGACCTCGCCCGCGTCCTCGGGATCCCCCGCCGGCCGCGGGAGGCCGCCGACGTGCTCGCCCGGGGGGCCGAGCGCCCCCTCGACCTCGCCGAGGTCGACGGCGCGCCCTACTGCGGAATCGCCTCCTGCGGCTTTGACTCCCACGTGAATCGCATCGCGAACGCCGCCCCGGTGCGCCTGGGCCACCTCGTCTACCTCTACGGCGCGCTCCGCGTCCTGGCCGCGTGGACCCCGGCGCGCTTCTCCCTCGAGCTCGACGGCGAGGCCGTGGAGGTCACCGGCTACGCGGTCGCGGCGGCGAACTCGGGCACGTACGGCGGGGGGATGCGCCTCGCCCCGGACGCCCGGCTCGACGACGGCCTGCTCGACGTGGTGACCACCGGCGACGTCTCCAAGCGCCGTTTCCTGGCCCAGCTCCCGAAGGTCTTCCGCGGTACGCACGTGAACAACCCCGAGGTGGTCGTCGCCCGCGCACGGGAGCTCCGCATCGCCGCGGATCGCCCCTTCACCGTCTACGCGGACGGCGACCCGATCGGCGATCTGCCGGTCACCGTCCGCGCGCTGCCCGCAGCCGTCCGCGTGATCGCCCCGTGAGGCTGCTGGGCGCGAAGCTCGCCCTCGCGCGGGCCGTCGGGGTGCTCGCGCGCCGGGCGGGCCGCGGCGGGACGAGCCTGCCGGGCAAGGTCCTGCTGCGGATGGAGCCGGGGGCGCTCGAGGCCCTGGCCGGGCGCCTGGAGAACGGCGCCGCGGTGATCTCGGCCACGAACGGCAAGACGACGACGGCCGGGATGGCCGCGGAGATCCTCGGGCGGGCGGGGCACGTTCTCGTCCACAACCGCGCGGGGGCGAACATGGCCGGCGGGGTGGCCTCCGCCCTGCTCGACGCCGCCCAGGTGGGCGGAGGCGGGATCCGGACGGCGGGCGACCTCGGGCTCTTCGAGGTCGACGAGTTCTGGCTCGAGGAGGTGACGACCGCGCTGCGGCCCCGGGCGCTCCTGCTCGGCAACCTCTTTCGTGACCAGCTCGACCGCTACGGAGAGCTCGACTCGATCGCCGAGCGGTGGAGGCGCGTGGCGAGCACCCGCCCGTCCGGCTCCGCCCTCCTGCTCAACGCCGACGATCCTGCCGTGGCCGACCTCGGTCGTGGCCAGGAGGACGTGACGTACTTCGGGGTGGAGGATCCGGGCGTGGCCCTGCCCGGCATGCAGCACGCCGCCGACGCCAAGCACTGCCGTAACTGCGGCCACGCCTACGTCTACGCCGTGGTCTTCCTCGCCCATCTCGGGCACTACCACTGCCCGAGCTGCGGGCGGATGCGGCCGGCGCCGACCGTCGCCGCCGAGCGTGTCGTGCTCCACGGCACGCGCTCGGCCGAGCTCACCCTCCGCGCGTCCGGGCAACGGGTGGACGTCGCCCTCCCCCTTCCCGGGCTCTACAACGTCTACAACGCGCTCGCGGCCGCGGCCCTCGCCCTGTCGCTCGGGGCGACGCTCGAGCAGGTCCGGGCCGGCCTCGAGGGCGTCTCGGCGGCCTTCGGGCGCGCGGAGACCGTGGCCGTCGCCGGGCGTCCGCTCCAGATCCTCCTCGTCAAGAACCCCGCGGGGGCCAACGAGGTGCTGCGGACCCTCGCGCTCGAGGGCGAGGAGCTCGAGCTCCTCGGGATCCTGAACGACGGGATCGCCGACGGTCGCGACGTCTCCTGGGTGTGGGACGCCGACTGGGAGGTGCTCGCCGGCCGCATCGCGCGCGTGACGTGCGCGGGCACGCGCGCCGGCGAGCTCGCCCTGCGGCTGAAGTACGCCGGGATTCCCCCCGAGCGCCTCCACGTCGTGCCCGAGGTGTCCGCGGCGCTCGACGCGGCCGTGGGCGCGGACGGGGCGGGGACCGTCCACGCCCTGCCGACCTACACGGCGCTGCTCGCGCTGCGCGACGAGCTCGCGCGCCGCGGCCTCGCACCGCGCTGGAGCGAGGCATGACGGCGGATGTCGTGGCCTGGCACGACCTGGAGTGCGGGGGCTACACCGCCGACCTGCGCCTCTGGCGTGAGCTGGCGGCGGAGGCCGGCGGCTCCATCCTCGAGGTCGGCGCGGGGACCGGGCGCGTCGCGCTGGACCTCGCGCGAGCAGGACACGAGCTCATCGCGCTCGACTCCGAGGCGGCGGTCCTGAGCGTTCTGGAGGAGCGCGCCGCGGACCTGCGGGTCCGCACAATGCACGCCGACGCCCGGGACTTCGAGCTCGGGGAGGAGCTCGCGCTCGTCCTGGTGCCCATGCAGACCGTGCAGCTCCTGGGCGGGCCGGAGGGTCGTGCGCGCTTCCTCGCGCGCGTAGCCATCCACCTACGCCCGGGCGGGCTCCTCGCCGCCGCGCTGGCCACCGATCTGGAGGCCTTCGGGCCCTCCGACCCACTGCCCTCGCCCGATGCCGGCGGCGGGCTCACCTCCCAGCCCGTCGCCCTGCGCGAGGGTCTGACCGCATGGACGATCGAGCGCGTTCGTTCCGACGGCGGCGAGGAGGCGCGCGACGAGATCTCGCTCGACCGCGTCTCGGCCGCCGGGCTCGAGGCCGAGGGCGCCCGCCACGGGCTCGTCCCGCGCCCCCGCCGCCGGATCCCCGCGACCGCCCAGCACGTCGGCGCCGAGGTCGTGATCCTCGCCCGTGCCTGAGCCTCGCACCCTGCGTGTCTGCGCGCTCTACCCCGAGCTCATGAACATCTACGCCGACCGGGGCAACCTCCTCTTCCTGCGCCGGCGCTGCGAGTGGCGGGGACTGGGCTTCTCGCTGTCCGGCGTGACCCTCGGGGACGGCCTCGACCCGGACGCCGCCGACCTGTTCTACCTCGGCGGCGGGCAGGACTCCGACCAGCGCCGCTGCGCGCTCGACCTCGCCGAGACCAAGCGTGAGGCACTGCATGAAGCGGCCGCGGTGGGCAAGACGATCCTCGCGGTCTGCGGCGGCTACCAGCTCCTCGGCCACTCCTACGTCCTCGGCGACGAAGAGCTCCCGGGCGCCGGGCTCGTCGACCTGCGCACCGTCCGCGAGGACGGGCCGCGGCTCATCGGCAACGTCGCCATCGCGGTGGACCTCGACGGCCGCCGGGAGGTGCTCGCGGGCTTCGAGAACCACGGGGGACGCACGCACCTCGGGCCCGGCGAGCGGCCGCTGGGCCGCGTGCTCGCCGGCCACGGCAACAACGGGGCCGACGGGCACGAGGGCGTCCGTCGCGACGGGGTGATCGGGACCTACCTGCACGGCCCACTGCTGCCCAAGAACGCCCGCTTCGCCGACTGGCTGATCGCCCGCTCGACGGGCGGCGCGCCGCTCACGTCGCTGGACGACGAACTGGAGCAGCGGGCGCACGCCGAGGCACGCCGGGCCGCCGGCGTATAGGATTAGATCTCTCTCAGGGAGGGACCCTTTCTCGTGACACCGTCTCACACCGCCCAGCCCGAGGGGCAGTCCGCCTCCGGTTCTTCGACCGCCGCCGAGCTGGAGTTCCGCGAGGTCACGAAGCGCTACCCCGGCGCCGAGCGCCCCGCGGTCGACGCACTCTCGCTGACGGTCCCGGCCGGGAATATCTGCGTGCTCGTGGGTCCCTCGGGCTGCGGCAAGACGACCGCCATGCGGATGGTCAACCGCCTGATCGACATCACCTCGGGGGACATCCTGCTCGGCGGGCGGTCGGTAAAGGACCGCGCGCCGGCCGAGCTGCGCCGCTCGATCGGCTACGCCATCCAGCAGATCGGCCTCTTCCCCCACCAGACCATCGGGGACAACATCGCGGCCGTCCCCCGCCTGCTCGGATGGGACAAGGACCGCATCCACGCCCGGGTCGACGAGCTCATCCAGCTCATCTCCCTCGACGCCGACGTGCGCGACCGCTACCCCGCCCAGCTCTCCGGCGGTCAGCGCCAGCGGGTGGGCGTGGCCCGCGCCCTGGCCGCCGACCCGCCCGTCCTGCTCATGGACGAGCCCTTCGGCGCCATCGACCCCATCAACCGCGAGCGCCTCCAGAACGAGTTCCTGCGCCTCCAGCGCGAGATCCGCAAGACGATCGTCTTCGTCACCCACGACATCGACGAGGCGATCAAGATGGGCGACCGCATCGCCGTGCTCAAGACGGGCGGTCACCTCGCCCAGTACGCCCCCCCCGCCGAGCTGCTGATGTCGCCCGCCGACGACTTCGTCGAGCAGTTCGTGGGCGCCGACCGGGCGCTCAAGCGCCTCGCGCTCCAGCGCGTGCGCGACATCGACCTCTGGACCGCGGCCCTCGCCCGCCCGGGCGACCTCGCGGAGGGCATCCGCCGCAAGGTGGCCGACGCCGACCTCCACCTCGCGCTCATGGTCGACGCCGACGGCCGGCCGCAGGGCTGGGTGTCCGAGCGCGACCTCGCCGCGGCCGGTGAGCGCATCCCCGAGAAGCCGTCGTCTTCGGCGCTCCCGTTCATCGACCTCGACGACGTCCTGCGCGACGCGCTCGGCCGCCTGCTCGACTCCGAGATGCGCTACGCCCCGGTGGTCGACGGCGCGGGCCGGGTGACCGGGGTCCTGTCCATCGACGTGATCTCCCACGCGCTCCACGTTCCGCCCGAGGAGACCCGGTCGAGCACCGAGCTCGTCGCCGACGCCGAATGATCGACGTCCTCCTCGCGCAGGGCAGCGGGTTCTTCCAGAAGCGCACGGGCGCGGGCTGCGTCGCCGAGAACGGCTTCTGCCCGAGCTGGATCGCCGACAACATCAACAAGTACTGGACGCCGCTGGGCCAGCACGTCTTCCTCACGGTGACCGCCGTGGCGATCGGCTTCGGCATCGCCTTCGTGCTGTCGCTGATCGCCCACCGCCAGCGCTGGCTCACAGGGCCGATCACCGGGGTGACGGGAGCGCTCTACACCGTCCCGAGCGTCGCGGCGTTCTTCCTGCTCATCCCCGTCAGCGGGCGCGGCAACCTCACCGCGGAGATCGCGCTGGTCTCCTACACGCTGCTCATCCTCTTCCGGAACATCACCGCCGGCCTGCGCAACGTGCCCGAGGACGTCATCGACGCGGCGCGGGGGATGGGGCTGACCCCCAACCAGATCCTCCGGCGTATCGAGCTGCCCCTGGCCATGCCGGAGATCCTCGCCGGCCTGCGCATCGCCTTCACCACGACCGTGGGACTGGCCACACTCGCGTTCTTCGCGGGCGGGAGCGGACTCGGTGAGCAGATCTACTCCGAGAAGGCGGGCACGGGCGGGATCTTCTTCAAGTCCAACGTAGTCGTCGCGGGCGGACTCGCCGTCCTGCTCGCGGCCGTCGGCGACCTGGTCTTCCTGAGCATCCAGCGCTTCGCGCTGCCGTGGCGGCGGGCCACGGCGACATGAGCGCGCTGCTCCTCGCGCAGGCCGGCGGCGCGCTCGGCTGCGGTCCCGGGCCCCAGCACGCCAGCACGTTCTCCGACGCGTTCCAGCTCATCGCCAAGGAGCGCGAGTCGATCTCCGGCGGGGTATGCATCGGCGGCCTGAGCGAGTTCGGCGACCTGGCGCTGCGTCACCTCGGTGTCTCGCTCCTCGCGATGGCCGTCGCAGCGGCCATCGCCCTGCCCACCGCCCTCTGGCTGGGGCACATCGGACGGGGTGAGTTCCTCGCGGTGACGGTCTCGAACGTCGGGCGCGCGGTGCCGAGCCTCGCGCTGCTCGCGTTCTTCGTCGCCTTCCTCGGCCTCGGCCTTCCCAACGTCGTGGCCGTGCTCGCCCTGCTGGCGATCCCCCCCATCCTGACCAACACCTACGTCGGGGTCCGGCAGGTGTCCTCCGAGACGGTCGATGCGGCCCGTGGTCAGGGGTACACCGAGACACAGATCGTGCGCCGGGTCGAGTTCCCGCTCGCGCTACCGCTCATCTTCGCGGGCCTGCGCACCTCGGCGGTGGCAGTGGTCGCTACCGCCACGATCACCCCGCTGGCGAACGTCCAGTCGCTGGGCACGCCGATCCTCGAACCCCAGACCTACGGCTTCTCGGGGCAGATCGCCGCCGCGATCGTTGTCGCGGCGATCACCCTCGCCACCGACGGAGGGATCAGTGCGCTCGGCCGCGCGCTCACGCCCAAGGGACTCAAGGTCATGGCCCGCCCCACGGCCCAGCGGCGGCTCACTCTTCCCTTCATCCACCGAAGCAGAATGGAGACCAGATGAAGAAGCACGCGCGCGTGCTCACCGCGTTGCTGGCCGTGCTCGTACTCGGGCTGACGCTCGCGGCGTGCGGCTCGAGCGACAGCGGCTCGAGCAGCAGCGGCAGCAGCAAGAAGTCCGGGTCGAGCGGCGACTCGGGCAGCAGCGGCAAGCTCATCAAGAAGGACGCGGCCAACGCGAGCAAGAGCCTGACCATCGGCTCGAAGAACTTCGCCGAGCAGTTCATCCTCGGGGAGATCTATTCCCAAGCCCTCGAGGCCGCGGGCTTCAAGGTCAAGAAGTCGCTCGACCTCGGCTCGGAGCAGATCGCCTTCAAGGCGCTCAAGGGCGGGCAGATCGACGCCTACCCGGAGTACACGGGCACGGCGCTGACCTCGTTCTACCGAGTGAAGACCGACAAGATCCCGCGCGACAAGGACAAGGCCTACCAGGAGCTCGTGACCAAGCTGAAGGGCGACGGGATCACCGGGCTCCCCCAGACGCCGTTCCAGGACACGTTCGTCGTCACCTCGACCAAGGCCGAGGCGAAGAAGCTCGGCAACCCGAAGACGATCTCGGAGCTGGCGAAGAAGGCCGGCTCGAAGGTGTCAATCTCCGGCTTCCCCGAGTGTCGTCAGCGCACGGACTGCCTACTCGGCCTGAAGAACATCTACGGCTGGACGCCGAAGTTCGTCTCCTCGCAGGGCAAGTACGCGGACCTCAACGGCGGCCAAGCCAACCTCACGTTCGGTTTCGGCACGGACGGCGAGCTCGCGCTGAACAAGTACGCGACGTACGCGGACGACAAGAACCTCTTCCCGCCCTTCTACGTCACGTTCCTGATCAAGGACTCGTCGCTGAAGAAGCTCGGGCCCGAGGGCCAGAAGGTCATCGAGGCGGTCCAGAAGCCCATGACCGAGCGCGTCTTCCAGGAGCTCAACTCCCGCGTGACCCTCGACAAGCAGGAGCCCGCCAAGGTGGCGGCCGACTACCTGAAGTCGTTCGGCTTCGTGAAGAAGTAGACGGGCTGAGGGGAGGGGCGGCACGCGGCGCCGCCCCTCCCCCACTCGCCTCCCGCGTTCACGCGTAGGAGCGCTAAGCTAAGAGAGGGCAACCAGAAGGCAGCACATGGGGCAGCGACCCGGTATCGACCGCGGTGACGAACGGGGCTCTCGACGCCGGATCTGGGCCCGCCGCGCGCTCCTCCTCCTCGCGGCCCTGATCGTCTACTGGCTCGTGGCTGTCCTGCTCCTCCACACCGGGCAAGGCTCGCCAAGCTTTGGGACCGCGTCGGCAGTGGCGTCGTCCTCAATGCAGGAGCGCATCTACGAGCACGAGCTCGTCGGACAGGTCGAACAGTGCCTGCCCATCATCAGCGTGCTCAGCCCGGTCTGCGCGGTATGACCAGCGGCTGACCATCCGTCCTTTATCGCACGGCGTCCGTGAGACTTCGTCGAACTGAGCCGCTGACGGGCGATCCCGCTGCGAGCTCAGCCCTGAGCGGGATCCAGCGCCAGCGCGGCGGAGTTGATGCAGAAGCGCTGACCTCCGGCGCCGGGGCCGTCGGGGAACACATGCCCGAGGTGGCCGCCGCAGTTCGCGCAGGTCACTTCGGTGCGGGTCATGCCGTGCGAGCGGTCCTCGTGGAGCTCCACGTGCTCGGTGTTCACCGGGTCCGTGAAGCTCGGCCATCCGGTCCCCGAGTCGAACTTCGTGTCCGACGCGAACAGCTCGGTCCCGCAGCCCGCGCAGCGGTAGGTCCCGTCCTCCTTCGTGCGCCAGTACTGCCCGCTGAAGGCAGGCTCCGTCCCCTGCTTGCGCAGCACGGCGTACTGGTCGGGCGAGAGCTCATCGCGCCACTGGTCCTCGGTCTTCGTCGCCTTCTCGGTCATGTGACGAAGGCTAGACGCGAGTCCTTGCCCGGAGCTGAACCACCAGCGCCTCGGCGGTGGCGGGCCGCAGCTCGGACCAGGCCTGCTTGCGTCCGAGGACGGTGTGGACCTCGACGACGGCGCGCTCGCGGCGCAGGCGGCCGCGACGCCAGCCGGCGTCGGCGAGGTCGCGCAGGCGCAGGACCCGGATGCGGTTGATGGGGACGTCGTCGAGCAGCCACAGCAGGCGCCGGTCGGTGAGGGCGAGCAAGGACGAGGGGCTGGCCCATGTCGCCGCGGGCGTGACGAGCAGGACCTCCTCGCCCGGGCTCACGGTGCGCGCGAGCTCGGGCCCGAGCGCGCGGCGGGTGGGCTCGTCGAGGTGCTCGCCGGGCGCGGGGCGCCGGCGGCGGACGGCGCCGGGACGGCTTGGGCGTCGCCGGCGCTGCCACAGCCCGGCGCGCAAAAGCTCGTAGGCGCCGTTGAGCTCGGCCATCCGCGTCTGAGCGTCGGGCGTGGCGTTGACGTCGGGGTGCCAGCGACGCGCGGCCTGACGGAACGCGCGGCTCAGCTCTTCGGGCGAGGCTCCCTCCGGGACCCCGAGGAGGGCGTGCGGATCCACCCGGTCATTGTGCCCGTCCCCTCGCCTACCCCTCTCCCCCCTCCTCGCCTCACCCCCACCGCGGGCTTCGCCTACCGCCACCTGCGCGTGGGTCACGGCTGGGTCCGGCCACCTCGGGCACGGCCTCCGGCGTCCTGCTCAGGGCGCCGATCGGGCAGGCGGGGTGGTCGCGCGGCGCTCGGCGTGCTCGCCGACCACGCCGGCATCACCGTCGTCCTGCTCGTCATCGCCGTCCTCCCGCTCCTTGGCCTCGTGATCGCCCTCGGACTCCCAAGTGACGAGGAGGAGACGGGCCCGCGCTAGACGCCGACGACCGTGATGGGCGAGGCCGCCTGCTCGGCGAGGGCCCGCAGATCGGACGGATCGGTCGTCAGCACGACTGCACCGGCGCGAGCTTCGGCCAGGGCCGCGACGACGGCGTCGACGGCGGAGATGGTCGCGGCGCGGCCGGTAGCGCCCCGCAGTCGTGCCCCGGCACGGCCCTGGGGCTCGTCGACCGCACGCACCTGACAGGCCCTCAGGAGCCGGTTGGTGTGGAAGTCACGTCGGTGGTCGCCGGTGAGCGCCTCGGTCAAGACCACCGACGGGACCTGGGCGGGCCAGAGCCCACGGCGGCGCAGCTCCTCGAGCCTTGCTCGCTGATGCGCCAGAGCGGTGAGCCCCCCGGCGTCGAGGACGAGCGTCATGCCCCCCCGCCCGCCAGCGACTGCTCCGCCGCGCCGCCGCCGGGCAGCGTCTGCTCCGCCCAGTCGCGGGCGGCGGCTCGCTCAGCCGCGGGGATCGGGCCGAGCTCGTCGCGTAGGTCTCGGAGGTAGTCGTCGAGAGCGACGATCCTCTCCCGCCGGTCGAGCTCCTCGGCCAGCGCAGACGCCGCCACGCGTGACACGTTCAACCGAGCCGTCCGGGCCCGATCGAGCAGCTCATCGGGAACGGTGATGTTGACGCGTGCGATGCGCATACTGTACACACGAGCTTCGCCCCGAGCGTGGGGCGCCTACCGGCGGGCGACCCGCGACGCGAGCCACTCGAGCACGGCCCTCCGCACCATGGGGGCGGGCAGCAGCACGACGCCGTGCCCGAACCGACGGGTGACGAGCCGGCGGGAGCGCACCGGGCCGGGGTAGGCGTTGGCGACGCTCGAGGCCTCGTTGCGGTCAGAGACGAACAGCACGTCGTGGGGGTGCCAGCGGTGCTCGCCCTGGAGGTCGAAGATCAGGGGCGCGTCCGGGGGCGAGAGCGCGACTGCGGCGCGGACCCGGCGACCGGCGCCCTGCGACATGACGAGTGCCGCTGTCGAGGCCCCGACGCTCGCTCCCACTATCCCCAGCCGGCGCGGATCGACCTCGGGACGGCGCGCGAGGAACTCGAGCGCGGCGGCCGCCTCACGGGCCAGGGGCTTCTCGTCGATCCCGCCCCGCCCCGTGTAGGCGAGGGTCGCGAAGCCCGCCCGGTGCAGGTAGGGGACGAATGGGTCCCACTCGTCCTTCCCGCTGCGGAACTGGTGGATGAGCAGGACCGCGGGGGTGCGGCGGCCGGTGGTCGTGAGCTCGGCGCGGACCGGGCCGCCGGGGGCGCGGAAGGTCACGGCGCGGCCGGGGACGCGCGGGAGCTTCTCGACGTGCGCAGGAGCACGCGCGGCCGGCCGCGTGGTCTCCCCTCCCCCACTCCGGCCGCCTCCGCCGCAGCCCGCGAGGACCAGTAGGGCGAGGAGCGCGGGGCGATTCACGCGCCGGTGGACCCGAAGCCGCCCGTCCCTCGGGCCGAGGTCTCGAGCTCGTCCACCTCGAGCACCTCGACCGCGGGGACGGGGATCACCACGAGCTGGGCGATGCGGTCGCCGGCGGACAGCCGCGTCGCGGTGGCGCGGTCGGTGTTGAGCAGCAGCACCCGCAGCTCGCCGCGATAGCCCTCGTCGATGAGCCCGGGCGCGTTGACGAGCGCGATCCCGTGGCGCGCGGCGAGACCGGAGCGCGGCAGCACGAGCCCAGCGTGACCAGGCGGCAGCGCGATGGCGATGCCGGTGGCCACTGACGCCCGCTGGCCCGGGGCGAGCACGACGTCGGTCAGCGCGTGGAGGTCGAGGCCCGCGTCACCGGAATGGGCGCGGGTGGGCAGGCGGGCCTCCGGGTGCAGCCGGACGACCTCGAGGATCACCCGGGACGGGCACCGCCGCCCGTCCGGGCGGCGGTCGGTCCGTGCGCCGACTCCCAGCGCGCGAAGCGCGCGGCGACGGGCGCGGGCAGTCGCGCGTGGACGCGGACGCCCGTGGCGGTGTCCTCCCGGGCGAGCTCGCCGTCGAGCTCGTGGAGCTCGGCCAGCCGCGCGCCCTCGCGGTAGGGGACGAGCAGGTCGACGTCGCGCAGGGTCGCCTCGAAGACCGCGGCGATGCGCACGCCGAGCTCGTCGAGATCCTCGCCGCTCACCGCGGAGACCGCGACCGCGCCCGGGTGGCGGAAGGAGAGCTCGCGCCGGCGCTCGTCGTCGAGGAGGTCGATCTTGTTGAGCACGAGCAGCCGCGCCTGACCGCCCGCCCCGATCTCCGCGAGGACGTCGTCCACGGCCTTGAGCATGTCGTCGAGCTCCTCCTCGGGCGCCGAGGCGTCGACGACGTGGAGGATGAGGTCCGCCCGCGTGGTCTCCTCGAGCGTCGCCCCGAAGGCCTCGACGAGCTGGTGGGGCAGCTTGGAGATGAAGCCGACCGTGTCCGTCACGAGGTAGACGCGGCCGCCGAGGCGCATCGTCCGGGTGCTCGGATCGAGCGTGTGGAACAGGCGGTCGCGGACGGAGACCTCGGCGCCCGTCAGCGCGTTGAGCAGCGTAGACTTCCCCGCGTTCGTGTAGCCCGCCAGGGCGACCGTCGGCAGGTGCGCGCGCTCCCGCTCGGCGCGCTGGACGTCGCGCGTGGAGCGGACGTGGTCCAGCCGGCGCTTCAGCGCGGCGATCCGGTCGCGGGCCAGGCGGCGGTCGGTCTCGATCTGGGTCTCGCCCGGGCCGCGGGCCAGTGGGTTGCCGCCTCCGATGCGCTCGAGGTGGGTCCACAGCCCCCGCATGCGCGCGAGGTTGTACTCGAGCTGGGCGAGCTCGACCTGGAGCTTGCCCTCGGCCGACTGGGCGTGGTCGGCGAAGATGTCGAGGATCACCGCGGTGCGGTCGACCACGGGCACGTCGCCGAGGGCCTTCTCGAGGTTGCGCTCCTGGCGCGGCGTGAGCTCGTCGTCGGAGACCACGACGTTCGCGTCCGAGGCCTTCAGGGCGAGCTTGAGCTCCTCGATCTTGCCCTCACCGAGATACGTGTTCGGGTGCGGCTGCTCGCGGTGCTGCACCATGCGCCCGACGCTCGCCACGCCCGCCGTACGCAGGAGCTCCCCGAGCTCGGACAGGTCGTCGCCCTCCGGAAGCGCGGCGATGAGAAAGGCACGCTGCTTCGCCCGCGCCTCCGGCCGGGTGGGGGCGTAGCGGGGATGCCCTCCGTTCGTGCTGGTCACTCCCCATCCAGTCTAGGCTGCCGGTCGTGCGCCGTGTGACGCTCCTCCTGGCGCTCGCGGCCCTCAGCGGGGCGGCTTCGGCGTCCGCCGTGGAGCGCCCGCCGACCTCCTTGCGCTTCCACACCTGCCCGGCGGACTCCGGGGTCGGCCGCACCACGGCCTGCGCGCGGCTGCGCGTACCGCTCGACTACGGACGGCCCGGCGGGCGCGCGCTCACGCTCACGATCTCGGCCAAGTACGCGGCGGGCACCGCGGGCCAGCGCCGGGGCGTGCTGCTGGTCAACCCGGGGGGTCCGGGCGGCGAGGGGCTCTCGCTGGCGGCGTCGGTCTGGAACGCTTTACCCGAGGATCTCAAGGAGGCCTACGACGTCATCGGCTTCGACCCGCGGGGCATCGGTCACTCCTCCCCGCTCTCGTGCGGGCTTCGGCGCCTCTACCGGCCGCCCCTGCCGGATCTCACGGGAGCCGAGCGCCCCCAGGTGGCTCGCGCCCGCGCGACCGCCGCCGCCTGCGCCCGGCGGGGTCGCGCCCTGCTCGCGCATCTGGACACGCAGGACACCGCGCGGGACCTCGACCGCATCCGCGCCGCCCTCGGCGAGGAGCAGATCTCCTACCTCGGCTACTCCTACGGCACCTACCTCGGCGAGGTCTACGCCCAGCTCTTCCCCGGGCGGGTGCGGGGGATGATCCTCGACTCCGTGGTGGATCCCACCGTCGGGGGCTACGCCGACGGCTTCCGCGAAGACCGCGCCTTCGCGGCCCGGTTCGGCGACTTCCTGGGCTGGACGGCGCGGCGCTGGCGCCGCTACCGGCTCGGGCGATCGCGCACGGCCGTGGCCGCTGCGATCCGCGGGGTCCGTCGCCGGCTGGTCACCCGCCCGGTGGAAGGGCGCGTGGGGCCGAGCGAGCTCGACCTCGCGCTCGGGCAGGCGCTGTACTCCTCCGCGGAGTGGCCGACGATCGCCGGAGCGCTCGCGGACTACCGTGCCGGCCGGCCCGACGAGCTCGGCTACGCGGGACAGATCCTCCTGTCCGCCGGCGACGCCCCGGGCCTGGCGATCACCTGCCGTGACTCGCCGTGGCCGCGCGACTGGGCCCGCTGGCACGTCGACACGCGCCGGGCCTTCCGTATCGCCCCCCTCACCGCCTGGGCGAGCACGTGGAGCCGCGCGCCCTGCGCCTTCTGGCCGGTCCCCGGCCTGCCCCTGCTGCCGATCGACGGCACCCACGCCCCGCCCATCCTCCTCACCCAGGCCGAGCGCGACCCCGCGACCCCCGTCGCCGGCGCCCGCCACGTCCGGCGCCTCTACCCCGGCTCGCGCCTCGTGCTCGTGCGCGGTGAGGGCAATCACGGCGAGTACCTCTTCAACGACAACCGCTGCCTCGACGCCCGCGGCAACGCCTTCCTGCGCACGGGCGCGCTGCCCGCCCGCGACGTCACCTGCGCGCTGCACGCACGAGCGGCACACGCCTCGCGGCCCAGGCTGCGGATCCGGTGAGGACGACGAGCCCCGCACCTTGAGGTCTAGGCTGCCCGCCGTGCCCCTTCTCGTCCTCGGCCCCGTCCTGCGCTACGTCGGTGAGACCGAGGCGACGATCTGGGTGGAGACCGACGCCCCGGCGACCCTCGCGGTCCTCGGCACCGAGGAGGCGACCTTCGAGGTCGCGGGGCGCCACTACGCGCTGCTGCGCCTGAGAGGTCTCGAGCCGGGCACGACCACCCCGTATGAGCTGCGCCTCGACGGCGAGCGCGTCTGGCCCGAGGAGGGCTCCTCCTTCCCGCCGCCCGCGATCCGGACCCTCGAGCGCTCCGGCCACGTGCGCCTGCTCTTCGGGTCCTGCCGCGTCTCCCGCCCCCACGAGCCCCCGTTCACCCTCGGCCCCACCCATCACGAGGAGGGCTTCGACCGCGACGCGCTCTACGCCTACGCGCTGCGGATGCGCGAGCAGCCGCCCGAGGAGTGGCCCCACCTGATGTTCTGGGCCGGCGACCAGGTCTACGCCGACGAGCTCCCGCCCGACCTGCTCGACTGGGTCCGCGCCCGGCGGCGGCGGGGGATCGCCGGGCCCGAGGACGAGGCCGGGACCCTCGAGGAGTACGTGGCCCTCTACCACGCGGCGTGGAGCGAGCCGGCGATCCGCTGGTTCCTCTCGACGGTGTCCAACGCGATGATCTTCGACGACCACGACGTCCACGACGACTGGAACACCTCCCAGGCGTGGGTCGAGGGCAAGAAGCGCGACGACCCGTTCTGGGCGTCCAAGCTCGAGGCCGCGCTCGGCTCCTACTGGCTCTATCAGCACGCGGGCAACCTCGCGCCCTCCGCGCTCGAGCGCGACGAGACCTTCCGCGGGTTGGGCGCGGGGGACAACTGGCCCGTCCTCCAGGCCCTGGCCCGGCAGGCCGAGCGGGGCCACGACGGCGCGCGCTGGAGCTACTGCCGCGCGCTGGGGACGGCCAAGCTCCTGGTGATGGACTCGCGCGGCGGCCGGGTCCTCGACGAGGGTGCCCGCGCCATGGTCGACGACCCGGAGTGGAAGTGGATCGAGTCCGAGGCGCACGGGGACGTCGACCACCTCCTGCTCGGCACCTCGCTCCCCTTCCTGCTCGCCCCCGCCCTCCATGACCTCGAGAGCTGGAACGAGGCGGTCTGCGGCGGGGCGTGGGGTGCGCGGGCGGCCCGGCTGTCGGAGAAGCTGCGCCAGGGAATGGACCTCGAGCACTGGGCCGCGTTCGACACCTCCTTCCGGGCGCTCGCCGGGCTCGTGCGCGCCATCGCCCGGGGCGAGCGGGGCGAGCCGCCCGCCACCATCGTCGCGCTGTCGGGGGACGTCCACCACGCGTACGTCGCCGAGGTCGCCTTCCCCCGGGGGACCGGCGCCCGCTCGCGCGTCTACCAGGCCGTCTGCTCGCCGGTGCGCAACCCCCTGTCGCGCAAGGAGCGCACCGGGATCCGCGGACTGCGCACGAAGCCGGCGGTGCTCGTGGCCCGTGCGCTCGCCCGCGCCGCGGGGGTGAAGGCGCCGCCCATCCGCTGGCGTGAGCTCGGCGGCCCCTACTTCGCCAACCAGATCGCCTCGCTCGACCTGCATGGCCGCGAGGCCACGATCCGGCTCGAGGAGGCGGGCGGCGGGCGCGAGGAGGAGCCCACGCTCGCGTGCGTGTCCGAGCGGGCGCTCTGAGCAGGTGGTCAGACCGCTCGCCGCGCGACGAGGACCGCGAAGCGATGGTCCTTGAACAGGCAGTCGGCGTCGGAGAAGCCCGCGTCGCGCAGCCATGCGAGCTGCCGTTCGACGGTGGCCCAGCGGTCGAGGCGCATGCGGTCGACGGCTCCCGCCCACTCCTGCGCGCTTGACCCGAGCTCGGTCGCGCGACGCTCGTGCCACGCCGCGTAGAGGTCCACGAACAGGGCGCTGGGTGCGCCGACCTGCTCGGCGTTGACGAAGACGCCGCCGGGCGCGAGGGCGTCGCGCAGCCGGCGGAACAGGGCCTGCTTGCCTGCGTCGTCGAGGTGATGGACCGCCAGCGCGCTCACGACCGCGTCCCACGGTCCCGCGGGCAGCGGGTCGGTCAGATCGGCGACGACGTAGTGGGCCCGCTCACCGAGGGTCGCGCGCGCCTGGTCGAGCATGGCGGGAGCGCCGTCGAGCAGCGTGAGCTCGGCTTCCGGGAGCGCGGCAGCCACCCGGCGCGCGAGCAGCCCGGTACCGGCCCCGAGGTCGAGTACGCGACGCACGGGCCGGCCGGCGAGCGCGAGCGCCCCGACGGCCGTCCCGTAGAACGCCTCGTAGGGCGGGACCAGGCGCCGTCGCTGCGCCTCGTAGCCACTCGCCTGCTCGTCGAACACTCGTGCTGCGTCCGTCATCGCATACGATTGTACGTGGTAATGAAGCGCCGCTGGCCGGTTTTCCGCTCGCCCTCCGGGGGCACGTGGCGGACATGCCCGCTCCCAAGCAGCCCGTCACCGACGACACCATCCAGGTCCGCCAGCTCTCGCACTACCAGTTCTCCTGGGTCGCCGGGGAGCCCGGCGAAGAGGGCACGTTCACCCTCCAGCTCGTGCTCGACCAGGGCGCGTGGGAGGAGGTCGTCACCGTGGACGCCGAGGACGCCGAGGTGCTGCAGGGTCTGCTCAAGCGCTCGCAGAACGTCGTCTACGACGTCGCCCGCCGGACCCTCATCTTCGGGACGACTCCCGTCGGGTCCTAGCCGGCGCCGAGCCCGTGCTCGCGCAGGGCCGCGTTCAGCGACACCTTGCGATCGGTGGCCTCCGAGCGCGTGCCGATGATGAGCGCCGCGGAGAGCTGCCACGTACCGCCCGGGAACTCCTTGGGCCGCGTGCCGGGGACGACCACCGCGCGCGGCGGCACCGCGCCGCGTAGCTCGACGGCCTGCTCGCCGCGGAGATCGATGATCGGCGTGGAGGCGGTGAGCGTCACGTTGGACGCGAGGACCGCCTCGCGCCCGACGCGGACGCCCTCGACGACGATCGCCCGGGAGCCCAGGAAGGCCCCGTCCTCCACGACCACGGGCCGGGCGCCGGCGGGCTCGAGCACGCCGCCGATGCCCACGCCGCCCGCGAGATGGACGTCGGCGCCGATCTGCGCGCACGAGCCGACGGTCGCCCAGGTGTCGACCATCGTCCCCGGGCCCACCCAGGCGCCGATGTTCACGTAGCTCGGCATGAGCACGGCGCCCGGCGACACGTAGGAGCCGTGGCGGGCCACCGCGGGCGGGACGACGCGCACGCCCTCGGGGTAGTGCGTCTTGACGGGGACCTTGTCGCGGTAGGCGAAGGGGCCGCTCTGCATCGCCACCATCGGCCGGAGGCGGAAGTAGAGGAGGATCGCCCGCTGGATCCACTCGTTGACCCGCCAGCCCCCCTCCGCGGCCGCGTCGGGCTCGGCGACCCGGAGCTCGCCGGCGTCGAGGCGGGCGACGACCGCCTCGACCGCCTCGGGGTCCTCCGCGTCGATGCGCGCCCTCAGGTCGTCCACCGGACCGCCACCTCTCCGATACGCCGCGCCGCGCGCTCGCAGGCCTCCAGGGTGGGGACAGGGGCGACGCGGACGATCATGTGGCCGACAGGATGACGAAACAGCGCGCGAGCGCCTCCCCGGTCACCTGCTCGTCGGCGCGGTGGGCCAGCTCGGGCGTGCCCGGGCCGAGGTTGACCGCGGGGATGCCGCGCGCGGCGAACTCGGCCACCGGGGTCCACGCCTGCTTGGCGCGGAGGGGACCGGCGCCCGCCGCGCGCAGGCGCTCGAGGTGGGGGTTGTCGACGGGTGCGGCGGCCGGCGGGGCGTTGGACTCGATCTCGAGCTCTCCGACGCCGGCCACGAGCTCGGCGAGGCGAACCTCCGCCCCGGCCGGGGTGCGATCCGGCCCATAGCGGAAGTTGAGATCGGCGACGGCCTCGGCGGGGACGACGTTGCGCGCCACCCCGCCGCGGATGCCCACGAGGGAGAGCACCTCGACGTACTCGACCTTCCCCATCCGGATCCGGCGCGGCTCGACCTCCGCGAGCGCCTGCAGGCCGCGGACGGCGCGGTGGATCGCGTTGTCCCCGAGCCACGGCCGGGCGGAGTGCGCAGCGGTCCCGGAGAAGCGCAGGCGCGCCGAGATGTTGCCGAGACAGCCGACCTCGAGGGCGGCTGACGTGGGCTCGAGCATCACCACGAGCTCCGCGTCGCGCAGCGTGGAGGAGGAGTCCAGGGCCTCGGGCAGGGCGGACTCGCCGACGGGCAGCTCCTCGCGGGCGAAGAAGAGGTAGGCGAGGTCCGCGCGCTCGGAGGCGAGCTCGAGCATCACCGCCACCCCGCCCTTCATGTCGCTGGCGCCGAGCCCGTGGACGGCGCCGTCCTCGAGCCGTCCCGGCCGGTTGCCCTGGGCGGGGACGGTGTCGACGTGGCCGGCGAGGACGACAGCGGCCTCGCGCGGGCCATAGAGCAGCGCCGAGCCCGTGTCGAGGAGCAGCGGCGCGTGGCTCATGACCTCCCGGACGTGGTCGAGGATGGCCGCCTCCCCGCGCGACTCGCTCGGGATGTCCACGAGCTCGAGCGTCCGGCGCAGCAGGCGCTCCTCGAGGCTCATGCGAGCTCACCGCGGAACACCGGGCGTGCCCAGCCCGTGAGATCGACGTGGAGGTCCTCCCCCACGGCGACGACGAGCTCGCCGCCGTCGAGGACGACGGTGACGGGCGAGTCCCCCCCGCGCAGGACGTGCGCCACCGCGGCCCCCGCGGCCCCCGTGCCCGAGCTCAGCGTCTCCCCCACGCCGCGCTCCCAGATCCGGGCGCGGATGCGGTCGGGAGCGAGCTCGCGCCAGAAGGCCACGTTCGTGCGATTCGGGAAGCGCGGGTCGTGCTCGACGACGGGCCCCACCCTCCGGAGATCGACGACGTCGGGGTCGGCGATGCGGATGGGCGTCTGCGGGTTGCCCACCGCGAGGTGGAGAAAGGCGAGGCGGTCCCCGTCGACCTGCACCTCCCCCTCGAAGGCGAGGCGCGCCCGCCCCAGGTCCAGCGTGCACGTCCACTCCCCGGTCACCCGCACGCGGACCTCGCCCGCGGCGGTCTCGATCGAGAACGAGTCCGACTCCGTCCAGCCCCGCCGGCGCAGGTAGAGGACGGCCTGACGGGCGCCGTTGCCCGAGAGCTCGGCCTCCGAGCCGTCGGGGTTGAAGATCCGCAGGCGCGCGACGAAGCCGCGCCGGCGGGCAGGCCCGAGCAACAGCACCCCGTCGGCCCCCACCCCGGTGTGACGGTCGCACAGCGCCCGCGCGCTATCCGCGGCGAGCTCCTCGCCCTCGAGCACGAGGTAGTCGTTGCCCAGGGCCTGCCACTTCTCGAAGCGCACGCCTACAGCTTGCCGAGGATCGTCTGCGCGGCGTCGTCCGCCGTGCGCTCGGTCACGTCGAGGAGCACCGCGTTGGGGAGCTTGCGCAGCCACGTGAGCTGGCGGCGGGCGTAGTTGCGGGTGCGACGCTTCATCACCTCGATGTCTCCGGCGAGGAGCTCGTCGAAGCCCAGGGCCCGGCGCGCGGTGAGTGAGGCGCCCGCGCGGTGGGCGCGCTGGACCTCCTCCCGGGCGCCGGCGGCGACCATGGATTCCACCCGGGCGTCGATCGCCGCGTAGAGGGCGTCACGCTCCATGACGAGGGCGACGAGGAGGGTGGGCCGCCGGGTCTCCTCCGTCCACAGCTGGGAGGGGCCGTCGGGGGGCTCGAGCTCCCCGAGCTCGTCGAGCTCGAGCGCGCGGACGATCCGATGGGCGTCGTGGGGGTCGATGGTCTCCGCGGCCCACGGCGCGCGGCGGGTGAGCTCGGCGTGCAGCGCGGGGGCGCCCCGCGCGGCGAGCTCGCGCTGGAGGCGCTCGCGCAGCCCCTCGGGGGGCGGCGGGCGGAGCTTCAGGTCGGTCAGCGCGGCACGGAGGTAGAGGCCGGTACCCCCCACCACGAGCGGGCGGCGCCCGGTGGCCAGCGCCCCGTCGATCTCGGCGTGGGCGAGCTGGGCGTACTCCCCGGCGGAGAACGTCGCGTCGAGGGGCAAAAAGGAGACGAGGCGATGCTCGAGGCGCGCGCGGACGGGCGCGGGGGCGACCCCGGTGAGGACCTCGAGCCCGGCGTAGACCTGCAGCGCGTCGGCGGAGACGAGCACGGGGTCCTCCCCCCGCAGCCGCAGCCAGTCCGCGAGGGCGACGGCGACGGCGGTCTTGCCCACCCCGGTGGGCCCGAAGAGGGCGACGATGGGGAGCGGAGCAGCCACCGGGGCATAGTGTCGGGCATGGCCGTCCGCATCGGCACCGGGCTCTCCACGGCGCCCGACCCCCGCGCCGCCGCGTGGGAGGCCGCCACCATGGCCCGCGCCGGGCTCGGGGGCGAGGAGGCCGACCTCGCGGTCGTCTTCGCCTCCGGCGCCCACCTCGACGCACCCGACGACCTGCTCGAGGCCATCCACGAGCAGCTCGAGCCCGGGGCGCTCGTGGGCTGCGGAGCGGGCGGCGTGCTGGCCGGCGGGCGTGAGGTGGAGCAGGGAGCGGCGATCGCGGTGTGGGCCGCGGCGCTCGACGGCGGGGTGGCGAGCGCGTTCCACGCCTCGGTGGAGGAGGTCGGCGACGGGCTCGTGCTCTCGGGCTTCCCCGATCTCGAGGGCGCCGCGGGCGCGATCCTCCTGCCCGACCCGATGTCCTTCCCGACCGATCAGCTCCTGCGGGCGCTCGGCGAGCGGGTGCCCGGAGTGCCCGTGCTGGGTGGGATGGCGAGCGCTCGGAGCTCGAGCGGCGCGGGCGGCCTCTTCCTCGACGACGAGGTGCGCGACGGCGGCGCCGTCGGGCTGCGCCTCGACGACCTCGAGCTGCTGCCGTGCGTGTCCCAGGGCGCGGCGCCGCTCGGTCCCGAGATGACGATCACCCGCGCGGAGGGCAACGTGATCTGGGAGCTCGCGAGCAAGCCGGCGCTGGAGAAGCTGCGGGAGGCCGTCGAGAACCTGTCCTCCCGCGATCAGGCCCTCCTGTCGGGCGGCCTCCTGCTCGGGGTGGTGGTCGAGGGACCGAAGCCCGAGTACGTCCAGGGGGACTTCCTCGTGCGCGGGATCGCGGGGGCGGATCCCGAGGCGGGCGCGGTGGCGGTGGGCACCGAGGTCCAGCCCGGGCAGGTCGTGCGGTTGCACGCGCGCGATGCCGCCTCGGCCGACCGCGATCTGCGCGAGGCGTTGGAGCTGCGCCGGAGGGCGCTCGGCGGGGAGACCCCCGCGGGCGCGCTGGTCTTCTCCTGCAACGGGCGCGGCCGGGGGATGTTCGGCGTATCGGACCACGACGCGTCGCTCGTCGCCTCGGAGCTCGAGGGCGCGCCCGCGGCGGGGTTCTTCGCCGCGGGCGAGATCGGTCCCGTGGGCGGCGAGAGCTTCGTGCACGCCTTCACGGCGACCGTGGCGATCTTCCCGCGATGACCGGAGCGGAACTCGTGTCCGGGCGCGTCCTCGTGACCGGGGCCACCGGGGGCATCGGCCAGGCGATCGCGCGCGCCTTTGCGGCGCGGGGCGCCACGCTGCTGCTGACGGGGCGGCGGGTGGAGCTGCTCGAGCCCCTGGCCGCGGAGATGAGTGCCCGGACGCTGGCGGTCGACCTCTCCGACCGGGCGGAGGTCGCGCGGCTCGCCGAGGAGGCGGGTGACGTCGACGTGCTCGTCAACAACGCCGCCCTCCCCGCGTCGGGCGCCCTCGACGGCTACTCCGTGGAGCAGATCGATCGCGCGCTCGAGGTCAACCTCCGGGCGCCGATCGTCCTGAGCAGGCTCGTGGGCGACGGCATGCGGGCCCGGGGCTCGGGCCAGCTCGTGTTCATCTCGTCGTTGTCGGGCAAGGCGGCGACCGGCGGAGCGAGCCTCTACGCGGCGACGAAGTACGGCCTGCGGGGCTTCGCCGCGGGCCTGCGCGAGGACCTGCGCCCGCAGGGCGTGGGCGTGTCGTGCGTCTTCCCGGGCTTCGTCTCGGGGGCGGGGATGTTCGCGGAGTCCGGCGCGTCGCTGCCGCGCGGGGTGGGGACGCGGACGCCGGAGCAGGTGGCCGCGGCGGTCCTCGACGCCGTCGAGCGCGACCGGGGCGAGGTGGACGTGGCGCCGCTGCCCCTGCGGCTCTCGGCGGCGTTCGCGAGCGTGCGCCCGAACGCCGCGAACGCCCTGGTTCGGCGGTTCGGGGGCGAGGCCGTGGCGAACGAGCTCGCCGCCGGGCAGCGCGGAAAGCGCTAGCGCCCGTTCTCGTCGGCGGCGAACGCCCCGACCGCGGCGAGGATCTCGTCGGCGAGCCTGGAGCCGTCAGCCGGGCGGTCGGGCGCGGCCTCGACGCGGACGACGACCTCGTCGCCGTCGAGCTCCTCGAGCGAGATGCGCGGGTCCGAGCGGGTGCGGACGGTCAGGGCCTGCTCGATCGCGCTCTGGAGCTCCGAGGGCCGGGTGCCGGCGCGCAGGCGGGCGCGGAGGTCCACCGCGTCCGGCTCACGGAGGGGGATCACCACCGCGTTGAGCGCGATGGAGTTCGGGATCATCATCTGGTTGTCTCCCTCCACGAGCGTGACGTAGAGCAGGCCGAGGGAGGAGACGACCCCGTCGATCTGGCCGCCGAGCGCGCCGGCCTGCATGCGGATGCGCTCCCCGACCCGGAAGGGGCGCGCGGAGAGCAGGACGGTGCCGGCGAAGACGTTGCCGAGGGTCTGCTGGGCCGCGAGGCCGAGGACGACCGCGGTGATCGTCCCCCCACGGCCAGCGTCTGGGGGCGCAGCCCGGCGATCCGCAGCGCGACGAGCAGCGTCACGCACATCGTCGCGAGGCGGAGGAGGAAGCCCACCGTGCCCGCCGTCGCCGGATCCATCCGGCGAAAGAACGTGGGGCCGGCGGCCTGACCCAAGGAGCGGGCGAAGGCCCAACCAATGGCCAGCAGCCCGACGACGGCGGCGACCCGGATCGGCAGGTCGAGTCCGAAGAGCTTGTGGCGGTAGGTGTAGGCCAGGACCACTCCGACGAGCAGCGGCAGGAGGACGATGGCCTCGCGCCGGGCCTTTTTCGCGGCCTCCACGGAGAGCTGGCCCGCGAGCCCGACCTGCTCCCAGGCGTGAGAGCGGGTCTCGAACATGTGGTCGAGGGTGAGCTCCGGTCGGCGCCGGCGGAAGAGGGCCATGCCTCACGACGCTACGGGCCCACGCTCGATCCGGCGGAGGGGATGACCGTCTTCCGGCGGAATGCTTCAGGCCAACGCGCGGGCCAGGAGCGTCTCCTCGCCGAGGAGGGTCTGGCTCGTGGCGTCCGTCACGTCGACCCAGGCCAGCTCGCCGGGCCGCGCGACGCCGGAGAAGTTCACGACCTTGTTGTGCCGCGAGCGGCCGCGCAGGCGGCTCGGGTCCGTGCGCGACGGCCCCTCCACGAGCACCTCCACCCGCCTTCCCACGAACCGGCGCGCGCGCTCCGCGGCCCGGCGCTGCACGACCTCGACCAGGCGCCCCATGCGCTCGGTCTTCACCTCGTGCGGCACCAGGTCGGCCAGCGAAGCCGCCGTCGTTCCGCGTCGCGGGGAGTAGACGAACGTGAACGCGCCGTCGTAGCCCACCTCCTCGCAGACCGCGAGGGTCTGCGCGAAGTCCTCCTCGGTCTCCCCCGGGAACCCGACGATGACGTCCGTGCTCAGCGCGCAGTCGGGGACGTGCTCGCGCAGGAGCGCGACGCGCTCGAGGTAACGCCCGCGGTCGTAGGTCCGGCGCATCGCGCGCAGTATCCGCGACGAGCCGGACTGGAGCGGCAGGTGGACGTGCTCGCACAGGGCCGGCAGCTCGGCGTGGGCGCGCACAACGTCCTCGCGCATGTCCTTCGGGTGCGGGCTCGTGTAGCGGATGCGGTCGATCCCGTCGACGGCGTCGACCGCCTCCAGCAGCTCCGAGAACGACGCCCGGTCGGGCCGCAGGTCGCGCCCGTAGGAGTTCACGTTCTGCCCGAGGAGGGTGACCTCGCGGACCCCGTCGGCGGCGAGGCGCTCCACCTCGGCGACGAGCTCGGTGAAGGGGCGGGAGACCTCGCGCCCGCGGGTGGAGGGCACGATGCAGTACGAGCAGCGGGAGTTGCAGCCCACCGAGATCTGCACCCAGGCCTGGAACTCGCGGGTGCGCTTGTCGGGGAGGCGCCCGGTGAAGCCTTCGAACTCGAAGAATCCCTGGGCGGTGAGCGAGTCGCTCGTGAGGAACTCCGCGAGCTTGTGCACCTGACCCGGGCCGAAGGCGACGTCGACGAACGGGAAGCGCCGGAAGACCTCCTCCTTGACCGACTGCGCCCAGCACCCGCCGACACCCACGACGCGCTCGGGGTCCTCGCGCTTGAGTCGCTTGGC
>JAABUT010000964.1_pt1 | contig 37463 bp, 29 predicted proteins | sample 5559281 | NCBI WGS metagenome assembly JAABUT01 (sample SAMN10711880, study PRJNA513359) | rock metagenome | isolation source: Antarctica rocks | place: Antarctica: Victoria Land, Ricker Hills nord | collected 2016-01-04 | reverse complement strand
AACCGCCTGAAGACTTGCTTGAGCCGGATGCGATGAAAGTCGCACGTCCTGGTTCTGAGGGGGGAGTGGCCCAGCGATGGGTCGCTCCTACCCGACTACGCTAATGATGCATCCGGCAAATTTGCTCCACGTCCCTTGTCGTCAATCTGTCCGCCCACAGGTGAAATGATGCTTGCCCAATGTGCGAAGAACTAACCGGATGCACTGCTAAGGTCAGTGATGCCGGTTGTCACGGCTGTTCGCGTGCAATGGGATGTCAGGGTAGGGTGTGCCCCAACTGGACAGTGCGTCGCAGCCAGCACCGCCGACCCCGAGAGCGTCTGACCCTTCGCGTCCTTTCCTTGACGTTTCGTCGATCCACCCCCATCGGAGCGGTCAGCCGCTGGTTAGGCTCGCCGCCAACACGTCGGCACGGGCCAGCGCGGGCTTCGCACCGAGCGGCTCGCAGATGGACTGCACCTCGTCGAGCAGTCGTTTCGCGTCGTCGCTCGCGCCCTGCGCCGCCCGCAGTGCCGCCATCGCCAGCAGCGTCAGCGCGCGCTCGTACGGCGCTTGGCAGGCATCGGCGAGGGCGAGCGATGCGGCCAGATGCGTGTCGGCATTCGGAAACCGCCTCGCATCAGTGTCGAGTTCGCCGACGAGGCGATGGGCGGCAATCAGGGCGAGGGGCTGACGCGGCTCGGTAGCATGGGCGAGGGCGCGTTCGGCGTGCTCGTATGCCTGCTGACTGTCGCCCGCCTGCCGATAGTACTGCGCCCAGAGTGCCTGCCCCTCCGACTGGCCGAGCACCGCACCGCTCCATGTCAGCCAACGATCGGTCGCTTCTGCCCATTCTCGCGCCCCGTCCAGATCGCCCGCGTCGACCGCCAGCAGCCCGCCGAGATGCAGGAACGCGAGGCCATGTATCAGCAGATGCGCACCCGGCTCCGTCGCCGCACCCACCGGAAACCCCTCCCGCACATACCGCTGCGCTTCCTTCGGCCTCCCCTGCAACCGCGCAATCGTGCTGAGCGTCATCGCGGCTGTATGCGCGACGGGTCCGATCAACGCTACCAGGGGGGCGTACGTCTGGGCCGCATCCCACGCCCCGGTGATGAAATCCAGCGGAAATTGGATGGCGCGCACCGGGAAGGGAGCGACGAGATGCAGTGCCTGCACCCGCGCCCACACCGCCGCCGCCGCACTCGCTGCTCCCTCACGAAAGGTGAGATCATCCGTATAATAGGTCAGCACGGTGCGAACGAGGAATCCGACGTTCAGGTTACCAAGCCTGTACCAGTCCTCCGCCGCGCGGAGAATATGCCCAGCCTCCTCATAAGCCCGCTTCGCCACATCGGGTCGGCCAAGTGCGTCGGCGACGATGCGGAGGGCGAACAGTTTGTCTACGTTCGGCGTCGCGAGCGCAGCATCGCTGAGGTCCAATGTGCCGCCGAGCAGGGATAACGCTTCCCCGCATGCGCCGACGAGGGCGAGCGGGAGGGCGAGCGCGGCGCGGACATCGGTGGCGGACGAGCGGTCGCCGACCAGCTCGGCGACGTACCAGCGCGGCGTCGCGGTGCGCTCCCATGCCTCGGGCGGCAGCGCCTCCAGTGCTGTCACCGCCGCCCGCAACTCCGCGACACCCCGCGCGAAGTCGCCGGCGATCCAGCGATTGCCGCCGAGGTGGCAGCGCGCCACGCCGAGCAGCACCGGGTCGTCCGCGTCCGCCGCCCTCCGGATCGCCTCCTCGGCGTACCGGAGGGCCTGCGGCGGGTCAGAGAGCCGGAGCATGAAGCCAATCTGCACGCAGAGGCTGGCGGCCAGCGCGGCGTCCCCCGGCTTGTCCAGCAATGCCACCGCCTCCTGCATCCGCTCGACGGCGGTCGCGTAGGCGTGGGCTTCCCGCGCCCGCTCCCCCGCCTTCACCAGCCAATCCGCCGTGCGCGCGTCCGCGATGACGCGGAAGTGGTGCGCCACCGCTTCGGCGTCCGGCTCGGGCAGCGCCGCCAGCGCTTCCCCCGCCGCCCGGTGCAACCGCCGCCTGCGCGAGGGGAGGAGGCCCTCGTAGAGCGCTTCGCGGATCAGCGCGTGGAGGAAACGCCCGCCGGTACCCTCCGCGGTCTCCTCCATCAGCCGTGCGGTCGCCGCGTGTTCGGTAATCCCCGCGAGGCCGTCCTCGTCCACCGCAGCTACAACCGCCCAGACGGCGAATGGCACCTCCTGCCCGATCACCGCCGCCGCGCCCAGCGCCTCCTGCGCATCCTCGTCGAGCCGGGCGACCCGCCCCTCGATCACCTGCCGCAGCAGAGCAGGCACCGCCGTCTGCGCGAGGTCGTCCAGTCGCCAGCCGTCGCCGTCGCGCGCCAGGACGCCGCCCTCTTCGAGCGCGCGGAGCAGTTCGCCGACGAACAGGGCATTCCCCTCGGCGCGCCCCTGCAGGTACGCCGTGAGACGGCGCGCATCGGCATCCGGGAGGCCATAGCGCGCCCCGACAAGGCCGAGGATGGCATCGTCGTCGAGCCGACCGAGTTCGATGCGTTCGGCACTCGCCTCGCGAGCCAGTTGCGGCAGCAGGGCATAGAGCGGGTGCCTGCGCGTCAGTTCGTCGGAGCGGTAGGTGACCAGCACCAGGAGCGGCAGGCCCGCCACGGAGCGGGAGAGGAAGCGCAGCAGGTCGAGCGAGGCGGGATCGCTCCAATGCAGATCATCCAGCAGGATGGCGACCGGTTGCCGGGTGGCGAGCGCACGCAGGAAATCCTCGACTTGGGCGAAGAGCGCCATCTGGCTGGCGACCGCGCCGACCGTGCCGCGCACGGCGAACGCCTCCGGCAACGGCGGGAGCGCAGCGGATTGTGGGACGTGCAGGAAGAGGTCGATCCACGGGCCGTAGGGTGGCGTATCCGCGAGGTCGAAGCAGTGCCCTTCGAGGACGACGAAGCCCTGCCCTGCCGCCTCCTGCAATGCCGCTTCCGCGAGCGTCGTCTTGCCGATGCCCGCCTCGCCCCCGATCAGCGCCAGCCCGCCCGTTCCTTCCTTCGCTGACGCCAACTTCTCCCGGAGCAGCGCGAGTTCCTTCTCCCGACCTGCCAGTCTGATTTCCGCTGGCGTGGGCAGCGCGGGTGCGATGCCGAGCGGCTCCAGGGCGGCGAACACCTGCGGCAGCCATGCGGCTTCGGGCTTGGCGAGCACCTCGATCCATTGGGCGGCTTCGAGCCAGTAGGCCAACTCGTCCGGTATCGTCACCGCTTCGAGGAGCAGCGGCAGGTACGTGCGCTCGAAGCGCCACGCGAGCGCGACCTCCTGCACCACATTGCGGGAGGCGAGCGAGGCGGCGGAGGCCATCAGCACCAGGGCGGCGGACGACCTGATGGCCTCGGTGATTTCCCGCCCGTAACTCTCGCCGCCCGCGATGCCCTGCTGATCCAGCCAGACCGCGACGCCCGCCCGCTGCAACGCCGCGACGACGGGCATGACCCGCTCGCGGTCGGCACTCGCGTACGAGACGAAAACATAGGGCACAGCATCAGCGGGCCGCTGCGCGATCATCGAGCCTCCAGTCGCGCCGCCAGCGCAGCGGCCCGCGCCAGAGCCGGTTTCGCACCGAGCGGGTCGCAGATGGCACGCACCTCGTTCAGGAATGTACGGGCGAGTGTGGTATCGCCCGTTGCCGCCCGCAGTTCCGCCATCGCGAGCAGCGTCAGCGCACGCTCGTAGGGCGCGTGGCAGGCGTCAGCGAGGGCGACCGATGCGTCCAGATGTGCCGCCGCACCCTCGTTACGCCCTGCCTCAGTATCGAGTTCGCCGAGCAGGCGGTGGGCGGCGAGCAAGGCGAGGGGCTGACGGGGCTCGGTGGCGTGCGCCAGAGCGCGCTCGGCGTGCTCATATGCTTGCTGATCGTCGCCCGCTTGGCGATGGTACTGCGCCCAGAGCGCCTGCCCCTCGGATTGCCCGAGTATCGCTCCCGACCAGTCGAGCCATCGGTCGTGCGCGTCCAGCCACTCGCGTGCCCGCCGGCTATCGTCGGTGTCGAGTGCGCAGGCCGCCGCCACGCGGATCAGCGCGATAGCCGGGGCGAAGAACGTGCCCCCTGGCTCCGTCGCCGCGCCCTCCGGCAGCCATCGGCCCACCAGCGCCGATGCCGTTGCCGCGTCGCCCTGAGCATGGGCAAGGAGGCCTTGGGTCGTTTCAACAATAAGAAGTACCGACGCTTGGGTTATATGTGCAGCGATGTCATGGATTTTTGCCCACCGTCCCTCGAGCATCAACAGGTCCGTCTGCGTGAACTCCGGCGGTTGGCGCATCGACATCGCGTCCAACCCCTCCACCGCCACGCCCAGTTCCTCCGCGTCGCGCGTGCGGTCCCCTACACGATCCGCCTCGTAGGGCAGTCGGACGTAGTGAAAGGCGGACAGCAACGCCAGGAGGACAACATGGCGATGCCCAATCTCGCGGTTGACCGTGGCTGCGCGCAGGAACTGGGCGCGCGCCTCGTCCGGTCTTCCCCCGAGCGCATGGACCATCCCGATGGCGAAATAGGCATCGGCGTAGGGTGCCGCTCCCGCGCCTTCCAGCAAAGGCGACGCGCCCGAGAGATGCGCCTCGCCGAGTGCGCGCGCCTCCGCGAGATAACCCGCGTTCGCGAGCCAGAGGGCGAGCGTGCCGGGTCCGTTCGTCGCGTCCGCCGCATCCAAGGGGGTGTAGGGCTGCCCCGCCTCGGCGAGCACTTCCAGGGCCTCGACGCCCGCCCGCATCTCCGCGATGCCGCGCCGCAGATCGCCGCGGTAGTTGTGGGCCAGGCCCCGATAGAGCCGGGTGCGCGCGAGCAGCATCGCGTCACCCACCGCCTGCGCCGCCGCCGTCGCCTCGTCGAGATACGATAGGACCTGGTCCGGGCGGGCATACCGGCGGCAGATGGCAATTCGCAAAAGGAGCCAGCCGCGCTCCCCGACATCCGCCCCGTCGCCCATGAGCGCGAGGGCCGCATCGTATCGCTCTGCCGCCGTCAACCACGCGTACGCGCGTTGGGCGCGCTCGCCTGCCGTGACGAGCCAGCCCGCCGCCCGATCGTCCACCGCCCGCTGGAAATGGTAGGCCACCGCGTCCGGATCGGGATCGCCGGTCTCCGCTAACACCTCGCCTGCCCGCCGGTGGATGCGCCGCCGCCGAATGCCCGGTATCCCCTCGTACACCGCCTCACGAATCAGCGCGTGGGCGAAGCGGACGCGCTCGTCGCCCGCCACCTCGACCAGCAGACGCGCCACCAACCCTTGCTCGACAACGTCCAGCATCGCATCCTCATCCACCTCGCCCACGGTCGCCCAGACGGCGAGCGGCACCTCCTGGCCGATCACCGCCGCCACACTGAGCAGCCGTTGGCTCTCCCCGTCCAGCCGTGCCACTCGCCCGTCAATCACCTGTCGCAGGAGCGCGGGCACGGCGGTCGTCGTCAGATCACCGAGCCGCCATATCTCCCCCTCACGTCGCAGCGTGCCCGCTTCTTCCAGCGCGCGCAGCAGTTCACCGACGAAGAGCGCGTTGCCCTCGGCGCGGCCTTGCAGATAGGCGGTGAGGCGCGCCGCGTCGCCATCGGCTAATCCATACCGCTGGGTGACAAGTATGCGCACCGCGTCATCCGTCAGGCGGGAAAGGTCGAGACGGGCCACCGCGCTATCACGCGCCAACTGCGGGAGCAACTGATAAAGCGGGTGGCGGCGGGTCAGTTCGTCGGAGCGATAGGTGGCGAGGATAAGCAGGGGCAGTGTGGCGAGTGTCGGCGTCAGGAAGCGGAGCAGGTCGAGGCTGGCTGGGTCCGCCCAATGCAGATCGTCCAATAAGAGGACGACAGATTGGCGAGCAGCAAGCGCGGTGAGGAAATCCTGCACCTGCACGAAGAGCGCCATCTGGCTCGGCACCGCGCCGACCGTGCCGCGCTCGGCGAAGGCGGGCGGCAGGGCGGGGAGCGATAGGTTGGCGGGATAGCGGGCGGAGAGATCAATCCACGGGCCGTAGGGCGGCGTCTCGGCGAGATCGAAGCAGCGGCCAATGAGGATCATCGCACCGTGCTGCGTCGCTTCCCGGCACATCGCCTCGGCGAGGGTCGTCTTGCCGATGCCCGCCTCACCGCCGATCAGCACCAGCCCGCCCCGACCATGCTTGGCGGCGGCCAGTTTCTCGCGCAGCAGCGCAAGTTCGCGCTCGCGGCCCGCTAGTTTCACGGCGTCATGCGGCTCCGGGAGGGGCATGACGCCGAGCGGTGCGAGCGCGGTCAGCACCTGCGGCAGCCACTGCTGCTCCGGCCGATCCAGCACCTCCGTCCACTGCGACGCCTCCAGCCAGTACCGCACCTCCTTCGGTATCGCCACCGCTTCGAGCAGCAGCGGCAGGTAGGGGCGCTCGTAGCGCCAGCCGAGGGCGAGTTCCTGCTTGACGTTGCGTGACGCCAGCGCGGCGGCGGAGGCCATCAGGACGAAGGCGGCGCAGCGCTCGATGGCGTCGTCGATCTCCGCCGCGTAGTTCGCGCCGCCGTGGATGCCCTCCCGGTCGATCCAGACGGCCACCCCGGCGCGCTCCATCGCGCCGACCAGCGGCATGATGCGTTCGCGGTCGGCGCTCGCGTAGCTGACGAAGACGTAGGGCTGATTATCGGCGGGCCGGTCAGTGGCGCTCGGCATGCTGCACCCCACGGGAGGCGGCGGGTCGACGGCGGGTGACCCGGCGAGTATAGCACCCGGCGCGCCTGCGCCGTCGCGGCGGGACAGAGGCTGAGCAAGGCGACGAGGAGTGAGCGGCGGAGCGTCCAGTTGTGGTGTGCCCTATCCCGATGTCAGGCGTTCCCCACTAAGCACGTCAGTATAGCATTCCCTTCGCGATTGGTTGACAGCCCTCGCGATAGGTCACAGGCTCTTTCCTGACACGGCAAGGAAACAGCACGATGGAAGAGCGGATGAGCTGTGTTCCGGTCACGATCGGTGACTGGCAAGGTCGCTGCACCGGTGCTTGGTCGTCGCGGCACTCCGGCTGTCACCCAATGCGACGCGAGCATTCGCGGTGCTGCGCGTGAGAGTCGGGGATTGACTAGAATCTTTCACCGCGCGGCATGGATACCGCGTCGATTTGACCGACGGTGACGCTCGGCGACGAAAAGCTTGTGGAGCAAAGAGAATCCGGTTCTGTGCGATCGATATCCGACGCTTAGCGTACTTTGGTTTCCCTTTCGTCAATCGCCCCCCATTCGCCCTCACTACTCTCTGCCAACTGCCCACTTCCCTCGATCAGTGCCAGGAGCTCGACCGCTTGCTCCGGCGTGATGCCGTGCCCGTGCTCATGCCTCACCTTGGCATTGACGATGAGCTTCTTGCTCAGCATCCCCTTGTGCTTCATCAGCAACTCCAAGGCGCGCACCTTGTCCTTGAGGTCCATCCGCACCTCGACCACCCCATGCGCTCGCGTCCTGACCGTGATGTGCTCCGACCACGCCGAGAACGCGATATCCGCGAGCTCCCTCAGCAGCATATCGGTCGTGATGCCGAGATCGTCGATGCGGGCCGCGATGCGGGCTGCGATCTGGGGCTTGGCCAGGTTCTCGCTGGCGATCGCCGCCAACGTTCGCTCATCGCCGCCATACCCGGCGCGCCGCGCCGCCTCGGTGCCGTTCCCTTTGCTGTCACCTAGGTAGTGCTGGATGAACAGCGTCTGCTTTAGGGTCAAGTCGTGCTCAGTCATGGCAACCTCCACAGGGCATCCCGGTCTCTTGGTACGGGGAAGGACTAAGGACGAAGGGCAACAACCAATCAATCAACAACAAGTAAACAATAATAAAGAAAGAATAAAGAATAAAGAGATAAGATAAGATAAGATAAGATAAGATAAGATGAGATATGATTGGATATGATGAGATATGATGAGATGAGATGCTATAGTATTTGATTATATCTGATTAGGCTTGATGTCACTTGATGCGGTCGTATACCCTTTGCTCTCTCTATTCATTCGCTTGGCAGTGCGAGGAAACCTGAGCAAGCGAGACGCGGGAACCCTTCCCCGCCCGTCGGCGCGCCATGTGCGATGCCCCAGAACCGCTCGTGCAGTGTGGGGAAGAAGGACACCCGTGAACCTCGTGGAACCTCACCGCACCTCACAATCGCCTCGCGCGGGCGCGCACACGAGGGGCGGGTGCCCCTTGGGCGGTCGGCGTGCCGAAGGAGGTCGATCCATCCCGGATCGTCGGGTCGCACCCACTGCCCCGCAGCGCGACATCTGCCCCCGATGGCGCGGGCCAGTCGAGCGTGGCGTCGTGCAGAGCGAGTGAGCGGGCCTGCGGCTTGCGGGCGATCTTCGGACTCCGTCCGTGTTTCGGCGTTCATGCCGCCCCTCCTTCGATGAGCGGCGTGAGCACGGTCACGAATTGCATCGCCCGATCCTGTGCCGTGAGGCTCCACGGCACGGCATCGAGGATCGCCTTCACCAGTCCGATCAGGCAAGCCCGGTCGCTATATCGCGCGCGTTCACCGGCGAAGCCGGGGATGTGTTCGGGCAGGGTATCGAGTGCGCCCACGCCTACCCAGTAGCGCAACGTCGCTACCGCAGCATCGGCACTTATTTCGCTTATTTCGCTTCTTTCGCCATCAGCCTGAGCATCGGCACCTGCTTCGTCTTCTCTTACCCCATTTTGTTTGTACTGTGATTCAGGAAGAGGGGGTGTCATTCCCTTACGAAGCACGAATTGGTACGAATCGGTTAGTGCGAGGAAATCTAATTCGTACCAATTCGTGCTTCGTTCATTCGTTGTGCCCGTGCTTTCTGCATCACGGTCTACGTTTTCGTGAATGCGCGCATGTGCCCGAACCCTGTCCATCAGTCCCATCTATCTGCCCTCCTGCATGACGGCGAACCATCGTTCGGTGCGCAGCCGCCGGTCGCCGTCGGGCATCTCCTCCACGCGGCGCGCGAGATTCTTCTCTTCCAGCGAGGTGAGCGCGCGACTAACCTGCGTCGCGGATCGGTTCCGACCGAAGAGGCCGTGAATCTCCGTGCGGGTGATCCCCTCCGGCCGCTGCCGCAGGTGCGACAGCAGCAGATCGCCGTCGGGGTCGCCCAGTTGGTCGCCGAAGATCCATGAGGCGGATTGTTGGCAATACTCCCAGACGGCGCATCCGGCCATCAGATGCGGCACGTCGATCTCGCTACCACCGTCTATGAGCGCGTAGAGCATCGCCAGCCGCAGCACGAGCGGCTCGGCGCGCGCGGTGATCGCCCCCAGTAGTCCCGCCTGCTCCTGCGATAGCTCCGCGTAGACCGTGTCCCACAACTCCCATGCAGCCTCGGTCAGCGTGATGTGCTGCGTGTGACGGGCGACGATGACCGCTTCCTTCAGCCGGTCCGCGAGCGGCTGAAGCGTAGCGTCGGAGAGGTTTCCGCCGCGCGGCAGCAACTTCGGCCGCCGGACCGCCGCCCACAGGAACCGGTTGGCGTAGCCGTTCGCCGCCTCGGTTGTCTGGAGCATTCGCAGCAGCTCGTCGCGGGTGACGTGTGCCACCATGCTGATGTGGGGTGCGGTGGCGCGCAGCTTGTTCGCCTTACGATTCAGCACCGTGAGGGTGTCTCCGTCCCATGCGTCCCGCAGGACGGCGCTGAGGGTGTTCCCCTCGCGCCCCTGCACGGCGAGCACGCTGGCGAATTCGCCGACCTGGATCATCAGCCGTTTGTCCACGGGTTCGGGCGGCGGCTCATCAGATGGCGGCGGATCGGCCACTGCTTCAATCAGCCCCTCCCCGCTGCTCAAACCGCCCGTGATGCGCTTGTCGGCCCATTCAGGATCGACCATCGCCAATAGCCGCCGTGTCTGCCGCCACGAGGTGCCCTTGCGCGCCTTGGAGGTGGTGCCGACGAGCACCGCGAAGAGATTAGGATGGTGCGCCGCGCCGTCCATCATCAAGGCGGGGGTGCGCCCGATCAGGTTCCCCGTACCCACGAGCAACTGAAGCAGGAGCGCGGCGGGGTCACTCTCCGTTTGGGGTTCGATAGCGCGCACGATCGTTCCCGGCAAACCGAAAAATGCCTCTTCCGCCAACGGTTGGGGGTACGAGGCTGTTTGGGGCGTCCACACCGCGAAGTCGTCCATACCGGATCCGATCTCGTGCCCCCCTGTGCGTTCGCCGGATCGCCAGTAGTCGGTCCGCGACGCGAGCGCTTGCGTGATGGTCATCTCGCCGTATGTCTCCGCCCCGCGCCGTTCCTCCCATTTCGGACGCATGAGGCGGGACTGTTGAAAGAGACGATCAATGCGGGCCGCGTCCGGGCCGGTGTAGAAGGCGAGCAGCGAGCAGAGGGCGGCATCGGCTTCGCTCTGCGACGGGTAGCCGGTTGTGCTGCCCATCCACAATGCGGTGAACTTCGCGCCGTTCTTCGCGCGCGAGGCGAGGGCGATCAGTTCATCGTCGGTCAACGTGTCGTGCGTCGCCTGCTTGTCATCAACCTTCCGCATACCTGATGAGCGTGCTGCATCGTCCCTTGCCGTTGTGCTTGTCAGACGGGCGTACAGCGCGTCTACGGCCTCCTGTGCGTCGCGGATCGTTGCCGGGGTGTCGCGCACATGGTGTCCGGTCGTGGTAAAGAATCGTCCGCTGTCGTACATCTCCACCATGCCACCAGGAATGCCATCGGGCCGCTTGCGCCGAATACCGTGATCCGGCAACTTGGCACGCACAAATGCTTTAACGCCCGTGCCGGACGGCGAGACTTCCGCGTACGAGGCGAAGCCCGCGAGCGCCGCCGCCGCCCATGCGTCCAGTTCGCCGGTCTCCGGGTCGCGGCAGTTGTCGAAGTCCAGTCCGGTGTATCGATCATCAGCACAGAAAACGTAGCCAAACCCGGCGATATTCGTGCGGGTCGCGGCGTAGTCCCGCGCGGTCTCGAAGTCCGTCCATGTCGCAGGGTTGTCGCTCTCGGCTCTGCTGCCGGTGCGCACGTTGACCGGGATCTTCGTCCATTTCTCTTCGCGGCGCTCCCACTGCCATGCGACCCATTGTGGACGCGCGCGCAGTTCGGCGGGGATGGCGCCGGGTCGCACGGGCAACGTGAAGGGCGTTGCGGCCGTGGTCGCCGTCATAGCGCACCGCGGTCGGCGTGCCAGAGGCGAAGGGCGATGCTGGCGACGCGAGCGCGGACGGTGTCGAGTTCATCCGCGATTCCGTGCAGCCCGGTTGCTCGGGCATCGTCCACGGCGCCTTGTGTCACATCCACGAGGATGGATAGTCGATTGGTGACGTTCGGCGCATTCCGCCGCGTCTCGGTGTGAGGTGTGTTCATCGGTGCTCCATAAGTGGAGACGCGGGGGGATGTGCTACAATGCATACAGCCCGTACATATCGTCGCCACGCCGCCCGTCGCCTTGGGTGATGTGGCTTGCTACGGCGCCTCATCGGGGGTGTTCTCGTCCCCGTGCAGAAGTCGGGCAACTTCCGAGCGTGGAATGACACGGCGAGCGCCGAATGTCCGCGTCCGAACCTCACCGCGCGCGATCATCGCGTAGATGCTCGTCCGCCCGAGGCCCAAAGCATAGGCGAACTCGTCAACGGTCAGCGCTTCGCGCACCACCGTATCCTGAGAAATGACAACCACTGCGGACTCCTTTCAAAGCGTCCCGGGCAAATGCCGATGCACTCGCCCCTGGTTGTCACTATACAGGTCCTTTACACTAAATACAAGCGGGTAACAATACAACTTAGGCGTTCCCACTACGTTGTACGCTTACAGTTCCCTAAGACGCGTCCTAGGGAACTCGAAACCGATCCGCTTGGCGAATTCGTTGGTTCTGAGCCGAACGGATTCGGGAGCGACGCCCGCCGAATCCGCAATGGCGGAGAAGTGCTCGCGTTTTACCCAACGACGATACGCCCAGCCGGGATACTGATGGGATGCATCCTTGGTATCTTCCATAACCCATCCGCATTCCTCGTATGCGCGCGCAATTCGGTCCATCTCAGCGGCGATCTGTTTCTGACTTTCCCTCATAAGCCGCGCTCGTGCTTCAGCTGGTCCTTCCGTCCGAGGATCCCAAGAACGCGCTCCCAGCCGTACGATCGGTTGACCATCCTCAGCACGCTCAATATCGGGTTCGGCATTGTTGCGAAAGCGAACGGCCGCCGCGTTGCCAAAGAACTGCGGCGGCCAATCATCGTCCTGCGGGACATTGAGCCAATCGGGGAATGATACCCGCTGAAATCGCGCCTTCATCCATTCCCAGATCGCAGTATCGCCACGGCCGTTGCTGAGGAGGTCCAAAAGCCAGGCACATTCGAACTGTTGTACCGCCGTGATGCATCGCTCAGCGCGCGGATCAACCACGTTCCGTGCGGTATATCGCTGATACCAGCCGTCATCCATCACGAGCAAAAAATCATCGTGATGCTCGGTCGCGAGCGATTCCAATGCCGCACAGAAGTGCGGATCGTACCGGTAACAACGGAACCATGAGAATAAGGCGTAATCGGCGTGATCCGCCGGATCCATCGCTCGATCGCCGCGCCGCTTTTGTGCTATCGTCGTCATGTGAGGCACCTCGATTGCCTTGCCGCCCCCGGACGGTCGCACGTCGCGGGGGCTTGCCATTCCTACCGAATCGGACGGTGATTACTTCACGATTACTTCACGGACGCCGCGTATCGGGCATATTCGCGGGTGTTCGTACATGATCGCATAGCAAGCACGGCACGTCAAGTTTACCGCACAGGGACGGCCTAAAGCGGTGGCACGCGAACAGGTGTGAACACTCCATAAAATATCTTCCGAGGCACTTCCCAAGCAGAATGTCGTCGGTTCGAGTCCGATCACCCGCTCCAAAATCCCCTTGTAAAGTAAGACAAGCCGCCCTCACACACGGGGCGGTTTGCTGTTGTAACGGCGCTTGGTCACATGTGGTCACGCAGCCGTATGAGTCAGAGTCTTCCGCAATGACAGTGAATGATAGAGGGGATCGTCCGGGTTTGACGGGGGAATTGCCGACAGTAATCGGTGTATAGAACGCAAGTGAGTCAACGCTCACTTTGTCTTGGGCTGCCATGCCAGGCCGATCAACACACGCCACTGCGATTGCGGGAGAGTCAGGATCGTGTACACCGTCTGTCCAGATTGACTCAGAAATCGACGTTTGTGCCCCAGTCTTTCGTCTTACTCTGCTGCATTGACAAACTCGGCATCACATGGCACGGTGACTATAATAGATAGGACTTACGCAGTTGGGCTGAAGCCCGCCACCACCCGATTTCTCTCGCGAACTGCGTCACTCCTAACCGTATCCCTCTGCAGATCGGCCTCTAACCTCACGAAGGAGATCGAACCGATGCGACAGTCACTCATTATCCTCACACTCGTGGTTGCCTCGCTCGTGGTCTCGCCCGTGGGCGCACAAAGCGGGCAGGCGAATGGCACGCTGGTCGACGGCAGCGGCAAGACTATCGGCACTGTCCAAGTAACTGAAACGAGCGGCGGGGTCACCATCGTCGCCAGCTACAGCGGCATCCCGACGGGCCAGCATGGCATCCATCTGCACACAGTCGGCAAGTGCGATGGGCCGGATTTTATGAGCGCGGGCGCCCACTTCAACCCGGACACCAAGCAGCACGGGGCGCAGAATCCACAGGGGCCGCACGCGGGCGATCTCGCCAACCTCGCAAGCACCGAGACGGGCACGCAGCAGTACACCGCGATAACGAAGCTCGTGACGCTGGGTGCGGGCCCGATGAGCATCTTCGATGCGGATGGCACGGCGCTCGTCATCCACGCAAACCCGGACGACGAGAAGACCGATCCGACCGGTAATAGCGGCGGGCGCATTGCCTGCGCAGTGCTGAACCGCATCGTCGCACCGGCTACGTTGCCGACGACAGGGGTGGGACGGAGTGAGATGTCGGTACCGTGGGTGCCCATCGCGCTCATGGGGTTCGGCGTAGCGGCGGTCGCTGTGGGTATGAAGAGTGTGCGACGTGCCTCGCGTACGATGCGATAAGGCAAATCCTTGGTAGCGGTTTGAGCCTCGCCCGAATCGCCACAAACCATGCGCCCGTTCGTTGAGACCCATACGGCCAAGTCTGCTCGTGGGCATGCGGGCTGTTCGGAGAGCAGTCGCCCGATGATTGACGCCCCCGATTCTTGCACGGACGGTGTGACGTGCGCGTGGATGCTGAGGATGATCGCGGCGTTTGCATGTTCGAGCCGTGCGGACACAGTAATGGACGACTTCACCTTCTTGTAAGCAGAACGTCGTCGGTTCGAGTCCGGTCACCCGCTCCAATGATTGCGAAGAGAATGGCCTCACTCGCGATGATGGGGCCATTCTCTATCCCTCGCTTATCCGCCCATGGTCCCGAACCGGTGCGCTCTCCGTCACACGCGGAGTTGCCGCATATTGTGACGTGATCGCCTCCAGCGCGCGGGCGCGGGGCAATCGCGCCCGCGCGTTGCCGCTTGACACAAGACGAATGAGGCGTATAGTGAACGTCATATTGAACAGAGTAACGTCCACATATTACGTTGCCCGTGTCGCTGTGCATCATTAGGGCGCAATGGGCAGGTCTTGCGTAGATGCTCACCGGGTCCCCGTCCGTCTCTCGTCGTCAATTTGTCACCACCCTAAGGAGAGGTAGATGAGCAACATGCCGGTCGGTCAGCCCCCTGGTCGCTTGACTCGACGTGGATTCCTGACCATGGCGGGCGCCAGCGCGGCCGCAGCCATCCTCGCGGCATGTGGCGGGGGTAGCGCCGCCACCGATACGCCGAAGCCGGCGGCAAATACCGCAGCCCCTGCCGCGTCCGGCTCCGCCGCTGCACCGACGACCGCTGCGGCTGGTTCGACCGCGCCCGCTTCCTCGGCCGTGGCGGCGCCTGGTACGACGGGATCCACCGCCGCTGCGGGGGCTGCATCCCCGACCGCAGCGGCGGCAGCCCAGGCCAAACCCGGCGGGAAACTGGTGATTCGGTGGTATACCGGCGATCCGCCCGATATGGATCCGTATCTCAATGTCACCTTCCGGGCGGCGGAGTTCGGTGGCTTCTTCTACAGCCGGTTACTGAAGTTCGACAATGGCCCTGGCATCGCGCCGACAGCGTTCGTCCCCGTGCCCGACCTCGCGGAGAAGTACGACGTTTCGCAGGACGGCCTGACCTACACCTTCACCATCCGCGCGAACGCGAAGTGGCAGAACAAGGACCCGATGAATGGGCGCGCCGTCACCGCCGATGACGTTGTCTATTCGTTCGACCGATTTCGGAAGGTTTCGCCCCAGAAGCAGTCATTCGACATCGTCAAGGATGTGAAGGCGACCGACCCGCGCACCGTCGTCTTCACGCTCACCGCCCCCTTTGCCCCGTTCGACGTCGCGCTCGCCGCGCCCGTCTTCTACATCATGCCGAAGGAAGTGATCGAGGCGGACGGCGACGCGCGCAAGCGCGTGATCGGCAGCGGCCCGTGGATCTTCGACAAGTACGACAAGGGCGTGCAGGTCATCGCCAAGAAGAACCCGGACTACTACTTCGCCGGGACGCCGAATGTGGACGAGGTGGATCTGCTGATCGTGCCGGAGGACGCAACCGCCATCGCGAACCTGCGGGCGAAGCAAATCGACATCAACAGCGTCTCGGAGACGGATCGCAAGGGGCTGCAGGCGTCGAACCCCGAACTCCAGTTCCTTGATTTCCCGGACAACCTGCTCTGGTTCTTCTTCTGGAAGACGGACGCGCCGCCGTTCAACGACATCCGCGTGCGGCAGGCCGTCTCACTCGCCCTCGACCGCGACGAGCTTATCAATACCCTCTTCGAGGGCAGGGGCGCGCTGAACAACTCCGTGCCCGCCGGGCTGACGTCGTGGTGGCTGGACCCGCGGAGCGCGGACATGGGGCCGAACGCCAAATTCTATAAGCGCGATGTGGATGCGGCGAAGAAATTGCTCGCGGACGCGGGTTTCGCGAGCGGCCTCAAGGTGCCATTTATCTCCACACAGAACGCATACGGGAACACCTTCAACAGCAGCATCGAATTGGTCATCAAGCAGATGAAGGAGGTCGGCATCCAGCTCGATTTCCGCCCGCAGGATTATGCCGCCTACATCGGCAGCACCTTCCTCGGCAAGTACGAGCCGGGGACGATGGTCTGGGCGCTTGAGACACAGTTCAACGACCCGCACTATTACCTGTACAACATGTACCACCCGACGGGCACCCGCAATCACTCGAGTGTCAATGACCCGGCCCTCACCGCGATGATCGACAAGGAGACAGGGACGCTCGACCGGGGGGCGCGCAAGGCGCTGATCTTCGACATCCAGCGCTATCTCGGTGAGAAGCAGTACTACGTCATTGGGCCATCCGGGCGCGTGAATATCGCGACGCAGCCCTGGGTGAAGAACTTCTTCTACCAGTCCGACTACGGACGGGGTGCGGAATACGTCCCGAAGGTCTTCCTCGACGGCAAGAAGTAGCAGTCGGTACGGCCGCGCGGTGGCGCGGGAGCAAGGATCGCGATGCAACGCTACATTATGCGCCGCCTGTTGTTGACGGTTCCGTCGCTCTTGGGTGTCACGCTCATCGTTTCGAGCATGGTGCGCCTCCTGCCGGGGGACGCGGTCACACTGATGCTTCAGGACTATGGTGGCTACGCAAAGGACGCTGACGACTTGCGAGCGCGGCTTGGCCTGAGTCAGCCGTTCCCGGTCCAATATCTCAAATGGCTCGGCGGGATCGCGCACGGCGACTTCGGTCAGTCGCTGCGCGACCGCACGCCGATCACGCACGATCTCGCGACACGGCTCCCCGTCACGTTCGAACTCGGTCTGATGGGGTTAGTCATCTCCCTGCTCATCGCGATCCCGCTGGGCGTGTACTCCGCCGTGCGGCAGGACACGCTCTCCGATTTCATCGCCCGGAGCGCGGCCATCGCGATGCTGGCAATCCCCGGTTTCTGGCTGGCGACGCTCGCTATCACGCTGCCGGCGCTCTGGTTCCACTGGTCGCCGCCGCTCATCTACACGCGCTTGCAGGAAAGCCCCGGCACGAATCTCAAGCAGATGATGCTCCCGGCGCTCATCCTCGGCATCGGGCTGTCCGGCTCGATCATGCGGCTGACACGCGCGCAGATGCTTGAGGTCTTGCGCCAGGACTACATCCGCACCTCCCGCGCGAAGGGGCTGAGTGATCATGCGGTGCTCTACCGGCACGCGCTGCGGAATGCGGTCGTCCCGGTCGTCACGCTCCTTGGACTGAACATGGCCGTCTTGATTAGCGGCACGGTCGTGCTGGAGAGTATCTTCGTCCTCCCAGGGATGGGCCGTTACCTGCTCGAAGCACTCAACAATCGCGATTATCCGGTCGTGCAGGCGGTGGTCCTGCTGTTCGCGACGTTGATTATCACCATCAACCTCGGCGTTGACCTGCTCTATGCCTGGTTGGATCCACGCATACACTATTCGTAGGGTGGACGTTGGGTTCCATCCAACGTGACCGACAACGCGATGTGAAGAGAGGAGCCCCCGCCCGATGCGTTCTCAGCAACCGAAAGTCGTGGCCGTCGCTGGTGCGTTGCCCGCGCGGGAGCGCAGTCGCCCCGTGGTGCCACCACGGCGGCGTCACGCGTTCGCGACGATTCTGCGCTTCGCGCGGAACAAGCCCCTCGGTGCGATTGGTGCGGTCATTGTCCTTATTCTTGCCCTCACGGCGATCTTCGCGCAGCAGATCGCGCCGTACGACTACAATGTGGGTAAGAGTGTGGACCGACTCAAAGGCCCCTCGCTGCACCACCTGCTCGGCACGGACAACCTCGGGCGCGACATGTTCAGCCGCATCGTCTACGGCGCGCGCATCTCGATCGAGGTAGGCTTCGGTGCGGTGCTCGTCGGCACGGGCCTCGCGACGATTCTCGGCATCGTATCTGGGTACTACGGTGGTTTGTTCGATTTGATCTTCCAGCGATTCATCGATGCATGGATCGCGTTCCCGACCATCGTGCTGCTCGCCTGTCTCATCACGATCCTCACGGGTCGCGCCACGAGCTCGGGCAGCTCCATCGCCATCGTCGCGGTCGCGCTCGGGCTGATCGTCGCGGGGGGTTCGACGCGCGTCGTGCGGAGCGCCGTCATCGGCATCAGGGAGATGCCGTACATGGAGGCGGCACGCTGCGCCGGCTGCACGAACATGCGGATCATTCTGCGCTACGTGCTACCGAACGTGCTCGCGCCGATTATCATCCTCGCCACGGTGCAACTCGGCGGCGCGATCCTGGCGGAATCCACCCTCAGCTTCCTCGGCTTCGGCGTGAAGCCGCCGATGCCCGCGTGGGGCAGCATGCTGGCCGGCTCCGGTCGGCAGTTCTTCCTGATTGCGCCGTGGCTGGCGATCTGGCCGGGGCTGGCGATCAGCCTCGCGGTCTTCGGCTTCAACATGCTCGGTGACGCGCTGCGCGACGAACTCGATCCCCGGCTGCGCGGCTCACGGTAGCAGGGCGGATCTTCTCCGCGAATCCGCTGTTCCCGGTGGCGGTGGGCTTCAGTCCGCTGCCACCATACACTTGGGCCTTTCGGCCTCCCTCTTTTGCACGCAATGATTGCGTCGTGTAGCATGGCGGGGCCGCAGCGGATGCGGAATGGCTCTCGTGAACAGGAGTGTTGCGTGCCGCGTGGCCTTGAAAATTCGATCATCGACTTTCTCAACAGCTTGTATGGCAATGTCGGCTGGCTGGGCGTCCTGATTGCCATGGCCATCGAAAGCGCGGCAATCCCCCTTCCAAGCGAAGTGATTATGCCACTCGCGGGTTGGTTCCTCATCAGGAACCAACATCATGGAGTCTGGTACGTAGTCATCGCCGGGATTGTGGGTGCGCTCGGCTGCGTGCTCGGCTCGACGATTACATACTGGATTGGTGCGTCCGGCGGGCGACCGCTGCTCATGAAATATGGCAAGTACGTCCTCATCTCACCGCACCATATCGAGACGGCGGACAAATGGTTCGCGGAGAAGGGCGAGGCGACCGCGTTCTTTTCCCGGCTCCTCCCGGTCGTGCGGACGTTCATCTCCCTCCCGGCGGGCGTGGCGCGGATGAATTTCCCGCGCTTCATCATTTACACCTTCGCGGGTTCGTTCATTTGGTGCACGGCGCTGGCAACCGGCGGCTACTACGCCGGGGCGAATTGGGAACACTTTCGCAACGTCCTGCGGCCCTTCGATTATCCCGTTGCCGCCGCAGTCGTGATTCTGCTTGTCGTGTTCTTCGTTCGCGGTCGTCAGCGCGCCCGCGTCCCACTCGAAGCGAGGGATTAACACATGGCCACCGCACCAACGATGATTGGCAGCACGATGACGAATCTCCGCTGCACGTACTGCGGCACGGAGTACGACGCCGATGTGCTCCAAACGCTTTGCCCGAAGGACGGCCGCGTGCTCGCGCCGCAGTATGATTTGCAACGCGCCGCACAAACGATGACGAAGCAGTCGCTGATCGGACGCCCGGCGACGATGTGGCGGTACACCGAGATCATGCCCGCCCGCGACCCGGAGCACGTCGTGACACTCGGTGAAGGGTGGACGCCGCTGCTGCGCATGGACGGCCTGGGGCCGCTCACCGGCCTGACGAATGTGCTCGCGAAGGATGAGAGCCGCAATCCAACGGGGAGCTTCAAGGATCGTGGCCTCGGCGCGGCGATCACGCGGGCGCGCGAACTGGGCATCACCGCAGTGGCAATCCCGTCGGCGGGCAACGCGGCGTCGGCGATGTCCGCCTTCGCAGCGCGCGCCCGGATGGATGCCTTCGTCTTTATGCCGCAGGACACGCCCGACGCGATGAAGGCGGAGAGCGCGGCCTACGGTGCGCACGTCTTCCTCGTTGATGGTCTCATCAATGATTGCGGCGCGATTATCAAGCAGCAGAGCGCGGGGCGGGGCTGGTTCGATGTCTCCACCTTGAAGGAGCCGTACCGAGCCGAAGGGAAGAAGACGCTCGGCCTCGAATTGGTCGAGCAACTCGGCTGGCGCGTGCCGGATGTCATCATCTACCCCACAGGCGGCGGTACGGGCATCGTCGGCATGTGGAAGGCGTTCGCGGAACTCGAAGCGATGGGGCTGATCGGCCCGAAGCGCCCGAAGATGGTCGTTGTCCAGGCGGAGGGGTGCGCGCCGATTGTCCGCGCCTTCGAGAATGGCGAGCGGCACGCCGCGCTCTGGGAGAACGCGCGCACGGTCGCGCCCGGTATGCGCGTGCCCATCGCGGTCGGCGACTATCTCATCCTCGACGCGGTGCGCGAGAGTGGCGGCACATGCCTGACGGTGAGGGACGAGGAAATGATCGAACTCACCCCGAAGATCGCGGCGGCGACGGGTATCTGGCCCGCCCCCGAAGCATCGAGCACGGTGGTCGCGGCGCGGAAACTGCGCGAGTCCGGCTGGCTGAAGGAGGATGATGAAGTCCTCTGCTTCTTCACCGCCGGTGGCATCAAGCACCTCGACCTCGCGGCGATCCCGACCGGCCCGATCCTCACGCCAGGTGACACGAAGATCGGCGCGATCATCGACGCGACGCTCGCGGAGCGAGGGGTCTGATGGCCGACGCACCAACCCTGTTCAGTCGCATCATCGCCGGTGACATCCCGGCGGATATCGTCTATCGCGATGAAATGTGCGTGGCGTTCCGGGATGTTCAGCCGCAAGCGCCGGTGCATCTGCTCATCGTCCCCGTGACGCCGCTTTCTTCGATTGCGTCCGTCGATCCGATGCACGAGCGACTGCTCGGCCACTTACTTGTAGTGGCCGCGCGACTCGCGGAGGAATTCGGCGTCGCGGCATCCGGCTATCGGCTCATCATCAATCACGGGGACGATGGCGGCCAGACCGTGCCGCACCTGCACATTCACTTGATCGGCGGGCGTCCGCTCGGCGCGCTCGTGGGTGGCGGCACGTCGCACGGCGATTGACGGATAGCAGCCAAGTCCCTATACTCGACAAGCAATTCGCGGCACGCAGCGCGGCATGCGGACATCGCTCTGCTGCCCTGCGTGCAACGTGGTCTCGATGGGGGGTGACAGCGGTTGACCGAAGTTGTTGTTGGTGATAACGAGAGTTTCGAAGCGGCACTGAAGCGTTTCAATAAGAAAGTGCAGCAGGAAGGCATTCTCGCGGAGGCGCGACGGCGCGAGCATTACGAGAAGCCGAGCGTGAAGCGCAAGAAGAAGGAAGCAGCGCGGCGGCGTAAACTCCTCAAGAAGGCGCGCGTTATCTAATATCCCCTCAGTTTCACGTCTTCTGTATCGTGAGGAGTGGTGGAGTGTCGGACCAGTCACCGTCTGCGACAGCCACCATTCCGGCGCGCGTCGAGGACGACGTTAAGGATGCGATGCGGGCGGGTGACACCGCCCGCAGAGACGCGCTCCGACTGCTCCGTTCCGCGCTGAAGAACGCGGAGATCGAACGGCGCGGACATCAGAATGATGGCCCGATGACGGACAGCGATGTCCGCGCGGTGATCCAGAAGCAAATCAAGCAGCGCCGTGACAGCATCGATCAGTTCCGCGCGGGCGGGCGCGACGACCTCGCGATCAAGGAGGAAGCCGAGATCGCGGTCTTTCAGGCGTATCTGCCGAAGCCGATTGACGAGCGCGTGATGCGCGAAACGGCGGCGGCAGTGATCGCGGAGACGGGCGCGCATGGCCCGAAGGAGATGGGCAAAGTGATGCCCGTTCTGCTCGCTCGACTCGGTGAGAATGCCGACCGAGGCGCGCTCGCGACGATTGTCCGGCAACTCCTCACTGCCTGATTTCCTGACCAAGCCGACCGCCTGCGGGCGCGCCCCTGCCGTTAGTCTATTCTTTTTGCCGCAGGACGCGAAGTGATGACTGCATCGATCCCCCAATCGAGTCAAACCGCGATGAACGTCCCGGCGTTGCCCGATGGGCCAAACACGTCGCGCATGGCGCGCGCGGGCGCGCGCGTCCGGCGCAACGACTGGCACTACCCGGTTGTCCTGTCGCTCCTCCTCGCGGTGATCGTCGGGACAACATTGCTCTGGCGCTACCAACCCGGTGCAATCGACTACACATCCGGCGAAGTCGCGAAGCAAACGGTGAAGGCGAACCGCACCGTCCAGTACGTCAGCGCAATTAAGACGGCCGACGCCCGCCGCACCGCGATTGAGGACCCGGCAAACATCATCTACGCGCAGGACCCCCGCGTTGCCGACACGCAGGCGCAGAAACTGGACAGTTTCATCACCGCCACCGAAACCGCGAAGCGCGATCTGTCGCTCAACTCGACACAGTTTCGCGAGCGATTGATGCCGCTCGCGCCGCCGGGATTGCCCGCGTATGACATCGATATCCTCTACCGCCTCGACGACGCCTCGCGGTTGCGCGTCGAGGCTACGGCCCGGCAGACGCTGCGCGCGACGCTGACGGATCGCAAGGTGCCCGTGGGTGGCGAGACCGCCGCACAACTGCAAATGAATGTCACGAGTGCGGATGCACTGACCGCCACGGAGAGCAGCGTTGCCCTCGATCTCGCGCGGCCATACGTCGTGCCGAACATGACGGAGAACGTCGCGGAAACGCGGGCACGCCAGCAACAGGCGGCAGCCGCCGTCCCGGAAGTGCGCGTCACCCTGCTGGAGAACGAGGTCATCGTGCGCGAGGGCGATCTCGTCACGCCTGACGCGGTCGAAAAACTCGAATCGCTCGGCCTCGGTGCGCCGCACCTCACGTCGCAGCGCGTCGCCGGGATACTCGGGCTGACCATCGCGCTCGTCAGCATGGTCGCGCTCTTTCTCTGGCGCCCCCCCGCGAGTGGGTGGCATCGGAGTCAGGCGCTCCTCCTCCTGTTCGCGCTCGGCACGCCCATCGTTGTCGCGCGGTTCCTGCTCCCCGGCCACGCGATTCTGCCGTATCTCTTCCCCGTGGCGGGCACGGCGATTGTGATTGCGATCCTGCTGAACCCGGAAATCGCCATCGCCGTGACGGTCTTCCTTTCGGTGCTCTGCGCCTACCTCGCGGATCAATCAGTCGCGCTCGCGACGATGTTCCTCATCACCGGCCTCGTCGGCGTGATCGTCGCGGAACGGCTCCAATCGACGGTCGCGTACCTGTGGTGCGCGGCGGCAATCGGTCTGGCGGGCGCGATCACGGCGGTCAGTTGGCGCTTGCTGACGCCCCCCGTTGATGCCCTGGGAATCGCCCAGCGGCTCGGTTTCGCGGCGCTGAACGGCGTCCTCTCGGCGGGCGTCGCGTTCATCGGCGTGACGCTCCTCGCGCGACTCTTCGGCATCGTCACGCCGTTCCAATTGCTGGAACTCGCGCACCCACGCCAACCGCTACTGAAACAACTGGCGCAGGATGCACCGGGCACGTACTACCACAGCATGATCGTCGGCAATCTGGCGGAGAAAGCGGTCGAGGAGATCGGTGGCGACCCGCTCCTGACGCGCGTCGCGGTCTTCTATCACGACATCGGCAAGGCGCTGCATCCCTCCTACTTCATCGAGAATCAGGCGAACATGCGCAACATCCACGACACGCTCGACCCGTACACGTCGGCGCGCGTCATCGTCGCGCATGTGACCGATGGCGTCACCCTCGCAGAGCGGGCGAACCTGCCACAACGCATCGTCGATGTGATCGCGCAGCACCACGGCACAACGCGCACCGAGATTTTCTATCAGAAGGCGAAGGAGCACGACGGAGACGCGGTTGATGAGCAACTCTTCCGCTACGTCGGCCCGATCCCGCAGACGAAAGAAGCGGCGGTCATCATGCTCGCGGACGCGACCGAGGCGGCGACGCGGGCGGCGAACCGCGCCGGACGGCTCAACGTCGATGCGAACACCGCGAATGACGGCGACATCGACGCCGCGCGCACCGCGAAGATCCGCGCGATCGTCGAGCGCATCGTGCAGGACCGGCTGAAGTCCGGGCAGCTGGCCGACGCGCCGCTCACGCTCCGGGACCTTGCGACCGTTCAGCGCACCTTCGTCACCGTCCTTGATGGGATGTATCACCCGCGCATTGACTACCCCGAACCCGCGCAAGCGCTCGACGGACCCGCAGACCATGCGGAGGTGCGCCCACCTGCGGACGTGGTGACCGCCTCACCGGTGAACGGCTGATGACGGAGCAGCACGCCGCGATCACCGTCGTTATCGAGAGTGCGGCAGCAGAAAACGCGCATCTCGACGCGGCGTGGCTCAGTCGTCTGCTCGACTTCGCCATCCAGTCGGAAAACGCGACCGGCGCATCCCTCAGCCTGCTCGTTACCGACGATCCCAGCATCCAGACGCTCCACCGCGATTTTCTCAACGACGACACACCGACCGATGTCCTCTCCTTCGCGGCGGAGACGGACGAGGTCTTCCCGATTGATGCGGGCACGGGCCGGTATCTCGGGGACATCGCCGTCTCGTGGGATACCGCCACCGTGCAAGGGCCGGAGGCGGGGTTGACGACCGAACGCGAAGTCGCGTTTCTCGCCCTGCACGGTCTCCTGCACCTGCTCGGCGCGGACGACGCGACGGACGCGGATCGGGCGGCGATGCACGCGCGCCAGCACGCACTCCTCGATGCCTTTTTCGCAGCGGACGCACCGGAATAGATGCGGATACTCTTTCTCACGCCGCAGTCACCAAACGCGCGACGCGGCGGGGCCGCGATCCGCAACTGGCATCTGATCGACGCCGCCCGCAACGCCGGTCATCATGTGCATCTCGTCGCGTTCGGTGGACCTTGCGATGATTGCGGCGTTGCAACGGCAACAATCTTCCCGCATCCACCTAAACATCCAACGTGGCACCGACTCCGCGACCTTCTCGTGAGCAGAGAGCCGGACCTTGCCTACCGGCTCCGCTCGGCGGCGATGCGCGACGCCATCGCCGGATTGCTCCACGGCGAGGGCTTCGACCTGATTCAGGTTGAGGGGCTGGAAATGTGGCCGAATCTGCCGGACACGGCGGTGCCGATCATCTACGACGCGCACAATGCCGAGGCCACCTTGCAACGGCGCATGGCCCTCCACGCGCTCAAGCGCCGAGCGATTCCTGCCACGCTCTACTCGCTCATCCAGTGGCGAAAGTTGCGCCGCTATGAGGCCGCCGTCGTCCGTGCCGCCGCAATAACCGTCGCGGTATCGCCGCCCGACGCGCGCGCGCTCCACAGGCTCGATGCCAGCGCATCGATTGTCACGATTCCCATTGGCGTGGACACGACGTTCTTCTCACGGCACGCAGTCAGCGGCGATGGGATTGATGCGTACGATGTCGTCTTCACCGGGACGCTCGATTACCGCGCGAACACGGACGCCGCGCTCTGGCTCGCGCGAGCGATCTGGCCGCGCGTCCGTGAACGATTGCCCAATGCCCGTCTCGCACTCGTGGGGCAACGTCCCACCGACGCGATCAAGCGCCTCGATGGGCGCGACGGTATTACCGTCACGGGCGCGATCGCGGACGATCGCCCGTACATGGCACGCGCGGGAGTGTACGTCATCCCGATTCGCGTCGGCGCTGGGGTCCGTGTCAAATTGCTCAATGCGATGAGCATGGGCTGCGCGATTGTCGCCACTACGCAGGCGTGTGAGGGTGTGGCGGTTGCGGATGGCCGGGACCTGATCGCAGTGCCCATGCGTGCGTCCTCCTTCGCGGACGCAATTATTGATCTGCTCCATGATGCGGAACGCCGCAAACGACTCGGCGATGCCGCCCGCGCGCGGATGGTTGCGGCGTACGACTGGTCTGTCATCACACCACGCTTGCTCGAACTGTACGCGCGATGGGGAACGCCCGATGGATGAGCGCGCATCGCGCGAGGTGTCGCTCGTCTGCACCGTCCGCAACGAGGTGGCGACCATCGGCGACCTGATGCGGAGCATCGCCGCGCAGACCGTCCGCCCGCGCGAGGTCATTTTCGTCGATGGCGGCTCGCGCGACGGGACGCAGTTGCACATCGAGTGGTGGCATGGCCGCCTCGGCTGCCCGTTGCGGCTGATCGATGCGCCCGGTGCGGGCATCGCGCGCGGCCGCAACATCGCCATTACCGCCGCGCGCTCGCCAATTATTGCCGTGACCGACGCGGGTGTGCGCCTTGAGCACGACTGGCTCGAACGGCTCACGGAACCGTTCACCAACGCCAACGTCACGTGTGTCGGCGGCTTCTTCCTCCCCGATGCGCGCACGACATTCGAGGTCGCGATGGGCGCGACCATCCTCCCGGCGCTGGGTGACATCGACCCGTCCACCTTCCTCCCGTCGAGCCGGAGCATCGCGTTTCGGCACGCAGTCTGGGAAACCATCGGTGGCTACCCGGAATGGCTCGACTACTGCGAGGACCTGGTTTTTGATTTGCGCGTGCGGGAGCACTGCAATGGCATCGCGTTTCAACCGGACGCAATTGTGCACTTCCGGCCACGCGGATCGCTGCGCGCCTTCTGGCATCAATACTTCCGGTACGCGCGGGGTGATGGAAAGGCGAACCTGTGGGCGAAGCGGCACGTCATCCGCTACGCGACGTATGCGGGCATAATCGCGCTCGCCGCACAGGGCAGACGCGGCAAGCCCATCTGGCCGCTCGCGGGGTTTGCCGCGTATCTCTACGTCCGCCGCCCTTACCAGCGCCTTGCCCCCGCACTCACGGATATACAGGCATCCGATCGTGTTGTGGCCTTCGCGCTCGTTCCGATGATCCGGCTCGTCGGGGACATGGCCAAGATGGCGGGCTACCCGGTGGGTATCGCGTGGCGACTACGAAACCATGGTCGGCGATGGACAATGGACAATGGCCATGAGGAAGCCCTCACTTCCGTGAGGGCCGGTGAATCGGCAATCCCTGCTATAGTAACAAAACCTCTTGGCAAGTGGTGTCACATATGACACCATAGCATCAAGTAGGGCAGAGGCAATGACGAAGCGAGACAAGCGGGAAACGGCGATCCGACGCAACACCAAGAACGTCCGATTCGACGATCTCGACCTCACGTTGCGCGGCGCGGAGTTCGTCTCTCGCAAGGAATCACGCAGTGGTAGCAGCCACGTCACCTACACGCACCCGCTCCTTACAGCAGTCCTCACCGTCGTCGTACCGTATGGTAACGCGACCCACGTCAAGGAATATCAGGTCAGAATGCTCTCGCCGCGATTGATGCGGTGCGCGCGAAGGAGTACGTATGATGGTCACGGAAGCGACATTCACGATCACCCCCGATGTGGAGGCGCTCGCCGCGCGTCCCTACGCCGCCGTTTTCACACGGGAGAACGAGGATTACGTCTTCCGCATCCCGGAGTTGTCCGGCCTCGTGACGGGCGGCGCGACGCTCGAAGAGGCGTATGCGATGCTTGAAGATGCCAAGCGCGCATGGATCGCGACGGCATTAGAATTGGGCTGGCCCATCCCCGAACCGCGCGGCGAGGATGCTTCGCGCAAGAGCGGGAGATTCAGCGTGCGCGTCGCACCGGCAATCCACACCGCCCTCACAGAGGAGGCGGAGCGGCAGGGCGTGAGCCTCAACGACCTCGTGTCGAGCGCGCTCGCCATCGTCGCGGCGCGGGGGTTCGATCAGGCCGTCCGCAACGGCGCGCCGCAACCGGGGCATGTGCGGTCGGCGGCATCGTGACATGATGCCGCGATGATTACTCTTCGCGCAGCGATGCTCGCGCGGTCTTACGTTCGCCCGAGAAGCGCCAACCGCAGGTATTCCACCGCCCACAGTGCGGAGCGTCGACGGATATCGGCGGGCAGCGTGCGGTAGGCGCGCTCCGTGTCGGTGATCGTGCCGTCAACATCCACCGCGCAGACAACCGTGCCGTACCGCTCGCTTCCCTGCGTCACATTCACGGAGACACCAATGCCGTAGTTCGCGCCGAACAAGCGTCGCGCGGTCGTGGCGAGGTGCCGCGCGTTCTCTGGTGTGCCCAGTATGCGCACATCGCTCGATGCACTCACCCCACTGTCAAAGACCGGCGCATCCACGGACTCAATGTCGATGCCGCCACGAAACGCTGATGTTTCCGCGACATACGCCGCGAGCATGCTCGTCACGACGCCGCCCGTCCCCTGCTCGCACACCGCCACCGTCACGCCCCGTTGCGCAGCGAGCGTCAGGACGGCCTCGGGCAGCGCGTCGTTGTCGTACCCGTAGATGTAGTCACCGAGAATGCGCTCGGCCTCGGCGACGACGGGTTGCAGCGCGGTCTGGGCTTCATCAATCGTCCGCGCCTTCGCGGTGATTCGCACATGGACGCCGTCGTCCTTCGCGTACGTCGCGACGGTCGGGTTCGTGCCGTGGATCAATTCACCGAGCACTTCCTCGACGGAAGACTCACCGATCCCGATGGTGCGGAGGTTGCGCGACACGAGCACCGTTTCCGGCAAGTACTGGCGGAGGCGCGGGATCGCCTCCTGCTCCCACATCCGCTTCATCTCGCGTGGCACCCCCGGCATGGAGACGATCATGTGCCCGTCGCGCCGCACGAACCACCCTGGCGCGGTGCCGACGGGGTTCGGCAGGGCCTGCGCGGACGGGATGAGCCACGCCTGCTTGCGGTTGCGCTCCGGCATCGCCGCGTTGCGGTTGCGGAAGAACGCACGGATCGTCTCGACGGTCGCTTCGTCCACTACGGGCGTCTCACCGAGGAGATCGGCAACCGCCTCGCGGGTCAGATCGTCCTCCGTCGGCCCGACACCGCCGGTCGTGATGATAAGGTCGGAGCGCTCGAAGCCACGCCGCAATGTGTCGACGAGCCTGCCCCGATTGTCGCCAACTGACGATACGTAGTAGAGGTCGATGCCGAGATCGGCGAGCGACTGCGCGAGAAAGGTCGCGTTCGTATCCGTGATTTGTCCGAGCAGCAGTTCAGTACCGACGCTAACGATCTCCGCGCGCATGGCATCCTCATTTCAGGTTCTCGGTTCTATCGTGGCTGGTACCGTGCGGCCACGTGGTGATGGCATTCCCGACATTCCAGCGATTATCGCCCGCGCCGCCCGCAATCGCAACGCGCGGTGCGGGTGCGCACGAGGCAACGTTGCACTCAGGCCACGAGGTGCGTACACTGCATGCTACACAGCAGGCGACAACAGACGCCCGCGCGAGATACGGGAGGAATCAACGCGATGACCTGGGAAGATAAGCGCGGCCGACGGCGCGTCGTGGTGACGGGCATTGGCGTCCTCAGCCCCGTTGGCCAAACAACTGAGGATTCCTGGCAAGCCGTCCTCGCCGGGAAAAGCGGCATCGGGCCAATCACCCTCTTGGACGCAAGCGGGCTGGACGTGCGCATCGCCGGAGAGGTGACGGGGTTCGACCCCGAGGCGCGGCTGGGCCGTAAGGAAGCGCGCCGCGCCGATCGGTTCTGTCAGTTCGCAATCGCGGCGGCGATGGACGCGGCCGAACATGCCAGTCTCGATATGGAAAAAGAAGACCCGGAGCGCGTCGGCGTCCTTGTCGGCAGCGGCATCGGCGGCATCGGCAGCCTGTCGAACGCGGTGAAGACGCTGCTGGAGAAAGGCCCGAACCGCGTCAGCCCCTTTCTCATCCCGATGCTCATCATCGACATGGCAAGCGGCATGATCTCAATACGTCTGGGTGCCAAAGGCCCTAATCATTCCGTCGTCTCCGCGTGCACGACCGGCGCACATGCAATTGGCGACGCGGGAGAGGTCATTCGCCGTGGGGACGCGGACGTGATGATCGCAGGTGGCGCGGAGGCGGCCATCGTCGCGGTAGGGTTGGTCGGCTTCGGCAACATGAAGGCGCTCTCCTTCCGCAACGATGAGCCGGAGCGCGCGAGCCGCCCGTTCGACGCGGATCGCGACGGGTTCGTGTGCAGTGAGGGGGCGGCGGTCCTCGTCCTCGAATCGGCGGAACACGCGGTCGGTCGCGGCGCACCGATTCTCGGTGAGTTGCTCGGCTACGGCAACGCCGCCGACGCATACGACATGGTGCACCCGGCGCCCGAGGGTGAGGGTCTCGGACGCGCAATGGCGCTGACACTTAAGAACGCACAGTTGCAACCGAGCGACATCGACTATATTAACGCGCACGGCACGTCTACCCCGCTCAACGATGCGCACGAGACGCTGGCGATCAAGCGCGTGTTCGGCGAGCATGTCCCGCCCGTGAGCAGCACGAAGAGCATGACGGGCCACCTTCTCGGCGCGGCGGGGTCGCTTGAAGCGGCGTTCTCGCTCTACGCCCTGCGGGATAATATGCTGCCGCCGACGATCAATTACGAAACGCCGGACCCGCAATGCGATCTCGATTACGTGCCGAATGTCGCGCGGGCCGCCGAGATCACGTACGTCCTGTCGAACAACTCGGGCTTCGGGGGGCACAATACCGGCCTCATCTTTGGACGGTTCGAAGAATAAGATCAGGGAGGGGAAACTGTGGATAAGGAATCGAAGAAGGGCAACCTCACGCTCGTCACCGAGCCACCCGTCGAGGAGCAGACCGACGGAGCGGAGGCCGTCGGCGACGAGACGGAAATCGAACCCGTCGCACCGTGGTCAACGTGGCTCGACGGCAACCGGCAGACGCTGAAGTCGCTCCACAGCGACATGCAATACCTCATCAAGGGGGTACCGGGTGCGGGGCTGAACTGGCAGCCGGGCACGAACACCAACTCACTCTGGGCGCTCACGCTGCACACGCTCGGCACGACGCTGCATCTGCTCTCGACATCTGCGGACATCGAACCGCGCTGGCAGAGCTGGCAGCGCGCCACCGAACTAACCGCATCCGGCGACGATCCCGGCCTGCTGCTCGCGGCGATCCGCAACATGGACGACTTTCTCGACAAGGTCTTCTCCGTCCTCGAGGACGAGACGCCCGCGACCGAGCGCGACTGGTTGGGCAAGCCGAAGCCGATCAGCTACCTCGTCGCCCATGCGGTCGAGCACGCGGGGCGGCATGTCGGCCACATGGAATTGACGAAGCAATTGTGGGATCAGCGCGCCAAGCGGGGGAAGTAATCCCGATGAGCACGGCGGAGACCTACCGCGTGCCGGAGGGCACGCTGCCACTGCTCGGCGGCATCCTGAACATGATGGATTTCGCGCACCAGAACATGACCCAGATCATTGCGGACCTGCCGGACGAGGCACTCGTCTGGCAGCCCGCGAACGATATGGGTTCCCTCTCGGGTATCATTTGCCACACGATGTACGTTGAGACGTTCGCGATCCGTCGCGCGGCGGGCGAGGATGTCTCATACATCGCAGAAGACGATGACGCAGAGAATGCCCGCTCTACGTGGCAGACTGCGGAACGTCGGGAACAGTCGATTGCACGGATCGCTGAGGGTGACGCGATCATGAAACGCATCCTGCCGATCATGACCGTCGCGGGGATGGAGAAGCGCTTTCATGCGTTTAGCCAGGATTTAACCCAAAGCGGTGGCTGTCTGATTGCCAAGGCCGCGACCCACACAACGATGCACTGGGGCCACATGCAGATGACGCGACAACTCTGGGAGCAGGCGCACCCTGAATTCGTCGGCTCCTATACGCCGTGGTGAGGATGGGAAGCGGGCAGATGGCGGTCGTTATCGCGGTTCGTTGAATGTCCATGACTTGAGAGACGACGTAGACGATCTGCCCTTCCATCGAGCGCCGAACTCACTGTACGCCGACGCGACGATCGCGCGATCGCCGCTGGTAGCACCACGCCGCCACGCCAAACAGGATGCCCCCAACCAGAAACCACGGCTCGTAGAGGAAGATGCTGAAGCGGTCCATCGGGGTCAGTGCTGCCGTGCGCAGCCCCAGGGCGAGGGCTACCCAATCGGGGATGGTGGGCGCGGCATGCACCACGAACAATGCGGCGGCGCCCCACGCGGCGGTCAGCAGCAGTCGCCGCGGGAACCGCAGACCCCACGGCCGCACCAGCGCCAGCGCGAGCACTGCGGCGGTGATGCACAGGGGGATGGCAATGATGTCGATCACCAGCAGCGGGGTGTTGCTGTGCAGAGACAGGCCGGTTGGGAGGCCCACCGTGCCGCCCAGCAGCCAGTAGAGGTGGACAGACGCAAATATAACCCCCCATCCGCACGTGGCGTAGGCAGGCGCCACCATCAGCCACGATCGGGAAGCCCGCAGCCTGTGCGCGGCGCTGTCGCCTGACGCTCCCATCATGCCGCGCCCTTCTACCATCTCCATTCTCCTTTTGTCGTTGCTGTCCAAGCGAGCGCGATCAGATCGGCGATGACTCTGCATTGCGCTCGATCACTGTCCTAACCTCTCACGCCGAGCGGTGCCGTCGGTGATAGGAAACGGTGACGGCGGCGAGAAGCGGGCCCCAGGCAACGAGGGGCAGGTAGAAAACGCCAACCACCGTGGCACCGGTCGCGGTCAGGTCCGCGTGAGCAACGTTCCACCACAGGAGCAGCGGCGTCCAGAGGGCGATCAGGATCGTTGCACCGACGGCGGCCGAGATCACGACGGCCTTCGGGTGGACAGCTCGCCCACCAATGAAGGGAATCCAGCGCGGTACGATCTCGCCCCATCGTTGCACGAGCCCCAGGGTGAGCAGACCGGCGGTCTCGGTAAGCGCGCTGAGCGCGATCACGTAGAGCACGCCCCAGCCGCGCACGTTGAGAGCGTCGAAGCCCCGCTCGGTGTAACCAGCCCGATATCCGAACACCAGCGCGAACCGCCACAACGCGGACGGCAGCGGAGTGAGCGCCGCAACGTGGGCGGCCACAGTTGCCCAGTGAGGGGGCGCGGAGACGGGATCGCTCGACCTGTCTCGATATCCTGTCACCATATCCTTACTCCTTCCTGCTGGTTTCTCAGCGGTGATTCACAGTCAGACGTTTACGTGTGTCGACGCTTCTGTGATATCACTACCCGGCAATGTCGGCCTCTCCTTCGGTATACTATCGCTGTCTCGGCAGTCATCTACTCCCCCTAACCACTGCTAAAGCACCACCGTTGCGTTATTTGTGACAGTCACGTTCTAGAATATCAGTATGTTATACTTCTTCGGGGGATACCACATGGGCAGACACGCGAAGTTCAACGAGGACCAGATTCTCGATGCCACCCTGCATCTGGTCGCCGACGGGGGACCGGGCGCCGCCACCATCGCCGCGATCGCGGAGCGGCTGGGCGCGCCGTCCGGTTCGCTCTATCACCGCTTCAAGTCGCGGGACTTGCTGCTCGCCCGGCTCTGGGTCCGCACCATCAAGCGCTTCCAGCGCGGCTTCCTCGCCGCCCTGGCCGGCGACGATCTCGATGCGGCGGCGCTCGGGGCGGCGCTGCACGTCGTGCGCTGGTCGCGGGAGCACATGGACGAGGCGCGAGTGCTGCTGCTCTTCCGCCGTGAGGATCTGGCGGCGCGCTGGGCGGAGGATCTGGGCAAGGAACTGGCGAGCCTCAATAGCGATGTCGAGTCGGCGCTGCGGGACTATGCGCGTCGACGATACGGCGAGGAGGGTGGGGCGGTAATGCAGCGGGTGACCTTCGCGCTCGTCGATGTGCCGTATGCGGCCGGGCGTCGTTACCTGCTCGCCGACACACCTCCGCCGCCTTCGGTTGACGCCCTTATGGCCGCAACGTGCCGTTGTATTCTCGCCAGCGACTGATGCGCGCCACGACCCCGACCGTCGCCTTTGCCCCTGCTGCCCGGACGTCAACGGGACGACAATGCGGCGGCAGGATCCTGCCGCCGCATTGTTGTTGTGAAGCGATGGGGGCCGATCCTAGTCGAGATAGCCGCGCAGTTTCCGGCTGTACGACGGATGGCGGAGCTTCCGCAACGCCTTCGCCTCGATCTGGCGGATGCGCTCGCGGGTGATGCCGAACTCCTTGCCGACTTCCTCCAGCGTGCGGAATCGTCCATCCTCAAGCCCGAAGCGCAGGATGATGATGCGGCGTTCCCGCTCTGTCAGCTTGTGCAGCGCCTCACCGATCTGCGACTTCAGGAGTTGCTGCGATGCCAGTTCCAGTGGCGCCGGCGTCGAGTCGTCCTCGATGAAGTCGCCGAGGAAGGCGTCACCATCCTGTCCGACCGGGGCTTCAAGTGAAACCGGGTGACGGGAGACTTCCAGCACCTGCCGCACCTTGTCCTCGGGCAGGTCCATCGCGCTCGCGATCTCCTCGTGCGTCGGCTCGCGCTCGTAAATCTGCTGCAATCGATGGCTCATCTTCTTCACACGGTTGATCGTCTCGCCGACGTGCACGGGGAGGCGGATCGTGCGGCTCTGATCCGAGATTGCGCGGGTGATCGCCTGCCGGATCCACCACGTCGCGTACGTGCTGAACTTGTAGCCGCGCGCGTAATCGAACTTGTCGGTCGCCTTCATCAGGCCAATATTGCCTTCTTGAATCAGATCGAGAAAGGATAAGCCACGCCCGACATACTTCTTCGCGACACTAACCACCAGCCGAAGGTTGGCGCGGATCAGGTGCTCGCGCGCGTCCTCGCCGTCCTTATGATCGTACTCGAATTCCTCGCGGTCTTCGGGGGACAAGGTCAGGTCAGTCGCCAGACGCTCCTTGGCAGCGAGACCACGCTCCATCCGCTTCGCGAGCCAAACCTCCTCCTGCATCGTCAGGAGGTCCGTCTCACCGATTTCTTGCAAATACAGACGGACGGAATCAGCGGCGATCTGCGCCGCCTGCTGGCTGTCCAGTCGCTCATCGTCCGCGCGTTCGCTCTTCGCGCGATGATTCCGCACCACCGGCTCAGGGCGCACAATCGGCTCCTGCTCGACGATATCGATCCCCTGCTCATAGAGTGCGGAGAAAAACTCGTCCAGTCCCTCAATATCCTGCTCGGCGTTCGGGAACGCGGCGATAATCTCGTCGTGCAGGAGATACCCTTTTTGCTTGCCCTTTTCCAGGAGTGTCGTCGACATCTACACATCACCACCCGTACGATTGTTGCTCAGGCGACACGCGCCGCCCGATGCCATCTATAAACGTGCCAACCCCCGTTGGCGAACCGATTGAAACACTTCCCTCATTCATCAGGAAAGAACATCGTCCTAACACACGACCGCATTCTCGGCTGACGTTTCACGCCGCTGCGAACGCGCATTCGTACTATGAAGAATACCACTAATGGTGTGATATGTCGAGCATTTTCCTTAGCCAACCGAGCGAATGTTTCTCCATCCTCGTGATTTGGCGATTGGATACATGCCGTGAGGAGCCGCCCCTTGCGTCGCTGTGCCGGGAGGCGCGGCGGTGTTTCACGGCGGCGGCACAAACCCCTTGACACGGTTTTCGGCGGGTGGTATCTTTCGTTCCCGCAGCGCAGTGACGCTTGCGGAGGGGCGCATTAACAGGCGAGGAGCGAGGACGGAGCAGCAGGGGCGGTGCGCTGACAGGGCGTGTCGTCGCGAGGGAACAGGATATTTGTGGGAATGTGGAGCGAGGGTCACGGGTGCAGGGCGACGGGGGCGACGCTTGGGCGTTGTTGACCGGGGGCTGTTGTGGGACCGTGACGAAGGGCGTCGGGTGGATGCCTAGGTCGTTCGTGCCGAAGAAGGACGTGGCGTAGCAGCGAAATGCCTCGGGGAGCCGCGCGCGGGCTGGGAGCCGAGGGTGTCCGAATGGGGGAACCCCGCAGGGTGGTGAGCCTTGTGACCCGCCGATGAACACATAGTCGGTGTGGGGGTAAGCCGGGGAACTGAAACATCTCACGTACCCGGAGGAAGTAAGAACGGGCCGGAGTAGCGGCGAGCGAAACGGTGCAAGCCCAAACCGTGTGCGTGCCAAGGGTGCCGCCGTTGCGCACGCGGGGTTGTACGGTGGTCGGGCGGGGTCGGTATGCCCCGCACGCAGTGAGAAACCGCCACACTAGCCGAAGGCCGCTGGAACGGGCCGCCGCAGCGGGTGAGAGCCCCGTAGGCGAAAGTGTGGGGGCTGCGCGACCGAACCGTGAGTACGGCGGGACACGCGACATCCCGCCGGAAGCTGGGGGGACCACCTCCCAAGGCTAGCTACACGAACGGACCGATAGTGAACAGTACCGTGAGGGAATGGTGAAAAGCACCCCGGAAGCGGGGGGTGAAAGAGATCCTGAAACCCGACGCCCACAAACAGTCGGAGCGGGCAGCGATGTCCCGTGACGGCGTACTTTTTGTAGAACGGACCGGCGAGTGATTCTCCGTGGCGAGGCTAAGGGAGTGCGTACCCGGAGCCGCAGCGAAAGCGAGTCTGAACAGGGCGCCATTGAGTCGCGGGGAATCGACCCGAAACCAGGTGAGCTATCCATGTGCAGGCTGAAGCGCGGGTAAGACCGCGTGGAGGGCCGAACCGGTGTCTGTTGCAAAAGGCTCGGATGACGTGTGGATAGGGGTGAAATGCCAAACGAACCTGGAGATAGCTGGTTCTCCCCGAAATGCATTTAGGTGCAGCGCGCGGTTTTGGTCTCATCGGAGGTAGGGCGCTGGATTGGCGCGGGGGCTTACCGCTTACCAACCCAAACCAAACCGTGAATGCCGATGAACGTCGCCGCGCAGTGAGACGGCGGGTGCTAAGATTCGTCGTCGAGAGGGAAACAGCCCAGACCGTCGGCTAAGGTCCCCAAGTGCGTGCTAAGTGGGAAACGTTGTCGCGACGCGGTGACAACCAGGAGGTTGGCTTAGAAGCAGCCACCCTTGAAAGAGTGCGTAATAGCTCACTGGTCGAAAGTGTCGCGGCGCGGACAATCCAAGGGGGCTCAAGCACGCCACCGACGCCACGGGTGCGGACACGTTCGCGTGTTCGCGCGGTAGGGGAGCATTGCCATCGGCGGTGAAGGCGGGCCGTGAGGCACTGTTGGAGCGGTGGCAAGGGAGAATGCCGGTATGAGTAGCGCGACGCGGGTGGGAATCCCGCGCACCGAATGCCTAAGGGTTCCAGAGCAAGGCTGATCCACTCTGGGTGAGTCGGGCCTAAGCCGAGGCCGCAGGGCGTAGGCGATGGACAGCGGGTTAAGATTCCCGCACCACCGACCGGACGTTTGAGCAATGGGGGGACGCACCGAGGTTCGCCCGGCGGCGCGAGCCGTCCAACCGCGCAGGAGGCCGGGAGGGAAATCCCCCGGCGGGATCCGAGGCGGGAGTGCGAGGGGGTCACACGTGACCCGCAAGCGGGCAAGACCCGTGGTGCCCAGAAAAGCCTCTAGCGAGTCCGGCGGTGCCCGTACCGCAGACCGACACAGGTGGGCTGGTAGAGAATACCAAGGTGGACGGGAGAACCCTCGTTAAGGAACTCGGCAATTTGACCCCGTAACTTCGGGAGAAGGGGTGCCGGCGCGAGCCGGCCGCAGTGACCAGGCCCAGGCGACTGTTTACCAAAAACACAGGTCTGTGCGAAGGCGACGAGCCGACGTATACGGGCTGATGCCTGCCCAGTGCCGGAAGGTTAACGGGAGGGGTTTACGCTCCGAACTGAAGCCCCGGTGAACGGCGGCCGTAACTATAACGGTCCTAAGGTAGCGAAATTCCTTGTCAGGTAAGTTCTGACCCGCACGAAAGGTGTAACGATCTG
>JAABUT010000960.1_pt1 | contig 37540 bp, 38 predicted proteins | sample 5559281 | NCBI WGS metagenome assembly JAABUT01 (sample SAMN10711880, study PRJNA513359) | rock metagenome | isolation source: Antarctica rocks | place: Antarctica: Victoria Land, Ricker Hills nord | collected 2016-01-04 | reverse complement strand
GCCGCGCCCTAGGCACGGAGTGACCACTCCGAGCCGGGGACGACGATGGCCACCGACGGCACGATCAGACGACGCCGACCGAAATCGATGGCATCGCGACGACCGACCGGCGAGGGTGACCGCATGCGTATCGACGACACACCGTCCTCATGGGACGAACGGGCCACCCTGATCACGATGCTCGACTACGCCCGGGACACCGTGCGCTTCAAGTGCGAGGGGCTGTCCGAGGCGGACGCACGCTCCGCACCGCTACCCGGATCACCTCTCACGACGATCGCCGGCCTCGTCAGCCACCTGCGCTGGGTCGAACGCTCGTGGATCGAGCACGACTTCCTCGGCGGGGAGGACGACGGCCCGTGGACGGAGGAGGAGCCCGACCGGGAGATGAGCATCGCCCTCGACATCCCGCTCGAGACCCTCCTGCGCGACTACGCAGACCAGGCCGCGCGTTACCGGCAGCTCGTCGCCGCGCGCGATCTCGACGAGCGCGCCGTCCGCCCGCTGCGCAACGGCGAGCATCCGACACTGCGCTGGATCCTGTTCCACCTTGTCGAGGAGACCGCGCGGCACAACGGCCACATCGACATCCTGCGTGAACTGGCCGACGGCGTCACCGGCGCCTGAGGCGAGCTAGAACGAGTTAGGGCCGAACCGGAAGATCGCCACGAACAGCGACAGCACCAGCAGAACCGTAGGCGCGGCGATCAGGTTGAGTTCGTGCCGTCGGACGTGGGTGACCACGGCCCCGATCATGACGACGGCGAGCGCTGCCGCAGCGATGGGCACGAGGATCGGTGCGACGTCGACGAGTGCGGGCAGGATGAGTCCGATGGCGCCGAGGATCTCGGCGGTGCCGATGAGTTTCACCATGCCGGGTGAGAAGTCGGTGGCCCAGCCCATGCCGCTGGCACTCAGCTGTTCACGTGACCTCACCACCTTGAGGGTTCCGGCGGCGAGGAATCCGAGTGCGAGCACGATGGTGACGATCCACAGAACGACGTTCACTGGCGGCACATCCCTTAGCGGTAGGTACGGCCGATCTTGACTGGCCTACTTGAAGCGTCAAGCGCTTAAGAATTGCTGCGCTTGCCAGAACGCCCGCTTGGGTAGAGAAACCCCGTGGCCGAGGGAACACTCACGACAAGGCGGGCGTCCGTTCGATTGCGGCGGACGAGCCCCGAGCAATCCGGATTCACCCGCCGTCGTCGCGGCCGTGGGTTCGTCTACCTCGACGCGGACGGGCGCGCGGTCGACGCCGAGCACCGCGCACGCATCACCGCACTCGTCATTCCGCCGGCTTGGCGTGACGTCTGGATCAGCCCTTACCCCAACGGGCATCTACAGGCGGTCGGCACGGACGCCGCCGGACGGCGTCAGTACCGCTACCACGAGCGCTGGAGCGAAGCACGGAACGCGAGCAAGCACGCCCGCGTCCTCGCGCTGGCCAACTCCCTGCCGGCCGTTCGGGAGGAGATCGATGCCGGACTGCGCGGCACCCGGATCACCCGTGACCGCACCTTGGCGATCGCACTGCGGATCCTCGACGTAGGGGTGTTCCGTACGGGCGGTGAGGAGTACGCGGTCACCAACGGCAGCCACGGTGTGGTGACGCTGCTGCGCGAGCACGTCCGGGTACGCCGGGACGAGGTTCTGTTCGACTACATCGCCAAGGGCGGCATCCAACGCGCGGTGGCGGTTCGCGACGCGACTCTCGCACGGGCCGTCGGGTCGCTTCGGCGCGCACGCACGGCCGACAACGAACGGTTGATGGCGTTCCGCGCCGGAGGGTCCTGGCAGCTGATCCATCCCGAGGACGTGAACCAGCGCTTCAAGCAGCTCGCAGGTGACGGCTTCACGGTGAAGGATCTCCGGACCTGGCATGCGACCGTGTTCGCCGCGGTCGAGTTCGCCCGACTCGCGACCCCATCGGGCAAGACGGCATTCGCGCGGGCCGAGCGCTCGGTGATGGTTGCCGTCGCCGACGAGCTCGGCAACACTCCCGCGGTGGCGCGCCGCTCCTATGTCGATCCCACCCTCGTCGAACATTTTCGTCGCGGCCAGACGATCAGCCCGGCGATCCGTCGTACGGGATCGACTGATCTGACCGACCGCGCGGTGCGGCCCGTCCTCGAGCGGGCGGTCACCCGGCTCCTCAAGAGCTGATCCCCGACGGCCGGACGACAGCCCTGGCCTGGGGGTTGCCACAATGCAGCCATGACAAGCCAACCTGTCGCCGGCCCGCGTGCCCGCGAGCTGCGCACCCTCGGTCACTCCTCCGTCCAGGTCAGCCGTCTCAGCCTGGGGACCGCGCCGCTCGGCGGCATGTACGAGAGCGTTCCGGACGCCGTGGCGAACGAACTGATCGGCGGCGCGCTCGACGCCGGCCTGCGCTACATCGACACCGCGCCGCACTACGGGCGAGGTGTCGCGGAGGAGCGGTTGGCGGCAGTGCTCCCCTCGCGCGTCCGCAGCTCCTTCGTGCTCTCGACGAAGGTCGGACGGCTGATCGTGGCGGCCGAGGGACCCGCGGACACCAGCGAGTTCCACGACGCGAAGCAGACGAAAGCCGTATTCGACTTCAGCGCCGAGGGTGTACGTCGATCGATCGGTGACTCGCTCGAACGGCTAGGACTGGACCGGATCGACATCGTCTACATCCACGACCCGGACGACTTCGCCGACCAGGCCATCAGCGAGGCCTACCCGGTGCTGCACGACCTCCGCGACCAGGGCGTCATCGGAGCGATCGGGCTGGGGATGAACCAGTCGGCCGTCCCGGCCCGATTCGTGCGCGAAACCGATATCGACGCGGTGCTGCTCGCGGGCCGATACACGCTGATCGACCAGACCGGCCAGGCGGATCTGCTGCCGCTGGCGGCCGAGCGGGGCGTCAGCATCGTCATCGGAGGGGTCTACAACTCGGGGATCCTCGCCGATCCGAATCCGGAGTCGAAGTTCGACTACACGGCCGCTCCGGAGCATCTGATCGAACGCGCGATCGCGATCAAGGAGGTTTGCGGGCGCCACGACGTCACGTTGCCGGCGGTGGCGATCCAGTTCCCGCTGGCGCATCCGGCGGTCGCGACCGTGCTGACCGGCTCACGCAGCCTGGCCGAGCTCGAGGTGAACCTGAAGGCCTTCGAGGTCAAGATCCCCAGCGACTTGTGGGAGGACCTCGCCGAGACCGGACTGCTCGTCGAGTCGGAAGCGGCACTACGCACGACCTGAGCCGCCGGGATCAGCGATCGGGGTCGTCGTCACGTTTGCCAGTCGGCCGGGGCGGCGATCCCCAGGGCCGGTCGTCGGACGGTCGACGTCGCATCAGCTGGAAGGACCTACTTCGGGTGAACCAGATACCGGCCGGGATCAGCCAGCTGACCCACGCGATGATCGTGAGGACCGTGAGCGGCCACCAGTGGTCGATGGCTGCCACGCAGCTCAGGACCAGCAGGAAGTAGCCGGTGTTGATGAGCTTGCGGGCGGTGATCGTCGACATCGTGTTCCACCGCATGCGACCACCGCTCTCCGGGTCGCATGCGGCGGGTCCGCAGCGGCATCCCTGACGCGAACGCTACTCAGAATGCGCACACCGGTGCGATCAGGCGTTCATGAGCGCCGGCGCGAAGGGGTCGCGACAACGTCCGGGAACGGTCGAACCCGGTCGAGCCGTACGGCCAGCTGGGCAGAAGTCGGTTCGACCGTGCGGTCGCACGCTCAACCCGACGGGCCGGAAGGACTTGTGCCCAGCTGGCGGTACACCGACCTCGACGGACCGGTGCGATCAGGCGTTCCATCGTCTCGTGCATCTTCGAGCGGCCGAACGATCCGATGTCGAATTCCTTGCCGAGGTCGTGATTGCGGCAACCCGCGACCAGGGACGCCTACCTGGCGACTTCGACGAGGCGGACTTCCGAGCCGACTTCGAAAGGTGGACGGCCGACGGGATCGCCGGCCGAGACGCGGGAAGCAGTACGTACGTGATCGAGGTCGACGGCGAGCGTGCCGGCCGTGTGCGGATCGTCAGAGGGGCGAACGTTCTGGAGCTGGCGGGCATCCAACTGCTGCCACGATTCCAAACTCGGGGCGTCGGAAGCGAGATCCTCGGTCTCCTGAAGGCCGAGGCCGAGGCGGCCGGCCTACCGTTCGAACTCTCCGTCGACACCGACAATCTGCGGGCGCAGGCGCTGTATGAGCGTCACGGGTTGGTCATCGTCGGTAGGTCGGATGGCGAGAATCGGATGCGCTGGACGAGCAACGGCTGAGGAAGCGGCCACCGTAACGACGGAACCGACTCGCTTGCTCTCCCGTCCCAGCAGCATGAAGGCAACGACAGCGGTAAGAACCGTGGCGGCACTCGGAGCAGTGCTCGTCCTGGTGTCGGGTTGTGCATCCCGAGCGCCGGCATCAGCCCGGACGGTGTCCCTCGGCGACGCCGGGTCGTCGGCGACCGCATCGGCGACACACACCGCCACGACGGACCCACTCGTCGAGGTGTCTTACGGCACCTGGGGTTTCAAGGCCATGCGGCCGTCGGCGTGGCGCAGCTACCCCTACGAATTCATCGGCACGTTGGGCGGAACTATCGGCTACCTGAGCACCGACGCGTTGAAGAACCCCTGCCGACGCACGCCGACCTCGCTCGCCTGTGAGCAAGAGGCCGTGCTCGAACAGTTGTCGACCAACGGAGTGCTGATCCGCTGGGACGAGGTCGGCAGGCCGGGGATCACTTCGATCTCCGCCTTCCCTGGCGACCCGCTGATGGTCGATGGCTCGCGGGCGCGATTGGAGAAGCCGAGTGCGGCGACGGAATCCTGTCGCGCCCTCGGTGGCTCGGTCCAGATCCAGGGAACCGTCCTCCGGCCGGACGTCGGCCCGAACTTCGTCCAGCTCGACGCTTGCCTGGGTCCAGATGCCGGCAGGTCTGCCGAACTCGACGTCGACGCACTGTTCCGCAGCATCGAATTGTCGCCGGGTAACCCGGCATCTCGCGGGCGAGGACGCTGTGGGCGGCCGGCTAGCGCATCGACAGCGTTCGTCGGCGGCCGCTCGACGGTCGACACGCTGCACTCTCGGGCGTGAGCCAGGCCTGTTCGACGAGCATGGACTGGAGACGTGTGAGCCCATCACGGATCCGCGTCTTGGTGGTGCCCAGCGGGATACCGAGCAGGTCGGCGATCTCGAGGTTCGCGTAGCCGTCCAGATACGCGAGTTCGACGGCCTGGCGTTGTCGGTCAGTCAGGTCACGCAGCGCCATTCGGACGTGCTCGGCCACGATGACCCGGTCGACGACGTCGAACACGTCGACCTCGATCGCCGGATGGTCGTCCGCATAGGCGGTGTCGTGCCGGTGACGTCGCTCCTCGTGCCGCACCCGGTCGATCGCACGGTGGCGCGCAATCGTCAGCACCCACGCCATCACGGACCCGAGAGTGTGGTCGTAGCGGTGGGCGTACTTCCACAAGTCGACGAACACGTCCTGAGTCACTTCCGCCGCGAGTGACGGGTTCTGGACTACCCGGTTCACTTGGCTGTAGACACGTGCGCGAGTGGCGGCGTACAGCTCGTTGAACGCGGGTTCGTGGCCGACGGCCGTGCGCTGGACGAGGTCGACCAGAGGATCGAGTTCCGGTGACCGATGTGTCCCAGGTGTGCTCAGCGACGCCAGCGGGGCGAGCGTTGCCGTCACCGGCACCCATTCGAGCGGTCATCGCAAGCGGTCACAGATTGTCGATATGTCACGCACTCAGTGTCACTCCAAACGATAATTTGCACAAGTGTCAGCATATTCAAAAGTAAATCGGACATACGAGAGATAGATCACTAGTCAGAGAGCGAATCAACGCTGGCTGCACTGGGTACACATGTGAACACTGTGGGTTAAACAGTCGGGGTAGGCTGGTGCCATGGAAGCAGCAGTCCTCACTCGCAGCGTCGACGATGACGCCGACGTAGGGCGTGCCCTCGGGATCATCATGGAGAGGTACGACGTCAGCGCTCGACAGGGCCTCGCAGCAATCATCCGCTGCTCCGAGCGGGTCGGCCTCGAGCTGGCCGAGGTCGCTCGCATCCTCATCGACCTCAGCTGACCGGCTGCGCTGTCGGCACCCCGGCCAACAGGGCAGACTTGCGCGATGCCTGCACAGTACGGTCCGCACCGGTGGTCGGCCGGCTATCACGACAACGGCGCCAACGACGCGTTCCGCGGCTCGCGCTTCACCGTCGCGGACCTCGCCGGCGCGACGTTCCTCGACTGCGACATGAGCAACGTGAAGATCGCCGACTCGTGGCTGGTGGACGTCAGTGTCTCCGGATACCTCAGCAACTTCGTCGTGAACGGCATCGACGTCACCGCATTCGTGGAGGCCGAGCTCGATCGCCGTCATCCAGAACGGGTGCAGCTGCGCGAGATCGGCAACGCCGACGACTTCCGTGCGATGTGGGCCACCATCGAACGACTCTGGTCGGGCACCGACGCTCGCGCCGAGCGGCTGGCCGAAACAGCCCTCGACGAGCGGGTCGACGACGAGTGGTCGTTCACGGAGACGTTGCGCCACCTCGTCTTCATCACCGACTCCTGGGCGAGCCGAACCATTCTGGACGAGCCGATGCCCTTCCACCGGCTCGGTCTGCCCCAGACGGCATACGCTCCGGCCGACGCGTCGGCGCTCGGGATCGACGTCAGGGCGCATCCCTCGTACGCAGAGGTCAAGCGGGCCCGCGCGGACCGGATGGCGGTGATACGCGGATTGGTCGAAGGCCTCACCAACGCCGAGCTCGGCCGGATCTGTGACCGCTCCCCGGCACCCGGCTATCCCGAGGAGGGCCGACCGGTCGGTGAGTGCCTCGGGGTCGTCATGACGGAGGAGTGCGACCACCATCGCTTCGCGGTCCGCGACCTCGAGGCGCTCGAAGCACAGGCTCGATCGAGCGACCGCTAGCAACCCGCCGAATCGAGAATTCGCATGACCGCCGGAACAGTGAGGGCTGTCCGGGTGTGATGGATGGCGTGCCAGCCCGCCGCCCGCGCGCCGACCACGCATTGTTCGCTGTCGTCGATGAGGACGATCTCCCCGGGCTCTGCGGCGACTCTCTCGGCGGCGATCCGGTAGATCGCCGGATGGGGCTTGGCCACACCGACCTCATGCGAGTAGACGATCGTGTCGACGAGTCCGGCGAAGTCGTATCGACGCTGCTCCTCACGACGGGCGCCATCGGCTGAGTTGCTCAGGATCGCCGTCGCGTACCTCGGCCGCAGCGACGCCGCGAAGTCCCGCATCTGCTCGTCGAGCCGGCCGCAGTAGGCATTCCACAGGTCCACCATCATCGCGTCGGCCTGAACCTCGGTCAGGCCGAAACGAGCGGCGTACATCGCGCGTACCTGCGCCTCCGACATCGCGTCGTCAGCCGGATCGCCGTCCGTGCCGGCCGACGCGTGGCCGGTGGCGAGCCGATCGCGCACAAGCGCGGGGTCGCCACGTTCCCGCCAGCGCTGCGCCCACAGATCCGGCCACGTCGAGTCGTCGACGATCTCCAGCACACCACCGATGTCGAACACCACGGCCTTGATCATCAGACTCCCCCTGCGTCGGTGCGCGAGCTTCGCTTCATCGTCTGAGTCCGTCAGCTGTTGCGAAGTTGGGTCCTCGAACGACGAAGCCAGCTGGTCAATCGGCAGTGGCTCGGTCGGATCTCACCAGTTCGAGACCGAGCCAGCGAGCGAGGTCGCTGATCTCGTGGTCGACCGCGGCGGCCATGGCTGCGGAGAACTCGACATCGCGGTGTACGGCGTCCACGCGCAACTCACCTTCCCTGCGATCGGCGGTCGCGTCGACCTTGCCCACCAGCCGGTCGCCGTAGAGGATCGGCAATGCCCAGAATCCCCACCGTCGCTTCGCGGCCGGCTTGTACATCTCCAGCTGATAGTCGAATTCGAAGAGCTCGACCATGCGTTTGCGTTCGTAGAGCAGCCGGTCCAGTGGAGAGAGCAGAGCCGCCCGGCCGGCGAAGCGCTGGTCGAGCAACTCGGCGTCGACGCGCCAGGTGCCCTTGACTCCATCGACGACGGCCGGGTCACCGGCGTCGCCCACACCGTTCGGTTCGACCGGGTGTTCCGGGCCTTTGGCGCGAGCTATGCCCATCGCGCGCAACCGACGCTCGTCACGGATCCGCAGCGCCTCGTCGGCCGGCACCGGCGGAGCGTCCGGATAGATCCGGGACGCCAGATCCCACAGGCGATCCCGACCCTCGTGACCGGCGGTCGCGACCTCGCCGCGTGCCACCATGAAGTCGAGGAGGCGCGGGACGTTCTGGTTGTTCGTCCAGCCGGACGACTTCCACCGCACCGCACACGTGTCCGGGAGGTCGGCCGTCGTCAGCGGTCCGTCCGCGCGCAGGCGATCGAGGATGTCGAGGCGGCACGCATCGTTGGCTGCAACCCAGTCACGGTTGTCTTCCTGCCAGTCCCGCAACTCACCCTGCCCGGGCCATGCGGCCATCGCGGCGTAGAACAACGGGAGGTCTGCACGTGGCCGTGCCAGCCCGAGCAGCTCGATGAGCTGCCCGCTCTCGAGGGCCGAGCTGAGCTGGTCGGGCTGGTAGGCCGACCCGAGCCGGCTCCAGGCAACGAGATCGGCGCTCGGAGCGACGGCTGCGGTCTGGTCGAGCTGAACCACCCCTAGTTGCTGCACGAGTTCGAGCAGGCCGCCCGGCCGTCGGCGGCCCAGGAGCTGAGCACGAACGGCGAGCCGACGCGCGTCGGTTCGTGAGAGCTGATGGAGGGTCACGCATGCACGCTAGGCCACCGGCGCTGGTTCACGGGGCGTGGTCGAGGACCGCACGAAGCGTGTGACGTGCCCGATCCGCGATCGCCGGGTTCGGCCAACCGCCGGCCAGGGCGCTGATCGCCTGGTACAGCGCCCATCCTCGGCCCCGGAGCCACATGTCGTCGTCGGCGTTCACGGCGGCGCGGAATCGGGACCGGGCCCGGTGATCGAGCATTGCCCACCCTGCTTGAAGATCGCAGCTCGGATCGCCCACGCCGAGGCCGCCGAAGTCGATCACGGCTGACAAGCGACCGTCGACGGCGAGCAGGTTGCCCGGAAGTAGATCGCCATGCACCCACACGTCATCCCGCGACCACGCAGCGGCTGCGAGCGACTCCTCCCACGAACGGGTCACCGCATCGGCGTCGATCCCGTCCCCGAGGTCACGGACGGCGTCGCGCAGCGTGGTGTCGGCCTCGGCGAGCGGACAGCCACGACGACCGAACCGTCGTGGCGGTGCACCGGTGGTCGCGACCCCGCGCAACGCCATCGCGAACGCGGCAAGGTCGACCGCTGCATCCTCGAGATCGATCGGCGCGGTGTCGACGCTGCGCCCGGGGAGCCAGGTGTGAACCGACCACCGGAACGGATATCCGCAGGCGGATTCACCGAGGGCCAACGGCGTCGGGATCGTCAACGGCAGGTGCGGAGCCAACCTGGGCAGCCATTCGGCCTCGAACGTGCCCTGATGACTCGCCCACGAACGACGCGGGAGGCGCACGACCAGGGCGAATCCCATCCGGTAGATGTCATGGTCGGTCCCGGACGAGACGACCGGCTCGATCGGTTGGTCGGACCACTGCGGGAACTGCGCGATAACGAGTCGCTGAACCAGGGCGGCGCTCGTGGATGCATCGCCGGGCCACCTGGTCGAGGAAACCGCCACGTGGCAACGATCTACCACGGCCACGACGCCGGGCAACTGCACAGATCCGGCGACAGGTGACCTCCGGGGCGGCGATCAGCGGGCGCCAGGGAGGCGGCCGTCGGAGTTGTTCACGAGCCCGGACTCGTAAGCGACGATCACAGCCTGGGTACGGCTGTGGAGGTCGAGCTTCGTGAGCAGGCTCGCGACGTGGCTCTTGACCGTGTTCTCGCCGAGGAAGAGCCGTCGGGCGATTTCACCGTTGGAACGCCCTGCAGCCAGCTCAACAAGCACGTCACGTTCGCGTGCGGTGAGTCGCCCGAGTGGCGGATACCGGTCGGCGGCTTGTGCGGCGGTCGGACCGAACCGCGTTGCCATCCGCGCGGCCACGGCCGGGGTGAAGGTCACCGAGCCGGCGGCGGCGAGGACGGACGTGACGAGCTGCTCCTCGGGCGCATCCTTCAGCAGGAAGCCGCTGGCGCCGGCGCGCAACGCCCGATAGACGTACTCGTCGAAGTCGAAGGTGGTCAGCACGAGGACGGCCGGCCCGTCGGAGTGTGACGTGATCTGCCGGGTCGCTTCGATACCGTCGAGCCGCGGCATCCGGATGTCCATCAGTACGACATCGGGAGTGAGCCGCCGCGCAGCGTCCACCGCCTCCACGCCGTCGCCCGCCTCACCGACCACGGTGATCCGGGGCTCGTGCGCCAGGATCATCCGGAAGCCTGCTCGAACGAGTTGCTGATCGTCGGCGATCACGACTCGGGTGGCGGTCACGCGCGGTCCAACGGGAGTGCGGCGAAGACCCGGAATCCGTGCGGCCGTGCCGGACCGCTCTCGAACCGGCCGCCGTAGAGGTCGACCCGCTCACGCATACCGATCAGCCCATGCCCCGTCCCGACCGTTCCGGTGCCGGTCGCATCGTCACGGATCTCGAGTTCCAGGCGGCCGTCCCGCGCCTCCACCCGGACGTGCGCGGAGGCGCCGCGGGCATGCTTCATCACGTTGGTGAGAGCTTCCTGCACGATCCGGTAGGCCGCGGCACTTGACCCCGTCCGGCAGATCGTCGAGGCATCCTGCGACACGTAGCTCGACGGGGACGCCGCCGGCACGGACGGTCGAGACGAGGTCGTCGAGGAGCCGAAGGTCGGGTGAAGGCGTCAGCTGCCCACCCTCGGCGGTCCCGCTGAGCGGCGTGCTGTCCCTCAGCAGGGTGAGCAGGCGTCGCATGTCTTCCAACGCATTGCCGCCGGACGACTCGATGACGTCGAACGCCGTGGCTGCGTCGGTGTAGTCGGCGTGACGGAGAGCAAGTCGTCCGCCACGTGCGTGCAGGACGACGACGGCGAGCGCGTGCGCGACGACGTCGTGCAGCTCTCTCGATACGCGCCCGTTCGTCGGCCACCAGCCTGGCGACCTCGATCTCACCGCGACGTTCGGCGGTCACCGCCCGGTCGAGCTGCCGCCGCACGACGAGACCGATGATCACGGGGACCGCTATCCAGGCCGCCGAGATGATCTGTCCGCCCAGCCCATACCCAGGGGACCGGGCGGCGATGACGATGGACGCAGCCACGGCAAAGGCCAACCCGACGAGGACGGCGTTGCGCGAGCGTGCGTGTACGACTACCGAATAGGTGGCCAGCAGCAGCGCAACCGACTCACCCAGCAGCTGCGGTGGATTGGCCACCAGCCACTGGACGATCAGGGCTGCCGCCACGATGGCGACAACCTGCATGGGAAAGCGGCGACGAAGCATCAACGGCACCGTGACGGCTACCGCCAAGCCAATCAGAGCCGGCTCACTACGTCGGTCGTTGACGACGAGCTCCCCGAGCGAGAACACGAGCAGCGCAATGGCAAGTGCACCGTCGGCCAGTCCACTCCGGGGTGCCCTGTCGTGTCCGCTGATCACGAACTCACGCTATCGGTGCCGCCTCGCCCGCCTCCTCATCACAAAGGACGATCCACTCCCCTCCAATGGAGGGCGCGCCGGAGTGTTCATGTTCCTAGCGTTGCTCGTCAGACACCCACCCTCACGAAGGAATCTGATGATCATCGACCTCGATCTCACGCCACCGACCACGTCCACCGGCCTTCGCTTTCCACGACTCGCGCCGGCCAGCCTGGTAGCCGGACCCCTCATCCTCGTGATCGCGGAGATCCTGCATCCGCACCTTCCCGGGACGACGTCTGTCGAACTCGCTCACGAACTTCTGGGCCACATCGGGCGCTGGCAGGCATGGAGCGTCGTCCTGCTGATCGGCGCAGTCGTCGCTGTGCCGGGAGTCCTCCGGCTCTTCCGGGTCGTCGGCGGCGGCCGGGGCCGCATCCCCACCACCGTCGGCATCGTGATGACCATCTGCGCCGCGGTCGGTGCCGGCGGTTTCGCTGTGATGAACTCCCAACTCGCGGGGATGGCCGCTGCCGGGCCGATCGACGACGCCGTCGCCGCTGCCATCACGCGGGCCGAGAACGACCCGTCCTCGGCCATCTGCCTGCTCCTCTTCCTCGTGGGCATGCACGTCGGCTGGCCGGTGCTCATCGGGGGCGCCGCCCGAGCCGGGCTCGCCAAACACTGGCAGTGGATTCTCGTCGTCGTCGGCAGCCTCAGCGTCTATGCACTCTCGAGCGTCTCGCAATGGTTCGAGCCGCTCGGTCTGCTGATCGTTGCCGCCGCGGTGGCGCCCACAGAGATCCATCTGCTGCGAGGGCAGCACGTGGCGCGCGACTGACAGCGGGCGGGCCAGGCCCGAGGCCGTTAGACAACGTCGTGCGGGGGTACAACGCTGACGAACGCGCGCACGGCGCGCATCCAGCAGAGGAGCGCATCTCGATGACGAGCACACCCAGCCCCACCGCCGATCCGACCATCCCTGACCCGTTGCGACCGGAGCCCGGCCCCGACAGCCTGCCTGTCGACCCTGACTACGCGCAGCCGGAGATCGTGCCCTCCCACAGTGACCCCGACACCGGACCGGTAGCCGACCCAGGGCAAGTACCCGGCCGGGAACCGTTGCCGGGCGAGTAATACACCGGAGCCGACTGATCATCTCAGCAGGCGAACGTGCTGTTCGCGCGCGACCGCATTGCGTCGGGAATGCGATCGAAGCGCCGCTATAATGTGTAGCAGTGGCGATCAGGTGATGCCATTGCCTGAAACGGCGAATATCGCAGGACTTTTGTTCTCGAACCATTGAGCCGGCTCCTGCAGCGTGCGAGTGTGTCTGTCACCGCCATTCACACCCGCGCTGCCTGAGGAGTCGGCTCTATTGTCTGTATTCGTGCCAGGTATCGATCTGAGCCGGCAGTTCTACTCGGAAGCGGTCAGCCCGGTGCTGGCGTCGAGGTTTCCAGAGTTGCCTTACAGCGCAGCACTTCTCGGCCGCGGCTCCGAGGTTCTGGGGTTCGACGACGAGATGTCACGGGATCACAACTGGGAGCCGCGGGTGCTCCTGTTCTTGACTCAGCAGGATAATGCCCGCCGTGGCGATGCCGTCGACGCCGCGCTTCGTGAATCGCTTCCGACCCGGTTCCGTGACTATGCGACGGACTACTCGATCGTGACACTCCAGGGATACGTCGGGCAACACCTCGAGGTCGATATCGACGGCGCCATCGGTCCGCGGGACTGGCTGACCTTCCCGGAACAGAAGCTGCTGATGATCACCGCAGGCGCGGTCTATCACGACCAGATCGGCCTCCACGCACTGCGCGAGCGCTTCGCCTACTACCCCCGCGATGTCTGGCTCTACCTGCTGGCGGCCGGGTGGTGGCGCATCCACCCCGAGATCAATCTGGTGGGCCGGGCCGGCTCCGCAGGTGATGAGCTCGGGTCGGCAATCATCGGGTCGCAACTCGTGCACGACATCATGTCGCTGTGCTTCCTGATGGAGAGGCGGTACGCCCCCTACTCGAAGTGGTTCGCTACGGCGTTCGCCCGCTTGAATTGCGCGCGCGACCTCACTCCCATCCTGACCGATGTCATCCACGCCGACACGTGGCGGAAACGCGAGGACGCTCTGACCGCGGCGTATGAGCAGGTGGCGGCGATGCACAGCGCGTCGAAACTCACCACCCCGGTTTCGACAGAGGTGGAACAGATCTGGAATCGCCCCTTCAAGGTCACCTGGGCTGATTTCCCTGGGCTTCTCAGCGCTCTGATCGAGGACCCCGACGTGAGGGAGATAGCCGAACGGTGGCCGAACGGTGGAGTCGACCGGTTCAGGGACATGCTGATGCGACCGGGCGAGCGCAGCCGGCTGCTTCGCCTGTTCGAGTAGCAGGCGGGGCTGCCTGACACGGCGTTGCCGCGAGTCGCACGCGTCGTGATCTTGTCGACGCCGTGCCGAGACCCGAGCCCCAACCGACGTCGACACCGAAGGCGACCCCGAAACCCACACCGAAGCCCACGCCTGACCCACCCGCGCCGCCGCCGGCCCACGCTTTCGCGAACTGCAACGACATGGACACCGTCTACCTGCACGGCGTCGGTCGGCCAGGTGCGCACGACTCGACGTCGAGCAGGCCGGTGACGGATTACCTCGTCAGCGCGGGTCTGCATGAGGCCAACAGCGGCAGCGACCGAGACGGTGACGGCATCGCCTGCGAGGCGCACTGGACCCGGATCAGATCTGGTCCACGACCGGCGTGGTCAGCTGCCGGCCTTCAACGAATGCGAGTGACGTCGAAGGATGTGCTCGCGTCCGTCTCCCTCAGGTCCGACCTCTGGATAGGCGCACAGGAGCGGGAACGCGATTCGCTCCTGGAGCTTGTTCCACAGGTCCTCGAGTCGCAGGGCAGCAGCGGCGTTGCCGTCGGTCCAGAGCAGTCCCACCATTTCGCCGTAAGCGCGGACACGGCCGTATCTCGCGACGCTACGAAGAAGCGGAGAGCCGACGACCAGGTCGAACATGTCGGGGTCCGGGTAACCGCTCCGCATGATGCGGCGAAGTGTTTCGGCGGCGTCGAGCTCCAGATATCGGCTGGACGCACGCGCTTCGACGAGAAGGGTCTTGTCGAGCCGTCTGTTCAGAAGCTCACGGTGGTTTGCTGTCGCGACGACGATCACGCCACTGCCGTCCAGCAATCCCGCGCCGACGTACCCCGCCAGCGGCGGGAGCAGGTCATCGGCATCGTCGTAGAAGTGGACGCCGTGGAAAGGGCGGGCCGGCGCCGACGGTGAAGCGACCGCACGTGGCGACGGTGACGCGACCGCACGGGGCGGCGCCACCGGCGTATCGGCTGGGTGGGAACGTGGTTCGGGGACGACGGGCACGCGGTAGCCACTCTCGATGACGATGCGGCCCTTGCCCTGCGCCTTGGCCGCATACAGCGACGCGTCGGCCCGTGCGACCAGGTCACCGACCCGGTCGTCGGCTGTTACCGAGATCCCGATGCTGGCGCCTACTCGCCAGTCGAAGCCACCGATCGACATCGGCTCGGCCAAGCTTCTCAGGATTCTCTTCGCCAGCGACTGTGCCTCCTCCGCTGTGCTGATGTCGACAACGACGACGGCGAATTCGTCGCCGCCGACACGGGCGACCACATCGGTCGGTCGAACCACCGCTCGAATACGTTCGGCGACGAGCTGCAGAACCTGATCGCCGACGCCGTGGCCGCCGGCATCGTTGATGACCTTGAAACCATCGAGGTCCAGGAACAGCAGGGCATTGATCCGGCCGGTCCGCATGGCATCCGACGTCAATCGCCCGACCGAGTCGATGAACCCGCCACGATTCGTGAGTCCGGTCAGCGAATCATGGTGCGCACTGTGCGTCAGGCGCTCCTCGAGGGCAACCTGCTCGGTGACATCGCTCGCGCAGAGCACATATGTCGAGGACCCGCTGCGATCAACGGTCGGTTGTCCCGCGAATCGCAGCAGCCGGGCGCCGATCACTGTGTCGACCCAGACATCGGTGGCCAGCACTCGCTGCTCGTGTACTGCACCGCGTATCGAAGCAGAGACCTCGGGCCGTTCGGCCGAGGGGAAAGCGTCGAGCCAGCCTTGGCCCAGTTCCTGCTCGACAGAGCGGCCCGTCAGACCGGTCCAGGCGGCGTTGACGAGGATTGCGTGGCCGTTGCCGTCGAGACACAGGATCGCGAAGGGCACCAGATCGACGACGCGTGCCCGCAGCTCGTCCGTCCCGACATCGTCCCGATCGGGCACCAACGCGAGCGCGCTGGGCCACGGCTCGACGGGGCTGTCGGACGGGCGGCCGACCAGTAGTGGCCAGCGCCCGGAACCGGCGCTCGGCCCGTCTGGACTCATGAGCGAGCGCGCGTCGAGTGCGTCTGCCATCGCCGCTCCCTAGGTGTCGCCGTACTTGCGCGACGTTAGCACCCAAAGCGGGCGAGATCGGAAGGGCCGGGCCACCAGAGTCCCAATAAATCGGGGCAAAGCACTAGTGGGATGATCCATGCTCAGCGCCCGTTCAGGCTTCGCTCGAGGGCGGGTGACACCGCATGAGGCCGCACGCCAGGATGTCCAGGGTGATGTCGATGTGGAAGGTGCCGGGATGACCCGCTACGTGATCGATGCGCCGACGCTCCTCTACGTCGTGGCCAACGGCGTGCAGGTCAGTCCTGCGCATCAGCTCGTCGCACCGAACGTCATCCGGTCGCAGGCACTCGCCTTGCTGCTCACGGCTGTCCGGCGCGGAGATCTTGACGAGTCCCTGGCGCTCCGGCAGCACGAGCGCCTGACCGAATTGAAGATGCGGCTGCTCGGTGACCGGATGTCGCGCCGCACTGCGTGGAACGTCGCGCGGGACCAGGGATGGGAAACGCTCGACGAAGCGGACTACATCGCCGTCACCCGGCTCCAGGCCGACGCCCTCGTCACTGTGAACCCTGCACTGGCAGCGAGGGCCGCGGGCCTCGTGCGGCTCGCACCATTCGAGGCCCTCAGCCGAGCCGATGACTGACCACACCGACCGCCGCCGCGCGGCGGTAGCCGGTTGCCGCTCGCGCGACTCGATTCGTCGCCTGATGAACGTGTGCCGATGAGCGACGTTCTGATACTCGGGGCGAACGGCTTTCTGGGAACGGAGTTGTATCGACAGGCAAGGACCCTCGGCCACGTGGTCACTGGGACGTGGTTCAGCCGGCCGTCGACGTGTATCGATGGGGTGCACCTCGACCTGCGTGACCGCACGGCGGTTCGCGCGCTGGTCATGAGGTCGCGGCCGGCGCTGATCATCAACGCGGCGTTCCGCCAGTACGAGTGGGACATCACGGCTATCGGTCCGGTGAATGCAGCGCTGGCCGCAGCGGAGGTCGGTTCACAGTTCGTCCAGGTCTCCTCGGACGTCGTTTTCAGAGGCCGGCCGACGCCCTATCCCGAGGACGCCTCGCCGGACCCGACGACGCCCTACGGCGCCGCGAAAGCTGCGGCCGAAACGGCCGTACCGGCCATCGTCGCGACTGCCGTTATCGCCCGGACGTCGCTCATCATGGGACCGGGATCCGAGCACGAACGGCGTGTGTTGGATCAGCTGGCCGGTCGCGAGAGCGGAGTGCTGTTCACCGACGACGTCCGTTGCCCCGTACACGTCACCGACCTGGCCGCGGCACTGCTCGAGGTGGGGTCGAGCGGGCTCCGTGGCATTTTCCATCTGGGCGGTCCGGATGCGCTGACCCGCTACGACGCTGGCCGGCTGATCGCGGTGGCGGCCAGGCAGGAGGCGGACCGGTTGAGGCCGGGCGTGCGTTCAGACGTGGGGCTTGCCGGCCCGAGTGTGATCATGCTCGATGGCTCGAAAAGTCAAGGGGCGTTGAGAACCCGGCTGAGGGGAGCCAACGAATTCCTGGCCATGCCGATGGGCTGACCAGACGACCGGACGGTCGACTCGGACGGCGGAATGTGCCCCTCGGTGACATGTCGGCGTGTCGTTGCCCGCTTACACGGTCGGCGCGCTCACGCTCCGTGCGATCGGTGGCGTTGCAGGACGAGGCCGCAGCGAACGGAGGACTCCAGATGCTGCGGATGACCCGCCGCGCTGCTCTGCTGGGAGCCAATGCCGCCGGGCTCGCCGCGTGTACGAAGGGGAAAACGGCGTCGACGTCCGATGCCAACGGCGCCACCGTTCCCCGGCCCGGCGATGCAACTCCGGGAAAGAACGCGACGCCGACCGCCGCCGTCGACGGTCCCCCGCGGTGGCCACTCACGGGCAAATTGCTGACGAACCAGAGCGACGTGCAGACGCGGCCGTGGCCGTGAAGGTGCCGGACAATCGCGACGAGCATCCGCAGCGTGGCATCGACTCCGCTGACATCGTGTTCGTCGAGCTCGACGGCTACCGAGATTCCGCGGGTCACAGCGGGACGCGACTCGTCCCCGTCTTCCACTCACATTTCCCTGACAGCGTTGAGCCGGTGCGGTCTATCCGGCCGGTGGACATCGCGTTGTTGAGCCCGATGGACGCGCTGATCGGTAATACCGGCGCTGCGCCGTGGGTGACGATTCCGGCAGGACACGGGTGTCAACCGACAATGTTCTTGTGGTCAAGGCCAAACAACACTATGGGAAGATCTTCCACGGTGGGGGTGGCGCCGAACCCCTGTACGACGTGATCAACGGCGTCGGCACCTTCTATTACTTCAACAGCGGCCGGTACGTGAGCGGCACGTGGCACAAGGGCGCGCCGGCTCAGCCGTTCACCTTCACCCTGGCCGACGGAAGTCCGTTCAGAATGGCGCCTGGCCAGACCTTCGTCGAACTACCCGACACCGGCGCCAGGATTCGCATCCACGCCTGATGACGCGACCTACGGCCGGTTCGAGCGGCAGACTATAAGCGTGCGCGTTCGCGTGGGAGCCGTGATGACAGCCGTCCTAGGCTTGCTGTTCGTGTCGTCGTGCACCGTGTTCGAGCCCGGCCCGAAGGTGATCGAGCCCGATCCCGACCCCGTGGTGGTCACCGTCGAGGCGCCGGCGGTGCACACGGTGACCTACCACGTGGATGGGTCCGCGTCGGGTGTCTCGCTCACCGCCCAGACTCCGATGGGTACTACACAAGGTGTGTCTGACGGGCCGCTGGCCAAGCAGGCTCGGCATCAAGGGCTGGGCTTCAACGGCTTCAGATCGGGCGACCTCCTGTACATCTCGGCGCAGAACGGTGGTGCCGCTGGGGCGTTGTCGTGCGAGATCCGGGTCGACGGCGTCGTCGTCTCGAGTCGCGCCGCAGCGGGAGCGTTCAGCATCGCGACCTGTCAGGCCACGATGCCGTGAGTCGTGGTCGGCCTCGTGAGGATGTCAGCTCCATCGGCGGTGATGGCGATCGTGTGCTCGCTGTGTGCCGTCCGACAACCGGTAGCGCTTCGGAGCGTCCAGCCATCGGCATCGGTGATCAGCTCAGCGGTGTCCGCCATGACCCACGGCTCCAGTGCGAGCAGCAGCCCCGGTCGCAGTTTGTATCCCCGTCCGGGCCGGCCGGTGTTCGAGACGTGCGGGTCCTGGTGCATCGTCGACCCGATGCCATGACCTCCGAACTCGGTGTTGATCGGATATCCCGCCTCACCCAGAACCGAGCCGATGGCGTGGGAGATATCGCCGAGTCGGGCCCCAGGGCCGGCAGCGGCGATCCCCGCAGCCAATGCGCGCTGGGTCGCGCTGATCATCGCGACGCTCTCCGCGGGTTGTGCGTTGCCCACGATGAAGCTGATGGCAGAGTCCGCGGGCGACCCCGTCTTTGGAGACGGCGAGGTCGAGTGACAGGAGGTCGCCGTCGGCGACTGTGTAGTCATGCGGGAGTCCATGGAGCACGGCGTCGTTCACTGAGGTGCAGATGTAGTGGCCGAACGGCCCGCGGCCGAAGGGCGGCGCGTAGTCGACATAGCAGGATTGCGCTTCTGCCTCGACGATCATCGCCTGAGCCCACCGGTCGATGTCCAACAGGTTGGTACCAACAGCGGCTCGGCCCTTCAACGTCTGCAGGATGTGAGCGACGAGGGCACCGGATTCCCTTGCTCTCTCCAGTCTGGTGGAGCTCAGGATCTCGATCATGCCGGGCCTCTCTGACGGTACCAATAACTATCCCGGCCATATTATCCCGGCTACGATCGCCGCCATGGTCAGGTTGCCTCTCACATCCGCCGAGGTCGAGCGTGGACGGCGCCTCGGAGCACTTTTGCGTCGCGCCCGGGGCGAGCGCTCGATGCTCGAGACCGCCCTCGATGCACGCGTCTCGCCGGAGACCCTCCGGAAGATCGAGACGGGCCGCGTGGCGACCCCGGCCTTTCCGACAGTCGCGGCAATCGCGAGCGTCCTCGGCCTGTCCCTCGACGCAGTGTGGGCCGAAATCGACCAGACCGAACCTGGCGTCAACCCAGCCGATTCCGGTGAACACGCACGGGATCGGCTGGCCTCGTAGGGCTGCTTCCCGCGCTGCGCTTGCGGTGTGACGCTCGCAGTACTACCGCCCATTGGCCGGAGCGCGAGACCTGAGGAGGAAGCCGTCGTAATGCCCGACGCTTCGGATCAGCGAGGTGCCGTTTCGGAGCAATCCGGGGCGGCCTCGTTCAACCTAAGTGCCACTACCACGAAAGCCGGGTGAGCCCTAGTCGAAGGCATCTTGTTCGATGTATTCGCGGACGGCCGGGTGTCCGTCCGAGCGGGTGCCGCGGATGCCATTCCACGTGGGTGCGTCCGTCGTGCCACTAAGTCTCTGTGTCCTTACGGACGACCGACGCACCCGCTGGACGATCTCACCCAGTTGGGCGCAATTGCACTCGACAATGAACTCGATCGCCAGGCCATCGACAGGCCGCATCAGGCGGGCCGACGACGGTCACCAGTGTTCTTCCGGCTCGAAGAAGGGCCGCGGAATCGAGTGACGCGGTCGCAACCGCTGCGAACCCGACTCGAAAGCAACGATCGTTAACAGCTACGCATCAACATGAGGTGCGCGGCTCGGCTCGATCGGCTGCAGGATCTTGCGTTGCGATGGAGTGAGGCGTCCGAGGAGTTCGTCGCTGTAGCTATAACCGCGACGGCTTGAACCCCACGACGGGCCATACCGGTAGATTACGACACGCCGTTCGCCTGGGTTGGTCCTGGCGGTCGCGCCGTGCATAAGGCCATCGCAGAACAGAAGCGCGTCGCCTTTGTTCAACCTCACCTCCATGGCGCCAGCGATCGAGTCCATGGAGCCACGGTTGGAGGCCTGCAAATCGACGACCTGCGGATGTTCGAAGTTTGACTTGTGGCTACCGGGGACGACGACGGTGGCGCCGTCTCCTGGGCCGATGTCGGTGAGTGCCATGAGTACGTTCATCTGGCCGCACCGAAACACTCCGTCCTTGAAGCGGTGCTGGCCACGGATCGCGCCACGGTACCCACCGGAGTGCGGTGGCGAGTAGCCACCCGCGCGCCGAACGGTAGCGAAGCATTCGTCGATGAACAGGCCCTCGACGTAGGAGTCGGACTCCCCGACGTATCGCCGGGCATACTCGATCCACGATGGGTGGTCGATGAGCCGCTCGAACGGCTCACCGGCCTCGACGATGCTCTGAAGGTCAAGCGCGAGGTCCTGCCCGTCGACCCGCCGGTCGATCCGCTGCATGTTGCCCCACCAGCCATCTGGCTCGATGGACGGGAAGCGATCGAACGCGGCGTTCAGGTCGGCTACGAGGTCCGCTTCGATCGCGTTCTCGAGGACGAGATAGCCCTGCAGGTCGAAGAGATAGTCGTCAAGCTTCGACGGCTGCTTCGTCGGATCGGCGTGGGTCGCCGTGGACTCGGTGCCTAAGGTCATGCGTTGACCGTATCAACCCTCTGGGCCGTTGAACGGTATCGATTTCCGTCCTTTTCGTCCGCTTGCGGGACCCTGTCGGAGCCCGGCCGTGAACGGAACACGCTGCCAGGGATCGATGCTGCTGTCAGCGATGCACGATGAGCGCTCGGACGCGGGACGACCGATTCCGCACTTGACCTCTTTCGGCCAAAGCCTGAATCGTTACCGAAGACGAGAAATTTAGCCCTTGGCATAAACCGGTTCTGCTGAGACGCTTTCGCCGGTCGTTGCCGAGTGGCGGCCGGCGGCCTCGGATCAAGAATTCGACGGAGGAACGTCCATGACCGCACCAACCCTGCCCGTATTGAGCCGCCGCCGACTGCTGGCCGCCAGCGCGGCCGCGGCGGGCAGCACAGCCGTCTTGGCGGCCTGCGGCAACAGCGGGTCGTCGAAGTCTAAAGATCGCGGCGCCGGTACAAACGCTGGTGCGAGCGGTAAGGGCGCACCGAAGGAGCCGCTGCCGAAGCCCGCGTCGTTCCAACAGGCACCCAGCCTGGACGCGGCCGTCAAGGCGGGAACCCTTCCGAAGGTCGAAGACCGGTTGCCGGCGGACCCGTACGTCGTTCCCCACAACTGGGTGCAGAAAGGAAAGTACGGCGGGCTGCTGAAGACGACAACCGCTTCCACGGCGGGCGGAGACCTCTACGAGTGCACCTACGGTTACTCGTTCCTGCGGTATTTCAATGACGGTCAGGACATCGGCCCGGGGGTGGCCGAATCGTGGGAGATAAGCCCTGACGCGAAAATCATCACCTTCCACTTCCGGAAGGGTCTGAAGTGGTCGGACGGGCAACCGTGGACGACTGCGGACATCATGTACTGGTGGAACGACATGGTCATCAACCCCGATCACACCGCCAGTCCGCCCGATGATGTCCGTGACGGTAAGGACCAGGTCGCCAAGGTCACCGCGCCCGACGACACGACGCTCGTGCTGACGTTCCAGACGCCGGCCCCGGTGGCCGTCGAGCGGATCGCTGCCTACGTGAACCGCACAACCATCGGGCCGTACTGGCACGTGCCGAAGCATTACATCAAGCAGTTCCACCCGAAGTACAACAAGGCAATCAATCCGAAGAGCGCCTGGCAGACCAAGCACGACCAGAAGCTGCTCTGGAACCAGAACCCCGACTGCCCGACGATGGTGGGCTATCACTGCTCGAAGTACAGCGAAGGCCGGGCGGTGTACTGGGAGCGCAACCCCTACTACTACGCCGTCACCCGCGACGGCGACCAGTTGCCCTACATCGACAAGTGGCAGTGGATCTGCATCGCCGACTCGCAGGTGCAGATCTTGGCAATGACGGCGGGGAAGTTTGATTACGTGCACACCCGCAACACCCCGGTGACGCTAGGGGACTTCTCCGGGTTCAAGAAGGCCGAGGCCAAAGGTGGCCTGAAGGTGCAAACCTGGGACTCCGGCAACGGGTCCGGGTCGATGACTTTCTTCAACTTCGACACGCAGGATGCCGACCTGCGGAACCTGCTGGGCGAGCACGACTTCCGGTTGGCGCTCTCGTATGCGTTCAATCGGCCGCTGGCGAAGAAGTCGATCTACTTCGACACCGGTGAGTTGACGACTGGCACCTTGAGCCCGAAGGGCGTCAGCTTCAACATCAACGACGAGGCCAAGAAGGTCTACACGCAGTGGCGCGACTCCGCGATCAAGTACGACCCTGACCAGGCGAAGAAACTCCTCGACGGGCTCGGGCTGAAGGACACCGACGGTGACGGATTCCGGGAGTACAAGAACGGGAAGAAGCTCACGGTGTCACTGGACTATCACGCGGACACGTCGAGGGAGAACATCGACAAGTGCACCCAGCAGAAGCGCGACTGGGAAGCGGTCGGTATCAAGACCATGATGAACCCGCTCGCGCCGACGACCTTCAGTGACAAGTGGGGCCAAGGCCAGTTGACGACCACGGCGGACTGGGGGATCGGCGACTGCTCGCCCTACATCTACGCCGGGTGGATCGTGCCGGTGGCGAACTCGTGGTGGGCACCGTTGACCGGTCAGGGCTACGCCCTACGGCTCGCCGATCCGGGCGCAGCAGTCAAGCAGAAGGCGACGAGCCCGTGGAAACGCACACCGCCGTTCGCGACGGTCGACGACGGCTTCCCGCTGGGCAAGACGTGGGCCAAGGTGCAGGACATCTACGACGCCGGCCGCGTCGAGCCCGACGAGTTGAAGCGAACGAAGGCACTGTGGGACATCTACAAGGTCCACATCGACGAGGGCCCGTTCATGTACGGGATCGTCGCCAACTTCCCGGCAACCGTCCTTCAACACGGCGACCTGCGCAACATCCCCACCCGTGACAACCTCGCACTCGGCGGATGGACCGACCCCTGGTTCCTGCCCTCCCCCGCGGTGTACGACCCGGAAACCTACTACTGGGACAACCCCGGCCAGCACACCGCTTAACAGACGGTACGGGGACGGATCGAGTGGCCCTGCACCCAACAGGGTCATCGGTGCGCTGTGCTGAGGGTTGCTATCGCACTTTGGTCACCGTGACTCGAACGTACTGAGGCGTCCGCCCTTTCGGCTCGCGACGCTGTGCGGGCGGCCGATGCCCGAAACCGGCCAACCGACCGCGTCGTGATGAATGGAAACGCTGTAGGGACTCGAAATGCGAGTGAAAGTTGGCTCGTCGCGATGCCTTCCCGCCGCGGCTGCGCGCACTCGTACACCAGGAGGAGCTGGCCGGCGCATGAGCGGTGCAGCAGCGGGAAGACCACCGAGCCGAACGGCTCGAGCCGGCTCCCGCCAGTGAACTGACGTCCTGCTTAGCTGTGCCGCGGCGACCTTGGGAGCTGCCGGAGCTGTGCGCGACGTTGCTTCGTGACCATCGCCGGACTCAGCTCGACTGGTCGGGCACGCGAGCACCAACGTGACTGGGAAGGTGTACCGGAAGGAGTCGCGGCCGGTGCTGCGCCGGGGGCGCAGGGGCGACGGATGACCTGTTCCAAGTTTGTCGCGATGCTCCGAGCTGACCAGCAGAATGACTAGCAGGGGGCTGGGACGAGTTGAGGCCGCTCCCCCGTGTGGTGGGGAAACGGCCTCTGACCTGCGGTGATGCTGGTGGGCGATACTGGGATCGAACCAGAGTCACGGCATGTTGGCGACACTGCGTGTGACCTGCGAGAACGGCCTCTGAGCTGCGGAAACGTCCCCCAGTAACGTGCGACACGCAACGACATCGAACGACTCACGTACACTTTGACTAGTGCACGTTCGGTGCACGGGACCGAGGAGAGACATGGCTGAGAAGCGTCAGCGCCGCCCGTTCGGGAAGGTCCGACAGTTGCCCTCCGACCGCTGGCAAGCCTCGTACATCGGCCCGGACGGGACCCGCCACGCCGCGCCAGCCACGTTCAGCACCAAGGCCGCCGCGTCCGCGTGGCTGTCCCAGCGCCAGTCCGAGATCCTCCGCGAGGTCTGGACGCCCACCCCGAGCCGCGGCACCCAACGGCTCACGTTCGCCAGCTACGCCGACGCTTGGCTGCTGGGCAGGTCGGCACCGAGCCAACGGAAACCCCTCGCCCCGCGGACGACCGCGCATTACCGGGATCTGCTCGACCGGTTCCTGCTGCCCACGTTCGGTGATCTGCCGTTGCGGTCCATCACCGAGGACCACGTCTCGGAGTGGTTCTCGACGACCGCCCTCGACCGTCCGACCACCCGTGCGCACGCCTACACGCTGTTGGCGTCGATCCTGCGCTCCGCCGCTACCCGCACCCCCGGCAAGACGGCGCTGATCCCGTTCAACCCTGCCGCGATCCGCGGTGGCGGCACGTCCGACTCGGGCAAGCGCGCCGACCCCGCGTCGCTCGACGAGATCGCCATGATCGTCGACGCCATGCCTGATCGTTACCGCGCGATGATCCTGCTGGCCGCCTGGGCCGGGCTCCGGTTCGGTGAGCTGACCGAGCTACGCCGTCGAGACGTCAACACCAAGACCGGGCAGCTCAAAGTCGCGCGTGCCGTCGTCCGCGTCGACGGGACGACCCTGGTCGGCAAACCGAAGTCCGATGCCGGGCTGCGCACCGTCGCCGTCCCGCCGCATATCTTGCCCGCGATCCGTGAGCATCTGTTGCAGCACACCGGACCCGGCCCGGACGGCTTGCTCTTTCCCGCGGCGCACGGTGGGCACATGGCCCCGTCGACGCTCTACAAGTCGTTCTACCGGGCTCGGGATGCTGCTGGACGGCCGGACCTGCGCTTCCACGACCTGCGACACACCGCCGCGACGATGACCGCACAGACGGGCGCGAGCTTGGCCGAGTTGATGGGCCGCCTCGGCCACTCGACCCCGTCCGCTGCGATGGTCTACCAACACGCCGCACGCGGCCGCGACGTCGAGATCGCGGCCGCGATGTCGCTGCTCGCCGAACGGCCCCACGGCTGAGTCAAAGACCGTTGCCCGCATGGCGTTCGGGCACTCGCGGGCCGTCGTACCGCTGACGTCGGAATGCGCAAGTCTGCTTGGCTATTCGAGCGGTTCACCCTGGTGTGCAACCGCGTGATCATCGGTCCATATCCGCAGAACCCCTTGCCTGGTTGAGTTACTGCGTTTCTGGCGATTCTCGACATCGAGGTTTCACCGTTGTTTTATGGCGTCGAGCGTCGGAGTTCGTCATCTGCTCGATTCGGGACGTAGATACCTACGTTGGTCTAGACCCTCAACCCTGGTTGACGATTGTATATAAGAACGGTTTGCAAAACGGGTGACACGGGCGCACGATACGGCTAATGCCGCGTCAACAAGGCGCGGTCGGTGCGCGCAACAAAGGTCGGCGCACCCGAGCCCAGGAGCCCACCGTGAAGAAACGACCCGAGCCCGCACGACCCCCACACCGCGACCTCATGCGACTCGCTGAAGCCGCCGCGCTCGTCGCCTGCCACCGACGCACGCTCGACCGCAAAATCCGCACCGGCGAGCTGCCCGCGTACCGCGTCGGCCGCGGTGTGATCCTGGTCGACCTCAACGACGTGATGGCGTTGGTGGTGCGCATCCCGGCAGCTCAGCCCGCACCGCGGCCCGAGCCCGGCACCGCGGCGTGACCTGCCTCGCGATCCGGCCGGATGCAGACCCGCCGCCGCCGGAGACGAGCGAGCGCCACCCAGGCGGGAACCGGGAGCGGCGCTCAACGCGAAGCGAGCCCCTCGAAGGAATGCCCGCGCCTGCACAGGGTAACGGGTGCGCTCCCCCCGGTGGGACAACCCGGCGATCGCCGCTGCGCACCGGATCGACGTGGCCCGGCTCGACCGGGACCGACCCGCACCCGCCGGGTCGGTCGTCGTTGTCGACCTCCGCGATCGGCGGGACGTGTCTGCCGCGGAGTCGCGGCGGATTCGTTCGCTCGTCATCGACGCAGAGGTCACGACGGTCGTCGGTGGGACCGGCCCGGCGCGCAGTGTCGATCACCCCGATATCGGGGTGCCGGGGGGGCCCGCATGAGCTTCTCCTTGTCCGCGATGCGCGCCGCATTCCCTGCCCTGCTTGACGATGAGCCGCCCACACTCGATGACGAGGAGCCTGCCGTGTCCGTCGCTACCGGCGGTTCGGACGCTGACCTGCTCGCCCGCGTCCACAACGGCTCCTGGCTCGACGCGCAGACGTTCCCGGCTCTCCGGTACGCAGTTCCCGGGATCGTGCCGGAAGGCTTCGGCCTGCTCGTCGGCCCGCCGAAGGCCGGGAAGTCGTGGGCCGCTCTCGCGATCAGCCTTGCCGTCGCGTCCGGTGGGATCGCGCTCGGCAGCATCCCGGTCGGTCCGCCGCGGCCGGTGCTGTACCTCGCCCTGGAGGACGGAGACCGTCGATTGCAGGACCGGTGCCGCAAGCTGCTCGACGACCAGCCGATCCCCCCAAGGCTCGACTACGTCACCCGCGCAGACTGGCGTACCGCGACCAAGCTCATCACGGCTTGGCTGGAACGTAACAGCGGCCCGGGTCCGCTCGTCCTGATCGACACTCTCGGGAAAGTCTCGCCGCCGCCGTCCCCGGGAGAGTCCGCGTACGCGAGGGACTACCGCATCGGCGGAGCGTTCAAGGCGATCGCTGATGACCACCCGGGGTCGTCCGTGATCGCCGTCCACCACGACCGGAAGGCGAGCAGCGACGACTTCGTCGACGCCGTGTCAGGCACTCACGGGCTCGCCGGCTCGGCCGACTTCGTGATCGTCCTCGACCGGAAACGGCAGGAATCGGAAGGGGTCCTGAAGGTCACCGGCCGGGACGTGATGGAAGCTGAATACGCTGTGCGCCTTGACAATCATGGCCTCTGGACCCTCGTCGGTGCCAGCCTCGCCGCCGCCGCAGCACAGGCGATCGTGGTCAAGTCGACCGCTGGTGTCGGTGAGGTACAAGCCGAGATCATCCGGTTCGTCGCGGGGCGCCCGAACGGCACTAGCCCGAAGGACGTCGCCACCGCTCTGAGCATCGATTCCGACCAGGCGTGCACATACCTGACCCGCGCCGTCAACACCGGTCGTATCGACAAGGCCGGACGTGGCATGTACATGCCGTTGGGGTGTCAGGAGTGTTAGGAGTGTTAGGGTCACTGAAAGTGAGCGTGTGGTTACTTCCTAACACAACTAACACAACTAACACCGCGTTGTGGGGGAAGAAACACAAGGACCAACCACAACCTCGCACCGGGCATCGACGCGACTGCCCCTACCCACATTTCTGGCACTGAATCTGCGGGCGGTCCGGTGACCATGCCGGATCACCGCGCGCGTCCCGGACGCACTATCGCCGGACCCCTGACGGGCCGGGGTCCCCGATACCCCGTCCAACCCCTGTCCAGACCCCGTCCACCGACGCACGCGTCCCACACTTCGTGCCACCCCTGGCCGACCGCTGCCACTCCCCCGCCAGGCGGGACGACCTCAACCACCGCGGTTACGCGTAACACCGTGCGTAACCACCCCTGGCAGCACAACCCACTCTTAGGAGTAACCAATGCCCGTGAGCTGTCGCCACGCAGCGCGTCGGGGGTGGTGCGGGGCCGGCCAGCGCCGGACCGCGGAATGCGAAGGTGGTCCAGCAGCACTGCCAGCGCTGGCGAATCACCTGCCTGGCCGGTCGTCAGGAGCAGCACCAGCGGTAGTCCGCGTCCGTCGACGAGCGCGTGGGTCTTGATGGTCCGGCCGCCACGAGATCGCCCGATGGCGTGATCGTCGGGTTCGTCTCCGCGACCGAGCGATTCTTTGTCATTCGAACCAGCCCCCTGTGCAGGCAGTGACCGTCAGCTCCGACCTCTCAGCGATCGCCCCGTGCTGATGCACACGCGCGATGGTGGAGTCGACCGACACCTTCCAGTCGATCTCACCCCTGGCGTCCGCCCCGACCTGCAGCGCCAGCAGGACCCTGTCCCGCGTCCCGTCCTCGCTGAACCGGGCGTGCCGCTTCCGCACCGTCTGCCACGGCCCGAACTCCGTCGGCAAGTCATGCCCCGCCAAACCGGTCCGCAACCGCAAGATCGACCCCTCCACCAGCGTGCGGTGCGGCTGCATCGGCCTACCCATGGCACCTTTCACCGGTGGCAACAGCGGCTCGATCCGTGCCCACATCTCATCCGAGAGAACAGCAGTCCGCCCCATCCACCGATCATCAAGCGCCAATCGAGCTCAACATCGGAGACACGCCCTGGTGGTTTGTCTGTGAAGTAGTGCGGTAGTGTTGGGTTATGCCGATTATTACTGCACCAGCCTTGCCGGTAACCGATGCGCAGCGGGTTGAGCTGGAGCGGATGGCAGGGTCGACGGTGTTACCGCACCGTCAGGTCGTGCAAGCGAAGGGATTGCTGTGGGCCGCGGACGGGACAGCGAATCAAGAGATCGCCCGAAGGTGCGGGGTCGATTCGGATGCGGTCCGGCGGTGGCGGGCCCGGTTCGCCGAGAAGGGAGTCGCCGGCGTCGGGGTAATCGCGCAAGGCCGGGGGCGTAAGTCGTCCTTGCCGGCGGGCACCGTCGAGGAGGTCGTCCGGCTCACGCATAAGGAGCTGCCCGCGGACGGGTCGACACACTGGAGCACCCGCTCGATGGCGGCGCGGGTCGGGATCGGCAAAGACGCGGTCGCTGCGATTTGGGCCGACCACAACCTCAAGCCGTGGCGGGTCGACACCTTCAAAGTCAGTAATGATCCGCGGTTCGAGGAGAAACTGGTCGACGTCGTGGGCATGTACCTCAACCCCCCGGCGCGGGCGGTGGTGTTCAGCTTCGACGAGAAAACCCAATGCCAGGCGCTGGACCGGACCCAACCGTCCCTGCCGATGAAGGCGGGCCGAGCCGCGACGATGACCCATGACTACAAACGCAACGGCACGATCGACCTGTTCGCGGCGATGAACATCGCCACCGGGCACGTCATCACCGACCTCACCCAAGGCCACGCCGGCGCCGACGTGCTCCGGTTCTTCAAGCAGATCGACGCCACCGTCGCGCGCGGACTCGCCGTCCACGTCGTGTTGGACAACCTGTCCGCGCACTCCACCCCCGCGATCACGACATGGCTGGCCCACCGCGACCGGCGCCGATGGCACCTGCACTTCACCCCAACCTCGAGCTCCTGGCTGAACCTGATCGAACGCTGGTTCAAAGAACTCACCGACAAGCGACTACGCCGCGGCGTATTCACCAGCGTCGCCGACCTCACCCACGAGATCACCACCTGGGCCAATCACTGGAACGACAACCCAAAACCCTTCATCTGGAAAGCCACCGCCGAAGACATCATCACCAAAGTCCAACGAGGCCGAGCCACCCTCCACCAGATCAAAACACAGACAGACCACTAGCACTTCAGGTCGCTGGCGCAGATCCCGACGGCTTCGACGCGGACGAGAACCTCGCCTGGTCCGGGTTCGGGGACGGGGACCTCCTCGAGGCGGTAGTCCTCGGGTCCGTGGACGACGACGGCTTGCATGGTGGCGGTCACGGGACGGTCCTCTGATCGGCGGTAGCGGGCGTTGCCCATTCAAGCAGCGCACCTCGGGCGCTCGGGTCGGGATGCCGGAGTCGGTCGGAGGTAGCTGCTCGCCCGAGCCGGCGCCGCGCTACCTTGCTGCCAACGATCTGATGTGCGCCGCCGGGCGATGTGCCGCCCGCGAGCGCCAAGCTGGAAGTGGGCGTCATGGAGTTCAGGTATCTCGGTAACAGCGGTCTCAAGGTTTCGGAGATCAGCTACGGCAACTGGGTCACGCACGGGTCGCAGGTCGAGGCCGAGCAGGCGACCGCGTGCGTCCGGTCTGCGCTCGATGTCGGCATCACGACCTTCGACACTGCCGATGCCTACGCCAACACCAAGGCCGAGGTCATCCTGGGCGACGCGCTGCGCGGTGAGCGTCGCGAGAGCCTCGAGATCTTCACGAAGGTCTACTTCCCGACCGGTCCGATGGGTCCGAACGACACCGGGCTGTCACGGAAGCACATCTTCGAGTCGATCAACGGCTCGCTGAAGCGGCTCGGGACGGACTATGTCGACCTGTACCAGGCGCACCGGTACGACTTCGAGACGCCGCTGGAGGAGACGATGGAGGCGTTTGCCGATGTCGTCCGGGCCGGCAAGGCGCTCTACATCGGGGTGAGCGAGTGGACGCCGGACCAGCTCCGTGCCGGCCATGCGCTGGCGCGTGAGCTGCATGTGTCGCTGGTGTCGAACCAGCCGAAGTACAACGCGCTGTACCGGATCATCGAGCCCGAGGTGGTCCCGGTGAGCAAGGAACTGGGGATCAGCCAGGTGGTGTTCTCTCCGATCGAGCAGGGGATCCTGACGGGGAAGTACAAGCCGGGTCAGCCGGTGCCGGAGGGTTCGCGGGCGACGGACGAGGCGGGTGGTGGGGCGAACTTCATCAAGGGTCTGTTGACGGATGAGACGTTGACGCGGGTGCAGAAGCTGGCTCCGTTGGCGGAGGCGGAGGGTCTGTCGATGGCACAGTTGGCGGTGGCGTGGGTGCTGCAGAACGACAACGTCGCGTCGGCGATCACGGGCGGGTCTCGTCCGGAGCAGGTGAAGGACAACGCGGCGGCTGCGGGGAAGAAGCTCTCTGCGGAGACGATGGCCGCAATCGACGAGGCGCTCGGTGACTCGGTCAATCGCGATGGGTCGGCAGTGGGAGAGGCGTCGCCGACAAGTCGACTGAGCTGACGACCACGGCGGGGCCGCGGATCGTCGTGCGCCTTGTCGCCAACGATCCGCCTCGCCTTGCACGTGCGTCTCCTGCCCGCGGATCGTCCGGGTCGAGACCGCGGCGCGACTCATGCGCCGTCAAACAGACACTTGCGGGCGCGACCTCTCGAGTGTCGCGGCCTTACCTTCGCCGTGTGATGGCCAAGGTCCGGCAATTGCCGACTGCGCCCCGATTCGCAAGCTATGTTGTGGGCAGTTTGTACACGTTGCCGTCGCTCTCTGGGGATGCACATCGCTGATTGGGGGCCGCCGAGGTGACTGCAGCCGTCGATCGCGCACTGGACATCGCGCCCGGATCAGTTGTGATTGTTCGGGATGAGGAGTGGCTCGTCCGCGCTACGCGTGACACCGCGGACGGGCTTCTTGTCGACGTGCAGGGTCTTGGGGAGCTGGTACGAGACACCACGGCCAGCTTCTACGAGTCGTTGGACACCATCACGCCGCTCGACCCGTCGCGTGCGCGAGTGGTGGCCGACGGCAGCCCCCGCTATCGAACGGCACGCCTCTGGCTGGAGTCGACGTTCCGCAAGACGCCCGTTCCCCTCGGTGACCACGGCCTGACGGTGTCGACCCAGGCACTTGCCGACCCTCTGAGCTATCAACAGACGGCGGTTCTGAAGGCCCTCGACCCGAGCAACCTTCGGCCCCGCATACTGTTGGCCGACGCCGTGGGCCTTGGGAAGACGCTTGAGATCGGTATGATTCTTTCCGAGCTCGTCCGACGTGGCCGTGGCGAGCGCATTCTCATCGTGACTCCCCGACACGTTCTGGAGCAGATGCAGAACGAGATGTGGTCCCGCTTCGCGCTGCCGTTCGTCCGGCTCGACTCGGCCGGCATTCAACGCGTCCGCCAGAAGCTGCCGGCTACCCGCAACCCGTTCACCTACTACAAGCGGGTGATCATCTCGATCGACACGCTGAAGTCCGATCGCTACGTGGCGAACCTGAGCAAACAGCGCTGGGACGCGGTCGTGATCGACGAGTCCCACAACCTGGCCAACGTCGCAACGTTGAACAACCGGCTTGCTCGACTTCTGTCGCGCAACTCTGAGGCGCTCATCCTCGCGTCCGCGACGCCGCACAACGGGCGCGCCGATTCGTTTGCCGAGCTCCTCCGACTACTCGATCCGTCAGCGGTCCCGCCGGAAGGTGGGCTCATCGCTGATGAGGTGCAACGGCTCGTGATCCGGCGTCACCGGCATAGCTCGGAGGTTGCGAGTGTGGTCGGCGCGGATTGGGCCGAGCGGCAGGAGCCGAACAACGTCCTGATCCCCGCGTCCCCCGCCGAGAACGGTATCGCCGAAGAGCTCTCCGACGTTTGGCTCTTTCCCGGCTCCGCAGGGAGCCCGCACTCTGGACAGAACTCGTCGCTCTTTCCCTGGACGCTGGCCAAGGCTTTCCTCTCCTCGCCGGCCGCGTTGCACGAATCGGTGGTCCAACGTATGGGCCGCCTGGGCTCGGGTGCCGGAGCCAACCGGGAGCGTGTTGCGTTGACCCGGCTCCAAGAACTGGCGACGGCGGGGCTTCGGACCCGCTCCGCCAAGTACACTGAGCTCCTGGCGCTGTTGAAGGAGATCGGCGTCGCGAAGGGGTCGTCTGCTCGCGCCGTCGTGTTCGCGGAGCGCGTGGCGACCTTACGGTGGCTGAAGGAGCATTTGCCGAAGGATCTCGGTCTCGAGCCTCAGGCAGTGGACATCCTGCACGGTGGCCTCGCGGACGACGAGCAGCAGCGCGTCGTCGACGCATTCAAGCAAGCGCACTCGCCGGTACGGGTCCTGGTCACCGGCGACGTGGCGTCCGAAGGTGTCAACTTGCACGCCCAGTGCCACGAACTGATCCATTTCGACATCCCGTGGAGCCTTATCCGCATCGAGCAGCGCAACGGGCGCATCGACAGATACGGCCAGAAGCATGCACCTCGTATCACCGCCCTCCTTCTGGAGCCGGCCAGCGACCGCTTCTCGGGCGACATCCGCGTATTGGCCCGATTGATGGAGAAGGAGAACGAAGCACACACGGCGCTCGGTGATGTCGCTTCGTTGATGGGCCAGTACAGCGTGACTGGTGAGGAGGACCAGATTCGCGATGTCCTCGCCGGCAAGCGGAAGCTCGACGACGTTGTCCGGCCGGTCGCGGAGCTCGCTGAAGCCGATGACATGGCGGGTCTCTTCTGGCGAATGTTCGACGCCCCAGACACTGCGGAGCCGACAACCGAAGGGCTGGTCGCACGCGCCTCCGGCCTGTACGCCGACGACATCTCTTACCTCGACGACGCTCTCAAGTCCGCGTTCATCGATCCGACGGCGGACTTGGCGAAACACGGTGTGTCGTGGCGGCGCAATGACGGCTTCGGGACCGCCGAGCTGACGCCGACGCCGGATCTCGCTCAGCGCTTGGAGGTGCTGCCGCAGTCCTATCTTGCTGACCGACGTGTGATCGACAAGCTGGTCCTGGCGACCACACAGGCACGAGGTAAAGATCGGCTGGATGCGGCGCTTCGAGACGACAGTGACTCCAGTTGGCCTGATGCCCACTACCTAGGCCCGCTCCACCCGGTCCTCGACTGGGCATCTGACCGCGCCCTTGCCACCGTGGGACGGAACGAGGTCTTCGCCGTCCGCGGTGACGTGGATGCTCCGACGGTTTTGCTTCTCGGAACACTGACCAATCGGCGCGGGCAAATTGTCGCGGCCTCCTGGCCGACAGTCGAGTTTCCGCAGCCAGCTAACACCACCTTCGCGCTCGTCCACCCCCACGGCAGCGTCAGTGAAGCGCTGGCATCGTTCGGGTGGGATGCGGTCCGCGCGAATACTGGCGAGGTGCAGGGTGTCGACGATCTGCAAATGCTCGTTGGCCCGGCTGTGGACTCGGCTCGCGAGCAGATGGGCGACATGCTGTCGGCGGCCGAGCAGGATGTTTCCCGACGGGTCGACGACTGGTCCAAGAGGCTGACGACCTGGGACGACCAAGCTGATGAGCTGATCCAGCGGCCTGAGCTGCGTCATAGGCGCGTCAGCGTGCAGCAGGAGCTCGAACTGGTGGCGGCGATGAGCCCCGATCGACTGCTCGTTCGGCCGCTTCTCGTCGTTGTTCCCGAGGACGGATCCATCACATGAGCCTCTCAGACGCGATCGTCGTGGGCGAGGCGTGGATCTCCGAGCACTACTTCACGACCGACGCAACGTCTCAGTCGTTCCAGTCGAAGGTGATCGAGCGGCGAAAGACCTGGGATGCCGAGGCCGCCGACAGCCGGCCAACGGCACGGTCGCGGTTCACTGAACTGCGTCAAGGCCTTGAGGCTGATTTGGCCGCGCTCGGTGAGTTGAACGGTTCCGATGGCGCTGAGCCGGTTAATCGGGACGCTGCATGCGACGCCGCGAATGCCATCCACAAAGCGCTCATCGACGCCCTCGGCCTGCGTGAGCATGGGCTGAGCATCGAGGGTGCCGGACCGCTGTTGAGGGTCTCGCTTCCGGGAATCGCCGAGCGGCCGCCGCTCGCCATCGTGCTGTGCGCTCCCACGTCGACGATCGAGGAGTTGCTCGAGCGGGACGCAAAGACTCTTGAGTTGTCCGTGCTCTTGGACGACGACGGGACCGAGCTGGTGTCGGCTGCCAGGCTGATCTCCGCGCTGTTCGTCGAAGAATACGCACCCGATCTCGTTCTTGCCCTGGCGGGACGGTGGGCAATGCTGGCGGAACGCGAGCGATGGGCTGAGGGTCGTTACCTCGCCGTCGACCTCCAGCTGGTGTGCGAGCGCAATGAATCCAAGCGCGGCGGCGAGATCGACAAGATGCTGACCTGCCTGTCGGCAGAGTCGATCGCACCGGACGCGGACGGCGCGTTGTGGTGGACAAGTGTTCTCGAGGAATCTGTTCATCACACCGTCGGTGTCTCCCAGGATCTTCGCGATGGTGTCCGGCTGTCGATCGAGATCATTGCCAACGACGTGGTTGAGCGGCGACGCGCCAAAGGGCTGGGACCACTACCGGCGGGTGAAGCACAGCCGTTGGCCAAACAAGCGCTGCGATTCCTCTATCGCATCATCTTCCTCCTCTACGCGGAGGCCTCACCTCACCTCGGTGTACTGCCAGTCGGTGCACAGGAGTACGACGAGGGTTACAGCCTGGACCGTCTGCGCGAGCTCGTCCCGGTCGAAATCGTGAGCCCGCAAGCACGCGCTGGCACTCATCTGTACGACTCGCTCGGTGTTCTGTTCCGGCTCGTCGACTCCGGCCACTCCACCAGCAAGGTCGTGTCTGACGACGGGTCCGCCTTCGACGAGGGCCTGACCTTCAACGCAATGCGCGCCGACCTGTTCCGCCGCCAGGCGACTGCCCACATCGACGACGTCGGGTTGGGCAACGCGGCCGTCCAGAAGATGCTCGCTCACCTGCTGCTGAGTAAGGAACGCCGCGGTCGCGACCGCGGCTTCATCTCCTACGCCGAGCTTGGCATCAACCAACTGGGTGCCGTGTACGAGGGTCTGATGTCGTACACCGGCTTCTTCGCCGAGACCGACCTGTACGAGGTCGCGAAGGGCGGAGACGGCAGCAAAGGTTCGTGGGTCGTTCCCGTCGGTCGATCCGACGGCATTGACGCTGATGACTTCGTCAAAGAGGTCGACCAGCTCACCGGCGAGCCGCGGCCAGTCCTGCACCCCGAAGGCTCGTTCGTCTTCCGACTGGCGGGACGAGAGCGGCAGCAGTCGGCGTCGTATTACACGCCAGAGGTTCTGACCCGCTTCACGGTTGGCCAGGCCCTTGAGGAGCTTCTCGATCAGGACGGGCACACAACTACAGCCGCCGAGATCATCGACACGACGGTCTGCGAGCCCGCGCTCGGGTCGGGCGCGTTCGCAATAGAAGCCGTCCGGCAACTGGCCGAGCAGTACCTGACCCGCCGCCAGGCCGAGCTGGACCGACGGATCGACCCTGACGAATACCCGCGCCGCCTCCAGGAGGTGAAGGCGTACATCGCGATTCACAACGTCTACGGCGTCGACCTCAACGCGACAGCCGTCGAGCTTGCTGAAGTTTCACTGTGGATGGACACGATGGTCAAAGGTCTGCCGGCGCCCTGGTTCGGGCTTCACCTCCGCCGTGGGAATTCGCTAATTGGAGCACGACGTGCCGTCTATCGACGCAACCAGGTCGCCGACAAGTCGTGGCTCGGAGCTACGCCCCGCGATGTTTCGTTGAAGTCACTCGTTGACGACATCGCCGCCGACCGCGTCGGGGGCGACCTCGCTGGTGCACTCCATCACTTCCTGCTTCCTGCTGACGGTTGGGGATCGGCGGCAGACGCCAAAGAAGCGGCCGCACTCGCGCCGGCCGCCGCGAAGGCGTTGAAGAGCTGGCGGAGCAGTGTCAAGGCGAAGCCCACAAAGAACCAGATCGACGATTTGACGGAGCTCGCCCATCGCGTCGAGGTGCTCTGGCAGTACGCGTACCGGCGTCTGAGCATCGCTGAGGCCGAGGTCCGTCGATCCATCCCCGTCTGGGAAGCCGGGGAGCTTCCCGTCGGCGGCGCCGTACAACGTGAGCAGATCGAGCATGCGCTCACGGACTCCAACGGCGCCTACCAGCGTCTTCGGCGCGTGATGGATGCCTGGTCAGCGATGTGGTTCTGGCCGTTGACCGGCACGTTGACACGGGTTGACAACAACGGCGACGTACGCGTCGAACCACCGATCCTGTCAGATTGGATTTCTGGACTGCAGGCGCTACTAGTGGTCTGTGTTTGAAGTGGTTTTGCGGTTGGCTTTGGTGAGGATGTCGGCGGCGGTTTTGGTCCAGACGAACGGGTGGCAGCGGTCGTTCCAGCCGGTGATGAACGCCCGGATCTTGGCGTT
>JAABUT010000959.1_pt1 | contig 37624 bp, 36 predicted proteins | sample 5559281 | NCBI WGS metagenome assembly JAABUT01 (sample SAMN10711880, study PRJNA513359) | rock metagenome | isolation source: Antarctica rocks | place: Antarctica: Victoria Land, Ricker Hills nord | collected 2016-01-04 | reverse complement strand
CGTCCTCCTGCAGGCTCGGGTCCTCCCGCAAGGCGGCGTCGAGCACGGCGTCGGACGGCACGAAGAGCACGACGAACTCCGGCGATGACGGGAACTGCTGCCAATAGGCCTTGCCGGCGAGCTGCCCGACGTGGGCGCGGACCTGCCGGGCATGCGCCGCCCGCCGCTCCCTGCGGCTCGCCTCGTCGCGCGCCTCGAGAGCCTCCAGGTGTGCGGCCAGCGGCACTTTGCTATCGATGACCACGGTCCCCCCACCGGCCAGTCGGACCACCACGTCGGGTCGCAGCAGTGCGCCGGGCCCCGCCGCGTCACCGGCCAGGCGCACCGAGGCCTGGGCCACGAAGTCGCAGTGCTCCAGTGCCCCCGCGACCTCGAGCACCCGGCGCAGCTGCGTCTCGCCCCACCGGCCCCGCGTCGCAGGAGCGCGCAGGGCGGTGACCAGCGCCGCGGTCTCCCCGCGCAACGCCTCGCTCGTGCGCGCGGCATCGGCGACCTGGGCGCGCAGTCCGGCGTACGCCGCCGTGCGCTCGCCCTCGACCTGCCGCAGCTGGGCGTCGACCGCGGCGAGGGTGCTCTCCAGCGGCGCGAGCGCCTGCGCCGACAGGCTGGCCAGTCGCCCGTCGAGGAGGGAGCGCTCCGCGCTGAGGGTCGCGCCGGCGACCGTCGCCCGGCGGTCGGCGAGCAGCCAGCCGAGGGCCAGGCCCGCGGCGAGGCAGGCCAGGCAGAGGACGAGCAGGGGCACGGTCACGGCCGGAACGCTGCCGCCCGGGTCCGACAATCCCGGCCCGGCAGCCGGGCAGCAGCCATCCCGCGCACGCCTATCGTCGTACGTGTGGCTCTCTCGATCGGGATCGTCGGACTGCCGAACGTGGGGAAGTCCACCCTCTTCAACGCGCTGACCCGCAACGACGTGCTGGCGGCGAACTACCCCTTCGCGACGATCGAGCCCAACGTCGGCGTCGTGGGGCTGCCCGATCCGCGGCTGGCGGTCCTCGCCGGCATCTTCACCAGCGAGCGGATCCTGCCGGCGACGGTCTCCTTCACCGACATCGCCGGCATCGTGCGGGGGGCGAGCGAGGGGGAGGGGCTGGGCAACAAGTTCCTCGCCAATATCCGTGAGTCGCAGGCGGTCTGCCAGGTCGTGCGCGCCTTCTCAGACCCCGACGTCGTGCACGTCGAGGGGCGCATCGACCCCAAGGACGACATCGAGACGGTCAACACCGAGCTCGTCCTCGCGGACCTGCAGACCGTCGAGAACAGGCTGCCCCGGCTGGAACGCGAGGCTCGCCTCAAGCCCGAGAGCAAGGAGCTGCTCGCCGCGACGCAGGCGGCGAAGGCCGTGCTCGACGCGGGGAGGCCGCTGTCGGGGGCCGCTGGCGAGGTCGACCTGGCGCTGCTGCGCGAGCTGGGGTTGCTGACCACCAAGCCGTTCATCTACGTCTTCAACGTCGACGACTCCGAGCTCGCCGACACCGCCCGGCAGGATGAGCTCCGCGCGTTCGTCGCGCCCGCCGAGGCCGTCGCGCTCTGCGCCAAGATCGAAGCCGAGCTGACCGAGCTCGAGGACGACGAGGCGGCCGAGCTGCTGTCCTCGCTGGGGCAGGACGAGAGCGGGCTCGACCAGCTCGCCCACGCCGGCTTTCGCGCGCTGGGGCTGCAGACTTATCTCACCGCGGGGCCGAAGGAGTCGCGGGCCTGGACGATCCGGCGCGGCGCCAAGGCGCCCGAGGCGGCGGGGGAGATCCACACCGACTTCGAGCGGGGCTTCATCAAGGCAGAGATCGTCGGGTACGACGACCTCGTCGCAGCCGGTTCCATGGCGGCCGCGAAGGCCGCCGGCCGGGTCCGCCTCGAGGGCAAGGACTACGTCATGGCCGACGGCGACGTGGTGGAGTTCCGCGTCGGAAAGGTGTCATAGACGGCCGCCGTGACATGAACCTTGGGCCCAATGATTCATGGAGTCAGATCCTCCTCGCATCCCCATGAGACGGGTCGTCGCCGCCCACGCCAACGACACGACACTCGGCGCGGAGCGTCCCGTCGCTGGGCGGGTGGCGGGCCCGCGGCTGGTAGGCCCACGACAGCCGCGTCAGTAGTTCTCGCGGATGTAGGCGTAGGCGTTGTCGAAGAGTGGGCCGGTGAGGGGTAGGCGGAACTTCTTGAGGACCTGGCGTAGCTCCTGGCGGACTCGCCTGTCTCCGGGCTGGCTGTCGCTCCAGCCGGTGAAGCTGACCTGGCGGACGATGGTGTCGATGTCGCGGACCACGTCGTCGACGATGATCGGGGTGCCGCCGGGCTTGTACTGGTCGACGATCTGGGTGAGCGCCCCGATGTGCGGGTCGAGCAGGTGGGCTGCCTGGTCGAGTTGACCGGCGTCGTCGAGGCGCTCGGCCTGGACGGCGAGCCGGGCGACGGTCAGGGCCTGCTTGAGGAACTCGATGCTGTCCTCGGCCTTGCGGATGGCCTGCTGGCGGAGGCGCTCGATCTGCTCGGCCAGCGAGACATAGACGGGGTGCGGGTGGTCGGTCAGGCGGCGGCGTATCCGGGCGTCGATGGTGTCCAGGACCTCGTCCAGGGTGACCGGCTGGTTGAGGATGTCGCGGTCGGGGTCGAGGTCGAGTTCCCCCTGGGCGACCATCTCCCGGAGCGCCTCGATGGCTTCGGGGTCGACGACGACCTCTTCCAGGCCGGAGCCGGTGACCGCGACGTTGCTGATGGTCCCGTGGACCAGGCCGAGGGTCTTGGCCCCGAGCCGGTGCCACAGCAGCGCGTCGCTGACCTTGGTGGGCCGGGACGCCTCGTAGACCTGCGCGAGCCACTTGTAGTCGGCGGCGTGAGAGGTGAGCACCTCATGCGGGTCGAGGAACTCCCAGAGGGTCTCCACGGCCACGAATGACCTGGCGTAGGCATCGCGTGCCTCGGCGTCTGCGAGGCGCTCCAGCGCGTCCTGGAGGGCCTGGAACGACCGGTCGGTGCGGTCGATGCCGCTGAAGCGGTCCAGGGCGGCGGCGATGGTGGCCTCGAACTCGCTCACGAGGTCCTCGACGTCGACGGGGCGCTTGCCGCCACGGTCGGGGTCTGCCGCCTTCAGCGCGAGGGCGATCTGGTTGCCGAGGCCGATGTAGTCGACGACCAGGCCGTGGCGCTTCTCCTGGCCGTTCGGGTGGGTGAACCGCCGATTCGTGCGGGTGATGGCCTGGAACAGCGTGTGCCGCCGCAGTGGCCTGTCCAGGTACATGACCTGTTCGACCGGGGCGTCGAAGCCGGTGAGCAGCTTCGCGGTGACGATCAGGAAGCACAGCTGGTCCTCCGGCGCAATGAAGCGCTGCTTGAGCTTCGCCTCGGCTGCCCGGTCCAGCGCGTAGCTCGCCCAGTTGGCTGGCTCGTGCTTGCCGGTGCCGACCGTCATGACGACCACCGTTTGGTAGCTCAGGCGGCGCTCGTCGATGAGCCGTTGGAGTTCCTGGTGGTAGGCGACGACGAGTTCCCGGTCGTAGGCGACGACCTGCGCCTTGGTGCCCAGCGGCGCGATCTTGGCCTGGTAGTGGTCGAGGATGTCCTCGCAGACGGCGCGCACGCGGGCCGGGTTGAGCAGCAGCGTCCGCACGCTCGCTGTCCTCCCGGCGAGCAGGTCCCGCTCGTCGTCGTCGAGTCCCTCCTCCTCGACCATCTCGGCGAACGCGGTGTCCAGGGCCTCCCGGTCGAGGTGGAAGTCGACCAGCCGAGTCTCGACGTGCACCGGGACGCTGGCCCCGTCGGCGATGGACCTCTCCATGCTGTAGGTGTTCAGGACGTGGCCGGGGTCGCTCGGGTCGCCGAAGAGGCTGAAGGTGTTGCGGTCCTTGTCCGAGATCGGGGTGCCGGTCAGCCCGAAGAACCGGGCGTTCGGCAGGGCGGTGCGCATGTCGTCGCCGAGCCGTCCCTCCTGGGTGCGGTGCGCCTCGTCGACGAAGACCACGATGTTGCTGCGATCGTTGAGGAGTCCGGCGTCTTCGAACCGGAAGATCGTGGTCAGGACGATGCCGCGCCGGTCCTCGCGGAGCACCTGGCGCAGCTCGCCCTTGGTGTCGGCGGTGGTGACCCGTGGCAGTCCGGCGGTAGTGAACTGCCGCTGGATCTGCTCGATCAGGTCGAGCCGGTCCAGGACCACCACGACGGTCGGCCCGCCGACCTTCTCGTCGTGCAACAGCATCAGCGCGGCGAAGGCCATGAGCAGGCTCTTGCCGGTGCCTTGGTAGTGCCAGATGAGGCCGCGCTGGCCTCCTGCGAGGACCCGGTCGTGAATGGCCTCGGCTGCCTCGACCTGCGGGTAGCGAGGGATGAGCTTGCGGACCTCGCCGGTACCGGTGCGCTCGAACAGCGTGAAGTCCCGCAGCACAGACAGCACCCGCGCCGGTGTCAGCAGCAGGTCCACCGAGCGGCTGACGCGGCTGTACCCAGCGAGGTCGTAGGCGTCCTGAGTGGAGCCCCACATCAGCCACTCCTCGGCTGCCTGACCCACAGCGCCGTAGTGGAACTCCCGGCCCTCGGTTGCGGCCACCAGCACGTTCGTGGCGAAGAACGATAGGCACTCGTGCTCGTAGACATTGGCAATGTCACGAGCACCGTTGAGCCACGACACCGAGGACTTCACCGGCGTCTTCGTCTCGATCACAACCAGCGGCAGACCGTTGACCCAGAGCACAACGTCAAAGCGGCGCTCCCTGCCCGGCGGCCCGAAGGTCACCTCGTCGGACACGACGAACTCGTTCTCCTCCAGCTTCTCGAAGTCGATCAGCCGAAGCGGGACGTACTCGTCAGTGCCGACGTACTTCACCGTGTGGTCGCCGCGCATCAGGGTGGTCAGCCGCTCGTTCGCCGCCAGCAGCCCCTCCGACGCCGCCCCCAGCACCGCCATCCGCACCAGCGGCAGCACCTCATCCACCCGCTCCGAGTAGCCGTGCAGCGCCGGATTGAGCACCTCCAGTGCCTCGATCAACGACTCCTCAACCAAGGCACTGGTGTTCTCCCTGGTCAGGTCCTTGCCTGGTACGTGATCCCAGCCCAGCGACGCGAGGCGCTCGACCAGCCACGCCTGGACCGTCGAGGACTCTGAGAAGCCCGCCATTACGACGCCTCCAGGAACGTATCGTAGGTCTCGGGAATCTCAATGTCGCCTGACATAAGGCCAGTCAGTACGGAAGTTCGCAGTTGCTGTAGCTGGAGCACACACAAGTCGGTTGCGCTCACGGAATCAGCCATCGAGTCAATCATCCCGACAAGGCGCTGCTGCTCTGGAATGGGGGGCACCGAGATGAGACGATTCAGATACTGCGTCACTGAAAGATTAGTGATGCCAGTGGTGCGGCGAGAGTAGCCGAGAGTCACCCCGGCTCGCCAATCGCACCAAAGTCGCCAAAAGAGGTAGCGAGGCATAACCACAGCCGGGTCAGGTCGCACTAACCGCTGAAAGTCTGTTGGGACACAAGCTGGCTCGTCTCCAGAAGCGATGACTACACGACCAACCGGTTGGCTCGGGGAGCCGCCAGAGCGCTCAAGCACGATGTCTCCCGGACGGACGAGCCGAGTCTCTACCTGACGTGCCGAAAAGGAGCGAATAGGCGACCCGACCACAACTAATCCGGGTGTGCCCGGCAAGTAGATACGCGGGCCGAGGGCTGCAACGTCAACGTCGCCGATTCCAGGCTCGTCACCCCAGACCCCGCCGACGACACGTATGCAGCAGTCGACCACACGCTGAGCTTGACCGATCGTATTCGTGACGTGTTCCAAAAGTGCGGAGTAGAGCAGCGATGACGCGGCTGCGGACGCAAGTCGCTCTCTTTCGATGCTTGAGTCGAGGATGCCTACTAGGTCAACGATCCGCCGCTGCACTGAAACCTTGGGAAGCCTTATCGGAATTGACTTAACTTTGGAGCGAGTGATCTCGGGGAAGGTGCTCCCGCTCGCTCGCTTTTGAAACTCGACACGGTTTGCCTGAACCCAATTCATCAGGAAGTGGGGCAGGACAGCATCTTTCGTCACTAGTGATGCGAATCCCTGATTCGTCGCCATCGAGTGACCAGCCATGGCAACTGCACCGACAGTGGCACGCGAAGTCACAAGCACAGTGCCCTCGGGCAGGAGCGTGGCGGATGAAGCCGCTAGACCTTCCTCTGTAATGGTGCGCTCGGTCTCGCGCACCACCTCTCCCTCATGTCGTGTGACCTCGCTGGGCGTGATCCACGGGATTGCGCCTCCCCAGAAGGACCCGTTCGAGGTAGCAGGGGTCCCGCCGCCTACGACCTCCGCTACATCATCAAGGACTAGATCACGCCACTCGTCGTCAACCACGGCTGCCGTCGACATTGGCGATGCCAGCCGCTTTCAGGCGCTCGAACAGCGTGGCGTCAGCCGTCATGCGTTCGGCGCGGGCATCCTCATAGTTGGCCAGAGCGGTGACGAGATCCATGTTGTCGGCCACTCCTGTCGTTAGGTAGCGAGCGATGTTGAGGTCGAAGGTGTTGGCCCTGATCTCGTCAAGGGGTACCAGCCGCACGTTGACGCCACCCTCAGCGGCCGGGTTCGCGCCGGTCTGATAGGCCCAGATGATGGCTGTGACATCGCTGGCCGTCATCTGGTTTTGGTTGCGGCCCTTGGTGAACCGCCGCGAGCCGTCCACGAGGAGCACATGCTGGCGGCGCTCGACTGCCTTCGCAGCGCGGAAGATCAGCACGCAGGCGGGGATGCTGGTGGAGTAGAAGAGATTGGTCGGCAGACTGACCACGGCTTCAAGTCGGTCCTGCTCGATGAGGCACTGGCGGATCTTGGCCTCGACGCCACCTCGGAACAGCACGCCATGCGGCATGACGACGCCGACCCGGCCCTTGTCCTCGGTCATCGACGAGACCATGTGCTGGACCCAGGCGAAGTCGCCGTTCTTCATCGGCGGCATGCCACAGAACGACCGAGGATCGGCTGCCCAGGTGTCGCCACCCCAGTTGGCCAGCGAGAACGGAGGATTGGCGATGACCACATCGAAGCGGGAGACGGCCCCGTCCGGCCGGCGCAGGCCGGGCGAGCGAAGGGTGTCGCCTCGGACGATCTTGAAGTCCTCGATCTCGTGCAAGTAGAGGTTCATCCGAGCGATGGCGGCGGTGGTGAGGTTGACCTCCTGGCCGTAGAGCCGCAGCGTCCTCGTGTCCTCGCCCCGTTCGCGTACCGAATTGATGGTCTCGACCAACATGCCACCGGAGCCGCAGGCCGGGTCGTAGGTGGACTCGCCGGGCTGGGGGTCGAGCATCTTGACGATGAGGCGAACGACCTGTCTCGGTGTGAAGAACTCTCCGGCCTTCTTGCCCGACTCGTCGGCGAAGTTCTTGAGCAGGTACTCGTACGCCTGCCCGAGCACGTCGTGGGGCACACGCTCGGGGTTGAGGTCAAGGCCGGACAAGGCGTTGATCAGCGCGACCAGAGACGCCTCGGGCAGCCGCTCCTTATTGCCCCAGGCGGCGTCTCCGAAGATGCCCGCGAGGCGGTCGGGATTGGACTGCTCGATGGTGCCGAGCGCCTTCCCGATCCGAGAGCCGATGTTGTCGGTCTTGGTGGTCACCTGCCGCCAGCGGGTGCCCTCGGGGAGGGTGAAGCGGTGGTAGTCAGCCTCCACCTCGGCGTCGATGTCCTCGCCGTAGTCGCCGGCGGCCTGCGCGTGCTCGTGGTCCCAGGTGTCGGAGATCCACTTCCAGAACAGCATGGGGAAGACGTAGGTCTTAAAGTCCGCCGGATCGACGGGCCCGCGCAGGCTGTTGGCCGCGTCCCAGAGCCTGCGTTCGAGCTCGGCGAGGCTCAGGTCGGCGGTGGTCGTGGTGGCCCGTGTCGCCCGTGTCGTGGCGGGAGGAGGTGAACTCGGCGGGGCAGCGGGCGACCCCGAGCCCGCGCGGCCGGCGTCGAGCAGCACGTCAACTACGACCTCCCGCAGTCGCTTGGCGTTGCTCTTGGCGCGCAGGAAGTCCATCTCGCCTGCGCCCGTGGCCCCGCCCAGCGCGGTAACGACGCGCTCCCTGGCCTCGGCGTCGAGGGCGAGCCAGGACTCCCGGAGCACCGACCAGCCGGCGCGCACGAGATCGTCGCTGGGCTGCGGCCCCCAGGCCCTGCTGATCGCCGCTCCCGGCTCACCTGTGAGGTCAAGCCCGTTGGCCAGGGATTGGAGGACCTCGGGTGGCAGGTTGCCCCAGGAGAAGTCGGACGTGCGCAAGGTCATCCTTCTGGTCGAAAGCCGCATGATGGTCCCGTGACCGTAGCCGCCGAAGCTCCAATCCCAGGGCCTGCGCGGCGCCACCCCAACCGCCCCCTCGCCGCCTGGCGCAGGGCACGCGCGGTGGAGCTGGCCACTCAAGGGCACACGTACGACCAGATCGCCAGCGAGGTCGGCTACGCGAACCGCGGTACCGCTTACCGGGTCGTGCGCAAGGCCCTGGACGAGAACGTGGCCCAGGCGGTCGAGGAGTACCGAGAGGTCGAGGTCGCCCGTCTGAATGCGCTGCAGGCCGCGATGTGGGACAAGGCCCTGGCTGGTGACGTCCACGCGGTCGACGCGGTACTGAAGATCGTGTCGGCGCGGGTGAAGCTGCTGGGGCTGGATCACCCCAGGACCGAGCTGTCGGCAGAGCCCCGCACGGTTGTGATCCCGGCCGCGATCTGCTGACGAGCCCAACGTCACGCGCTTCTCGCCCAGGCCAAGGTCGATTCCTATTGACGGCTGGGGCAGACCATTCAAGCGCCCGCGTCGGACTACCCGTGGGTTCAGGGATTTGTGAGCAGCCCGCCAACGGGTTGGCGGTGAATGGTGGCGACGGGGCCGCCGGCGAGGTAGCCGAGAAGCGGCGCGGCCACCTCGGCGATGTGCGCGAGGGCGGCGTCGAGCCCCCGGGCAACGTCCGGGAGCGCCAGCGCCTCAGCAATCATCACGGCGGCGTGCTCACCGTCGGGTGTCGACGTGGCGTCAGAAGCAGACTCCGCGTCAACGGCCCCCATCGTCCTGAGCGCAGCCGCGGCCCACTGGAGAGCCTGTGCCTCGTCGCCGCGCAATGGGTACGTGGCGATCTCGTCGTCAAAGCCGGACCAGCCAGTGCGGATGTCTACGGCGGGCGCTGAAGCGCCCGCGGCGGGCTTGATGGCCGGAAGACCGAGGGCGAGGGCTGGGTTGTCCGCGACGAGGTCTGCGATGTGGTCTTGTAGACGTGCGGTCGCGGTCCGGACCCGAAGACCGGCGCTGAGTCCGGCGCGGATGTGCGCGGCAACGAGACGTCTCTCGACGTCGCCACGACGGGCGAGGCGCAAGCAGGTCCCGGCAGCGAGTTCGCCGAACGATGGGTCTGCGAGCCCATTCATCCCGTGATGGAACAGGCGGTCGCGCCACTTGGGCAGCGACTGTGCCATCCCGTCGTCCACGATCTCGAGGGCCAGCGACGGGCCCACGGGGAGCACACCCCCGAGGCGCCAGCCGGCGTCCACGTCCAAGGTTTCGACGAGGTCGACGACAGAGTCGTAGTTGTGGGTCTGGTTCGAGGCGAATAGGCGGCCCGCGGCAAACAGCCACGTGTTTCGCCAATGCGGATTGGGCGCGGCGAGTCGTAGGCGCGCGGCGACGACGTCGGGCGGCCCGTTCGTGAGGTGCGCGGCTGCCATGAGCTCCTGCAGCGAGCGGACGTCGAACCCCAGACCGTCGTTGCCGCGCGGAGCTATGAGGACTAGGCGGTGCGTGGCAGCCGTGACGACCTGGGTGAGAAGGTCACCGTGCTCGCGGTCGGGCTTGAAGCCGGCGTCGCGTAGCACGGCCCCGGCGATGCCGGTGAGCTCCTCGGAGGTCAGATAGGCGGTAGCGCGGCCGGAACTCTCGCTGCGCACCTGCAGGTCGAAGCCGACGCGCTCGTGGAGCTCGTTGATCTGCGGGGCGTGCTCCTGCAGGATCCGCTGGATACCGATGCGGGGCTTGCTCCGCTCCCTTCGGAAGACGGTGTCGTAGTAGCCGGAGAACAGGCTGAAGCGGTCGGGGGCGAGCCTGCCGGCGCCGGCGATGATGATGGCGACGATGAGGACCTGCAAGGGTGTACGCAGGAGCAGCCGGAGGCTGTCGTCGGCCGCCGCCCGCTTCAATTCGGCAACGACCTTGTCGATGCGCTCGTGGTCCCCCCGGAAGCGGACGCGGGTTGCGAGCGTCCCGTAGGCGAGCGCCGTACCGAGGTCGAGGTCCGCCATGTCCACTCGCTCGAATAGAGTCGGCGCGATGTTTTCGACGTATCCCATGGGCCGTGTCGTCAGCACGATGAGCGTGTCGTGACCTTCGGCGTCTGCTTCCGCGGCGAACTCGATGATTCGCTGAATGAGCCCTTTCCGGACCGAAGGCTCGGTCACTTCGTCGAGGCCATCGAGCATCACGAAGGACGGCCATTGCTTGAGCCATGACGCCAGAAGCCAGGGCTTGATGGCTGCAGTGTTGAGCCGGGCCGACACTCGCTCGGCGACGTAGCGGGTCAGAGACGCCTCGCCTCGAGGTCCTTGGTCCTGGGCGTACTCGGCGAGGTCGACCCGGACGGGCCAGCGCCGGTTCCGTGGCGCCTCAACGCTCAGGCGCGTCAGGGCTTCGCCCACACCCCGCATGACCTCTAGGTGCTCGGGGCTCAGCGGCTCGAAGTCCGTGAGAAATGCGGAGCGGTAGGCCTGAACGAGAAACTTCGACACGGTGGTCTTGCCGTTGCCGGGTGCACCGGCGAGCACGATGTGGCGCGGTCCTCTGATGGTCCCGACACCGGGCTTGAGACAGTGCTCGCCCCGAGCGAGGACGTGGCGGATCGCGGTGGTGGATGCAGCGTCGGCGGTCGGGATCAACGGAAGGTCGATGGCGACCTCATGCAGCGGTGTGCCGGCGGAGTCGCCGCTTCCCGCCTCGTCGAAGTAGACGTTGCTCTCGCCGATGAGGCTGGTGCGCGCGTGCGCAGACAGCGCCGGCCCGAGCTCCGACATGTCGAGGTGGCCCCCGGACCCTGCCACGGCGACGAGCACGTCGCCCACTGTGAGGAACCCCACGAAGGCGCGGCGGACGTCGCCGTAGGCATCGAGGAGGCTGCGGACCTGGTTCGCGTCCCAGAGGCGCCAGCTTTTGATCCGGCGGACGCGGGCGAGGCGCTCGCGCCGTTCTTCGCCCCCGTCGATATCACGACTCCCGTCAGTGAGATGCGAGACGTACTTGTCGAACGCGGCGATCAGTCGGTCATGTCCCCCGGACCCGGGAAAGGGGGTGAGCGCGACGTTGGTGACGAGCAGCAGGTGATCCGGGACCTCCCGTCGGTCGGACCGAGGGTCGGTCCATCGGTCGAGTTCAGCCTTGAATTGCGCCCACAGCCACGCGACGTCTTCGTCAGCGCGACCCAAGGTCGCCTTGTGCTTGACCTGAAAGACGGTGTATCCGTCCCAGGCCTCGGCCGGCTGATCCTCGCTCTTGGTCCAGATCAGCGAACCCCGGTAATACATGTCACGCCCGCCGTCGCGTCCCGAGCCCATGACCTGAACGCCCGCGCCGAAACACCGGACGCAGAGCGCGGCACCGAGGTCCTGAAAGCCGGTCGGGCCAAGCGCATGCAGGTCGTATGCCATCCGTCCCCCTGCGCCCGCGAGCGCCTCGAATGGACAGTAGCGGCGGGGGGGATGCACCGTCGTGGGCCTCGCTGTCCGGAGTCAGCGACAGGGACCTCGAGCTCATCGTCCGCTAGGCACCCGTCCCTCGGACGTCGCCCCCACGAGCAACGGCTCACGGAGCCACGCCGCACCCTTGCGCCGGAAGCCGCAGTTACTGGTGCCGATCGGCCGGATGACACGATGGACATCCTCGCGTAGAATGTCCAGTAACGGCAGCGGGATCACCACGCCCTGATGGGGCTGGACAACACCCGGGCCGTTGGCAGTGCGAGCCCCGACACCACCCGGTGCCGGGGCTCTTCTGCGTCCAGGGGCAGCCGCGACTCGCACTGCCCCTACCCAGGCCTTCGCCGTCCGGCGGGGGCTTTCGTCGTTCCCGAGGAGGAACACCATGACCATGACCACGACCACCTACGACCCGGCCAGCAGGCCGCTGCGCGAGGTCCTCTCACCGGATGACTACGCGGATGTCCGCCGCCGGCTGCAGCGCGGGCGCTGGTGGCGGTTCCTCAACGCCAGGGACCGGCTGCTCGCCCTCGCCCGCCGGGTCGGCAGGACCGCCGCGGACCTGACGGCGCGGGCGGTCAGCCGGTTCCGGCTCGATGGTGCCGCCGTGACCGTCGGCCGCGCTGCCCGCTGGGCGGCGGCCAGGGCCGGGCTGGCAGCCGCGGCCCTACGTGCGGCCGGGCCGGTCCCGACTGCCGTCTGGGTCGCCAGCACCCGCTGGGGGCGGTCCGTGCTCGGGGCCGCCGTCCGCACAACGGCCACCGCAGTGGCAGCCGTGGGCAGGACCGGTGCCCGGGTCCTGGCCCGGCTGGGGGCCCCGGGACAGCGGGTCCTGGGCTGGCTCCGCGTCACCCGCCGTCGGCTCCGGGAGGGTCTGGCCCGAGTGACCGTCCAGCCGGCCCACGTGGCCGCGCTGGGCCACTGGCGGCTTCTGGTGGACCTGCTGGGCGCGTGGGCCCGCGAGCGGGTCCTGGGGGGCCTCCTGGCCCGCTTCCTGCCACGCAGGTACTCCCTGCTCGTCCGGCTCACCCTCGGGGCCCTGCTCGTGCCCGGTCGGCTGCGCCACACCGTGCCCGGTCTGGCCCGCCAGCTCCTGCGCCGGCGGCCGAGCCGGACAACCCGCGCCGATGACAGTGTCGAGACCCCCGTGCGGCCCGAGGGGCCCACGGACCACACGTCGCACACGCTGGCGTCCACACCCGCCAGCCCGACCGCGGACACCACCATCAGTGGCCGCAGTGCGGGGAGCGCCAGCCAGCACGAGCCGGTGGAGCGGGCCGCTGTGACCGCCGGCACTCCTTCGGGCACGGTCAACCTCGACGGGGCCACCCTGGGCTCGGTGCCGGCAGACCCGCCGCCGCGCCGACGCCCGGCGGGCACGGCCGGGGTGCGGCGTCAGGGGCTGCGGTTCCTCGACGACGAGGGCGTTGGCAGCACCAGCCGCTACCCGGCGAAGAAGCAGCGGAGCCGCCGGCACCGCTGAACCCACCCACACCAGAACGACCGACACGACCGACAACCCGGGCCGTCCCGCACCCGCGGGGCGGCCGTTCCTTTGTCAGGAGGCACTCATGGTGCTGATCTTCACCATCGCGGCGGCCGCGGCGCTGGCCGTGGTGCTCTACGCCCGGCTCGCCGAGGACAACCCCGAGATGGTCGACACCGCCACCAAGAAGGTGCACCAGCTGTCCGCGGTCGTGCTGGTGCTGTCCCGGGCGGTGGAGGGCGTCGCCGACGCCCTGCAGGCCACCGTCCGCAGACAGCCACGGGTGCTGCTGCGCCGGCCCGACGGCGGGCCCAGGCTCGTCGACCGCGACGACTGGACGGGTTTCGACGATGAGTGAGCTCGGTCGAGCAGGTCGTCCAGCGCCGGCCGGGGGCTGGCGGCGCTCGCAGTCCTCACCGCCGCTCTGCTCGCTGTGAGTCGCTGGCGTAGGCCGCGCGCCATCAGCTACCAGGAACATCTGCTATCGCAACTACGGCCCGCAGGCGCCGGGGGGTGACGCAAGACGTACCTTCGGCGACCCTCGGGTCATGGCCCTGACCGGCGCTCTGGCGATCACCGCCAACATCATCGGTGGGGTCACCAACAGGGGCCTCCGCGGCCAGGTCGCCGAACTGCTCGGCACCGACTACACCCGTGGGCAGCTAGCGACCGAGGGTCGCCAGAGTTGGCCAGACGGCGGCATCCTCCGCGAATACACCGCGGCCGCCTGACATGGACGTAGTTTTCGGCACGCACAGCCCGGCCGCGAGTTCCGCAGCGCCTGCCGACCGATGTCGCGTCCGTGAGTTGCGGCGAGCGCCGTACAACAGTCGATGGCTACGTCGACTTGTTCGTCGCCCGCAGCGTCCAGGGCCACCAGTGTGACGGACTCCCGCTCCGCGGGTAGGCACCGTGACGTTCGCTGGCCGCGGCTTTCCATCGCGTTGCAGTTCATGGTGTTCCAACGTTTGGCAGTTCAGGACTTGTCAGCGCGGACGGCGGGCGGCTGGCGCCCACGGGTCGACGAGGCGCACGCCGAGGTCTTTGAAGTGACGGACGTTACGGGTGGCGAGCGTGGCTTTGCGGGCGAGTGAGATACCGGCGATCTGGGCGTCGCGGATCTCGATGGAGCGCCCTGCTCGTTGACGCTTGGCGACGAGGGTGCCGGACGCGTCGGCGGCCGCGGTGTCGAATGCGAGCACGCGGGCGTCGAGGTCCCGGGCGAGGAGCTGCTCGAAGGCCGACTCGAGACGCTGACGCCTGCGTGAAGCGTCGAGCAGCTCCAACCCGGTACGCACCTCGAAGATAGTGATCGCGGTCGTCCAGACGGACTCGGTGGGCTGCGCGTCCAGCCAGGTCACCACGGCCGGGTCGGGCTCGTCGCGCATCAGCGCCGAGAGCACATTCGTGTCGAGGATGATCACAGTTCGTCGAGGTCAGCGCCGCGGGCCGGGTGTCCCCTCAGCTCGGCGATCTCCTCGGTCAACCCGAGGCCGCGGAACCGGTCGGCAATCGTGGAACCCAGGTTCACCTCGGGTTGTCCACCAGGGCGGACGGCGTCACGGAGGATTTCGCGTACCTCCTCCTCGGTAGATCGGCCATGGGCCCGCGCGCGACGCTGTAGGGCCGTCTTGAGGTCCTCATCGAGCTGTCGTACCAGGATCTGAGCCATGGCCAGAACGATAGCATGGTATCAATCAGGCGCGGCTGCAAGTGGCAGGGCCTACTTACGTTTCGATTCAACGTCTGATCCTCAGCGTTTGTGCAGGTCGGAGGCCTGCTAGCGGCGTGGAGACCGAGGGCCGCGGCGGCGGCCAGACCGCCGGCCCGGCGTCGTACCGGGCGCGGCCGGCTCCCCGGGGGCGATGACGGCCACCGCATCGCCGACAGCGACGCCCCACTCGGCCAGGCGCCCCTCGGCGACCTCGAGGACGGAGCGGGCGCGCCAGCGCGGCAGCGGAAAGCGTCCCGGCGCCAGCGTGAGAGCGTCGACAACGCGACAGTCGCGGTCGAGGAAGGCCACGTCGATGGTCATCAACATGCCTAGGGTGTGCACCGAACGGCAGGGGCGCAGCCACAGCGCCCCCTCGAGCGAGGTGCGCCCCAGCAGCCCCCGCCCCCGCGCGCGCGCCGTGGCGGCGACCTCCACGGCACAGAGCAGCTGGCCGTCCGCGCGGACCAGTTGGGCGTCATACCGCGGCTGCCGCGGGGGCTCGGGGCCACCTTCGCGACGGACCCGAGCGTGACGCCGGCGGAACAGATCCACAGCCCACCTCCCTGCCGACGGCCCTATGATCCCAGCACGGCTCCCATGCCGGGCCTGGACAGCAGCGGTGCCGCCCGTGGCGGACCGTGCGTCGACGCGAGAGGCGGGCCCTGGTGCGCGCTGCCCCGCGGGGGTTCCGGTGACCACCTGCATCCTGACCCCCGGGCTGAGCTCCGCACGGTCGCACGGGGAGCCGCGCGCGGTCGCCGTCGAGACCGGGGCCGCCGCGCTGCTCGACGCCGTCGGTAGCGCGCTCGACGCCGCTGCGGCCGTGCTCGTCGTCGTACCGACGTGGTCGCAGGCGGCGGTGCGCGACTTCCGGGTCGTCGCCGCCACGCTGTCGACGCCGCGGCTGGCGGCCGTCTCGCTGGCGGCGCCGCCTCTCGCGCTCGCCGTCCTCGCCGACCAGCTGGCCTGGCTCGGTGCACAGCTGTCCGAGCCGGGGGTCGTGCACGGCTGCGCCCCCGCCCTGGTGCGGGCGCTGCTGGGCGCTGCCTGGACGAATGACGTCAGCAAGCTGGCCGAGCCGGCTCCCCGCCTCGGCCAGCACCTGCGCTCGCTGCTGCCCGGCGCCGCGTTTCTGGTCGGTGTGCTGCCGTCGCGCCTGGTCGTGGTCGCCGACGAGCAGGCAGCCGCCGCCGCCGGCTGGGACCAGCAGGTCGCCCAGGTCGTCCTCTCCGGCCCGGACCCGGGCCGGGCCTGGCTGCGGGCCCAGGTCACCGAACACCTGCGGGCCCAGGTCGTCATCGAGCTGCCGCCCTCGGCGCTGACACAGACCTTCTACCGCAGCGACAAGGCGTGCGAGGTCGCGGGCAGCATCGCCGACCTGCGGCTGCTCGCCGCCCAGGCTGCTGCTGCCGCAGCCCCTCGCTGCGCGTGGTGCGGCCAGGTGCGGGTCACCCCGGCGTGCGCCTTCTGCGGGGCGCTGGCCCAGCGTGACCTTGCCGTGGCCCTCGGCTGATCGGGTGCACCTTCGGGAGTGCAGTCGCCGGGGCGGTGGCGCCAGGCACAGTGGGGGCCGGGGGGCGCGCTCGTCGCCCAGCCCGTCGAGCAGAGGGAGGGGCGATACGTGAACCCGCGGCAGCGCCGGGGACTCATCCTCCTGCTGGCGAGCGTGCTCGGAGCCGTCGCGGTCTTCGTCGGGCTCGTCAACTACACCTCCGACGTACGGGCCCAAGTCGGCGACCTCGTGCCCGTCATTCGGCTGACCAAGGACGTGCCCGCCTTCACTCCGGTGGGCCCGGCCGCGAGCGAGGTGGTCCGCATCCCGCGCAAGTACGCCGCCGCCACGATGGTGGCCGACCTGACGGCCGTCAGCGGCGAGGTGCCCAGCGCTCCGCTGCGCCAGGGGTCCTACCTGCAGCAGGACATGTTCGAGCAGCCGCCGGACCTGCAGCCCGGGCAGCGGGAACTCGCCATCCTCATCGACGCCGAGACCGGAGTCGCCGGCAAGGTCCGCAGTGGCGACTTCGTCGACATCTACGCCACCTTCGCCAGCAGCTCCGGCGCGCAGGCAACGCCGCCGCAGGCCCGCATCATCGTCAGCCGCGCCTTGGTCATCGCCATCGGCGACTTGCAGCAGCAGTCCAAGGGCGACACCAGCGGGAGCTTCAGCCGCAGTCAGGTCGTCCCCGTGACCTTCGCCTTGACCGTCCGCGACAGCCTCGTGCTGGCCTACGCCGAGAGCTTCGCCGCGAAGGTGCGCCTCGCGCGGATCAGCCCGACGGACAGGGCCGAGGTCGCCCCGCAGGACCGTCAGCTCTCCGGCGACGTGCTCGCGCAGCAGGCGGCGGCCGCAACCGCGCCGGTGCCCGCGCCGACGGGGGCACGCAAGTGACGAGGGCGCACACGTGACGAGGGTGCACACGTGACGAGGGTGCAGCTGTGCGCCGGTGACCGTGGGCTCGCCGAGGAGTTCTCGGCACTGCTGCGCGAGCTGCCCGACACCGAGCTGGTCCTGTCGGCGACAACGACCGCCCAGCTGCTCGAGTCGGTGCGCGAGCTCGACCCCGACGTCGTCGTCCTCGGTGAGGACGGCTCGGGCGCCCCGCTGGTGGACACCGCCCGTGAGCTCGGCCACCTCGTGCCGCACGTCGCGGTCGTCCTCGTCGTGCGCGAGGGCACGTCCGCGGTGCTGGCCGAGGCGATGGGTGCCGGGGCCCGCGGCCTGCTCGTGCTGCCGCTGTCGCTGGAGGAGGTGCAGGCCCGGCTGGTGAGCGCATCGGACTGGGCGCGCGGGGTTCGCCGCATGCTCGGCCGGGCCGGGGGCGAGGAGGACCTGGGCAGCACCTCAGGCAGGCTGCTGCTCGTCGCCGGCGCCAAGGGCGGTGTCGGCACCACCACGCTCGCGGTGCACCTCGCGTTGGCCTGCGCGTCCGCGCCCCAGCGCCGGGTCTGTCTGGTCGACCTTGACCTGCAGACCGGCGACGTGGGGACGCTGCTGAACATCACCCACCGCCGCTCGATCGTCGACCTCGTCGTCGCGGAGGAGGTCAGCGGGCGCGCCCTCGACGAGACGCTGTTCGCGCACGCCTCCGGCGTACGCGTCCTGCTGAGCCCCGCCGAGGGCGAGCGCGCGGAGGAGGTCACCGCGACGGAGGCCCGGCGCGTGCTCACGGCACTGCGGACGCGCTACGACCTGGTGATCGTCGACGGGGGCAGCCAGACCAGCGACGCAAGCGCCTCGGCGGTCGAGATGGCCGACGAGGTCCTCGTGCCGACGACATGCGACATCCTGTCGGTACGAGCGGCCAAGCGCCTCGGCCGGCTGTGGACCCGCCTGCAGCTACGCAAGGAGGAGGACCTGCGCGTGGTGCTCACCCAGACGAGCAGGGACAGCGAGCTGCAGGCCGATCTGGCGCGGCGGTTGGTCGCGTTGCCGTCGGTGCGCACGACCGTGCCGGCGTCCTTCCGGGCGCTGGAGGCGGCGGTCAACCAGGCCGACCCCACCTTGGTGGACGACCGCCCGTTCCTGCGCGCCGTGCGCTCCGTGGCCACCGAGGTCGGCGTGCTGAGCACCGCGCCGACGACGCCCGAGCGGGCGCGCTCCCGGCGCCGCGCCCGCGGGGAGCAGGGCCAGTCGAGCGTGGAGCTCATGGCCGTGCTGCCGCTGCTCCTCCTCGTCGGCGTGCTGCTCTGGCAGCTGGTGCTGATCGGCTTCACCTGGGTCCTCGCCGGGCGGGCCGCCGACGACGCCGGGCGCAGGCTGCAGGTCGGGGCCGCCGACAGTGATATCGACAGCGCCGCCCTGCACGCCGTCCCGGGGGGTTGGCGTGATGGCGCCAGCGTGCAGGTGCGCCGTGGGGAGCAGGTGGTGGACGTGACCCTGCGCACGCCGCTGCTGCTGCCGGGGCTCCGCTCGCTGCCGGTGAGCTTCACCGGCCACGTCCAGGTCCCGGCGGAGCCGTGAAGCCCGGGCTGCCCCGCGGCGAGGATGGTCAGGCCGCGCTGGAGTTCGTCGGGCTCCTGCCCGTCATGCTCGTCTGCGCGCTTGCCGCGCTGCAGCTGCTGCTGACCGGCTATGCCGTGCAGGCCGAGGACGGGGCCGTGCGCACCGCCGCCAGGGAGGCGGCCCGGGGCGGTGACGCGGCCGCGGCGGCGCGTGCCGGCGTGCCGGGCTGGCTCGCGCGCGGGATGGAGCCGGTGCAGGTGTCGGGCGAGACGGTCACGCTGCGGGTCCATGTGCCCGTGCTGATCCCCGGGCTGGATGTCGGGCCCGTGTTGACGCGCTCCGCGACATTCCACCGCCCGTGAGCGAGGAGGAGGAGCGTCGTGGGACTGCGTGACCGGCTCCCCAGCGACGAGGCGGGCGTCGACGCCGGCAACGGTGCCGACGTCGGCTACTACAAGTCGCGGCTGCTGCAGGACGTCGACCTCACCGAGCTCGCCACCCTCAACCCCACGCAGCGGCGGGCCCGGCTCGAGCGGGTGGTGGGCCACACCCTCAGTGCCGAGGGCCCGGTGCTGTCCACGCGCGAGCGCTCCTCGCTGATCCGCCGCGTCGTCGACGAGGCGCTCGGCCTCGGCGTGCTCGAGCCGCTGCTCGCCGACGAAGATGTCACCGAGATCATGGTCAACGGTCCGGCCAACGTTTTCGTCGAGCGCGCGGGCCGCCTGGAGCGGGTCGCCGCGCGCTTCAACGACGACGAGCACCTGCTGCAGACGATCGACCGCATCGTCAGCGGGGTCAACCGCCGGGTCGATGAGTCCAGCCCCATGGTCGACGCGCGGCTGCCCACCGGTGAGCGGGTCAACGTGATCGTGTCGCCGCTGTCGCTGTCGGGCCCCGTGCTGACGATCCGCCGCTTCCCCCGCCCCTACAGCATGGAGGAGCTCATCCAGCGGGGCAGCCTCGACGCCCCGACCGGCCTGCTCCTCGCTGCCCTCGTGCGGGGCCGGCTCAACGTCATCGTCAGTGGCGGCACCGGGTCGGGCAAGACGACGCTGCTCAACGCGTTGTCGGCCTTCATCCCTGACGACGAGCGGATCATCACCATCGAAGACGCGGCCGAGCTCACGTTGCGCCAGGACCACGTGATCAGCCTGGAGTCACGCCCCGCCAACGCCGAGGGCAGGGGAAGCGTGACGATCCGCGACCTGATGCGCAACAGCCTGCGCATGCGACCCGACCGCATCATCGTCGGTGAGGTCCGCGGCGGCGAGACCCTCGACATGCTCCAGGCGATGTCGACGGGCCACGACGGCTCCCTCGCGACCGTGCACGCCAACAGCGCCGCCGACGCCGTCATGCGGCTGGAGACCCTCGCGAGCATGACCGAGCTCGACATCCCGTTCGAGGCGCTGCGCGACCAGATCAACAGCGCGGTGCATGTGCTCGTCCATCTCAACCGCTACGCCGACGGGTCCCGGCGGGTGGGCGAGGTCGCCGCCGTCGTCTCCCGTCACCGCGACGCGATCCGCCTCGCGACCCTGATGCGCTACGAGCCGGAGCCGCTCGCCGCCGACCGGGTCCAGCGCGGCGAGACCTGCTACTCCCCCCTGCCGGTCGGGTTGCTCGACCGGCTGCTGCTGGCGGGGGAGGCCGTCCCGGCAGCCTTTGGCCAGCCCCGGCGCGACGCTGTCGCCGTGGACGGCCTGGACGGCCTGGACGGCCTGGACGGCCTGGACGGCCTGGACGGCCTGGGCCGGCGGGAGGGGGGCTGATGCCGCTCGGGCTGGTGCTCGGCCTCGCGCTGGTCAGCCTGGTGCTCGGCGTGCTCGCCGTTGCCGACCTCGCGGCCGGTGCTGCCCGCAACCGCGCGATGGTGGAGCGCACCGCCCTGGATGTGGTGGAGGCACGGGCGGGGCGGTGGGACGTGCGCCTGGACCTCGTGCTGCGGCGTACGCGTCTCGGTGCCTTCACGAGCGGACGGTTGTCGCGGTCCGGGGTCGAGCAGCGCGTGGTCACCGTCCTCGGGGTGGGGCTGGCGGCGGCGCTCGTCGTGCTCCTGGTGGTGTCGAGCCTCGTGCCCCCGGTGCTGGCGGTCGTCCTCGCGGTGCTCGCGTCGTACACCCCCTTCCTCTATCTGCGACGCAAGCAGGACCAACGCGGGGAGGTCTTCATCGCGCAGCTGCCTGAGCTGGCGCGGGTGCTGTCCAACGCCGCGTCGGCGGGGCTCGCCTTGCGCTCTGCCATCACCCTGGCCGGAGAGGATCTGGCCGAGCCGGCAGGAGGCGAGTTGCGCCGCGTCACCGACGCGCTGGGCGTGGGCACGAGCCTGCAGGAGGCGTTGCGGGACCTCGAGGGACGGCTGCCGAGCCGGGAGCTGGCCGTGCTCGTGAGCACGCTGGTCATCAGCTCCCGGTCGGGCGGCTCCGTGGTCACCGCGCTGCGCACCATCGCCACCACGCTCGACGCACGCAAGGAGCTGCGCCGGGAGGTGCGCACCCAGCTGGCCCAGGCCGTCGCGTCGAGCTACCTGGTCCTCGGCATCGGCGTGGCCATCCTGGTCGGCGCCAGCCTGGTCAGCCCCGGCATCATCAACACCATGCTCGCCGCGGGTCCGGGTCGCGTGGCGTTGCTCACCGCCACTGTGCTCTTCACCGTCGGCTTCCTCCTGGTGCGCCGCATCACCCGGGTCCGCACGTGATCCCCCCCGGGGTCTTCGGGCTGGCGGGGGTGCTCGTCAGCGTCGGCGGGGTCGTCGGGCTGGGAATGGTGCGCCAGCAGCCGGCGGTCAGCCTCGACGACGAGCTCGCGCTGGAGGTCGCTCGGCGCCGCCGGGACCGCGGTGTCCTCGCCGCCACCCTGCGCGCCCTCGGGCGGCGCGCCGGTCCGGTCTACGCCCGCTACATGTCCCCCGCGCGGCGCGACCGGGTGCGGGCCCGGCTGGCACAGGCGGGGCGGCCCGAGGGCCTGTCGGTCGACGGCTACGCCGAGCGCAAGGCCGGCCAGATCGTGCTCTACGGCGGAGGTGGCCTGCTGCTGCTGCTCATCGGGAGCCCGGTCGCCGCGCTGGCCCTGCTCGCCATCGGGGTGCTCGCGGAGGACATCCGCCTGTCGCGCCTCGCCCGCCTGCGGCGGGAGGCCATCGACCGCTCCCTGCCCGACGTGCTGGACGTGCTGGCCGTAGTGGTCAGCGCGGGCCTGGGCTTCCGGCAGGCCCTCGGCCGGGTCTCCACCACCCTCGGTGGCCCCCTCGGCGAGGAGCTGCAGGTCGCCCTGCGGCAGATGGACCTCGGTACGCCGCGCCGCGACGCGTTTCTGCAGATGCGCGAGCGCACAGGCTCTGAGGGTCTCTCGCAGTTCGTGACCGCCCTGCTGCAGGCGGAGGAGCTGGGAGCACCGCTTGCGGAGACGTTGACCGAGCTCTCGGGCGACCAGCGCCGGGAGTCCGCGCAGGCGGCGCGGGTGCGGGCCGCCCGAGCCGCGCCGCGGGTGGCCTTCGTCGTCAGCACGGTGATCGTCCCCGGGGCGGTGGCGCTGCTGGTCGCGGTCCTCTACTACAGCAGCGCCCTGTCGGGGCAGTCGTTCCTCGGCGGTGGTGGGCCGTGAGCACCAGCCCGGCGCAGACCACCCCGGCGCCCGTGCTGCTGAGCGCGCGCGCGCCGTCCCCGGCTGTGCGGGCCGGGTGGGACAGCGCGCATTGTGAGGTCGCGGCGTCGGCGGCGGTCGCGGGGCCCGCACGCCTGGTGCTGCTGCTGGCCATCGCCGGCGGGTGCCTCACCGGGTTGGCGGGTGTCTTCGACGACCACGCCGCCCCCGGCTGGACCCGCTGGCCCATCATCGGCCTGGTCAGCCTGGCACTGCTGGCCCTGCTGCGGTGGGAGCGGGCCGGGCCGGTGCTCGTGCGACACCCCTCGCCGCTGTTCGCGTTCCTGATCGCCGCCCTGTGGCTCCTGCCCACCGTCGGGGAGTCCAGCCCGTTCCTGTTCCTCATCCTCGCCGCCTGCTTGCTTGCCGGCTCGCTCTACGACTGGCGCGGTCAGCTGCTGTTCGCGGTCGTCGGCGTGCTGGGCTACGCGCTGGCTCTGACCGCCCGGGTCGGACGGGTGCCGGTCAGCGCGACGTTCCAGGTGGTCGCCGGCAACCCGGCCCTGCTCGTGCTGAGCCTGCTGGCGGGGGCGGCCCTGCGGCGCCTGCTCGAGCGTCAGTCCGCCAGCGATGCGCGGCTGCAGCAGACGCTGCAGCTGGCGGCGGCTGCCGACGAGCGGGCCCGGATCGCCCGCGAGCTGCACGACAGCGTGACGAAGACGCTGCACGGCATCGCCCTGGCGGCACAGGCGCTGCAGAGCTGGGCCGTGCGCGATCCGGCCGCGGTGCCGTCCCGGGCGGCGTTGCTGGCGCAGGCCGCCGAGGTCGGGGCGCAGCAGGCCCGCGACCTCGTGGGCACGTTGCGGGTCGGCGCCACGGACGGACCGCTGTCGCTGTCGGTCGTCGCGGCGTGCGAGCGGTGGCGCACCGAGACCGGGGCCGACGTCAGCGTGACCGCAGACGAGGCGTGCGTCCTACCGGCGGCGGGTCGGCACGAGCTGCTGAGCGTGCTCGCCGAGGCGCTGGACAACGCGGCGAAGCACGGGCGGGCGGACGAGGTCTCGGTGGAGCTGATGGCAGCGGGACCCGAGGTGGTGCTGCGGGTGCGCGACGACGGCTGCGGGCTGCCCGAGGCGCTCGACCTCGACGGTCTCGCCGCCGCCTCCCACTACGGCATCGCTGGGATGCGCGAGCGGGCCCAGCGCGTCGGCGGTCAGCTGCACGTGCAGCGCACCAGCACCGAGGGGGGCACCACGGTGCTCCTGACCCTGCCGGGCGCGATGACGATGGGGGCGGGGAGCGCAGCGTGAGCGGGTCAGCGGTCTCCGACGTCCTGCTGCGGGTGGTCGTCGCCGACGACAACGCGGTCATCCGCATGGGCCTGGAGAGCATGCTCGAGGCGTCGGGCCAGGTCGTGGTGTGCGGCAGCGCCGGCGACGGGCGCTCCGCGCTCGCCGTGGTCGAGCGGGAGCGGCCCGCCGTGGTCCTGCTCGACGTCCGGATGCCTGTGGCCGACGGTCTGTCCGTCGTTGCCGCCCTCAGCTCCTTGAGCCGCGTGCTGATGTTGACCTACTCCGAGGACCCCGACGTGATCGGCCTGGCGCTGCGGTCGGGCGCCACCGGCTATCTGGTGCACGGCACCTTCACCCCGCAGGAGCTCCTCAGCGCTGTCCTCGGCACGGCGGCCGGCACCTCTCATCTGTCCCCCCCGGCCGCGGCGGTGGCCCTCTCGGCACTGCGCCGCAGCGAGGCAGCGGAGGGGCCGTTGCGCGAGGCACCCTCCACGGCGGTCGCTGCCCCCCTGGTGGCACGGCGCCCCAGGCTGGTGGACCCTCTCTCGGAGCGGGAGGAGCAGGTGATGGACCTCATCGCCCGCGGGCGGGGAAACCACGACATCGCGCGCCAGCTCTTCCTGAGCGAGAAGACGGTGAAGAACCACGTCAACCACATCTACGCCAAGCTCGCCGTGACTAGCCGCGGCCACGCCATCGCCCGCTGGGTCGGCACCGATGCCGACGTCGGAGCCGGCCGCGACAGCGGCCAGTCCGCGCTGCTCGTCGTCGTCATCGCGGGTGCGCTCCTCGCCCTGGGTGGGCTGCTGTTCCAATACGCCCGGGCGGGTGACCTGCACTCGCGGGCCTCGACCGCCGCCGAGGCCGCTGCGCTCGCGGCAGCCGACGACCTGCAGGCCCAGCTGTCAGCCCTGCTCGACGTCGGCGTGCTGCCGGCGGACGCGGGCGGACGCCTGGTGTCCAGCGAGGGTGCCGCCCGTGTCTACGCCGAGGACAACGGCGGCGTGCTTACCGACTACCAGCAGCGACCCCTCGCGGTGCGCGTGGCGGTGGAGTCCCGGCAGCGACTCGATGCGCGCCCCGTGCTGGACACCGGCAACCGGGCTGGCGTCTCGACAGCGACGGCCGCCGTCGAGGTGCTCGCCTCCTGCGCGGTGGAGCAGCGGGCCCGTCCGACGCCGAGCCCGAGCCCGACACCGTCACCGAGCCCCCGGCGTACCCCCGGTCCGACGCCCTCCCCGACTCCCCCACCACCACCCCCGCTCCCACCCCTGCTGGAGCTGACCTGTGACGGGCACGACGTGCTCGCGCTGCCCAGCGACGGGAGCCCCGTCGACCTGCGTCCCTTCGTGCCCCTGCGGACCCACCTCACCGACTGACACGCCCGCCCGCGGTGGGCCTCGGCAGCGACTGCCATGCCCGCCCGCGGTGGGCCTCGGTTGGGCCCGCAGACCCTGTCTAGGCCCCCGGTGCGCCGCCTAACGTCGTCACCAGCAGCCGGGGATGCGCCCCGCGCCGGTCACCCAGGAGGCAGTCATGCCGTCGTTCTTCGTTCTCCTCAACGCAGTCCTCGGGCTGGCGGACCGGGCCACCGACCGGGCCCGCGGCGAGGACCGCGAGTCGGGCCAGGGTGCCCTCGAGTACGTCGGGATGCTGCTCGTCGCCGCGCTCATCGTCTTCGCGGTCTCGCAGACCAAGATCGGCGACCAGCTGGCCAAGAAGGTGACCGAGGCGGTCACGAAGGCCTTTAGCTGACCAGCAGCGCTGCAACGCCCGAGGCCGGTCCGGTGCACCACGCCGGGCCGGCCTCGTCGGCTGTCCTGGTCACGCACGGGGGGCAGACTGGGGGCGTGGACCGCAGCCGGAGCGCCCTCCTCCTCGGCACCGCCGTCGTCGTAGCGTCGCTCGCCGGCTGCAGCGGCGGGAGCACGCCTCGCGGGACGGGGGGCTCGACCCCGCCGGTCCCGTCGCCCGCGAGCACGACGCCGGCGGTCACCGCCTCCGACAGCACGGGGGCCGGCAGCGCGCCCTCAGACAGCTCGACGCCGACGCCGACGGGGAGCGGGGCGAGCGCGCAGACGCCGACGCCAGCGGCGAGCTCCGCCGGCCCGGCGCTCGCGTCGGCCGCCGGCGCGAGCCCCGACACGCGCGGCGTGACCATCGCCGTCGCCACCCTGCGCAGGGACTCCCCGACCACCGTGACGATGACGGCCACCGTGACCTCGACGCGGCCCGACTCCTTCACCCTCGATCACCTCAGCGCACCTCCCAGCGAAGGGCGGTACGAATACCCGAGCGCCTCAGGCGTGACGCTGATCGACCCGGTGGGGAGGCTTCGCTACTACCCGGTGCACGACACGGCAAGGCACTGCGTGTGCTCGGTCTTCCTGATCGGCGACGGACTCAAGGTGGGTGAGTCCGCGCCGGTGAGCGTCACCTTCCCGGCGCCGCCCGCCGGTGTCACCACCATGACCGTCGCCTGGGCGGACTTCGTGCCCGCGGCCGGCGTACCCCTGTCATGACCCCGATGACGCAGCCTGGAGCACGCGAGCCGGGCCGTCGGTCCGCGGCAGCGGTCGCGCTGCTCGCGCTGCTCGCGCTGCCGGCCGCGACGGGGACCGCCGCCGGAGCGACACGGGTCGACCTCCCAGGGGCCACACCAGCGCCGCAGCCGAGCATCGGACCGCTCGCGCCGCCCATCGTGCTGCCGCTGGTGTTCACCGTGGAGTCCCTCGATGGCTCGCAGAGCACCGATGTCGTCGCCGACCGCACCACCGTTCGCCTCGCCACCGACGTGCTGTTCGCCTTCGGCAAGGCCGACCTGTCCCCCCGGGCGTCCGCGCAGCTGCGCGACGTCGCCGCCCGGCTCTCCACCGTGCACGGGGACGTGAGCGTCACCGGCTACACCGACGGGGTCGGCAGCCCGAGCGTCAACCTGCCCCTGTCCAAGGCCCGGGCGCAGGCCGTCGCCGGCGCGCTCCAGCCGCTGGTGCACCTGCGGTTCACGGTGGCCGGGAAGGGCTCCGCCGACCCCGTTGCGCCGGAGATGGTCGACGGCAAGGACAACCCGGCCGGCCGGGCCCGCAACCGACGGGTGGAGATCAGCTTCCGCAGCGGCGGCTGAGCTCACAAGCGGACGGCTTGCGGCGACGATTCCGACTCCTCGACCGAGGCTTGTGTCACTTGCCGATCCCTCACCGGGGCGTTCGCAGAGAGTTGTCCAAGGTCTTCATGAGATCCGCGACGCGGCTCTTGCCCACCGGCGCGAGGGGGTACCGATTCAGAACGTCGACCAGCACCGGAGTGGCGCGGTCGCGGGCCTGCTCGATCAGCGCATCTCCGATGTCAGGGTTGTCGCCTGCCTTCAGCTCGGCTGCGCGCGCCGCGCCGGCGGCAGCCCGCAAGATGTGGCCGACCTGCGTGGCGTTGGCCAGTGGATGCAGGTAGGCGGCGGCGGCAGCATCGCCAGCGGCGCGTGCAGCATGCTGACCGGCTACGTCGGCCACCTCCCTCGCAGCTCGGTGCGCAGCCAGCGCAGTGACACGCTGCAACCTCGTGCGACCGGCACCGTGAGCGAACACCCAAGCCGCCTCGATGGCAGTGCGGGGCCGCGGGTCGTCAGCGGCGACCTCCTCGAACAGGGGAAGGACCACCGCAGCGCTCTCCGCTGCGTAGCGCGCCACGACCCGCAGCTCGTCCATCGTCAGCTCGAAGTCGGCTGTTCCCGTCGCCATGCCTTCATTTTGGCGACCGCCGCCGACTCGCAAGCATCGATCCGGTTGCGGGTAGCAGCTTGGCTCGTCGTCATTGAAGCGGACGAGTCAGCTCACGGCGTGCACTTGATGGGTTTGGGGGGTGGTCCTGGCGTTCCGCGACGCTCAGCTGTCAAACACTGACCAGCAGATGTCGTTTCGCAACCGCTGGTCGTCAAGTACGAGCTCGCGAATCGCCTCTGGAAGCTGGTCACGCTGCCACCTGCACTCACGTCGACCTGCAGCCTCGCTCTCGCCTTCCGGCGCGGCAGCGCGTGGGGCCTTGATCGCGTAGGCGGCAGCGCCAAGGTCATGAGCGGCGACGTGCGCGACAGCTCCAGCTTGGCCCGCAGCGTAGGCGGCATGCCGCGCTGCTCCGCGCAGATCTCTGGCCGCGCCCATGGCATGGCCGCCCACAGCACGAGCCTGCATCATCTTGACCTCGCCACCTACCCAAGCGCGGCATGCTCGATCGCCTGACGCGGTCGCGGGTCCTGTGGCTGAGCCAACTCGAAATGGTCAAGAACGTGCTCTGCGCACGATGCCGCCCACAGAGCGAGGAGATGGTGATCCGAGTCGGTGAGGGTCCCCCCGCGACGGATCGTCACCAAGCGAGGATCTCGGACCTTCGGGAGGATCATGGTTGGAATTCCTATCAGTTGCATCCGCCTCCTCGGGCGGCGGGCACGCGACCACTCACGGCCCAACCGAAGCCTGTGAACCCGTTGGTCGATCGGCTAGCGGAACAACTTTGGCTCTGACATCCTGAGCACGTGGTCCAGCTCGCGAGTGACGGTCTGGCTGATGCGACTGCACTGCTGATGGTGATCAAGCGCGAGCTGCCGGGGATTCTGACGACCAACGGACAGGGCGACTCGTTCGTGTTCTACGACCCCGACGGTGTCACCGTGCCGGAGAGGCGCTTTCCATTCCTCACTGTGGTCACGGGCGATCGCTACGATGCGGCCTCCAATCTGGACCGCGACGACCGGACGTACCGAGTCAACCTCGGTGTGGACCGGCAGACCTACGAGGATCTTCTCGGACCCGCGCCGAGACAGGCGGCCGGGTACGAGGTGATCGACACTGGCGTCGACTACACCCCCATCGACGTGGTGCTGCCGCATCCGTTCTACGCGACGATGCACTGGGTGTGCATCGTCAACCCGGCAGAGCGGACAAGATCACAGCTAGCGCACCTGATCGAGATCGCGCACGCGCTCGCGATGCGGCAGTACGACAACCTCCATCGCCGCTAGCGGATCCTCATACGGCACGCCCGCTCGAGGCAACGACAGCTCACCGAACTGACGCGGGCGACGTTGCCGCGTCGGCCTTGTCGCGGCTGACGCCGCAACTCAGCCTCCGGGTGACGAGCAGTGTCTTGGATCGCTCCTCTCACCCCCCGCTTTCTGGGTCGCCGGTGCGCGGTCGCCGGTGCGCGTTATGCCTCCGATACGAAGAGGGCGAGAAAGACGGCCACGAGCGCCGCGATTTGAGCGGTCGCAGCGACACCGATGCCGAGCGGGATGGTCGCCAGCGCAGGCGGCGCAGCGGCCAGGCGCGGTCGCGGGTCGGCGGTGCGTAAGCGCTGGCGGAACCAGGCGTCACCGGCGAGGTAGCAGGCGGCTCCTGCTCCGAGTGACACGGCGAGGCCGATTCCCAAGGGCTCGAAGGGATCGTGCGCTGCGGCCTCTTCGGCGGCGGCGATGGCTACGATGCCGAGCAGGATGGCGAGGTGGGCGTGGCCATAGCCTTCGAGAGCCATCATCGAGCGGCGCGCGGGCGAGGCGTGGGAGAGGGCATGCTCGGCGCGAGTGTCGTCACCGCCGAAGTAGGCCCACCACAAGCAGGTGCTCAGGCTGAGGCCGAGGACGGCGACGGCGACGAGGGCCGGGTCGACGGACAGGTCGCTGAGGCCGATACCGATGGCCACCACCGACTCGCCGATAGCCACGAGGACGACCAGGCCGTGGCGTTCGACGAAGTGGGCGGCGCCGACGCTGAACGCCGCTGGGGTGCCGGTGTAGGCGGTGATGACCCAGGCGAAGACTGCGGCGGCCGTCCAGAGTGCGAGCTGCCAGTCGCCGCCAAGCGCACCGCCGACGATGACGATGAGGACCATGAAGCCGTTGCGGCGGCCCAGCGCGAAGATGCCGGCGAAGCTCAGTACCGAGGACGCCCGGCTGAACAGGCCGATATGGATGGCCACGACCAGGGCGTAGGCCAGGGCGAAGGCCAGCCCGCCCCCTTCGAAGGCGCGCGGGACGGCGAGGGCCACTACGAAGAACCCGGCCATGCCTGCCAGCAGCACGACCCGGCGGGCGGCGGTGTCAGCGGCCACGGCGTTGGTCAGCCAGGCGTAGCCGCCGTACATCCAGAAGATGACCGCGAGCATCACCGCGGCTCGCAATGCACTGCACCATGTGGGGTCCTCGCCGATGACCGCCGTGAGCTGGGTGATCGTGAAGACGAACACGAGATCGAAGAACAACTCAAGTGTCGAGACCCGCTCGATCATCGGGCCGTCGCCGGGCGGCCCCGTCACACGAGCGGGCCGATTTTCAAGCGGTGATCGGCGATCTGGGCAAAGGTGTCGCCGTAGGCCAGGCTCGCGGCGCCGAAGTCGCCGGGAAAGCCAAGCGGCACCTTGGATGGCTCGTCTAGGCGCTGGAGGTCGGCCGCCTCTAGCTCGCCGTCGAGCGCGCCGAGGTTGTCGGTGAGCTGGTTCAGGGTGCGCACGCCGAGGATTGGGATGGTCAGCGCTGATGCTGGGCAAGTACCCAGGCGATCGCGGCCGGCGTTATTCGCGACCATCGACAAGCTTACCGACCGGCCCGTACACGAAACCCTGCGTTTCGTCGATGAAGTTGGTTGGGAATCCCACTTCGAAGCCGGTCGCGGCCTCCAGGCGCTGCGTCGCCTCGTCAGGCAGGACCAGCTCTAGCGCGCCGAGGTTGTCGGCGAGCTGTTCCGGTCGGCGCGCTCCGAGGATGGGGTGCACGCGGCGGGAACGCGTCATGGTCCAGGCGATGGCGAGCTGTGCGGCTGTGACGCCCAGCTCCTGGGCGAGTTCAGAGACACACGCCGCGATCGAGCGCTGTCGGTCGCTCAGCGAGGTCCCGTCCACGCGCGTGCCCTCCTCCGCGGGTGCGGGTCCGGAGAACTTCCCGCTAAGGAGCCCTCCGCCGAGCGGTCCCCACGCGGCCACGCTCAAGCCCAGTGCCTCGGCCGCGGGGATCAGCTCGCGCTCGGCGTCTCGGTCGGCCAGGTTGTAGCGGACCTGTAGTGCGGAAAATGGCGTCCAGCCGCGCCAGTCGGCGAGCGTGTTGGCCTGTGCGAGGACCCAGGCCGGCGCGTCGGAGATGCCGACGTAGAGAACCTTGCCGGCCGTGACCGCATCGTCCAGCGCTCGCATGGTCTCGTCGATCGGGGTGTTGCGGTCCCAGATGTGCATGTAGTACAAGTCGATGTGGTCGGTCTGCAAGCGGCGCAGGCTCGTCTCCAGCGACAGCCGCAAGTTCTTGCGGGAGTTCCCGGAGGCGTTGGGGTCGGCGCCGTCCCGTGACAGCGTGTACTTCGTCGCGAGCACCAGCCGGTCGCGGCGGTTCCCGATCAGGTCACCCAAGATCCGCTCGCTGTCGCCGCCCCGGTAGTTCACGGCGGTGTCAATGACGTTGCCGCCCGCGTCGAGGTACTGGTCGATGATCTGGCCCGACGTCGAGCGGTCGGCGCCCCAGCTGAAGTCGTCGCCGAAGGTCATGGCGCCGAGGAACAGCTCGGACACGCGTAGGCCGGTACGGCCGAGAAGGCGGTAGCGCAAGATTTCTCCAGTGGTCGGGCCGGCACTGTGCATGGCCGGCGACCTATGGTCGTGGCTGAAGCGCGCTTGAGGTCAAGCGTTCACCCGACGTACGCAAGGAGCGGACGTGCGAACGCAGGACGTGCTGAGGATCGGGCAGGTCGCCGCGCGCGCCGGGATCGCGGTGTCCGCCCTGCGCCACTACGAGGCGGAAGGCCTTCTCGTCGCCGGAAGGGACCACGCGGACCGTCGGGTATACCCGCGTGCTGTCCTGCGCCGCCTGGCGTTCATTCGAGCGGGCCAGACCGTCGGGCTGACGCTGGCTGAGATCCGCCAGGCACTGTCGGGTCTGTCCGGGAACAAGACCCCGAACGAGAAGCACTGGCAGGACGTGGCCGGTCAGTGGGAACGGCGCATCGACGAGCGCATCGAGGCACTTCTAGCCCTGAAGGCAGGTCTGACGTCCTGCATCGGGTGCGGCTGCCTGTCGCTTCGAACCTGCGCGCTCGCCAACCCGCAGGACGTGAGCGGCGCCGGTGGGCCCGGGGCCCGGTACCTGCCGACCGCCCTACGGGCACCCCAGCCGCCGCTTGCACGTAGCGATGAACGCGGCAGCCGGTGAGCACCCAGGCGAACAGTTGACCGCCACTACCGGCCGCTGTGGCGAGTCCGGCCAGACGCGATCATGCCCGCATAGCGGCGCTTGCCGAGCCAGAGCGCACCTGAGCCGAGTGGGCCCCGGAGCGGGCGCTTGGGGTCCAGGGGCCCATGTGGAGCGCGCGGCTGGTGTCCAGACTGAGCGGATGGACCGCACCGGTGGCACGACCCGGCGCCTCGCCCGGCTGCGCGGCGACGACACGGGGCAGGCGTCGATGGAGTACGTCGGCGGCATCAGCGTGGCGGCGACTGTCGTCGCGGCGCTGATCCTGGTCGGCCCCTGGGTGGGGCGCAGCCTTGTGCACGAGATCCGGGTCGCCATGTGCAAGGCGTTCGGTGTCTGGTGCGAGACGCAGGGCAGCTCCGCCACCGGCGCCCCACCGCCGCCGGCCAGCTGCGAGGCCACCAACCACACCGTCAACCTCGACGGGACGGTCGACGTCACGATCATCCACCTGGGCGGCGGCGGCACCTTCGTCAAGACGCGGACCGCGGACGGCAAGTGGCACGTCAGCGTCGCCCTCAAAGGCGAGGCGGGCACCAAGCAGACCCTCTATGAGGCCGAGGGTTCCATCACGGTGGGCGGCTCGAGCATCGGCGTCGGCAGCAAGGTGACGGCCACCGCCGCCGCGACCGGGCTCTATGGGCGCACCTGGAACTTCAACGACCAGGGTGCGGCCGACTCCTTCATCCACGACGCGGAGGCGCAGACCGCCCAGGACGCCGTGACCGGCTCCATCCCGCTGGCAGGCGGCCTGATCGGCTGGGGCCTCGACCACGCCTTCGGCAAGTGGGACCCCCGCACGTCGGACTCCACCTACACCGAGGTCGGCGGCAAGGTCACCCTCGACGCGGACGCCAGCCTGGGCCCGCTCGGCGTCGACGCCAAGGGCAGCGGCGCGGCGATCCTCGGCGTACGCACCTTCAACACCGGTCCTCAGCAGGGCCAGCACATCGTCTACGCGAAGATCAGTGCCGAGGGCAATGCCAACCTCGGTCTGCTCGTGGCCAAGGCGGGGCTCAACGGCAAGGCTGAGGGCACGGTCGCCGTGACCTTCGATGCCCAGGGTCATCCGACCGCGCTCACCTTGACGGGCCTGTACGGCGGGGGCTCCGGCGTCACGCTCGCGCAAGACAAGGAGTCGCTGCCCGGCGCGCTGAAGAGCCTGACCACCAACGCCTCGGACACTGCCACGCACACCTACACCGCGACGTTGGACCTCACCAACCCCCAGCACCTCGACGACGTGGTGGGCGTGCTCGGCGGCGCCGGCCTGAACCTGCTGGGCGCCCCGACCGGTCCCGCAGCGGTGGCGGGCTCGGGCAACCGGCTGGTGCACGACTTCCTGCACGACGGCACCGTCTCGGTGGTGGACCGCACCACGGACAAGGGCGGGCTGGGGGCATCGGGGGGGCTGGGTGCGCTCGACGTCGACGCGGCCGTGGGGCTGGGCTACGGCACCGAGGACACGCATGTCACCGGTGCGCAGTACTTCGACGGGTCGCGCCTCGTACCGTGGCTGCAATGTCACGCGTGAGCAGGCCCCGGAGGCGACACCGGCTGCTGCCGGTGGTCGCGGCGGTGCTGATGACCGGGGGCTGCGGGGGCGGCTCCGGGCACCCTGTGGGGGTGTCGTCGTCCGCGCCAGCGCCCGTCCCGGCGGGTCTCGTCGCGGTCGCTGTCCGGGGAGTCCGTCTCGCCGCCCTTCCCAGCTTCACCCCCGCGGGGGGTACGGGTGAGAACGCCAGCGCCGCAGCGAGCCCGACCGCGACCGCCCCGGGTGATCGCGACGAGACGTTCCTGCAAGTGCCGGGTGTCACCGGCGACGTGGTGCCGACGATCGGCGTGGCCCGGCAGGCGAGCAGCAGCGGGACCAATGACGCCGCCGCCGACCTCGCGCTGTCGTTGGTCCAGCGCCCTGGCCGCCAGATCGTGTCCCGCACCCCGGTGAGCGTGCCCGGGGCGCCGCAGCCGGCTGTGCGGCTGGAGACGACCTTCACGGCGGGCACGGGTGGCGCGCTGCTCGTCCGACAGGTGCAGCTGTTCTTCGACGACGCCGCAGGCCGGGGCTTCCAGGTGCTGGTGCGCAGCGCCGACGCCGACTTCGCCCGCTATCGCCTCGCGGAGACCGCAGCGTCGGCGCGGGTCGCGGCGTGACAGCCCCGCCGGCCCGCCCCCCGACGGTTCTCGGCAGCGCGGTCCTGGCGGGCGGGGCCTTCCTGTTGGTGCAGCTCGTGGCGCTGACTGCGCTGGTCGGGGTGGCGCTCGCGGGCGCGGTCGACCGAGGGAGGCCCACGATCGTCGCGCTGTCGGTGGTGGTGGAGGTGGCGGCGGGCGCCATCGCCGGGGTCGTCCTGGAGTCGCGGCTGCGCCCCCTGCAGTGGCGTGGTGCCCTCCAGCACTGGCTGCTCGGCGCGGCGGCGGTCGAGGTCGTGCAGCTCACCCTCACCGCGGCGGGCGGCTCCCGGTCGGGCCTCGCCCTGGTGCTCCTGGGTCTGCTCGTCCCGCCCCTCGGGGTGGGCTTCGGGGTGCGGCTGGTCGCCCGCGGGCCGACCGGTGTCGGTGCGCGAATGCGGCTGGGGTCCGGGCGGTTCGCACGAGCCCGCGGCGCGCGCCAGGGGTAGCGCCGGATACGTCGGGCCGGCCGGTGTCCGGCGCTGACGGCCGCCGGCGAGGTCAGGTCACACGTGCGCCAGCGCCAGGACCAGGGCGGCACATCCGAGGGCGAGCGTGAGCGCCCCCGCCCAGCGCAGGACGAGGGTGGTGCCCTGCAACGAGTCCACCAGCTGCGCCGGCCTCGCTCCCGCTGGGTCGTAGGCGACCGTGAGTGGCTGCCCGACGCGATGGCGCGGCGGGTTGGCACCACCACTGCCCCGCACCAGCTGCTCCTGGCCGGTGGGGTCCAGCCACCGCACCACGGGGAACCAGCTCGACGGCCCGGGGTTGGTCGTGGAGCGGCTGCTGCCGCGCACCAGCTCCACGACGACGCCCTCGGCCCGGCCGCTCAGCACGCGCCCGTCGCGAGCCGCGGCCCGGCTGCCCAGGAGCAGAACGGACGCCACCACGAGACCGAGGACGGCGACGAGCAGCTCCTGGCCCACCCTGCCCCCTCTTCGGCCCCGCCGTAGCTCCTGGACGGACGGCACCCGATCTGCCCGGGTGGAGCCTGCCTGGTCGTCCGAGCATGCAACCCGAGTGGTCGGCTGTCTCCTCGACGCGTCCTGCCCCCCCGGCTGTGGATGCCGCCATCGACCTGATCGGCGGCGCGTCGGCACGGGCAGCGCTGGCGTCGTACGCGGTCACACTCGGCTGGCCAGATGTAGCGGAAGTTGCCGCCGATGCGTACCGCGTCGTTCCGTCTGCTTCGTGGCGGTAGTGATGGGACGTCGCCTGCTGCGTCGTCAGGTCGTAGGTGTCGAAGACGAGGTGCCCATCGACAGCGCTCATGGGTACGCCGAATTTCCACAGCGGCATGCGACGCACGGGGGGCACCCAGAGTTCGATGACGAACCGTCCACCAGGGCGGAGGTGTCTAGCCGCGTTGCGGAAGCACTCGACCTGCTCCTTCTGTGTGCGCAGGTTGGAGATGCTGTTCCACACGAGGTAGACCAGCGAGAACTCGCCGGGAGCCGTGGTCGTAGCCATGTCTCCCATCACGACGGGCAGGGTGACCTCATCGACCTTGTGCCGGAGTTGCGCAATCATCGGAGCCGAGAGCTCGATCCCGCTCACGGGAACCCTCGGGCGGCCAGCGGGACGCCGACTCGTCCGGTGCCAATAGCGAACTCGAGCGCCGCACCCGACCCAGCCAGTCCCGCCAGCACGTCAACAGCCGCGTCGAGCACCTCCGGCGCGAACATCTCGGCGGAATCGGCGTCGTACCGCTCCGCCGTTTCCTGGTCCCAGACTTCGCTGCTCGTCATGGCCGTAACCCTCGTGCGCAGGCGACCGATCGGTCCATCCCTTATCCGAGTTGGCATGCGACCGCCCGGGGCCAACCGGCACCTCGATGGCGATCAGTCATTCGCCGCAGCAATAAGACCGCCGGATAGCTCTCGACGGCTGCGGCCGTGAGCCCCAGCATCGACACCGCGTTGAGGTGGATCGTGATGGCGGGCGCCGGTGGCGGGGCGCCGGACGCCCGGACTTGAACGATTCCAGAAAGTGGGCCAGACTTCGAAGCGTGCCCAGCACCCCGGAGGTCGAGGGCATGCTGCGCGAGGCTGGTCTGCGGGTGACGAGCCCCCGCCGCGCGGTGCTGGCTGCGGTGTACCACGAGCCCCATGCGGACACCGACGGGATCATCCGTGTCGTGCGCGAGCGACTCGGTGCGGTGTCGCACCAGGCCGTCTACGACGTGCTGCGGGCTTTGACCACCGCCGGACTGGTGCGACGCATCGAACCGGCCGGCTCGGTGCCGCGCTACGAGGCGCGGGTCGGGGACAACCACCACCACGTCGTGTGCCGGTCGTGTGGCGCCATCGCCGACGTCGACTGTGCAACAGGATCCGCCCCCTGCCTGACGGCCTTCGACGACGCGGGCTACGCGATCGACGAGGCGGAGGTCGTCTATTGGGGTCGGTGCGCCGAGTGTGCCGCCCCATGTCCGGATGCTGCGAGCCCCCAGCAGCCCACTCACGCTTCACAGCAACCGATCTCGACAATTGCCCACCGCGTCCGATCAGGTACGGCGACACAGGAGGAACAACCGACGTGACCGAGACTGCCAACGACACCGAGAGCGTCAGCGAGAGCGAGAACCCGGCGATCCCCGGCCCCACCGTCAAGGAGGGTCGGCCGAGGACGAACCGTGACTGGTGGCCGAACCAGCCGGACCTGCAGGTGCTCAACAAGCCCTCGCGCGACTCCAATCCGCTGGGCGAGGACTTCAGCTACGCGCAGGCGTTCCAGTCCCTCGACGTCGAGGCCCTGAAGCAGGACGTCCTCGCGGTCATGACGGCGTCGCAGGCCTGGTGGCCGGCTGACTACGGGCACTACGGGCCGCTGTTCATCCGCATGTCGTGGCACTCCGCGGGGACCTACCGCACCGCCGACGGCCGCGGCGGCGCCGGCAGCGGCGCGCAGCGCTTCGCCCCGCTCAACAGCTGGCCGGACAACGCGAACCTCGACAAGGCGCGCCGGCTGCTCTGGCCGATCAAGCAGAAGTACGGTCGCAAGGTCTCGTGGGCCGACCTGCTCGTCTTCGCCGGCAACGTCGCCATGGAGTCGATGGGCTTCCAGACGTTCGGCTTCGCCTTCGGCCGCGAGGATGTCTGGCAGACCGAGGAGATGTTCTGGGGACCGGAGGACACCTGGCTCGGGGACGAGCGCTACAGCGGTGACCGGGAGCTCTCAGGTCCTCTCGGCGCGGTGCAGATGGGCCTGATCTACGTCAACCCGGAGGGCCCCAACGGCAACCCGGACCCGCTGGCCTCCGCTCGCGACATCCGCGAGACCTTCGGCCGCATGGCGATGAACGACGAGGAGACCGTCGCGCTCATCGCCGGTGGCCACACCTTCGGCAAGACCCACGGCGCAGGCGACCCGAGCCTGGTCGGCCCCGAGCCCGAGGGCTGCCCCGTCCAGCATCTGGGCCTCGGGTGGAAGAACGAGCTCGGCAGCGGCAAGGGCAAGGACACGATCACCAGCGGGCTCGAGGGTGCCTGGACACCCACACCGATTCAGTGGGACAACAGCTACTTCGAGACGCTGTTCG